>Ga0210385_10000437_pt1 | contig 30635 bp, 24 predicted proteins | sample IncBWH26OmetaG_FD_160107 | JGI IMG/M metagenome (GOLD analysis project Ga0210385, IMG submission 160107) | Forest soil microbial communities from Barre Woods Harvard Forest LTER site, Petersham, Massachusetts, United States - Inc-BW-H-26-O ...
ACATATCCACAAAAGCCACCGGATGCTCAAGCGTGTAGGTCACCGAACCCTGGGCGGGGTTGGTGCCTTGATAGTGGTAGTAGTAAGGGGCCGATATCAGTACACCGATGACGGTCCACGCCCACTTCCAAGCTGGCTTCTCGCCACGGCAAAACAGGATGATCAGGCCGGCGACCCAAGCCAAGACTCCGCCGGCCAAGGAGTAGTTCGCCACGGTGGCCGCGACAGCTGCAATTCCCAGACGTGTCTTTGAGAGCGGCTGTTCCGAGGACAGCGTAGTCACGGTCACGAGCACGCCCAACATGCACAAGAACCACTCGATCTGCCATCCCCAAATCCAGTTTTCGTATTGGTTGAGTGAGAAGACGAGCCAGGAGAACCCCACCGCCAGGCCCCATCGCGTCACAGGTCGGTCTGGGAACGTCCGCCATACCAGTCTCAGGATCAGAGTGAAAATAAGACCGGCCAAGATCAGGTCGGCCACGATCTCCCACGCGATGGTCCAATGGGAGATCTTGGCCATGCCCAGCAGCAACAGGTTCGGAAAGAAGGGGCGGTGCTCGTTGTGCTGTGCCATCACGTCGGCGAATGTAAGAGTGCCGGCGTTCATCTTGTGGATGAGTGGTACCAGGTTGAATTCGTCGTTGAATGGCACAAGGATCGCGTGCTGCCACGTGAACCAAATCAAAATAGGCAGCGGCAAGAGTATGGCTGTACCTACCAACCAGCGTCTATGCTGTTCCAGCCGATGTAACACTTTCATGGGTCAACCGGTCCTAAGGCTCCGCTGCGGCGACTGCAGCACGTAATGCCCACGATCTCAGTGTGTGCCACCATTGGCGCTGATCCTACTAGATTGACTGATTCCATGGCAGGAAACGTGGTTGGGGGCATGGCGCCCCCAGGTTCCCGGCACCGAGTCTGGGGTACCCAAAGCAGCAGCATTCTGAATTGTTTCTCACTGGATGGATGCGCCCACGTAGCCAGGTCCTGATCCGCGTGAATATCGATCACATTTTTGACCAACGCAGTATCTCCACAGCGAAGGCGCGATCTCGCCTTCGCTACTCACGCCAGCCGCCAATAGCGAAGGACGGCCGCCACGCGGGATCGGCAGCGGGCCGGCCTCGATGCTGGCCCGTAACCCAGCGAGATCGCTACCAGGTATCGCCGCTGTAGCTCGGTTCCCTCTCGGGCCGGCCTACCCACCCAGTCCCTTGTTCTCGGGGACGAATTGACTGGCGATGAACGTTGCACCCTGTGGATCGCTGATAACAGCCATCCTGACCCAGGGAGCATCGAACGGCGCGACGATCGCCTGCCCGCCCAGTCCCGTGGCCTTCGCGGCCGTCGCATCGGCGTCGTCTACCGCGAACGTCACGCTCCAGTGCGCGGGAGTATCGGGTTGGTCATCCGCGATCGGATTGAGTGTTGCGACAACATCCTCAAAGCCGTTCGGAGCGCCGCTCTCCGCCATACGCTGACGCAGCCCGGGATCGCTCTTTTCCAGGAAGGCGCCGTAGCCGGGCAGGCGCCACATTTGCACACCGCCTTCGAGGCCGAGCGCCTGCCACCCGAACAGCGAACCGTAAAAGGACTGAGCGCCTTGGACGTTTCGTGTATTCAGGCCGTTGAAGTTGAGCGAGCCGGGTTCGTTGACGATCTGCGCGCCCTTGTGCTGCATCGCCTGCCACACGCAGAACGCCGCTCCCTCCGGATCGGTGAGCACAGCCATCCGGCCCGCGTCGAACACATCGAAGGGGTCCGCCACGACGCGTCCGCCCGCATCACGAACTTTCGCGGCTGCCTCGTCGGCGTCCTCGACCCAGACGTAGGTGTTCCACGTGGCTGTCGGGGGCGCGTTCTCGGGCTGTGAGCCCACCGCGGCCACGGCGCCGCCACGCAGGCTCGCGATGAAATATTTGCCGGCTGCGTCCGGCGGCATCGCGTCCTTGAAATCCCATCCGAAGAGGCCGCCGTAGAAGGCGGTTGCGGCCTCTGGGTCGGGCTGGCTGGTATCGACCCAGCACGGAACGCCAGGTAGATATCCGTCTCGCTCGGGCATTTGGTGCTCCCTTCTGACTTTGTTGACATCGCGACTGCATCGAGCGGGCGCCCAAGACCCCGTTCAGCTTCTGAGTGGCATGATCTCGGGAAGATGCTCGCGGACAGCTTCCAGGAAACCACATCCCCGAGGAGGAATCGATGGGCTTCGACCAATATCACGAGCCGCCGCAGGAGCTCCCTGAGGAGACGCGTACGTTCGCAAGGCTGTGTGCCTCGCTGACCGAGGAGGCGGAAGCGATCGGCTGGTATGAGCAGCGCCTGGCGGTCGAGCGCGACCCTGAAGCGCGGGGTGTGATGGCGGATGCCGTCGGCGAGGAGTACAAGCACTTCTGCATGGACCTCGAGTTCCTGCTTCGCCGCAAGTCGAAGTGGCGAGAAACCGCCGAAGGCGTGCTCTTCCAGGAGGGGGACATCGTCGAGCACGGCGAGGCGGCGGAGGCCGCCGCTGGGAGCGCCGGCTCAGCGGAGGGTCCTCACTCGGAGGGCTCTCGCTCCGAGTCGGGTGAGCTCGCCGGCACACTGGGTATAGGAAGCCTCAAGGAGGGACGATGAGCCATCTACTGCGCGAGCACGCGCCAATCACGCAGGACGGCTGGAAGATGATCGACAAGGAGGCCCGCGAGCGCCTGCTACCGGGGCTCGCCGGCCGGCGGCTGGTCGATTTCTCCGGACCCCATGGCTGGGAGTACTCAGCAATCAATCTTGGTCGTGTCGAGGGGGCGGATGTGAGCCCGGTCAAGGGCGTGGAGGCAAATCGCCGCGTCGTCCTTCCGCTCGTCGAGTTGCGCGCACGATTCACCGTCTCTCGCGAGGAGCTCAGAGCCGGCGACCGTGGCGCCGAGGACATCGACTTCGACGCGCTCGACGTCGCCGCTCAAAGCATGGTGGAAGCCGAGAACCTTGCCGTGTTCCACTCCTGGCCAAAGGGGGGAATCGACGGAATCAGCGAGTGCTCGCCACATAGTGCGATTAAGAGTGGGGGAGGCGTCGAGAAGTATCCCGAGCATGTCGCCCGTGCCGTGGAGTTGCTGTTGCGCAAAGGGATCGCTGGACCGTACGGCTTGGCGTTGGGGCGCGAGGAATATACGCGCGTGGTGGAGAGCGCCGAGCACGGAGGCTATCCGCTGCTCGATCACCTGCGCAAGATCCTCGAGGGTCCGATCGTGTGGGCGCCGGGCGTGAAGGGAGCGGTCGTGCTGAGCATGCGCGGCGGTGACTTCAGCTTCGAGTCCGGCCAGGATCTATCGGTCGGCTACGAGTCTCACGACAGCGGCGTGGTGACGCTCTATCTGGAGGAGTCCTTCAGTTTCCGCGTGCTCACGCCTGAGGCGGCTGTACCCATTTCCCCACTGAAGAGCTAACCGTCGTCCCGCGGACCCGATCGCTGCGATGAGAGTTCGTTCTGGCGCTTTTCAAGCAGCTTCAGCCAGATCTCGCTGCGGGTTGGGAATGCGGGTACTGCTTCCCAAAGACGGTCGGCGGGGACTTCGCCCACGATCGCGATCGTCGCGGCGTGCACCCACTCGGCGACGTCCACACCTGTAAACGTGGCGCCGACGATCACGGCGCGGTCCTCGTCGAAGACCAGACGTGAGGTCCCCGGTGTGTTGTGCCCGTAAAAGCTTGCCCCCGCGGTACCCGAGGTGGATACGTCGTAGGCGTGCGCGTTGATCCCCTGCTCTTGAGCGCCCCGTAGGGTGAAACCCACCGCGGCCACCTGCGGCTCGGTGAACACCACCCGTGGTGTGATCGCAGCTTCACGGGTCGCAGGAGCGTCTTCGCCTTCGATGACGGCCGTGACAACACGGGCCTGGTACTTGCCCATGTGGGTGAGCAAGGAGCGTCCGTTGACGTCGCCAATCGCAAACAGCCACTGCAACCCATCCACTCGCAGTGTGTCGTCCACCACGATCGACTTGCCCGGCTCGAGGCCAACGCTCTCGAGCCCCAGATCGTCGGTCAGCGGATGGCGCCCCACCGACACGAGGATCTCCTCGGCGCCAATGCACTCACCGCTGTCCAGGGTGACGATGACACCCGGATCGTCGCGATGGACGGCCTTTGCCTTACTCCCCAGGTGAATCTCCACACCACACTCCAGTAGTGCGCTGCGCAACTCCTCACCTGCGAACGGCTCCTCGCGCGGGAGCAGACGCTGCTCCGCCTCGACCAACTTCACTTTCGCGCCGAGCGAGCTGTAGGCCTGTGCCATCTCCACGCCCACCGCGCTCCCGCCGAGTATCGCCAGGCTGCGCGCGATGTCCTGTGCGGTCGTCACCTCTCGATTCGTCCACGGCTTGGCCTCGGTGAGACCTGGGATCGGTGGCATAGCGGCCTGGCTGCCCACCGCGATGATCACCGCCTGTCGCGCCTCATAGGTGTGCTCGCCCACGCGCACACGTCGCTCGCCCTCCAGCCGACCGTGACCGCGTATCAGCATGATCTTGTGGTCTTCGAGCCACGGAAGCTGCTGCGAGTCATCCAGATTGTGGATCACCTCGTCGCGGCGCCTCAAAACAGCATCCACGTCAAGCTCGCCCGTGACAGCCTGCGCGGCGCCCGGAACCCGGCGCGCCTCGGCGAGCGCCTCGGCTGGGCGCAACAGCGCCTTGGAGGGCATGCAGGCATAGAAGGCGCATTCGCCTCCAACCAGCTGCGACTCGACCAAGGCGACCTCGTTGCCGCTTCTGGCGAGACGTCCTGCCACCACCTCGCCCGCGGGACCGGCGCCGATCACGATCACGTCGAACATCCGCATCGTTGGCGCCTTCATCCGCGTGGACACTACCCGTCGGGGAGCATGTTGACCACCGATTTGTCCGGTCCTCATATCTCTGTCGTGGCTACTGCTTCCCGTGGGATGGAGCGGCATTGCGCCGATTCGCTTGGTGGGACGCGTACAGTCTCATTTGCATGCGGATCGTCAGCCTCGTCCCTCACGCTACGGAGTTGCTGTTCGCGCTCGGACTCGGCCCTGAGGTGGTGGCGGTTACAAACGAGTGCGACTACCCGCCTGCCGCGACGGCGCTCGACCAGGTCACGCGCGACGTGCTGCCCGCCAGCCTGAGCGCCGCGGAGATCGACGCGGCGGTACGCGAGCGCACCCAGCGCGGCGAGGCGATCTATGAACTTGACGGCGATGCGCTCGCGGCTCTCGACCCCGACCTGATCGTCACCCAGGCGCTGTGCCCCGTGTGCGCGGTCTCCTACACGGAGGTGGCGGAGCTCGCCAAGGAGATCCCGTCCTGCCCTCGAGTCATCTCGCTGGACCCGCACACTTTGGGTGAAACTCTCGAGGATGTACACACACTCGCCGATGCCACCAATTGTCGCGAGCGTGGAGCGGAGTTGGTGAGAGAACTGACCGCGCGCATCGAGCGTGTAAAGCGGGCGGTGCGGGATCGCCCGCGTCGTCGCGTCGCCGCGCTCGAGTGGCTCGATCCGGTATATATCGCCGGTCACTGGACTCCCGAGCTCGTGGAGCTGGCCGGGGGAGAGGACGTGCTTGGTTTGCCCGGCGCGCCCTCGGTCACGGTTTCCTGGGGAGAGCTGGCTGCCGCGCGGCCAGAGGTCGTGGTCGCGATGCCCTGCGGCTATGACGCCGCGCGCGCTCATGCCGAGGCTCTGGCTTACTCGAGCGAGCTGGCGGCCCTGGGCGCCCTGCGAGTTGTCGCGGTGGACGCGTCGGCTTACTTCTCTCGTCCCGGTCCGCGACTGATCGATGGTTTGGAGCTGCTGGCTCACATCCTGCATCCCGAGTACGTCAGAGATGCTCCCGCTGTCGCGCTGACCGTCGAGTTGGAGCCCGCGGGCGTGGCCAATATCCTCAATCGATGAGGCGCTTGCCCAACCGCCAGATCGCAAGCCGCCACATCGCGAGCGCAAATGCGATCAACACCGCGGCATGCCCGATGTCGGCCACGCCAAGGTTTCCAAGCGAGGCGTCGCGCACGAGCTGCACGCAGTAGTACAGCGGGTTGAACTTCGCGATCGTGCGCAATACGGCCGGTAGTTGCGACACGGGGAAGAAAGTGCCGGCGACAAGGAACATCGGCGTGAGCACCGCGCTTGTTATGTAGTTGAAGTTGTCGATCGTCTTGGCCACCGCCGCCACGGTCACGCCGAACCCGGCGAAGCCGAAGCCGGTGACGAAGCCGATGAAGGGCACCAACAACATCCCCACGTTAGGTTCCAACCCGAAGGCGATTCCCACTAGCAGCGGTGCCATCCCGTACACGCCGGCTCTGATCGAGATCCACAGCATCTCCGCGGTGACCAGCTCCTCGACGTCCACGGGCGCCGCGAGGACGGCGTCGTAGGTGCGCTGGAACTGCCAGCGAATGAACGTGTTGAACATCCCTGGGAAGGCAGAGGAGAACAGCACGGCGGTGGCCACGACACCGGTCGCCACGTACTGCTCGTACTTCAGCCCCGCTATATGGGGCAGGAGCGAGCCGAAGCCGAGCCCGAAGGCGAGCAGGTAGATAGTCGGCTGCACGATCGAGGAGAAGGTGGTCGCCTTCCAGTAGCGGCCGAAGATGGCCACGTCGCGGCTCATCACGCCAGCGAGCGCCGCCGGTTCGAGCCGGCGGATGCGGCGTGGCCCGGGCTGGGTGCTCATTCGATCTCCTCGCCGGTCAGCGCGACGAACGCGTCCTCCAGGTTTGCTGGACGGCGCACTCCCTCTGGGGCTGCCCCGTCCAGCGTCTCGGCGTGCATGATCGCCACCGCCGGGCCGCTGCGCCTGCTTGACCAGCCGTTGCTCGACGCCAGCTCGCTCACCTGCGCCAGATGCTCTGGCGGGCCGTACACCTCCACGACCTGCTCGCCGGCGTACTCCCTCACGAGCGAGGTGGGCGTTCCCTGCGCGACGATCTTGCCGTGGTCCATCACGGCCACGGTGTCGGCGAGGCGCTCTGCCTCCTCGATGTAGTGCGTGCTCATCAGCGCCGTCACGCCACTCGAGCGCAGCCCATCGATCAGCGACCACAGCTCCTGGCGCACCTGTGGGTCCAGCCCTACCGTGGGCTCGTCGAGCAGCACAAGTCGCGGCTGATGGATCAAGCCACGGGCGACCAGCAGCCGTCGGCGCATGCCGCCCGAGAGGTCGCGCACGATTGTGTCCGCTCGCGGCACGAGGTTTGCGATCTCGAGCGCCCGCTGTACCGCCGCCGGACGCTCGCCGCGCGGCACCCGGTACAGGCGCGCGTACACCGTCAGGATCTGCCGGCAGGTCAGCTCGACGTCGAGGTTGTCGAGCTGCGGCACGACCCCCATCTCCAGGCGCGACTGCTTGGATTCGCGCGGTAGCTCATAGCCCAGCACCGACAGCTCGCCCTCGTCGGCAAGCGTCTGGGCTGTGAGCATCCGCATCGTCGTCGACTTGCCCGCGCCGTTGGGGCCGAGCAGGCCGAAGCAGATGCCTGGGGAGACCTCGAGATCGAGGCCGTTCACGGCCACGATGTCGCCATAGCGCTTGACGACGCCGCGCAGCGAGATCGCCGGCTCGCCGCCGTGGCTGGGCGTCTCAAAGCCATCTATCTCTTGCGAGTCCCCCATCTCCCGACACTCTAGGGGAGGGCTCTCAGACGATGCTGATGGTCCGCGACTGGCCCAGCGCGGCCCCGCTCGAATCGAGTGCCCGCACGGCGAAGAAAGGGCCGGCCGAGGCGCTGTGCAGGGCGCTCTCGAAGCCGTGCGCGGTCGTGCTGGACACGGGGGTCAGCGCGCCGGCCTGTGGGCCTCCCAGCAGTTGCCACGCTTGGACGCCTGTCGCTCCGTTCCAGCTGGCATAAGCGGTCATCCCCGCGCGGCCCTGGCGGCTGACAGCGATCGTCGGGGCTTCCGCCGGCACGGCGCTCCACGGCAGACGGAAAGCCCGGTAGGACTGGTACTTCTCGCCGAGTACCGCGTCGAACACGAGCCGGCCCGAGCGCTCGAATTCCGAGACGCGCGGTACTTCGCCCCAGCCGATGAAGACGTTGCCGTTGTCAAGCAGCTGCATGTTGCCCTGGCTGCCGGTCAAGATCTTCGGATGGGTGTACTGGCGCAGCAGCGTTGCCGTCATCGCCTGCTCGTCGAGGTCGAGGATCAATCCGCGTGAGAGTTTCTCCACCGCCGGGGTGGCGCCGTTGTCGAAGATCGTCAGCGTTCCGTCTGGCCTCCGGCGTGCGTCGTGCTGCCAGGCGAAGTTGCTGCCCGAGGTCATCTCGAAGTCGCTGTGCTTGCCGCCCAGACGCCACAGGATCGTGCCTTTGCGATCGAGCTTGTAGACGGTGTGGGTGCTGCGCGAGGAGACGAGCAGGTTGCCGTCGCCGTCGAGGTCGACGGAGTTGATGTGAAAAAAGTCCCAGTTCTCGGCTTCGACAGGCGCGTATGACTCCTCGAGCGGTATGCGATCGAGGCTGTGCCACTCCAGCAGCACCTTGCCGCTGGCCAGGTCTATCTCCTGGAAGATCGCGTCCTGGATCGTGCCTTTGCGGGGGCCGCCGACCGAAGTCAGGTCGGCGGGCGTGATCACATAGCTCGTCAGCAGCGCGGTGTTGCGTGGGGTGATCACGAACTCGTGCAGGTCGCCGTGCAGGCCGCGTGCTGCCTGCACGCGGCGGACCGTGCGGTAGGCGGAGTCCGCGATTACGTATTCGCCGACGCCGTGGCCGTATTCGATCGCTCCCTCCCACCACGTGAGCACCGGCTCGCCGCGGTAGCTCTGCACGCGGAAGTTGGCCGTGACCTTGTCTTCCAGTGGGTTCTCCCAGATCGGCTGGCCGCTGGCGTCGACGATCACCGCGCCCACCTGGCCGACCGGGATGTTGTAGGGCGCGATGAAGATCGGATCTCCAGAGGCGCCTTGCTCGCTGCGCGTGACGGTCAGCGAGGGAATGCGCAGATCGGGCCGACTGCGCCACCCCGGCGCCTTGGGTGGGCTCGGGTTCAGCGGCGCAAGGGCGCCGGCGACGATCTCACCCAAGACCCCGCTCAGGCCGAGCCCGACCGCTCCGACGCCTGCAGAGCGCAGCAATTGCCTACGCGTGATCGCATGACTCATCTGTACTCAGGAAAGCGCATCGCACGAAAGAGAACCTGAAGAATCTCTCGAGCCGGCCTCATACACTCTCGGGATGGGCTCGACGCACATCGATGGGGCCGCGCCGGTTGGAGCGGATTTCGCCGGCGTCGCCGACGGCGGCGTACCTGCCGAGGTGATCCGCACGGTGGCGCTCATGAAGGTCTACGAGGGCGCTGACTTCGCCGCCGTGGACGGGCTCGACTTGACGGTGCGCGCCGGTGAGATCTTCGGTTTGCTCGGGCCTAACGGGGCGGGCAAGACGACGACTGCGGGCATGCTCACGACCCGCGTCGTCCCGACTTCTGGGCAAGCCTGGATCGGCGAGGTCGACGTGATCTCGAGTCCGGCGCTCGCCAAGCAGTTGATCGGGATGGTCTCCCAGCAGAACACGCTCGACCGCCAGCTGACGGTGTGGGAGAACCTGTACTTCCACGGTCGCCTGTTTGGCATCAGCGCAGCCGACTCGACGCGCATCGCCGACGAGTTGCTCGAGCAGTTCCAGCTCGCGAAGTGGGCCAAGGCTCGGTGTTGCCCGATCTGGCTGGTGGCTGTCTCCAAGGTGCTCTCCGGCGCCGTGCAGGGAGCTCTGGCGGCCGTGATCGTATTCCCGATCGCCGCGGTCATCCATGCGCCGGGAGTGCACGCGCACTTGACCGTCGACTGGCCGGTGTTGTTGACCCTGATCCCGCACATGTCGCTGTGGGCGGTGTATCCCGTGCTCGTCGCCTTCTGCGCCGGCTTTCTCACACTCGGACTGCGCAGTTTCCGCAAACGCGTGCTCGTATAGGCGCTTACCCGCCTGCGGCATGCCGAGCCCGTGTGAGCCGGCGGTAGGCTTTGGCTTGCCGGGGACTCCTGCTTGTATGGGACATCCATGAGCGTCATCGAGGTCACCCACTTCACCGATCCTGGCTGCCCTTGGGCCTATTCGGCGAGCCCCGCGTTCGCGGTGCTGCACTGGCGCTACGGGACACAGTTGCACTGGCGCCTGGTGACGATCGGCCTTACCGAGAGCGCCGAGCAATACACGAGTCGTGGTTACACGCCGGTGCGGGCAGCCCACGGCTACATGCGCTTTCGCCGCTTCGGCATGCCGTTTGCGACCGCTCCCCGTGCGCGCATCACGGCCACAGCGCGGATGTGTCGCACGATCGTGGCAACACGCTTGCTCGATCCCGAGCGCGAATACGCTGCGTTCCGGGCGTTGCAGTTTGCTCAGTTCACGAGCACGCTCGTGCTCGACGACGCGCGCGACATCGCCACGGCGCTCGAGCGTGTGTCTGGACTCGACGTGCAGGCGATCGTGGGCGCACTCGACGACGAGCAGGTGAGTACCGCATATGAGGCCGATCGGGCGCTCTCTCGCACCGCCGCCGGCGGCCCTACCGAGTTTCAGGGTAAGGCCGCCCAGAGCGATGGCCCCGTGCGCTACACCGCCCCGTCGTTGATCCTGCGTGCGGGAGAGCAAACGCTTGAGGGCGGCGGCTTTCAACCTGTCGAGGCCTACGACGTGCTGATCGCCAATCTCGATCCGACGCTCGAGCGCGAGCCGCCGCCGGAGAGCCCGCTCGACGCTCTGCAACGCTTCCCTAAGGGACTCGTGACCCAGGAGATCGCGGCGATCATGACTCGCGGCAACGACGCCCCTGACCGGGTTGCCGCTGAGAGCGCGCTGGTCGAGCTGGTGGGGAAGGGCAGTGCGCGCCGCGTGGCGCTCGGCGACGATGCTCTCTGGCTCGCTGCGGGGTAGCCTCCGTGGCTAGATGTCCTTGAGAGTCACACTTCCCGACGGCAAGTCATTGGAGCTCGCAGACGGCGCCACCGGCGCCGATGCGGCGGCCGCGATTGGGCCAGGTCTCGCCAAAGCAGCGCTGGCAGTCGAGGTGACCCGTCCCGAGACAGGCCAGGCCCCCGAGGTTCGAGACCTTGCGCGGCCGCTTCCTGCCGGGGCACAGATATCGATCGTCACCGCCAAGAGCGGCGAGGAGTCGCTTGCGCTGATCCGCCACGACGCGGCGCACGTGCTGGCGAGCGCCGTGATGGAGCTGTGGCCTGGGGTAAAGATCTCGATCGGGCCCGCGATCGACAACGGCTTCTACTACGACTTCGATTTCCCCGAGGGTGTCTCCATCTCCGACCAGGATTTCCCCACGATCGAAGCGAAGATGGCCGAGCACGTGAAGGCGGGGGAGCAGTTCGTGCGCGAGGACGTCTCTGTGCAAAGCGCGCGCGAGCGGTTCGTGCACGAGAACCAGGACTACAAGGTCGAGCTGATCGACGATCTCGTCGAGGGCGCGCCTGCCGAGCAACCGCTTCAGAGCGTCTCGCTCTATACGAACGGGCCATTCACAGACCTGTGCCGCGGCCCGCACGCGCCCAGCACCAAGACTGTCGGCGCCTTCAAGCTGCAATCGGTCGCCGGCGCCTACTGGCGCGGGGACTCCACGCGCAAGATGCTCACTCGCATATACGGCACCGCTTTTCACACGAACGCCCAACTGAGCGAGCATTTGGAGCGCATTGAGCAGGCCGTCCAGCGCGACCATCGCAAGCTCGGGCGCGAGCTGGGTCTGTTTCACTTCTCTGACGTCTCGCCTGGCGCCGCGTTCTGGTTGCCGGCGGGTACCAGCATGTACAACACGCTTGTCTCGCTCTCGCGCGAGATGGGCTCCGAACGCGGCTACAGCGAGGTGAAGACTCCGCTGATCTACGACGCCGAGCTGTGGAAGATCTCCGGACACTGGGGCAAGTACAGGGAGAACATGTTCACCGTGCAGGTGGAGGAGCGCGAGATGGGCGTCAAGCCGATGAACTGTCCTGGGCACGCGCATCTGTTCAACAGCAGCCGCCATTCCTATCGCGACCTGCCCGTGCGCTACTCAGAGCCGGGTTTGCTGCACCGCAACGAGGCCTCCGGGGTGCTGCACGGTCTATTGCGCGCCAGGCACTTCGCTCAAGACGACGCCCACATCTTCTGCAGCGAGGAGCAGATCCAGGATGAGGTGGCTGGCTGCCTGGAGTTCGCCTTCGCCACCTATCGCATGTTCGACTTCGATGTGCGCCTCGAGCTCTCCACTCGGCCCGAGCAGCGCGTCGGCAGCGACGAGCTGTGGGACCGTGCCGAGGAAGCGCTCACCAACGCGCTCGATTCACAGGGTCTCAGCTATGAGCTGAACCCCGGCGACGGCGCCTTCTACGGGCCGAAGATCGACATGCACATGACCGACTCGCTCGGGCGCTCCTGGCAGCTCGGCACGGTGCAGCTCGACTACAACATGCCTGAACGCTTCGGGCTCACCTACACGGGCGCCGACAACGCCGAGCACCAGCCCGTGATGATCCACCGTGCCCTGTTCGGCTCCTACGAGCGCTTCATCGGCATCATGATCGAGCACTACGGCGGTGAGTTTCCGCTGTGGTTGGCGCCGGTGCAGGCGATCGTGCTGCCGATCTCCGAGCGTCTGAACGAGTATGCCGAGAGCGTGCGCGAGCGCTTGCACACCGCTGGCCTGCGCGTCGAGCTCGACGATCGCGGCGAGTCGGTGGGACGCAAGATCCGCGAGGCCGAGCTGCGCAAGATCCCGAACATGCTGGTCGTGGGCGATCGCGAGGCCGAGAGCGACAGCGTGTCGCTACGTGAGCATCGCGGCGGCGACCGCGGCAGCGTGCCTGTGGGCGAGTTGGTCGAGACCCTCCTCGGCGAGATGCGGGCCCGCGGCGAGCAGGCGCGGGTTGGTTAGGAACAGTCGAATGTCAGGTGAGCAGAAAGTTCTTGTGCAGCGGGCCGTGCCCGCTATACTCGGCCGCCTTGAAGCTCGGAATCCATTCACGGCGCAGCGCGTAGTCTCAACTTGACGCGCATCCCCACAAGCTAGTGGCCGTTCCACGCAGGTTCGACCGTCGGCCTCCCGAGCGGGATCTCACGAGGATCAACGAGCGTATCCGTGTGCCGGAGGTGCGCGTGATCGACGACGAGGGCAACCAGGTCGGGATGATGAAGACACCCGACGCGGTCAAGTTCGCCCAGGAACGCGACCTCGATCTCGTCGAGGTCGCCCCCGAGGCCAAACCGCCCGTATGTCGGGTGCTCGACTACTCCAAGTACAAGTACGAGCAGGCCCAGAAGGTCAAGCAGGCGCGTAAGCACCAGCAGCAGATCACGATCCGCGAGATCAAGTTCCGTCCGAAGATCGCCCAACACGACTACGACACCAAGAAGCACCACGTCGAACGCTTCCTGCGCCACAAGGACAAGGTCAAGATCACGATCATGTTCCGCGGTCGCGAGGTCACCCACCCCGAGCGCGGCGTGATGATCCTCGACCGCTTGGCCGAGGAGCTGGCGGCGCTTGGCGTCGTCGAGCAGCGTCCCACCCAGGACGGGCGCAACATGACGATGATGCTCGGGCCCTCCAAGGCCGTGCTCGCGGGCAAGGCCGACGAGATCGCAGGGGCTGCTGATGGTTCTGTTGCGCTCGACGGAGCTATAGAGGCAGTTGATGGTTCCGCTGCGCTCGACGGAGCTCCAGAGACAGTTGATGGTTCCGCTGAGCTCGATGTGGCTGTGGATGGTTCTGTTGCGCCCGCTGGCGTTGTGGAGGCTCCCAACGGTTCCGCTCCACCTGAGGATGTCGGTGAGCCGGTCGCCGAGGTTGCTTCCGAGGACGTGCCCGCCGTGGTCGTGGAGAGCCAGAACGGTGCCTCCGACGGCGCCGTGTCATAATCATCGGCTCGTCATGCCCAAGATGAAGACACACAGCGGCGCGAAGAAGCGCTTCAAGGTGACCGGCACCGGCAAGGTGCGGGCCAGGCACTCCTACTCGAGCCACATTCTTGAGAAGAAGTCGCCCAAGCGCAAGCGCACGCTCGCCAAACCCGTGATCCTCTCCGATCACGACACACCGCGTGTGAAGCGGCTGCTCGGAGTGGGCAAATGACGCGTGTGAAGCGGTCTGTGGCCGCACGCAAGAAGCGCAAGGCGACGCTCGAGCTGACGAAGGGCTTCCGCGGCGAGGCGCACTCCAACTACAGACGCGCCAAGGAGGCGCTGATGAAGGCGGACGCCTACGCCTACCGCGACAGGCGCAACCGCAAGCGCGACTTCCGCCGCCTCTGGATCACGCGCATCAACGCCGCCGCACGCCAGAACGGGATGAGCTACTCGCAGTTCATGCACGGGCTCTCGCTCGCCGGCATCGAGCTGGACCGCAAGGTGCTGGCCGACATCGCCGTGCGCGACGCCGATACATTCCGACGTTTTGCCGAGACCGCCCGCGAGGCGTCGGCTGCCTGATCTCGGCCACCGACACTGTGTACCTCTCGGGCGCTGCTCCTTCGGGACCGGCGCCTTTTTTTTGACCATGACCACCATCACCTCACCCCACAACCCCCGTTTGAAGGAGCTGCGCAAGCTGGTGCGCCGGCGCGAGCGCGAGCGCAGCGGCCGCTTCCTCGCCGAGGGAGAGGACCTGGTCGCCGCCGCGACCGCGGCTGGCAGGCCAGCGATCGCGGGATATCGTGCCGCCGGCACCGCGATCGGCGGCGATGGCTTCGAGGACGTCGAGCAGAGCGTGATGGCGAGCCTCTCCACGCTCGGCTCGGGCACGCGCGCGATCGGCGTCTATGAGCAGTGCTTCACAAAGCCCGTGGGTCCACTTTGCGTGTATCTGCACGGGGTAGGCGATCCCGGCAATGTTGGGGCCGTGCTGCGCAGCGCGCTCGCCTTTGGCGCGTCCTGCGTAGCGCTCGGGCCCGGCTGTGCCGATCCACATTCCCCGAAGGCGGTACGCGCCAGCATGGGGGCCATCTTCGCCTTGGAGCTTGCGCGTGTCGGCGACGTAGACGAGCTGCCCGGCACACGAGTCGCGCTTGTGGCGGGCGCCGGCGAGCCGATCTGGGACGTACGGCCCACGCAAGCGCTCACACTGCTGGTCGGCGCCGAGCGCGAGGGGCTGCCCGACGATGTAGTCGAGGCCTGCGAGCGCGTCGCCCACATCCCGATCTCATCGGAGTCGCTGAACGCTGCGATGGCCGCGACGGTGGCTCTCTACGAGATGACACGGGGTGGGCGGGACAACGACGATAGGGTCCCAAGCTCATGATCGAGCGGATCGAAGAGCTGAGCGCGCAAGCGCAACAGGAGATCGAGGCGGCCTCCAGCAGCGAGGCCGTCGAGCAGTTGCGCGTGCGCTATCTCGGACGCAAGGCCGAGCTGCCACAGATGCTGCGCGGTGTAGCCGCGCTCGAGCCCGAGCAGCGCGGGCTGGTCGGCAAAGCCGCAAACGTTGCTCGGCGTGCGCTTGAGCAGTTGATCGAGCAGCGCGCGGCCCTGCTCGACGCGGACGAGCTCGGCCTGCGCCTGGCGGCGGACACGCTTGACGTCACGCTGCCCGGCACCCCGCCGCAACCGGTGGGCCGCTTGCACGTGCTGACCGCTACGACGCGCGAACTGGAAGACATCTTCCTTGGCCTTGGTTTCACAGTGCTGGAGGGGCAGGAGGTCGAGACCGTCCACTACAACTTCGACGCGCTCAACCATTCGCCCACGCATCCCGCCCGTGCGAAGACTGACACGTTCTACGTGCGCCGCTCCGCGGGTATCGTCGAGGGCCAGGCGGACGCGCACACCGTGCCGGTAGGGTCGGGTGGCGGATCGCGGCTCGGGGAGCCCGACGATCTGGTCCTGCGCACCCATACCTCCCCTATGCAGATCAGGGCGATGGAGTCGCATCCGCCGCCTCTGTACGTGGTCATTCCTGGCCGCGTATACAGGCCGGACAGCGATGCCACCCACACGCCCCAGTTTCACCAGGTCGAGGGTTTGGCTGTCGACGAGGACATCACCCTTGCCGACCTGAAGGGCACACTGCTCGCATTCGCTCGCACTGTGTTCGGCGACGAGCGCAACGTGCGTCTGCGCCCGCACTTCTTTCCCTTCACCGAGCCGAGCGTCGAGGTCGATGTGTCCTGCTTTCACTGCTCAGGCAAAGGCTTCATGGGCGACGGCTCGCGCTGTCCGCTGTGCAAGGGCGAGGGCTGGCTGGAGGTGCTCGGTGCCGGTGAGGTTGATCCCAATGTTTACTCCTACGTGCCGACCACAGAGGCCAACGGTCCCGGCTATGACCCCGAGAAGGTTCAAGGGTATGCCTGGGGGATGGGGGTCGAGCGGATCGCGATGCTCAAGCACGGCATCCCCGACCTGCGCCTCTATTACGAAAATGATTTGCGTTTCCTGGAGCAGTTCGGATGAGGGTTCCACTCAATTGGTTGTATGAATATTGCGATCCCGGCCTGGAGACGGCCGCGGTCGAGGAGCGCCTGACGATGACCGGCACGAAGGTTGAGACGATCCTCCACCATGGCGTGCCCTCGGTTGAGAACTTCGTGGTCGGCCGCGTGCTCACGGCCGATTCCCACCCGGACGCCGACCGGCTGAAAGTGTGCACGGTCGATGTGGGGGAGGACGAGCCGGCTGGGATCGTCTGCGGCGCTCCGAACGTCGCCGCCGGGCAGACCGTTGCCGTGGCGCTACCCGGGGCGCGTATGCCCGACGGGACCAAGATCAAGGCCGCCAAGCTGCGCGGCGTGCCATCCAACGGCATGATCCTCGCCGCCGACGAGCTGCAGATCGACAACGACCACAGCGGCATCATGGTGCTCGACGAGCTGATCCTCGACGCGGAGCTGGCTCCAGGTACGCCGTTGGCTGATGTGCTCGCCATCTCTACCGATGTGCTGGAGTTGGAGATCACTCCCAACCGGCCCGACTGCCTCGGGGTGTACGGGGTCGCGCGCGAGCTGCATGCAGCTACCGGAGCCCCGCTCGAACCAGAGCCTTGGGGGGAGGATCTCGGTAGCGAGGGATCGGTCACGGGCGTCGAGGTCCTCGTCGAGTGTCCCGACCTCTGTAAACGCTTCACCGCACGCGTGTTCGAGGACGTCACGATCGGACCTTCGCCGCCGTGGCTGAAGGCCCGCCTGTCCGCTGCCGGGCAGCGTCCGATCAACAACGTGGTGGACATCACCAACTACGTGATGCTGCTGTGCGCGCAGCCGCTTCACGCATTCGATCTCGATCGCGTCGCTGGTGCCAAGCTGAGGGTCAGGCGCGCCCACGACGGCGAGCAGGTGAAGACGCTCGACGGGCAAGCGCGCACGCTCGACGGCGAGATGGTCGTGATCGAGGATGCCGAGGGGCCGACCTCGATCGCCGGCATCATGGGTGGCGAGCGCTCGGAGGTTCAGGCCGAGACCAAACGCGTGCTGATGGAGGTCGCCAACTGGAGCGGGCCCAACATCCACCGCACCTCCTGGGCGCTGGGTCTGCGCAGCGAGGCGTCCTCTCGCTTCGAGAAGGGGCTTGCGCCCGAGCAGTGCATGTACGCGCAGGCGCTTGCGACGCGCCTGATGGTCGAGCTGTGCGGCGCGCGTGTGCTCCCGGGAACGATCGACACCGCGCCGAACGGCGCGCCGCCACAGACGATCCGCCTGCGCGAGCAGCGCGTACAGGCGATTCTCGGGATGCCGGTGGCGCGCGCACGCCAGGCCGAGATCCTGCGCGCGCTCGACTTTCAGGTCGCGGAGGTGGACGGGGCCTGTTTGGACGTGACGGTACCGCCCGTGCGCCGCGAGGACGTGACCCGCGAGGCCGACCTGATCGAGGAGGTCGCCCGCATCAATGGACTGGACGCGCTGCCGGCGACACTGCCGGCACGCCGCGGCGCATATGGCCGCCTCTCGACCGTTCAGCAGCTGCGTCGTCGCGCGGCCGACGCGCTCGTCGGCCGCGGCCTGTACGAGGCTGTCGGCTGGACGTTCACGGCGCCAACGCTGCACGACCGCCTGCGGCTGCCTGAGGACGACCCGCGCCGGCGAGCGCCCGTCGTCGAAAATCCCCTGTCAGACGATCAGTCGCTGCTGCGCACCACCCTGCTCGGCTCGCTGCTCGATGTGGCTGCGCACAACTCCGCGCGCGGGATGGTCGACTTTGGGCTATTCGAGATTGGAACGTTGTTCGTGCTTGGTGGCGACAGCTCGCCGACCTCCACGAACGTGCGCGAGCATCGCTCGCTTGCTGTCCTGCTCAGCGGCAAGACCACGCCTGCGACCTGGGGTGCGCCCGATCCGCCACGCGCCGACGTGTTTGCGCTCAAGGGCGTGCTCGAAGCGCTCGGCGCGGCGTTGCGGCTACAGCTCGAGTGCCGCCCCGGCGCGCAGCCGTTCCTGCACCCTGGTCGCTCTGCCACCGTGCTGTGCGACGGCCAAGAGTTGGGCTGGCTGGGCGAGCTGCACCCTTTGGTCGCGCGCGAGTGGGGGATCGAGGGCGCGGCGGCGATGGAGCTGCAGCTCGACCTATTGCTTGCCAGTGCCGAGGCGCAGAGCGCCTATTGCGACGTGATCTCCTATCCGGCGCTGCGCCAAGATCTGGCTGTCGTGCTCGCCGAGGACGTGGCTGCCGCCAAGGTGCTCGATGCCGTGCGCGGAGCGGCCGGCGCGCTGCTCGACGAGGTGGGCGTGTTCGATGTCTACAGCGGTCCGCAGGTGGGGGAGGGCCGGCGCTCGCTTGCCTTGTCGCTCGCCTTCCGTGCACCCGACCGCACACTCACAGACGAGGACGTTGCGCCCGTGCGCGAGCGGGTCGTCGCCGCGCTGGCAGCGCTCGGAGGTGAGCTGCGTGCCTGAGTTCGCGGCACTCCTCCCGAATGCCCATCTCTGCTTGGTCGAGCGAACTGCGACGGGTTCGGCCGGCGGCTTCTGCGTGCTTGCTGGGGGTGAGCTTCGTGCCTAAGGCACTTGTAGCCGGCGCGACCGGCTTTGCGGGGGCTCTGGCGGCGCACCTGCTGTGGCGCCATCCCCAGTTCGATCTGCAGACGGTCACGGCACGCGCCGATGCCGGGCAGCGCTTGGATCGCCTCTATCCGCGCTACCGCGTGCCACTGGAGTTGCAGGAGCTCGATCTCGACCGTCACGCCGACGTGGACGCGGCGATCGTCGCCTATCCGCACGCGGCCTCGGCGCCCGTCGTCGCCGCATTGCGCGCGCGTGGTGTGCGCGTCGTGGACCTCAGCGCGGACTTTCGCCTCTCGGAGATCTCCACCTACGAACAGTGGTACGGCCCGCATCCGCACCCGGAGCTGCTCGAAGACGCCTCCTACGGTCTGCCCGAGCTTCACCGCGAGGCGATCGCCGCCGCGGATCTCGTGGCGACCCCTGGCTGCTACCCGACGGCATCGCTGCTCGGCCTCGCCCCGCTCGCACGCGCCGGGCTGATAGCCGACTTGGTAATCGATGCCAAGCAGGGCCTCTCCGGTGCGGGCCGCTCGGCCACCTGGCAGACGCACTTTTCCAACAGCGGCGAGAACATTCTCCCCTACAACATCGTCCACCACCGTCACACGCCGGAGATCGAGCAGCAACTGGACGATCTCGACCCCAGCCATCCAGGTCTGCGGGTGCAGTTCACTCCGCATCTCGTGCCGCTGGACCAGGGCGAGCTCGTCAACTGCTACGTGACACCCACCCGTCCGGTCGAGCAAGACGAGCTCGACGTCATGTACGAGGATGCCTATGCAGGCGAGCCGTTCGTCGAGCTGGCGCCGGCGCCGGCCGAGGTACGCGATGTGCGCGAAACGAACATCTGCCGTCTGCATGTCGCGGCCAGCGAGCACACCGGCAAGATCGTCGTGCTCTCGGCGATCGACAACCTGTGGAAGGGCACCTCCTCACAGGCAGTGCAGAACCTCAATTTGATGTTTGGATTTCCCGAAGCCGAAGGTTTGCTGTGACGGTGCTCGACGAACACTGTTGCGGAGAAAAGGGTGTCGTGTGTCTTGGCAGGGGCTGCACCCGGAATGGAGAGGTGCGGCGATGAGCGCCGGCAAAGATGTGTGGGGCGATCGGGCCGCCGCGGGACTGCCCCGGCCTTTCTTTCAATCGCGCTGGGTGGATGCGCCCGCGCATGTCAGCGAACTCGCCCCCGAAGCAGGTCTGCCGGCCGGCTTTCGCGCTGCCGGTGTCGCCTGTGGGATCAAGCCGTCGGGCAACCCCGACCTGGCCCTGCTCGTGTGCGACTCGAGTAATCCGGTGAGCGCCGCGCGCTTTGCCGACACGGGTACGCCGGCTGCGCCGGTGCTGCTCTCCCAGGAGCGTTGCAAGCTGTCAGCGCTGCGCGTGATTCTTGCCAACTCCGGCTGCGCCAACGCGGCTACTGGCCGCCGTGGCCTGGAAGACGCCGCCAAGACCCAGGGCGCCGCAGCGATGGCGGTCGGGGCGCAATCCGAGGAGGTTCTGCTCGGATCGACCGGCGGCATCTCCCAGTACCTCCCGGTCGAGAACATGCTGCGCGGCATCCGCGAGGCCCAGGCAGGTTTGCGCCGCGAGGGCGACACGGACTTCCAGCAGGCGATTCAAACGACCGACGCTTTTGAGAAGCGAGTCAACCTGGAGATAGAGCTGCCTTCGGGTGTCGTGCGGCTCTCTGCACAGTGCAAGGGCGCCGGCATGATCAGCCCGCGCTTTGCCACGATGTTCTGCTTCGTGGAGACCGACGCCGAGCTCGAGCCGGAGACGGCTGAGTTGCTGCTGTCGGTGTGCCTGCAGCGCTCTTTCGACCGCTGCACGGTCGACGGCCAGCTGTCGACAAACGACACCGCCGTGCTGATCGCCTCGGGTGAGAGCGGCGTGAAGATCGCTCCTGAGAGCGAGGACGAGCTGCGCTTCGGCGAGGCGCTGGACGCGCTCATGCGCCAACTGGCGATCTGGATGGTGGCCGACGGCGAGGGCGCCGGCAGGATCGGGCGCTTGGTCGTATACGGCGGCGACCAGGCGACCGTCGAGCTGGCAGCGCGCGCGGTCGCCAATTCGCCGCTGGTCAAGACGGCATTGCACGGCGCCGACCCCAACTGGGGACGGATAGTTCAAGCCGTCGGCGGTGCGTTGGGCGCGGGGGTAGCCCCGTTGTCGATCGACATTGCTTTGCAAGGCACGCAGGTCTGTTCGGCCAGCGTCGCCGTTCCTTACGACGAGCCTGCGCTGACCAAGGCGCTCGAGGGCAAGGAAATCGATTACGAGATTACGCTGCCGGGCGACGGTACCGAGACCGAGATCTTCTTCTCCGACCTCTCGCACCGGTACGTCACGATCAATGCCGAGTACACGACATGAGGGGACAGACGCCATGCGCGACGTAGCCACGCTGCTCGAGGCGCTCCCCTACATCAGGGAGTTCCACGGCAAGACGGTAGTCATCAAGTACGGCGGCGCGGCGATGGAGGACCCGGCGTTGCGTGAGGAGTTCGCGCGCGATGTGGTACTGCTCAAGTACGTCGGCCTGAACCCGATCGTCGTGCACGGTGGCGGCCCGGACATCACTTCCTACATGGAGCGCCTCGGCCTGCCGGTGCAGTTCGTGGGCGGCTTGCGCGTGTCCGACCCGGCTACGGTCGAGGTCGCCAAGATGGTGCTCGTCGGCAAGGTCAACAAGGAAATCGTGCTGCGCCTAGGTCGCCACGGCCAGCCGGCCGTGGGTCTTTGCGGCGACGACGGCTCGCTGTTTCGGATCGCCCGCCGCACCGCTCCCGACGGCCAGGACATCGGCTTCGTCGGCTCGATCGAGCGCGTCAACGTCGATGTGCTCCACCACGTCGCGCTCGACTACATCCCGGTGATCGCCTCGGTCGGCTCCGATCGCGAGGGCAATTCCTACAACGTCAACGCCGACGAGGCCGCGGGCGCGGTCGCGGGCGAGCTCGGCGCCTACAAGGTCGTGTTCCTGACCGACGTAGCCGGCTGGCTGGCCGACCCGCTGGACGCGGCCAGCCTGATCGGTCAGGCGAGCGCCCATGAAGTCGATGCGCAACTGGAGGGTCTGCAGGGCGGTATGCGCCCGAAGCTCGCCGCCTGCGTGGAGGCGATAAACGGCGGTGTCAACTCGGCTCACATCATCGATGGGCGGATTCCCCATTCGCTGTTGCTCGAGCTTTTCACCGACGCTGGGATCGGCACCAAGATCGAGGCTGCCGCATGAGCCTGGCCGAGCTGCAAGAGCTGGAGCGAGGATCGGTGATCCCCTCCTATGCGCGCTTCCCGGTGGAGTTCGTGCGTGGTGAGGGCACACGGCTATGGGACGCCGAGGGCAACGAGTACCTCGACTTCCTGTGCGGCATCTCGGTCACCTCGCTCGGACACTGCCATCCACGGGTCGTGGAGGCAGTGCGCGATCAGGTGGGCCGGTTGATGCACGTGAGCAATCTGTTCTACACCGAGCCGGCAATGCGATTGGCCGCACGGCTTTCGGAGTCTAGTTTGGGAGGGAAGGTCTACTTCTGCAACTCTGGTGCCGAGGCTAATGAGGCGGCCATCAAGCTCGCGCGCAAGGCAAAGCCAGGCGGTGACATCATCGTCGCCTACGGCGCGTTTCACGGCCGCACATACGGCGCGCTATCAGCTACCCCCCAGGAGTCAAAGCAGGCTCCCTTTGCGCCGCTCGTCCCTGGCTTCAAGGCGATCGCCCCTGAGTCCGCCGTGCTGGAGGCCCTAGTGGACGAGCGCACAGCTGCCGTCTTGCTGGAGCCGATTCAAGGAGAGAGCGGCATCAACGTGCTGCCGGACGAGTTCCTGCGCGTGGCGCGCAAGGTGTGCGACGAACACGGTGCGATGCTCGTATTCGACGAAATCCAGTGCGGGATGGGCCGCACCGGGACGGTTTGGGCCTACGAGCAGACGGGCACTGTTCCAGACGCGATAACAAGCGCTAAGGCGCTCGGCGGCGGCCTGCCGATCGGCGCTCTCGTCACTGTCCCAGCCTTCGGCGAGGTCCTGCAGCCCGGCGATCACGGGTCCACCTTTGCTGGAGGTCCGGTCGTGGCCGCGGCTGCTCTGGCGGCGCTTGAGGAGACAGATTCGGAGGACTTGCTCAACCGCGTGCGGAAGCGCGGTGCGTCCCTCGCAGAGGGCCTGGCCCGTCTGCCCCACGTAGTTGCGGTGAGAGGCCGTGGTCTGATGCTTGCCTGCGAGCTCGATGTGTCTGCTCCGGCTGTGATGCGTCGAGCGCTCCTCGACGAACGCCTGATCGTGAATGCGACTGGGCCGGCGACGCTGCGGCTGTTGCCGCCACTCACGGTCTCCGACGAGGAGATCGAAGACGCCCTTGCGCGCCTCGCTGGTTCGCTCTCGATTTCCGGGAGCTGACAGTGCATCGTTGGCTGCCGGATGGACTTGAGCTGGACGACGATCCCAAACGGGTTGACATCGATGCAGTGCATGCATTCATCAGCCAGGAGTCATATTGGGGGAAGGGTCGTGCGCGGGAGCGTGTAGCTCGCGCGATCGAGGGCTCGACCCGCGTCGTCGGTATCTATCGCGGGTCCGATCAGGTTGGTTTCGCGCGTGCGGTCTCTGACGGTGCTGTGGTTGCTTATCTTGCGGATGTGTATGTGCTGGAGTCCTATCGCGGCAAGGGTCTAGGGCTGGAGCTCATACGGGAGATCGTCGACGGAGATACGCAGGACGACGTTCGATGGATGCTGCACACAGCAGACGCTGCAGGGCTATATCGGAAGCTCGGCTTCCACCCGCAAGCCCCGCCGTATCCGCTTATGGAACGCCAGCCCGTCGCGGGCACCCGCTAGCCTTGGCGCGCGTGACCGACCCGAGCAACATTCTCATGCCAACCGCTTCCTACGAGGCGCGTCCCGAGGACGTCCACCGCGTGCTGCTGCTCTACTCCGGCGGCCTCGACACGAGCGTGATGCTCAAGTGGATCCAGGACTCCTACGAAGCCGAGGTGGTCTGCCTGACCGTCAACCTGGGTCAGCCGGGCGAGGATTACGAGGTGATCTCTGAGAAGGCCCTGCGCTTGGGCGCTGTGGAATGCCACGTCGTGGATGCCCGCGAGGAGTTCGCGCGGGAGTATGTGGTGCCGGCGATCAAGGCCAACGCGCTCTACGGCGGCGGCTACCCGCTGTTCACCGCGCTCGGACGCCCGTTGATCGCCAAGCTCGCGGTAGACTACGCCCGTCGTTCGGGTTGCGACACGATCGCCCACGGCTGCACGGGCAAGGGCAACGATCAGGTGCGAATCGAGGCCACGGTGGCCACGCTGGCCCCTGAGCTGAAGACGATTGCGCCGGTGCGCTCCTGGCAGATGGGTCGCGAGGAGGAGATCGCCTACGCACGTGAGCATGGCATTCCGGTCAAGGGTGGCACGGAGGTGGCCCCCTACTCGATCGACGACAACCTGTGGGGCCGCTCCTCGGAGGGACGTTGGATCGAGGAGCTCGACCACGCTCCGGAGGACGACGTATTCCAGCTCGTGACGCGCCCAGAGCTGGCCCCCAACGAGGCGGAGATCGTCGAGGTCGAGTTCGAGCAGGGCGTGCCCGTCGGCTTGAACGGGGAGCGTTTGCAGTTGGTGGACCTGCTCGAACGTGCCGCCGAGATTGCGGCCCGTCATGGCGTCGGCATCGTCGATCACATCGAGGATCGCATCGTGGGCTTGAAGGTGCGCGACATCTACGAGGCCCCGGCGGCAGCGATCCTGTTGCCCGCCCACCAGGAGCTCGAGAAGCTCGTCTGCACGATCCACCAGAACCAGTTCAAGGCGGGCCTCGACCGCCAATGGGCCTATCTCGTCTACGCGGGCCTGTGGTGGGAGCCGTTGCGTGGCGATCTCGATGCCTACATGGACTCGGTCAACGCGCAGGTCAACGGCACGATTGGCCTGAAGCTCTACAAGGGCCATGCACGCGTCGTCACGCGCTCCTCGCCGGGCGCCGTCTATGACCAGGCGCTCGCGTCTTTCGGCGAGTCGGGCGGCCTGTTCTCGCAGAGCGCCTCGCCAGGCTTCATCGAGCTGTGGTCGTTGCAGTCGCGCATGGCCTGGCGCCTTCGCAACCAGTAGGCCCGCTCGATAACTAGGAGCCGTCCGGGGCCGTCTCTAGGGTGGTGCCCCAATGATGATCGAGGAGAGCGAAACGCCGGATATGCCTCCGCAGTCCGACGCCGCGCCGGACGTGCTCGCTGCGCGACGGGCGCGACGCGCGGAGGCCGGTGACCCGGTCATAGCCCGCCGTGCCGAGGCGGCCGAGGCGGCTGTGCGCAACCTCGAGACCCACCTGGCCGCCCTCGAGCAGCGCCTGGAGGAGGTCGGTCGCGAGCGCGAGCGCATCGCCCAGCAGCTGATGGAGCGCGAATCGGAGGTGCGCGGAGCCAAGCAACGCGAGTACACCGAGCAGCAGCTGCGCGTCGAGGCCGAGGAGCGCGGCGAGCGCCTGCAACGTGAGATGCGCGGTCAGATCCAGGAGCTGAGCAATCGCCTGGAGGAGACCGAACGCGACGTGCGCGAGCTCAGCACCGAGCTCAGCCAGCTGCGCGAGCGCGACGCCCGCCTGACGCCGATCGTGCGCGAGCTGATGGATGTTGCAGCAGGCTTGCGCGCCGGCTTCGAGCGCGAGCTGACAGCCTTGCGTGAGGAGCTCCAGCAGCAGGTCGTGTGGGAGCGCGAGACCTACGTGCGCGAGCTGACGGCGATGGGCGCGCGCATGGAGGACCTGCGCTTCGAGCTCACCCGCACCGCCGACGACCTGCGCGCCCAGCTAAACGAGCCGATCGACCCGGCACTGCTGCAGCACACTACCGAGCCCGAGTCCGAGCGCGAGGCCGTCCACCGCCGCGAGATGGCCGACGCGCTGGTCGCCGCCGTCGAACGTCTGCGCGCTCGCGTCGCCGAGGTCAAGGAGGCAGAGGCCGAGGAGGAGCAGCAGTCCACGGTGGCGGTCGAGGAGCCATCGGCGGTTGAGCCTGAGCTGCTCGCCGAGCCTGTAGCGGTCGCGGAGCCCGACGTGGTAGCCGAACCCGAGGTAGTCGAGGAGCCCCAGGTAATCGAGCAGATTGCCGTCGAGGAGCCTGTGATCGTCGATGAGCCCGAGGCGGTGTCTGAGCCTGCTCTCGTCGAGCCGTCCGCGGCGACCGAGCCTGTCGTCGAGCAGCCCGCGGCTGTGGCCCCCGAGGTCGTCGCAGAGCCTGAGGTCAGGGAGGACCTTGCGGCTGTCGAGCCCGTAGATGCCGATGAGCCTGAGCAAGTCGAAGAGCCTGAGCAAGCCGATGAGCCTGAGCAAGCCGTAGAGCCTGAGCAAGTCGCGGAGCCTGAGCAAGTCGAGGATCTCGCCGCAGTCGAGGAGCCTGTGGCCGTCGAGGAGCCTGTGGCCGTCGAGGAGCCTGAGGCGATAGAGGCCTTGCAGGAGCCCGAGGTCCTGGGGAAGTCCGCGGCAGCTGAGGAGCCTGAGGTCGTCGCGGAATCCGAGGCGCTCGTAGAGCCTGAGATTGTCGAGGAGTCTCCGGTCGATGAGCAGTCTGTCCTCGACGAGGAGCACTCCGCCGATGAGCAGGCGCGGGCGGGGGGACTTGCCGCGCCGATAGCGCCGGCCGATCGACTGGCGCCTTCCGCGCCGTTGGTGCCCGGCCTCGGCCCCGGCGATGCGATCGCCGCAGGTGCGATCAGCACGGAGCCGATGGCGCTTCAATCGCGTCTGCTCATGGTGCCGGACAAGCGGATCTCGTGGCTTGCGCCGGCGATCCGCAAACTCGCCGACGAGCGCGACGCAAAGCTGGCCGCGGAACTCGTGATCGAGCTGATACCGGCCCAGCGCGAGACCGTCGAGGGACCGCTCAACTACGAGATCAAGATTCGCGAGCTCGGCACCTTCTACGTCACGCTTGATCCGAGTCAGGCAACCATCTCGAGGGAACCGCGGGGCTCGATCGACTTCTCGCTGGAGGGTCCGGTAGCCGCGTTCAGCGAGCTCGCCGCCGGAGGCGCCTCGCGCAGGCAGCGCGGTCTTCGCATCCGCAAGGGCCGCCGTAGCGCGCGACGCTTTCTCAAGACGCGACGCCGTCCGATCGCGCTTGCCGACCTGGCCTCGGCCGGGGTCGATGTCTGGCCAGGGTTGCTGTTGCTGGCAATGGCCGAGGCGGTCGATCCCACATGGACCAGCGGACGGCGCTTCGAGCTGGCCTTCGACATCCAGGGCACGACAGGGATCGTCATCTACGTGCGCGTCTGCGATGGCGAGCCAATCCTCGTGGGTCGGACCGCCGCGGGCGAGCCCGTCGCAACGATCTCGCTCAGCGGGCACGCTCTGATATGTCTGCTCGCCGGCACTCAGCCTCCGCCGGAGGATCGAACGTTTGTGACTGGGGACGCGAGCTCAGTGGACGTGTTCCTGCAGTGGACGGCACGCGCGCAGGGCCTCACTGTCGCCGGCTCCTGAACTACTCGGCACGCCACTGTAGGGCGTTCTTCCAGGCAGTCAAAGGAGTCCCTCGGTCCGCCGGTCCAGGGCATACCATCCAACCTCTGTGACTCACCAGTCCTGCGCCCATCTGCATGTCCACTCCGAGTACTCGCTGCTCGACGGCGCATGCAGGATCGAGGACTTGGCAAAGCGCGCCGCCGAGTTCGACCAACCGGCCCTCGGGCTCACCGACCACGGTGTCATGAACGGCATGGTGGAGCTGCACAAGGCATGCTCGAAGCACAACGTCAAGCCGATCTTCGGCTGTGAGATCTACATGGTGGACGATCACACCGCGCGAGGGCCGGGCCGCGTTGAGCGCAACCACCTCACATTGCTTGCGGCCAGCGACACCGGCTATCGCAACCTCGTGCAACTCTCCTCCGCCGGCTTCCTGGAAGGACTGCACAGAGGCAAGCCAACGCTCGACCTGGCCCAGATCGAGCAGCGCTCCGAGGGCATCATCGCGCTCACCGGCTGCCTGGCGTCACGCTTCTGTCAGCGACTGCTCGACGATCGTCCCGAGGACGCCCGCTCTCACGCTGACGACCTCACACGCATCTTCGGTGCGGAGAACGTCTACTTCGAGGTTCAGAAGAACGGGCTCACGGCGCAAGACAAGTGCAACGAGGGAATCGTGCGCATCGCCGGAGAGATGGGCGGCAAGCTCGTCGGCACCGGCGACGTGCACTACCTGCGCCGCGAGGACTACGAGCACCACACCGCGCTGTTGTGCGTGCAGACCAAGAGCACGATCGCCGCGCCCAAGATGACCTTCGAAACGAACGAGTTCTACCTGCGCGACAGCGCCGAGATGGCAAGCTCCTTCGCGGAGTGGCCGGAGGCTATCGCCAGCACGATCGAGATCGCCGAGCGCTGCAATGTGGAACTCGAGCTCGACAAGCAGCTGATCCCCAAATACACGACCCCCGAGGGCGGCAGCGAGCGCGACTACCTGCGCGAGCAGGTGCTGCGCGGCCTGCACGTGCGCTACGGCGACCCGCCGCCGGCCGAGGCGATCGCACGCATGGACATGGAGCTCGGGGTGATCGATCGCATGGGCTTCAACGCCTACTTCCTGATCGTCTGGGACTTCGTCAAGTTCGCCAAGGAGAACGGCATCGCCGTCGGCCCCGGACGTGGCTCGGCGGCCGGCTCGATCGTCTCCTACTGCCTGGCGATCACCGATGTCGACCCGTTGCGCTACGACCTCCTGTTCGAGCGCTTCCTCAACCCAGAGCGCGTGTCGATGCCGGATATCGACATCGACTTCTCCGTGCGTGGCCGCGAGCGCGTGATGCGTTACGTCACCGAGAAGTACGGACGCGAGTCGGTCGCTCAAATTGTCACCTTCGGCAAGATGTTCCCGCGCGCCGCAACCCGCGATGCAGCCCGCGTGCTCGGCCGCGACTATGGCGCCGGCGACCGCCTTGCCAAGCTGATCCCCGACCCGATCATGGGTCGCGCCCCATCCTTCGAGGACTGCTTGAAACCGGGCGAACCGCTGCGCAAGGCCTACGACGAGGAGCCGGAGGCGCGCACGATCATCGACGTTGCCAAGGGTCTGGAGGGGATCGTTCGCAACTCCTCGATCCACGCCGCGGCAGTGGTGATCGCCGATCGTCCGCTCACCGACATCGTGCCGCTACAGCTCGCCGACGCCGGAACCGGAGAGGACGGCGAGCGTTCGTTCCGGACCGTCACGCAGTTCTCGATGAAGCCGATCGAGGAAATCGGCCTGCTCAAGATGGACTTCCTCGGCTTGCGCAACCTCGACGTGATCGAGGACGCGCTCGACATCATTGAGCGCTCCTCCGGCACGCGCCCGGATATGTCAACGCTGCCGCTCGATGACGTACGCACTTACGAGATGCTGACCCGCGGCGACTCGATCGGTGTGTTCCAGTTCGAGTCGGAGGGCATGCGCGAGGCGCTCAAGCGGGTGCGCCCCGACGAGTTCAACGATCTGGTGGCGCTCAACGCGTTGTACCGGCCGGGGGCGATGGATCAGATACCGGTCTATGCCAGGGGCAAGCACAATCCCGAGGCCATCTCCTACCCCGACGAGCGCCTGCGCCAGATCCTCGAGTCCTCCAACGGAGTGATCCTCTACCAGGAGCAGGCGATGCAGATCTCCAAGGAGATCGCCGGCTTCTCCGGTGCCAAGGCAGACGATCTGCGCAAGGCGATCGGCAAGAAGAACCGCCAGGCGATGGCTGCGCTGAAGCCCGAGTTCGTCGAAGGCTGCCGGGCCTCGGGTACGCGCCCCGAGGTGATCGACCTACTTTGGCAGACCAACGAAAAATCGGCCGATTACTCCTTCAACAAGTCACACGCCGCCTGTTACGGCCTGATCGCCTACCGCACAGCCTGGCTGAAGGCCAACCACACCGCCGAGTACATGGCGGCGCTGATCTCCTCGGTCATGTCCACCAAGGACAAGGTCCCGTTCTTCGTCGCCCGTTGCGAGGAGATGGGTATCGAGATCCTGCCCCCCGACGTCAACCTCTCAGACCACGAGTTCACCGTTGGCGCTTCTGCGCGCCCCGCGGAGCCCGGCGGTGCGCAGACGGCCGGCGGCAACATCCGCTTCGGCCTCGACGCGGTGAAGGGCGTCGGCTATCAAGCCGTCGAGGCGATCAAGTGTGCCCGTGAAGAGGGCGGTTCCTTCAGTTCGCTGTGGGACTTCTGCGAGCGCGTCGACAGCCGTGCCGTCAACAAGAAGGCGATCGACGCCTTGATCAAGTGCGGCGCCCTCGGTTCCACCGGCGCCAGCCGCAAGGGCATGCTCGCCGTGCTCGAAACTGCCCAGGCGGCAGGCCAAAAGGCTCAACAGGACGCGCTCATCGGGCAGGGCTCGATCTTCGATCTCGACCCACCGGCGGCAAACACCTCGAGTGGGGCGGCCGGGGGTTTGGCTGGGCGGGTGGCTGGGCGGGTGGATGGGCGGGTGGGACCTGGTACAGGACTGCTCAGGCCGAGTCACCCTCCGATTCCTGCCGAAGAGTTCGACCAGCCGCAGTTGCTGGCCGTCGAGAAGGAAGCAATCGGGCTGTTCATCTCCGCTCACCCGCTCAAGCCGATGCGCGAGGCGCTCAGGGCGCGCGTGGACTGCTCGCTCGCCGCCCTGGCCAATCGTCGTGACAAGGACTGGGTGACTGTCGGCGGGATCATCACCGAGTCCAAGAAGATCCGCACCCGCAACGGCG
>Ga0210385_10000439_pt1 | contig 30531 bp, 31 predicted proteins | sample IncBWH26OmetaG_FD_160107 | JGI IMG/M metagenome (GOLD analysis project Ga0210385, IMG submission 160107) | Forest soil microbial communities from Barre Woods Harvard Forest LTER site, Petersham, Massachusetts, United States - Inc-BW-H-26-O ...
AGCACATGCACATTCAGCAATCGGGCGTTTCACGGCATCTGCGCATCCTGGCGGAGGCGGGAATCGTGCAGATGCGTCCGCAGGGACAGAAGCACCTGTACTCGTTGCGCAAGGAAGCTTTCGATCGACTCGAGGCCTGGGTCGCACGCTATCGCGGCCACTGGGAAGCACGCCTGGATCGCTTCGGAGCCGCCCTGGACAAAAACCGCGCCGTGGCAAAGACGCGTTCGCGGGGCATATCGTGACCGACACGGGAGCAAAGATGGCCCGGGCACAATTTTCGATGGAGCGCACCTATCGCGCAACGATCGAAGAGGCCTGGGCGCTTTGGACTACCAAAGAGGGCATCGAATCCTGGTGGGGCCCGGAGGGGTTCAAGGTGACGGTCGCCTCACTCGACCTGAGACCCGGTGGCGAGTTGATTTATGTGATGACTGCCGTGGCGCCAGAACAAGTGGCCTTCATGAGCCAGGCGGGCATGCCGCTCGCCACCGAGTGCCGGGTCACCTATACCGAGGTTTCATCACCCAGCAGACTCGCCTACAAGACTCTCGCCGACTTCATTCCCGGCGTTACGCCCTATGAGGTGGCCACGGTTGTCAAGTTGCGGACCGTCGCGCAAGGCGTGCAGGTCATTATTGCCGTCGATGCGATGCACGATGACCTTTGGACGCAACGCGCGCGCGCCGGCAATGAAAGCCAGTTGCGCAAGCTCGATGCCTTGATGAGCGGTGCGGGCGCAAAGGCAGGCCGGCAGTGAAGCCTTTGCTCGCCAGCGCAGTTGCCGTAGCCGCCGGGTTTCTGGTAACGGCCGTCGCTTCGGTGGTGACCGATGCCGCCATGCGCGCCGGGTCGATATTTCCAAGCTCGCCGGAGCGAATGTCGGACGCGCTCTACGCACTTGCCGCCGCCTATCGCGCCTTATTCACGGTCGCTGGCGGCTACGTGACCGTCCGACTCGCACCCAGTCGGCCATGGCGTCACGTCTGGATTCTGGCGGGTATTGGCCTGTTGGCAGCCGTAATCGGGGTGATCGCCTTTTATCGGATCGGCGGCGTGCAACTGGGGCCGGCCTGGTATCCGCTTTCGATCCTCATCGAGGCCGTTCCATGCATCTGGGTCGGTGCCCGAATGGCTCTAGGGACTAACGCAGAGCGTCGCGTTGACGCATGAGAAACTCAAGCTCCACCTGGTTCCGGCAATTCTCTATTGCGAGCCCATAGGCAAAGGCCGCATCGGCGGTGCGACTGAGCCTGCGCAACAGATCAGCCCGAACCGCATGGAACAAGTAGTATTTCGGCAGATCCAATGCGTCGACGAGTTGCAGCGCCGGCTCGACGCCGTGAACCTCCGCGACGGCTACCGCGCGATTCAAGGCCACAACCGCAGTCGGAGCAACGGCCATGAGCTGATCGTAGAGCTGCAGAATTTGGCTCCAATCGGTGCTTTCAAATGAGTCCGCGTCGCTGTGCACTGCATTGATGGCCGCCTGCAGCTGATAGGGGCCCGGGCGATCTCGTGCCAGACAGACGCGCATCAGCGCCCGGCCTTCCTCGATCTTGGCGTGGTCCCATTGGGCTCGGTTCTGCTCGGGAAGCCGAATCAGATTTCCGCGCACCACACGCGCATCGCGCCGGGCATCGATCAGCAACATCAGCGCGAGCAGGCCGAGCACTTCCGATTCCCGGGGCATGAGGCTGGCCAGCAGTCGGCCGAGCCTGATGGCCTCATCGCACAGCTCGGCACCAATCACTTCATCGCCACCGGCGGTGGTGTAGCCTTCGTTGAAAATCAGATAGATCACCGCCAGAACTGCGCCGATGCGGGCGGGTAACTCGTCCGCCTGGGGAACGCGATAGGGAATATTGGCGTCGCGGATTTTCGCTTTGGCCCGGGAGATGCGCTGTGCCAATGTCGTCGGTTGCACCAGGAATGCATGGGCAATCTCCTCGGTGCCAAGTCCACCGATCAACCGCAGCGTCAGGGCGACCTGGGTGTCCGCTGCCAGCGCCGGGTGACAACAAGTGAAGATCAATCGCAATTGATCGTCGTGCACATCATGCTCCTCGGGCCGATCGAGGTCGTTTAGCAGCTGCGCGGCATGCTGACGTTCGGAGCGGGAGGCTTCTCTGCGCAACCGGTCCAGAGCCTTGTTTCGTGCGGCGGTGATCAGCCAGCCGACCGGCGATGGCGGAATACCGGTCTGCGGCCATTTGGCGAGCGCAGTGGCAAATGCTTCCTGTACCGCTTCCTCGGCGAGCGAAATGTCGCCTAGCAAGCGAGTAAGCACCGCCACGGCGCGTCCGTATTCGCAGCGGAAGACCGTGGCAATCTGAGCGTTCAGGCCGGCTGCTCCATGAACGGGCGCACTTCAATGGGTGTGGTCGTGGCGTGTGCAAGCTTTCGCGCCCACAGCAGCGCGGCGTCAAGGTCCGGCACCTTTATAATGGTGATTCCGCCGATTTGCTCCTTGCTCTCTATGAACGGCCCGTCGGTCAGCACGATGTCGCCGTTCTGATGGCGCAGAACCGTTGCCGAATCCGCGGCATGCAATCCGCCACTGAACACCCAGACGCCGGCAGACTTCATTTCCGCTCGCAGCGCCTTGATGTCGTTCATGATCTTGGTCAGGGCAGATGGCTCTGGCTGGCTGCTGCCGGCGGGATAACAGACGCTCAGTAGGTACTGCTTCATGATCCGTTCCTGTGGTAGCCGGCGACATGCCAGTTGTCAGCCTCTAAACGAAGGACGAAGGGGCATTTCGACAATGCCTAGCCAGCTTCGCGCGACTTGGAGAAATAAGGCGGGAGTAGCGCTGTCATAGAAGCAGGAGATCTCAGAGAATTCGCCCGTTGTTGTTATTTACCATAATATACATTATGCGAACTCATTCTGTAGGCTCAACGTGCAAATGTCGGGTTTCTCCAACGTGAAAATGTCGTCTTCCAGGGTCTTGGGAGCCGACTTTCATGGTCACGAGGACGATCACGATGAGTCACGCGGAACTCGATCGGCTCGGGGTCATCAATCGAGTTTTGGAACGGCGGCTGACGCAAGTTGAAGCGGCGCGGATGCTCGGGCTCGGCGAGCGCCAGGTGCAACGATTGTGTGCGGCCGTTCGACGCGACGGCGCGGACGGTCTGGTGTCCCGCAAGCGCGGTCGGCCCAGTAGCCGTCGATTTCCGGAGGCCTACACCCGCGCGATCATCACGCTGATCACGGCCCATTACGCCGACTTTGGCCCAACACTGGCTTGCGAGAAGCTCCAGGAGCGGCACGGCATCGAGGTGTCGAACGAGACCGTGCGCAAACTGATGATCCAAGCGGGACTATGGCGCACCCGGGCGCAGCGCAAGCCGAAGGTTCAGCAGCCCCGACCGCGCCGACCGTGCTTCGGTGAGCTGATTCAGATTGACGGCTCGGATCATCGTTGGTTCGAGAAGCGTGCGCCCGCCTGCGTGCTGCTGGTGTTCATCGATGATGCCACCGGGCGGCTGGTCGCAATGCGATTTTGTCAGGCGGAGTCGACGTTTGAGTACATGCAGATCACCAAGCGCTATCTGCTTGAGTACGGCAAGCCGGTGGCCTTCTACAGCGACAAGCACTCGGTGTTTCGGATCAACAAGCCCTCTGCCACTCGCGGCGAAGGGATTACCCAGTTCGGTCGGGCCTTGTACGAGCTAAACATTGAGAGTATCTGCGCCAACACGGCGCCGGCAAAAGGCCGAGTTGAACGGGCCAACAGCACGCTTCAGGACCGGCTCGTCAAGGAGCTGCGCCTGGCTCAGGTGTCTTCGATTCAAGCCGGTAATGTCTTTTTGGAGGCCTTCCGGCGCGATTACAACGCTCGCTTCGGCAGATCCCCCGCCTCCGATCATGACGCTCACCGCAAGCTACTGAAGGCCGAGCGGGTGCGCCTGGATGATGTGTTTTGTTGGCAAGAGTCCCGTGCGGTCTCCCGCGCCCTGACTCTGCAGTACGACAAAGTTATCTACCTGATCGCACCTGGTCCTGACACTCAGATGGTGGCGGGCAAGCATGTGACGGTTTGCGACTATCCAGACGGTCGGCTCAAGATCCGGTTCGAGGGCCGCGAGCTGCCCTACACCCAATTTGATCGACTCAGCCAGGTCCGCCAGGCCGATATCGTCACCAACAAACGACTCGGCTCAGTCCTCACGCTCGTGCGTCAGCAACAACTCGCCAATCCGGAGGGTCGCAGCGCGAGTGGCCCGCGGCGTCACCCGCTTTGAGTGAAAAACGAACCCTCGGAGCTTCTGCCGCCTGCGGCGTCAGACTCCTTTTTTTCCTCTTCGTGAACGGTTAAGAATGGATACTGTCAAGCTTAAGCACGACATTTCCACTTTGGAGAACACACGACTTGTGTGTGTTGGGCAGACATATCCCGATTGAAAGATCAGTTGTTTATTGTCGCGCATCGCAATTTGAATGGTCTGCAGTCTCGGGCCTGTCGCTCGGCCCATTTAAACGACTTTTCGAACCTCCAGCGCGGTTTGCTGCGACTGGCGACCGCGCCTAGCAGTGGGATTCCGCCAACCTGCGACGCTTGCCGTGGGAGAAAAGTGCGCCGCAGCAGAGGCAGAGATGCCACACAGTGCTCGATTTGATTTGGTTCGGGCGCGGAATGGGCGAGCCGGCGAGGCCAAGTCGGCACATTCGCCGACACCCGCGAATCCCGCTCGTGATGAGAGAAAATTACCGGCATTAGGCGCAGGCTGTTACGGCAATCTCATTCCCGATTGTCTTGATGTAGCAGCGACACCTGGGTTTGGTGTCGCGCGCGAGGCGCTGATGGTCGACGACGAGGTGGTAAAGGAGTGGTTCGTCCAGGAGATTCTCCCCCTGGAGCCCAGCCTTACGCGTTTCATCCGGCGCCACTGCCGTAAAGCGGCCGACGTAGCCGACATCCGGCAGGATGTCTACGTTCGAATCTACGCAGCCGCTCGCGAGCAGCTGCCGCGGCGGGCTGGACCTTTCATGTTTACGACCGCCCGCAATCATCTGATCAATTGCGCCAAGCGAGCGCAGATCGTTTCGATCGAATATGTCGCAGATCTGGAGGCGTTGAGCTTCGCCGTCGATACCGTAACACCGGATCGAACGCTATCGGCACAAGACGAATTCCGGCGCGTGCGGGCAGGACTGGACCGGCTTCCACCTCGCTGCCGCGAGGTCGTGTTGTTGCGGAAAATCGAGGGGTTGTCGACGCGGGAAGCGGCCATCCGTCTTCATGTCGGAGTCGACACCGTCGAACAACAGATGGTACATGGTATGAGGGCGCTGGTGGATTTCATGTTGGGCGGTAGCGGAAGGATTCGGCGGCCTGGGACGTCGGAGAGGAGTGCCAAGAAGGAGCGAAAGAAATGAGTAACTCAGCATCCGTCGAAGAGGTCGCTGCCCGTTGGCTGCTGCGAGGGGAAGAGGCCAGCTGGTCGAGCGAAGATCAGATCGAACTCGATAGGTGGCTGAATTCAAGCATGGAGCACAAAGTCGCATTTTGGAGGCTTGAGCACGGTTGGCGGAGAGCTGATCGCTTGGCGGCCCTGAAGCCGCTGTCTCCTGGGCCTGCGCCTGGGCGCCGACGCCTGTGGCGTACCTCGGCAGCAGCAGTACCGCTTGCCGCCTGCCTGACCTTGTGTATCCTCATCGCGTCACGCGTGGACTTCGCGCGGCACAAGACTTACGTCACTGAGATTGGCGCCCGCGAGATCGTGTCGCTGGCCGACGGTACGCAGATTGAGATGAACTCCGGAACTACGCTGCGTGCGGCGGTGAAAGGCCCGGTCCGTGAGGTGTGGCTCGACCAGGGCGAGGTATATTTCGAAGTGGTGCATGATCCCGCCCGGCCGTTCGTGGTTCATGTCGGCAGCCGCACCTTGACCGATCTCGGTACAAAGTTTTCGGTCCGGCGCAACAATGCTCACCTGGAAGTTGTTGTGGTGAGTGGGCGAGTTCAGCTAGATAACCAGGCCGGTGCTTCTTCCTCCGTCCCGGTCACCCTCGCCAGGGGCGACATCGCCACCGTCGAGGGAGCATCAACTTTCGTCGTGCCTAGTTCCATCGATAGGATCGACGACTTACTCAGTTGGCGCCACGGTTTGTTAGTCTTCGACCAGTCGACTTTGGCGGACGCTGCGTCCGAGTTCAATCGCTACAGCCGAAAAAAACTCCTCATTACAGATCCCACTATTGCACGGATGCGCATCAGCGGACGTTTTGAGTCCAGCAATGTTGACGGATTTACCCGTCTCTTGCATCTTGCGTACGGTCTGAATGCCTCAGATGAAGGTACTGTCATCAAAATCTCTGAGTAGGGCCGTTACGGAGTTCTGTTTTTTAGTTGTCTTCCATAAGGTGGCATAAGGAAAAAATACGGGGAAACTGAATGCCAGGGATACCGCATCGAAGACTAATGCTGTGCGCATTGTTTCTTACCGGTAATGCGATGGCACAGGCCCTGGCATTTGACATTCCCAAAGGTGATTTGAAGGCAGCCCTAGATGCGTATGCAAGGCAGTCGGGCGTTCAGATTATCTATCGAGTGGACGAGTTACAGGGAGTCGCGAGCCCGGGCGTGCATGGCATGCTCGAGCCGCTTGCCGCCTTGGACGCGATTCTTGCCCACACAGGCTTTAGCGCTCGCCGCGACCGCAGTGGGGCTCTCGCCATCGTGAAGGATTCTACTGCACCACGGTCCGCGGCGCCCAGATTGCCGCCGCCGACGACCAGCACGTCGGAGCAGGCGCCGGTACCGGTCAGCGACAGTGCCAATCTGGAAACCATTACAATCACCGCTCGGATCGAGGGTCTAGCGGCGATGCGCGTTCCGACGGCGCTCAAGGAAATTCCACAATCGGTTTCGCTCATTTCGCAAAACATTCTGCAACAGCAAAATGACACCGAGCTTGGCGGGGCCCTCAACTGGGCGACGGGCATCAGTGTTGTGCAGATCAATTCAGTGGATAACGATTTCTACGCCCGCGGCTTCGAGATCACGAATTTTCATATTGACGGTGGTCCACCGCTAGCGCTCACGGCCAACAACCTGGTTAACACGCCGACGGACCTGTCGGAATATGATCATATTGAAGTTCTGCGTGGCGCGGACGCTTTGTTTGGCGGCATCGGCGCTCCTGGTGCCACGATCAGCCTGGTGCGCAAGCAGCCGCTGCCCGAGGATCGAGCTATTGTTTCTGCGTCAGCTGGTTCGTGGAATTACTATCGACTTGAAGGTGATGCAACGGGTCCTTTGGGGTTTGGGGGCGCTTTACGCGGGCGTTTGGTGGCGGTCGGCGAGACTCAAGACTATTTTTACGATTCGGCCAACCGCCGAAGGGGCAAACTTTACGGCGTCGTCAACTGCGATTTAATGCCCGATACGCTACTAATCGCAGGTGGTAGCTACGAAGAGCAGTCCGGGGTGCCGGACTACAATGGATTGCCGCGTTACGACAATGGAGACGACCCGCGTCTGCTGCGATCCACCTCCTTGGTGTTTCCGTGGAATCATAGAGTTACTCGTACGTCGGAGGGATTCGTAGAGCTGGAGCATCACTTCGGCAGCAATTGGAAGCTGAAGGTCAACTGGACCGAGCTCGACCAAACTGTGGCGGCACTGGTTGCAGTCCCACAGGGTGCGATCAATCCCGTCACCAACATCGTGGACGGTTCATATGCCGGGGTCCAGCTGAACTCGAAGCTGGATCAGACGGCCATGGATGCCACCTTGACGGGCGGCTTCGACTGGATTGGCCGGCGCCAGGAGGTAATCGTAGGGGCGGATTTTCAGCGTGCGCCGGCAACAGCGGCTGAGGGGCTGTACGTTCTGTCCACGCCGGTGGATCCGTTTTCCTTTGACCCGGACATGGTCCCGGCACCCTCTGGCCGACCGTTCATTGCCACCTACACCGAGGAGACTCAGGAGCAATATGGTATTTATGCAGCTTTGCGCCTGCATCCGTGGAATAGATGGTCATTAATCGGCGGCCTACGTGATAGCTACATAAAGACCTGGTTGGATGAGACAGAAGGCTTGGGCGATTCAGTCCTCAACACACAATCGGAAGCTCATGCGGATGACGGCAAAGTAGCGCCATACGGAGGAGCCGGCTACGACATCAACAGGCACTATTTCGTGTACGCCAGTTACGCGGAAATATTCCAAACGAATAGGGGTGAGATAAGATCGAATGGTACCGTCTTGCCGCCGGCCGCTGGCGTGGTTCTGGAGGCCGGCATCAAGGGCGTCTGGCACGATGGTGCACTCAACGGTGCGCTCGCCGGGTTCAAGATTGACGAGTACGGCGAAGCCGCGGCGGATCCAAATGCTCCTTCGAGCAGCCATAACTTTGAGTGCTGTTCCATAACAGGTACCCAGAAGAGCCAAGGAGCTGAGACCGAGCTCAGCGGATCGCTCGCCCCAAGTTGGGTTCTGAGCGCTGGCTATACGTATAACGTCAATCGCTATGTTTCCGGAACGACGGCGACAACCCAGACACCACGGCATCTATTCAAGCTGTGGACCGATTACCAGCTGCCCGGTAGCTGGAAACGTTCAAGCGTGGGTGGCGGCATCATTGCGCAGAGTTCCAACTATGTGAACGGTACGGCTTGCGAAACCTTTGGTCCATTGGGCAATTGCATCGGGTTTCAATTGCCATTTCGCATCGTGCAGGGGTTCTACAGCGTGGAAAGTGTGCGGTACACCTATCGCATTAGCCCCAATTGGACGGCCTCGCTCAACGTCAACAATCTCTTCGACCGAACCTATTATCAGACCGTCGGCACGACCAACGGCGGCAACTGGTATGGCGCGCCTCGCAATCTACTGCTGAATATCCAAGGCCGCTTGTAGCGCTTTAGGAAAATCAATGTCGATCAACGATCCAAGGCAAACCACGTGGCGCTGATCTCCCATCCAGAGGGCTTCACCGCGCCGATGCCGGAAGCGGCGCAGCGATAGGTCGTATACGGGAGCCTGTCATGGATCATATGCAAGCAATCCGATCCTTCGTTCGGGTCGCCGAAAGCGGTGGCTTTGCGCGAGCGGCGGATTCTCTGCAAATACCCAATGCCACACTGAGCAAGCAGATTCAGCAACTGGAAAGTCATCTGGGGGTCAAGCTTCTCGAGCGCACAACGCGGCGCGTCCGCGTGACGAGCGAAGGATCCGCTTACTACGATCGTATGCACAATTTATTGGCGGAAGTGGAGGAGATTGAAACGACCTTAGGTCTCTCAAAGGTCGCCCCGCGGGGCCGTCTGCGTGTCGACACCGCCGGCTCCACGGCACGCGCTATCCTGATTCCTGCGCTTCCGGAGTTCCAGTCACGGTATCCGGATATTCAGATTCAGCTCGGCGTCACGGATAGAGCGGTCGACTTGATTAGCGAAAACGTCGATTGTGCGATTCGAGGAACCGCTCATGATCCGGACTTGATTGCCCGGCGCATTGGACTCTTGCCATGGACAATGTGCGCGAGCCCGGCTTACATCGCTCAGTATGGCGTGCCAATAGACCCACATCAGCTCGTCAACGATAAATTTCCAGTAGCAGGTTATTTTTCAAAATCCAGCGCCGCCCTACAGCCAATCGAATTTCTCGTGGGCGATGAACCGCTTACAATCAAGCCGCAGCATACCGTTTCGGTCAACGACAGCAACGCGCACCTTGCATGCGCGCTCGCGGGCATCGGATTGATCCAAACGCTCGATCTTAATGTGCGACCTTCGATCGATCGCGGTGAATTGGTCGTGGTCCTGCACCAGTACCGCCCGAGGCCGTTCGAGGTATGCCTCGTCTATCCACCGAGCCGTGTACGAAATACGAAGGTGCGTGTCTTCAGCGAGTGGATTACGCAGATCTTTTCCCGGCTGGTCCAACAGTGAGGACCACCGCTTTCCAATAAGGATCTAGAATGCTTCGCCAATGCGCCAGGCGTTGAACGACCGGCTCGCGGCCCCCGAGGTATCTGTGGATCCATCAGCGGTCACACATCAACGCTTCCCCACAGCTCCAGCACTATGTTCGCGACCGCCGTCATGCCCGGCGAATCCAACGTGCCCGAGGCCATCCCGTGCTTCGTTGGCATGAAAGTGCGCGAATGGACGTTCCCCGCGATTCGGAAAGGGGCCCGCATAACCGTTGTGGGGATCAAAGCGATTGTCAACGTGCCCATAGAATCCACGCGGTCCACGAAACCAGGGTCCCGCACCAATAAATACACCTCCAACGAACCAGTCTGGTCCGTAGTACCCGTAGGGGGCGCAGCTGTAAGGGGCATAGTCAAAGTAGCCATAGGGACAGTCGGGGGCAAGTTCGACACCAGCTGAGACCTGGGTCGTGTACGCACCCGGCACAACACAGCCGCCGAACAGGGCAGCTGCGCAACCTATTGCGGAGACAGCGTAAATCTTCTTCATGAAAGTATCCTCTTCTGGCGTTCAAGCGTTTATCGTTGCTTCGATCCTATGCTCCGCGGATCAGCGCTCAGTCTGGCGGTCTCTGCAGCCACTCTTCAACGCCAGGAAGGGAATGAAATTCCGATAGGCTATGCACGTTGCCCTCAGGCATGACTTCGCGCATCATCCGAGCGAGCGAACTTCCGGGCCCGAGCTCCACCACTTTCGTAATGTTTGCGGATCGACAGGACTGCATGCAGGCAGCCCAGTCGACTGTCTGCTCGATCTGGCGCGCGAGCTTATCCGCGCCCGCGCGCACTTCGAATACCGTATCTCCGTCGATCCCGCTCAGCAGGCGAACATTGGGGGGCGCCTGCGCCGGCAGGTTCATCTCGGTCAGTACAGTACGGAACTGTCCGCTCGCACCCGCCAGTAGAGGCGTGTGCGACGCGACGGACACGGGCAGCCTCGTTGCGCGTCGCGCGCCCGCTGCCTGGGCATCGTGGATAAGCGCTTCGAGCGCGTTCCGGGGTCCTCCGACCAGAAAGTGTTCCTTGCCGTTGACGATCGCGACATAGGCGCCACGGACTCTGCAGATTGGATCCAACGCGGCACGTCTCAGCCCAAGAATGGCCACCAAGCCGCCCGGTTGGTTGGCCGCTTCATCCATCGCCGACGCGCGCTTGGCCGCGAGCTCGAGAACCTCGTCGTAGTCGAGCAAACCCGTAACGCCCCAGGCCGCCAACTCACCCACGCTATAGCCGGCAACCACCAAAGGACCGGCAACCTTAGACTTCAAGACCGCCCAGGCGGCCATTGCTTGGATGCAGCAAAGAATCTGTCCAACCTTGTTCGCGTGGAGTGCTTCGAAGGTCGTCCGGCGAACCAACTCTCTTGGGTCCACGCCGTCCAGATTCACGCGCGCGCTTTTAAAGACGGGTTCCGCCTCTGGCGCGCCGGCCAGAAGATCGAACATGTGCGCATCCTGGTAGCCTTGCCCAGAGCACAGTACAGCGAGGCCGCTCATCGCCGAGCGTCAAAGGCATCAAGAAAAAGAGTGATTGCCAATAGGTCTGCACAACCGCCTGGGCTCAGGCGCCGCGCGATGAAAGCGCGGTGCACTGCCGCAGCCTGATCACGCCACCCGGCCTGTTTGACGCCGCCTCTTTTGAGAAAGTTTCCGGCTTGTTCCTGGGCAAAGCGCAGCCCGCCGGTACCGCCGCGGTAGAGGAGATTAGTATCCTCCAATGACTCAAGAAGCGCGAAGAAGGTCTGAACGCGGGCCGCCTCTGGATCGCCTGGCGCTACCGTACGACCGAACCGAAGTGCCGGCAGGCCAACCTCCAGTGCGTGAGGGAAGCCGGCAGCAGCCTGAGCGCGCGCGCCGCCCGCTCCGTAGCGTCGCAGTGCCTCTGTTCCATGGCTAAGCAGCGGAATAGGTCCACGCATAATTGAGTTTCCCCACCGTCGTCGCACTGTAGCCGTCAGGATGCGCGCCCCCCCGGGCGGCGAAGCTCGCGATTCAGCAGTCCAGGTGGCACCGGCAGCCGCACACAATAACCCGAGTCCAAAGATCGCGCCGCGATGCGTATTGGCGCCGAAAGTCTTCTCAAGCATCGCACGCTCGGCCTCCAGTCCAATCGCGCGCAACTCACCCATGGCAGATCCCGCTGCGCCAGCAAGTGCCAAGCGACCAAAAAAAGGCCTGATGGCCGCAACGCTGGCTCTGAACGTGCTCGCATCCATATCGCTATGGCTACCGCAATCCACATGACTTACGAGTCCCGGTTTTGGCCAAGTCTCCAGCTCTGCCAGTAGCGCAAACACCGCGGTTTGCGCGACGTGATCCGCGATATCGTCCGGCATGCATGGGATGGCACTTCGCGGTGCAGCCATCATGACAAGGACTCGGATGGACAAAACAGTGCGGCTCGGGCGCGGATTTCAACTCCATTCATGCTCTTTACGAGCAGACCGCCACTTCCGCACGCCAGCTCGCGCCAGTTCACTGCCGCACCGTCGGGAAGTGCCAGTTCACCGTCGAGCCGCACCGGGCCGTTCCGATCCAGGCGGAGTAGCTCCGCTGCGAGCGAGGTGGCGGTTCGCTCGTCCGAGACCGACCAGAGCAAGTCGAGGTCCGATTCCGGGCTTAGATAGGGCAGACCCGTTGCGTGCTGCCAAAGCAGCGCACCGAATATGCGCGGTCGTATGCCGCTGGCATCTGCGAGTTCAAGCAATGAGTCGATTGAGGAGTGCCATGCCAGCGGAGCCGTTTGCGCGGCTTCACGAAGTAGCACGGGCGGCAATGCCACCACACCATCGCTGGATGCGAAGCTGAAGGCCAGTCGTTGCTTGCCGTATCTTGGAGGCAGCGGCAACGCCGCGGGTATGCCATCCGCCGAGTCGCATGTCGTGCGCCGCCGCACAATCACCGGTCGGTCGAGCCGCGCCCAGTCTGCCACTAAGGGCAAATCGGCCAAATCAGGACGACTTTGCAGCATGGCCGCCCACGCAGAGGCGTGCGCCCACAGCAGATCATGCCGATGCAACTGCATTGTCTCGGCCCGCCGCCTCTAAGATGACGCGCTTTGCCACCGTCGCCGCCATGTTGCGGCCCTTGCGTTGAGCGCCCAGCTCATCGCGTGTATCAGCCGGCGACGTGTTGCGTAGCGTTTCCTCGAGCTGTTCATCGAGAGGTTTGCTTGGGTCCCAGATTTCCGCAAGCGCACCCACCTGCGACAGGTGATCCAGACCTGGCGCGAAGACAGGAGTGGTCTTCGCGAGCCGCTCAAGCGTGTCGAGGGGCAATTTCGTGACGCGCGCGACTGAAGGCAAATCCATAACCGTAGGTTCCGCGCCGGGCAGGCCGACAAGCCGGTCGGTTGCCAAGGCCGTCGCGAGGAACGCCCCGGCGGCGGCTTTGCCATATACCAGTCCGATGGTCCGGTGACCGTGCTGGCTGGCCAGAAGCAGGCACTTTGCCAAATGTGCAAGGTATTCGTTCAGTCCCCTCATCTCTTCGCGTCGAGCCATCAACTGGCCTTGGGTGTCCACCAGCACCGCGATGGGTGTGTTGCCCCTCTTTGCGATCACGCCGAGTACCTGTTCCGCCAGCGGCAGAACACCGGCGGTACCGAGTGCCACGCCGTTTGCGACGCCGATCACTGCGATGATGTTTCCAGACTTGCGCTTGCCGGTGCCGGTAAGGATGCCCTGAGCGCTCGTCCTCACATCGTGTCCGGCTGGAAAAAGGCTCCGGAGAATCTCATCGAGCGTCATGGTTGGCTCCCTTGATGCTGTCTGCGAGGGCAGCAAAGGTCCTGGTATCCATATCACGAATCGCCTCAGGCTCCTTGATTCCCAAGATCCTCCACATGGAAACCGCGTCATCGCAGGTGGCAAATAGTGTTTGACGTTCCACAAGCCGTTCCTGCTCCGCCTGCATCGTCTTGAAGTCGAACGCGGGAACCTTTGTCAGGAGCATCTTGGCGGCGGCGCGAAATCCTTCGACGGAATCCTCGGCAAACGCGTCCGCTCCACCAAGTAACCGACGGGTCTTGCCGCCGTCAGTCGCCCATACCAGCGCTTTATTGCTGGCATCGAACTCCTCGACGCCCTTGTTCGTCTCGATCACCTCCGGACCCGAAACACCGATGCGTCCTTGCCCAGAAATCGCGATGCCAGAACAGGTGGCGGCGGTGAGGCCGGCTCCGCCGAATGCGCCAGCCTTGCCGCCGACCAAGGCGACGACGGCCACTCCGGCACGACGCGCTTCGACGATCGCGCGCATCAACTCGGCCACCGCCAGCTCACCCGCGTTCGCCTCCTGCAGGCGTACACCGCCGCTATCCATCAGCAGGAGTACTGTCTGAGGCAGGGCCCTGTGATCGCGTGCCGCGCGCACGAGACCTGTTAATTTTGCGCCACTGACCTCGCCGAAGGTACCTCCCATGAACTGGCCTTCCTGCGCGGCGACGAGCACGTCCTTTCCGTCCAGCTTCCCACGACCGACGATGACCCCATCGTCGAAGGCAGAAGGCAGGTCGAACAGATGAAGATGCGGGCTTTGAACACGCTCCGTGGGATCCAGAAACTCGGTAAAACTATTCGGGTCCAGAAGCGCCGCCAATCGCTCGCGTGCTGTCGCCTGGGACCAACTGGCTCGGGCGCCCGTTGCTATCGGTTGCATCACGCAGTCTCCATGAGCGCACTGCCTTGCATGAGCCGAAGAAAAACCGTATCCGGCCGCGCCCCTCCGTCATTGATCGAGATGCGCAAACCTCCGGGCGAAGAGCGCTCGACAAATTCTGCGATCACCGCTTTCCAGGTCGCGTCGTAACCCCTCAGCGGCGTCGCGATTTCCACCTCGCACGAGGCTTCGGGAAGTACGCGCTCGAGCAGTATCTCGAGGTCACCGGAGGCGACGACGCCGATGATTCCTTTGGCCCGGGTGCCAGACAAACGCCGCTTGGTCGTGTACCGAAACCGTAAGCTCTGCATGACTTGCGTCTCCCTACCAGTTCCGGAATTTGTTGGGTGGGTCGTAGAGATTGCCCGACCAATGCATCAGATCCTCAATGGAGTGGGCCGCCAAGAGGCTGCGATGTGCATTCAGAGGATTGATCCCGAGATCCTCCGGGTAGCGGACGATCTTTCGCTCGCGCAGCCGCTCGATCATTTTCGGATCGCGCTGGCGGCCTACCTCGGTGAAGCCCGCGATGGCCCGGATCGCCTGCTGACGCTCTTCCGGCGTGCGGCAGAGAAGCAGGTTTGCAATACCTTCCTCGCTCACGATGTGGGTGACATCGTCGCCATAAATCATGATGGGCGCCAGATCGAGTTTGAAGGTTTCGGCGAGTTCAAGGCTGTCGAGCTTCTCTACGAAGGCCGGTACCATTTTGTCGCTGAAGGTCTCGATGAGCTGGACCACGAGCTTACGACCCCGCGCTACCGGCGGCTGACCATCGACCGCCTCGCGTCCCGCCTTGAGCCAGGGCTCGCTTGAGTGGCGTCGGCCACGTGCATCCGAACCCATATTGGGAGCGCCGCCAAAACCCGCGATGCGATCTACAGTCACGGTCGAGCTGTTACCGTCGAGGTCAATCTGGAGCGTCGATCCGATGAATAAGTCCGTTGCGTAGAGCCCGGCGAGTTGACAATACACTCGATTGGACGCCATTGAGCCATCACGGCCTGTGAAATAGATGTCGGGGCGAGCGCGCATATAGGCATCCATTCCCACCTCCGATCCGAAGCTATGGATTTGCTTCACCCATCCCGACTCGATCGCAGGGATTAGGGTTGGATGGGGATTAAGCGCCCAATGAGTGGCTATTTTGCCTTTCAGTCCAAGACTTTCTGCATAGGTCGGTAGCAACAGCTCGATCGCCGCAGTGTTGAAGCCAATTCCGTGATTCAGCCGCTTTATTCCGTATTCCGCGTAGATGCCTTTGATCGTCATCATGGCGGCCAGGATCTGAGTCTCGGTGATCCTCGCCGGGTCACGAGTAAACAGTGGCTCGACGTAGAAAGGCTTCGGAGCCTGCACCACGAAATCCACCCGGTCCCCGGGAACGTCCACGCGCGGCAATGTGTCTACGATCTCGTTGACCTGCGCGACGACGACGCCTCCTTTGAAGGCAGTCGCCTCGATGACGGACGGGGAATCCTCCGTATTCGGCCCCATATACAAATTGCCATGACGATCTGCGCTTCGGGCGACCGTCAGTGCGACGTGCGGCGTGAGGTCGACGAAATAGCGCGCAAACAACTCAATGTAAGTATGGATCGCGCCCAGCTCGACCTTGCCGGATTTCAGGACACGCGGGATCGCATGACTCTGAGGCCCGGAATAGGAGAAATCGAGCTTCTTCGCGATGCCTTTCTCGAAGAGATCGATGTGTTCGGCAAGCACGATGCCCGATTGAACCACGTGCAGATCGTGCAGCACTTTGGGATTGGAATTGGCCAAACAGCCGGCGAGAAAATCCGCTTGCTTCTGGTTGTCGCCCTCCAGACAAATTCGATCCCAGGGCCGGACGATCGCCTCAAGCATGGCGGTCACGTCTTTAGGCGCCACCATCTTTCCGGTCGCGAAGCGGCGACCGGCGGCGAGACGTTCGTCGCGGCCGCGTTGCTCGCTTTTCCAATCCGCCATGTCGTGCGCTCCTGTGATCGCTGTTGCAACGCCGTGCTAGCTAGATAGCAGCGTGGCTCTCGCTTGCCTGCCTTAACGGCGGGTAGTCGGTGTATCCGGCCGGTCCCGGCGTGTAAAAGGTCGTGGTATCGGGGGCATTGAGTGGGGCGCGCTTTGCAAACCGCGTGGGTAAGTCCGGATTTGCCAAAAAGGCCCGTCCAAATGTGATGGCATCAGCCTCGCCCAGAGCGAGGGCTTGCGACGCATCATCGAGAACGTAGTCCGAATTCAAAATGAGCGTCCCCTTGAAAGCTTGTCGAATGGCCGGAGCCAGTTGTCGGATCGCGGGTCGGAAGGAGCTGTCGGGACGAGACGCGCGCATTTCAAGGAACGCTATATCGAGCTCCTCCAACACTTCGGCTGCCTTCGTAAATAGGACCTCGGATGCGCTGTCCCCACATCCCTGAGGATCATCGTTCGGAGAAAGCCGTACCCCGGTCCGACCCGCGCCGGCAATGCTGATGAGCGCCTGGGTCACCTCGGTCAATAAGCGGATGCGGTTCTCAATGGGGCCGCCATAGCGGTCGGCGCGCTGATTGGTCCCATCGCGCAAGAACTGGTCGATGAGATAGCCGTTCGCCGCATGTAACTGCACTCCATCGAATCCGGCCGCCATCGCGTTCTCGGCGGCGCGCTTGTAGTCGTCGATGATTCGTCTAATCTCCTGCAATTCCAGTGCGCGCGACTTGGCGTAGGGTTTCGTTCCCGTGTCGGTGTGGGCGTGCCCGGGGGCGGTCGTTGCCGAGGCCGACACGGGCAGGGCACCCGCCAGGTAGTCGGGATGTACGAGCCGCCCCATATGCCAAAGCTGGGCAATAATGCGCCCACCCGCCTCGTGAACGGCACGTACGATTGCCTTCCAGGCAGTGGCCTGCTCCTCAGTCCAAAGTCCCGGTGCGTTTGGCCAGCCCAGGCCTTGCTGTGAGATTCCAGTCGCCTCCGAGAAGATTAGTCCCGCCGAGGCACGTTGGCAGTAGTAGGTGCCCATCAGTGGCGTCGGGACATGAAGGCGGGTCGCTCGACCCCGGGTGAGGGGTGCCATCATGATTCGATTCGGTGCGTCAATCGCACCAAACGCAATTGGATCAAACAGGGTGGGTTTCATGGGCTGCGTTAGTGGCGGACCGCCTTCGCGACGGCGAAGCTATCCTCCAGCATCTGGAAACGCGTCACAAGGTCGCCAGCAATCGTGAGCACGATCGCGAATTGCGAGGAAATGACCTTCCCAGTGGCCTTGCTACGACTCTGGAAGGCACCGACTATCGCAGCGCGAGTGTCACTGGCGAGAATGTCCTCGACATGGAAGGTTATCGGTTCCACGAGCATGCGAGCATCTCGAATGAAGTGGGCCAGTGCCTGGCGTCCGGAACTTCGCCCGATCCAGGGAAGGACACCGTCATCGCCCTGGACTTCAAAAATAAGGTCGTCGGCGAACAACTCGGCGATCTTGGCGGGATCCCGGCCCGTGCCGATTCCTTCCAGAAACTGTTGTGCAATGGCGATGTTGTGCTGAGAAATCATGTCGGGTCTCCGTGATTGGTAGGTCCGGGCTTTGAGAATTGCGCCTCACGCACGGGACAAGTCGATAAAGGTGTAAAGCGCTGAGATCCGGCCCATCTTCACGACAGCGACATCCAGCCCTGTGATTCGCCGCGGTTCGTTCGGCGGCCCGAAGGCCCAGGCGAGCCGGCCGCTATCCTGCAATGCATCCGCACTGCCGATCTGGGAAAAAATGTAGGCCGGAAACTGGGCCTGAAGGGAGACAACCGCAGCATCCAGCCCACGATGCCCGAGGTGCCGGCCGCGTGGGTCAGAGAAAATACAGTCGGGTTCGAAAAGCGCCTCGATCGCAGCCGCGCGCCGAGTCGAGTCGGGCTCCGCGAAGACTTCACGAAGGTTGCGAACCATCAGATTCTCGATACTGTCGGCCACGTGCGGTTCTCCCTAGCTGGTGCTCAAATTTGTGTCTGGCCGCCGTCGACGAAAAGTTCGATGCCAGTGATGTAGCTGGCATCGTCTGATGCCAGAAACGAAACCGCTTTGGCAATTTCATCCGGCGATCCGGTACGACCGAGCGGCGTAATGTCCCTTACATGGGCAGAGTATTGATCGATTTGCTCGTCGCTCATGCCGAGTTCTGTCTTGTACCCGGGAGTCACAATGACGCCGGGTGCAACGACGTTGACCCGAATATTGCGACCCTTGAGGTCTGACGCCCAGGTGCGTGCAAATGATCGCAGCGCCGCCTTGGTTGCCGCATAGACTCCGAACGCCGGGGCGCCCTTTGCGGATGCCATTGATCCGTTAATCACAATGGCGCTACCACCAGGCATCAGTGGCAGGGCCTTTTGCACGGTAAACAATGTTCCCTTTACGTTGATGCCGAAATACTTATCAAAGTGCGCCTCTGTGATTGAGCCAAGAGCGGCGAATTCGCCGCTGCCGGCATTTGCGAAGAGAATATCCAGGCGGCCGGATGTCTCCGTAATCGTGGCAAATATGCGGTCGAGGTCGGTAGCCACGCTTATATCACCGCGGACTGCTCTTGCGTCATGGCCGATCTCACGCGCAGCCGCGTCAAGTTCCGGCTGTCGCCGACCTGTGATGTAGACCGTGGCCCCTTCTCGAGCCAGGCGTTTGGCTGTCGCAAGGCCTAGGCCGGAGCTTCCGCCGGTGACCAGTGCCACTTTGCCCGCGTGTTTGCTCGTGTGCAGGTGGCGGTAGATAGCTTCTACGTTCATCGGTTGCCTCGGGTTCTTTGAGCGGGACGGTGTGGGTTTCAGATCGGGTAGATGCACTCTATTCACCCTGCGAAGGGAGATAAACGCCCGCGTATGAAATCACTATGCATGGGTGTGGATAATCACCACAGCGCCTACTCGCAGCAAAAACGATCGCTTCCCGACGCGCTTCGCCAAGCCATTCCTAGGCGGTTCAAGCAGTCTGTCCATACGCCAAGCGCGAAGCGCACTTACGTGAGTTGCAATCGCGGACCAGAATCCTGGAGTGAAATGATGCAAAGCGAATCGTCTGTCCCAACTCCGATCGGCCTCGGAACTCTTAGATCGGGTTCGGCAGACCCTTCTATGGAGGAGGAGAGCTTTCGGGCGGCTTGGGCAATGGCGTGGCTCCGAGAATATCGGTGCGAGACCCGCTATCAATCCTTACTCGGATCTGGTCAGGCAGGTGACACCGAATTGCGATTGGCATGGTTGGCCTGGTGGGATGCTGCATGCGTGTGCCGAGAAGCGTTGGAGCGCCTGGAGCGCTCTCAATTCTCTCGATGGGCGCCTCGATGATTTTGCTGGCGAACACCCTGATCCCCATCTTTGCCGGTTTGCTCGTAGGGTATTTGGCGGGACTCTGGCGCGTGATGGACAACCAGAACGTACAGCCGCTCATTACTCTCGTCATGAGTTTCGCAATCCCTTGTGCGCTGTTTCTGGCCGTGGCGAGTACGCCGTTTCAGGAGCTGCGGCGGCAGCTCGCACCGGCCCTGGTGCTGGCGATTGTCTATTCCGCGTTGTATGGCATCGGTTTTCTCTTGGTCCGATCGCGGGAGCACACGACGCTCTCGCAGAGCGCTGTAGTTGCGCTGACGCTCGGATTTCCCAACGCGGCGGCGATCGGGTTGCCCCTTCTGGAATCGGTTTTCGGTGTGCGCTCCAGAGTCACCATCGCGGTTGCTCTCGCGATCGGCTCCGTCACGATCACCCCACTTAGCCTGTTGATACTGGAGGCCGATCAGAAAGGGGTGCGCACCGGCTTTGCCTGGAAGACCGCGTTTCCTGCATTGGGGCACGCGATCAAGATGCCGGTCGTTTGGGCGCCCGTTCTTGGATTGCTGTTCGCCTATGCGGGATTAAGTCTCCCGAGTTTTGCAAGTCGATCGCTCACCGCTATCGGATCCGCAGCGGAGGGCGCGGCCCTTATATTAACAGGCCTCGTCGTATCTGCTCAGGTGTTCAAGGTCCGAGGAGCCATATTTGTTGCGGTACTCCTAAAGAACGTTGTTCAACCCGCACTTGCTCTTGGCGTGGCGTGGGCGATGAGGTTGCCCATTGACCAAATTCAGCAAGTCACACTCATTTGCGCACTACCTTGTGGCTTCTTCGGTTTGGTCTTCGGCGAACGCTTTGGCTCAAGTCCACCACTCGCCGGCTCGAGTGTAATCGTCTCATGTGTAGCGGGTATTGCGACCCTCGCGGTGTGGATGACCGTCGTGGCCCACCTTCGCTAGTAGAAGGTTTCAGGAGTGCGCTGTGCAGCGGAAACACCGTCATCGGCGGCGTTCAGGGCTATTCCAGCGGCCTCGAATAGGAGCGCTCGTGACTTCCCAATGTTGGCGCGCCACCGATGCGGCGTTTCTCCAGCAAATCGCTTGAAGACGGTTGTAAAGTGCGCCTGAGTCTGAAAACCAACGTTCAGTGCGACTTCCACCAGGGTATTGGCGGGTTCGCGCAGCAGTTCTTGGGCTTTTTCCACGCGCCGCCTCAGGAGGTAATCGTGTGGCCGAATGCCGGTTGCGGCTCTGAACTGACGTGCGAAATGCATTGGCGTCAACCCGGCCGCTTTTGCCATGTCGGGCAGGCGGATCGGCTGGGCCAAATGGGTGTGTACGTATTCGATCACCCGCTGCAGCCGCCAACGCGGTAGCACGGCCTTGGACGGGCCGGTACCAGTGATCTTCCTTGTGGCAGTAAGCAGAGTGATCAGACGGGTAACAATGGCCACGCTGATTGCATGCATATATAGGGCGGCGAATTCCGCCTGCATGTTCTCGGCTGCAACGAGTGCCTGAGCCAATCGCTCGATTGAGGGGTCAGGCCCAAGGCGTCGGACACGCAACTCCTCACGAGCGTGCGCGATCTTCAGATGTGCAAAAAGATCGGCGCTCGTGATTCGCACGTGAATGGTGTGATGGAAATCGCTTTCGGATAGAGCGTCGGAACGGCCTCCTTCACAGTACCTGGACGGGTCAGATGGAGACGCGCTGTTGGGGTGGCTGGTAACCAGAATAACAATAGCGCTCCGGCCGAGAGTAATCCTAAGCGCGTTACACTTTGGCGCCGCATCTACCACGCTCGTCCACGAGTGTGGCTCGGCGCTCGAAACGCAATGGGTCAATGGGGGACCCCGGTCATTTGACAGCAACTGTATCTTCATTGACCTAGTCTCGAATCAGCCGGACTCAACAACCCCGGGGGAAGTGGAAGCTTCATCTGCGGCTATGCAAGAACAAAGCGCGATTTAGAACTTCAGGATGACGTTGCCCGGTTTGTTCGGGGCAGTGACAGCTATGATTGCCTCAGGTAACTCAAAGAGTGCGAACTCCCGGGATACAGGAAACAGGTGCGGCGCAGTGCGGCCAAGTTCAATGGCCGCATGCATGTCTTGCGCACGCTCCTCTGGGGGAGAATCGGCGCCCCATGTTCCGATCGTGACCCCGCTCAAGGAAAGAGACTTGTGGACGAACATGGTGAGGTCGGCCGGGGAGTCGCCGAGCAGGCCATAAGAGATCAGTCTGCCCTTCGTATTGAGAAGGGATCCCATCTCCCCGACTAAAGAACCTCCGACGCCGTCAAGTACCAGCGGAATATTGCCGTGTGCAGCACCGCGGACCACTTCCTGCCACCCTTCTGTCGCCGTGGCAACAATATCTCCGCCCGGGAGGATCCTGGCGAGACGTTCGGCGCTCGCTTGGGAGCGCACGAGCCTTATCGTACCGAGGCCCGCCCGCTGCGCAAACACGGTAATCAGTTTGCCCACGGCAGAGGCGGCCGCGGTTTGTAGGATAGAGTGGGGGCGCGGCGAAAGACCCTCGAGACCCTTCCGCAGCACATGCCGCGCCGTGATCACATTGACCAACAGTTGGGCCGCGATGGAATCTTGAAGGTCGGCGGGAACCGCGGTTACCAATTCCGCAGGTACGATTGCATGCGTCTGCCAGGCTTGGGGGGCAAAGAAGGCCACGCGCGCGCCAACGGAGAGCCCGGTTTTCCGAAGCGCCGCAGGTGCTGCGTCCTCCACGACTCCGGCCGCCTCGGTGCCGGGTATGCGACCATGCGGAATCGCCTCCGTCCGCTGCGAATACTTGGCTGACACTAGTTGCAGATCGCCAGGATGGATGACACTGCGGGTGACCCGAACCAGTACTTCGTCGTCGCGTAGTGCCGGGCGCAAGAGGACAGGTTCGGTTTGGAGAACCTTGTGTGGATCTCCAAAGCTGTACTGAACGATCCGTTCACCTTGATATCCTACAGCGGTGCTCACTGAATTCGTTCCCAGGCGGCGCTCTGTTGGAGCCGGACTGTATTGCCAAAGAGCGATCCGGTAAATGCGCCTCCGTGGAAACTTCATCCACTGGTATGCATAATCCATCTGCGGTACAGGAGCGTGCCATAGATCACTTGCAAGCAATCCGGGCGTTCGTTCGCGTCGTCGAGGTCGGCGGGTTTGCGCGAGCGGCGGAATCCTTGGAAATACCGAATGCTACGCTAAGCAAGCATATCCAGCAGCTCGAACGGCATGTTGGCGTAAAGCTGCTCGAGCGGACCACGCGGCGCGTCCATGTTACCAACGAGGGAAGCGCCTACTATGATCGCATGCGCGACATGTTGGCCGAACTCGATGAGACCGAGGCAACCTTAGGTCGCGGACAAAGTGCCCCACGAGGCCGCCTGCGCGTCGATATTCCTTCTTCCATAGCGAGCATGATCCTGATACCTGCGCTTCCCGAGTTCTACGCGAAATACCCCGACATACAACTTCAACTGGGTGTTACTGACAGAACGGTGGACCTGATTGGCGAAAACATAGACTGTGCAATCCGTGACAATGCTCGCGATCCCGCCCTGATTGCGCGGCGGGTTGGGCGTTTGTCCTGGACCATGTGCGCGAGCCCAGCATATATCGCGCAATACGGAATACCACAACGACCACAGCAGATCATGGCCGAGAACTTTCCGATGGCGGGTTACTACTCCCATACCAGCGGCGCGATACAGCCAATCGAGCTTCTCGTGAGCGATAAGCCGCTCGTCATTAAGCCTCGACACAGCATTCTGGTCAATGACGGATACGCCCATCTCGCATGTGCGTTGGCGGGGCTGGGCTTGATCTACACGCTCGACTTTGCGGTACGCCCTTCCATCAATCGCGGCGATCTGGTGGTCTTACTTAAGGAATACCAACCTAAACCGCTTGAGGTATTTATCGTGTATCCACCGAGTCGGCAGCGCAGCACCAAAGTGCGTGTCTTCGTCGAGTGGATCAAACAGATCTTTGCGCGGGTGGCGCCGGAGTAGTAGTCGCGCTTCGCATTCTCTGGACTGGCGGGCGCACTCCGCGTCTGCGGGCCATTCTCTAGTTACTCCTTCTGTATTCTTGGGCGGCAACCCGCTGACCTCCATCATGGCTCGAGATAATTGAGCATCGTTCAGGTGTCATTACGAAAGAGTGGTGCACTTCGAAAAGACCGGCGGCCGCAGCGAGAGGAGTCTTGGAGGCCATAGTCGCAATACATTTCGAGTGGCCGCATGAGAACAGAGACGATAGCCGCGGAAACGCAAAGCACCGAAGCGATCGAGATGCTCCGCGATCGACTCGAGGAACCGAGTCTTCCATCGTTTCCAAACTCCTATCCAAGTTCGTGGGCGTCGCAGTCTGCGCAGGTGGAACAGCTTGTGACGCGGGCCATGGCGTTGTTGGAGTCAGATCGCGACGGAGCCTTGCGTTGCCTACGGGATGCAGCGGCATTAGTCACGGAAAGAACCGGGTCATTTGAGCGTAGAACGCCCTGGTTGCAGGTCCGGTGGCGCGGAGGCTTGGCAGCCTGGCAAGCCAACCGGGCGCTGCGCTTCATAGAGGAGAATCTTGGAGCGCGGGTTCTGCTCGCGGATATTGCGGGGTGCGTTGCATTGAGCAAGAGCCATTTTGCCCGCGCCTTTAAACGCAGCGTGGGATCTTCCCCTAGTGCATATGTTGTCGCGCGAAGAGTGGAGCGCGCGAAGTTCATGATGACGTCGACGCGGGAGAGCCTTACCGGCATTGCCATGGCGTGTGGATTCTCAGACCACTCCCACTTTACCAGGTGCTTTAATCGCGCCGTCGGGATGAGCCCCAGGGAATGGCGTCGAGTGACGATACATCGGGCTGAGTAATTTACTGGCGAAGGAGATCTGTTCATGGTTATCAATAGACGAGCCGTTTCAGCGGCTCTCGTCGCAGGCGCTGCCGTTACGTTAGCTTCCGCCGGCGGGATTGTCGAAGCGGCGCTTCCAACCAGGGCGCGTAACATTGTCCTCGTCCATGGCCTCTTTGCCGACGGATCCTCTTGGACTGAAGTGATTGCACGACTGCAAGTGGCGGGACTTAATGTTACATCCGTGCAAAATCCGCTGACAACGCTGCCTGAGGCAGTGGCGGCGGCAGAGCGTGTCCTTGCGCGGCAGGACGGCCCGACAGTTCTCGTGGGCCATTCTTTTTCTGGAATGATCGTTACCGAAGCAGGTATGCATCCCAATGTTTCGGCTCTTGTCTATGTGGCGGCGCGGGCGCCGGATGCAAATGAAGACTACAGCGCGCTCGCCAAGAAGTTCCCAACGCCACCGGCCTCTGCGGGCGTCATTTTCGATGGCAATGAAGGGCGTCTCAGCGAGGAGGCCTTTTTGCGCGACTTCGCGGGCGACCTGCCAGAAGCAAAGGCGAGGGTCCTATATGCAGTGCAGGATCCCTTCCAGAAGGCGCTACTGGATGGGAGGACCACTCAGGCGGCCTGGAGGTCAAAGCCCAGTTTTTATGCGGTCTCAACCGAAGACCGCACCATCAATCCGGATCTTGAACGCTTTATGGCCAAGCGCATGGGTGCCAAGACCATCGAAGTAAAGGCAAGCCACCTTTCTCTGATTTCCCATCCGGACGAGATCGCGGGCCTCATCCTGGAGGCGGCGAAAGGAACTCGTTGACACGGCTTTACCGAGCACAAGCACCATTAATGGAGTACTACCGATGAGCAACCTGATTGACAGGAGGATTATTTCCCGCCGTAGCCTTCTCGGCGCCGGAGCGGCTGTTGCTGGGACCATGGCGCTGAGCCGTACGACGGTGGCGGCCGTAGATGCGATATCCACTGACTATTCGGATGGGCCGGGGGCGGTGGCCGACAAGTTCCTCTTCCCTGGGTTTCACCAAAGCTTCATCAAGACAAACGGGGCGACAATCAACACGTTAGTGGGAGGCAGCGGACCGCCTCTGCTGTTGATTCATGGCCACCCGGAGACGCACGTGGCTTGGCACAAGGTCGCCCCAGTACTCGCTCGCGACTTCACCGTTGTACTGACCGATCTTCGAGGGTATGGAGACTCGAGCAAACCGGACGGAGGCCCGAATCACATTAACTATTCAAAGCGGGAGATGGCCAACGACCAGATCGAGGTAATGCGAGCACTTCAATTTGATAAATTCAAAGTCGCAGGCCATGACCGCGGAGCGCGGGTAATTGCGCGAATGATCATGGATCATCCAGACCAGGTTGAACGTGCGGCCGTTCTGGATATTGCGCCCACCGATCGGATGTATTCGCAAACGAACCAAGAGTTCGCTACCCGCTATTTCTGGTGGTTCTTTCAGATCCAGCCGGCACCGCTCCCAGAGCTGATGATCCAGGCAAACCCCGAGCTCTACCTGCGTTCGCACCTGGATACACAGAGCAAGACCGCCGGAGCCGTAACGGCCGAGGCCTTCTCCGAGTATCTCCGCTGCTACAAGCTGCCGAACGCCATACAAGCAGTCTGCGAGGACTATCGAGCGGCGGTTTCGATCGACATGGACCAAACAAAGGCCGGCAACGGCCGGAAGGCTACGGTTCCAATACTCGCGCTCTGGGGAGCGGAGGGCACAGTGGGCCAGATGTTCGACGTGCTGGGTTTGTGGCGACAGGAAGCGCAGACGGTCAGCGGACATAGCCTTCCGTGTGGCCACCTTCTGCCCGAGGAAGACCCAGACGGCGTCTTGTCGGCATTCAAAGAGTTTTTCCTTGCATAGGGTGCCCATCGGGCATTCGTCACCGGAGCCTGAAGCTCAAGCCCGAATGCGCACGAAATGAGGGGCGTCGTCAGTGCGGGCGCCTAGTACACGCGAAGCCGGTTTCCCACCCGGGCTCATGTCTGCTGCAGGGCTTGTGTCTGCCATTCTAGTCATGGGGGTCCCGGGGCAAGCTCTCGGGGATGAGGGACAGTTTCTTCTCGGTGACTGGGGTGGCCTACGCACGAGTCTCTCGGACCAGGGCGTCAACTTCGACTTCGAATACGTCGGTGAAACGGCACACAATTTCAGCGGTGGGACCGCGGAACTGACGCGTTACGCGGACCAATGGACCGCCGGAGCGACTCTCAATCTTGAGCGGCTGTGGGACTGGCAAGGCGCCCAATTTGAGGTGGTCTTGACCGATCGGAGTGGCCGCAACTTGATTGCGGACGCAAATATTGGGGGCAATCAGCTGGTGCAGGAGGTTTATGGAGGTGGGGAGACTTTTCGTTTGACGCTCGCGGCGCTCAACCAAACCTTTCTGGATGGCCGGATCGACTGGCTCCTAGGTCGATTGCCAGGCGGACAGGACTTTGCAAACTTTTCGTGCGTCTTTCAGAATTTGGCATTCTGCGGATCCCAGCCGGGCAACATAGTGGGGGCGGCCTGGATAAACGCCCCCATCAGCGTATGGGGAACGCGGCTTAAACTGTCGATGACCAACGACACGTACGCTCAGGTCGGCGGCTACCAAGTGACTCCGCAGTACGAGGACACGCCCTTTGCCCGCGCCGATGGTTTGACCCTTGACAATCCAGGTACGATTGGGTGGCTGCTCCCGCTGGAGTTTGGATGGACGCCGCAGGTGGATGGCCGGCCGGGTGCCTACAAGATTGGCGCGTGGTACGACACGGCGGGCGGCGCCGACCTCTACTACGATGTCGACTATGATCCGCGGGCGCTGACCGGTGCACCCGCGCTTAGGCGCAATGGCCGGTATGGAGGCTACATCAATCTTGAGCAACAAGTTACTGGTGAAGCAGGGGCGAAGGGAGTTGTGATTTTCCTAAACGCAACCCAAGCCGACCGTTACACCTCTCACATTGACCGTCAGATTTCCTTGGGAATGGAGCTCAAACAGCCGTTCGGACGCTCACTGGACTTCATTGGGCTGGGTATTGGCGCTACGGATGCCAACAGTCGCCAAGCTGACTATCAGCGACTCTTCAACGCGCAACATCCAACCAATCAGGGCCTTGTTCTCGACGGCTACGAATATGATTCAGAAGTGTTCTACAGTTGGTCACCAAGACGATCAATCAGTATAAGACCGAATTTCCAGTACGTCGTGCACCCAGGCGGTACCACGCAGAACAGCAACGCGGCTGTGGTCGGACTGAAAGTCCGCGTAATGTTTTGAGAATCTCCGCACACAAGCGCACGCCAGGAGTTAGGCAGTGATAGAGCAGATGCCAATTGGCTACGTGGAGGCCGTTCGCCGGCACGCAGAAGATGACTTTTGGGGAGGCGAGCAATCTTGTATTTCACTTGCGGGAGCGTTTGGCGCCGAAGCTCTACAGGGACTGGCCGAGTTCTCGCACGTTGAAATTCTGTACTTCTTCCACGAAGTCGCGACGTCGAGGATCACCACGGGAGCAAGCCATCCACGAAACAATCCACAATGGCCAACAGTAGGGATATTTGCTCAGCGTGGAAAGAATCGTCCGAATCGACTCGGCAGTACGATTTGCCGCCTGTCACGAGTCGAGGGCACGCGCATATTTGTCACCGAATTGGACGCAATAGACAAAACGCCAGTGTTGGACATTAAGCCAGTGATGTCGGAGTTCTTGCCGCGGGAACCTGTGCGGCAGCCAGCTTGGTCGCACGAACTGATGCGCGAATATTGGCTATTCAAGCCGTAGCTCAACTGTCATTCCAGGTGTGGCATGTTAACTTCATGGCGATCGGCTACATCGTGCGCTGCAGTCTACGATGGAACGCATTTGGCAGGCAGCAAAATATGAGGTGATTTCCGTCTAGTTCTAGTGAATATGCCGCTCCATCGAACGGACGAGCGTAGGGAACGCACGTTCGCTAGCTCCGATAGCGAGCGACAAACCAAGAAGTAGCGCAGTCCGACTCGATGCAGGCTCCAGCGCCATTTTGTTGATTAGGCCTAAGAGTAGGTCGGCAGTTATCGCGACGAAGAGAGCGGCTCCAGCGAACGCGCCGATAGTGAATCGTGCGATGCACTCGATTATGTCCGCTGAGCGACCCGCCGTTACTGGCAGGGGAAACTGGCCAATTCGTTGCATGAGAGACAGTGCGGCGCCTGCGGCGGCAGCGGCGGCAGCGGCGCTGCAAAGTAACGCCGTAGTCACCTCTGGCCCGCATTGGTTGGCTAGAGCTGTGTGCCACTACTCAATCGCTATCCCGCCAGCAATCGCCAGCGCGACCAGCAGCAGTGAAGTTCCAACAATACAGAGACGCTGCGCTTGTCCAAGGATCTCTTTCACCCTGTTTATTGCGGCTTTGGCGGCGTCAAAGTCATGGGACTCCAACGCGAAGGCAATGCCTTCGGCGAGAATGTAAACGGCTCCGTGGGCTTCGGCGTTTGGCAATTGGGCTTTGGCAGCCGCCTTAAACACATCAACTTGGACTTCAAATCTTGCGAAGTCCCGTTCATCCGGCCATTCGTGCCGTTCGGTGCATCGATAGTGGATGTTGTCCTTTTCGTCCAAATAGACAATGCACGTTGCGTATGCACCGACGAGGAATGCAATTTTGTATCCGGTACCCGGATCTACGTCCCCTTCGCTGAGCTCCAATAGACCGGTTTCCTGAGTGGACATTTCGAAAACCCTTTGTACCCAGATTGGTGTCTCTATTTCTTGCTCGATTGCATCAGCCGTGCTGCAGCCGAATTCCCTACCTCACCACTTCGATAGTATCCAATAAACGTCTGCACGCTCCGATGCCAAGTAAGCGCCATCGCTTCACCGATCGGAATATTCTGCCTCCCAGACTCCGTCACAAACCCCGATCGCAAACTGTGCGCCGTAACCTTTCCCAGCGGCGGATTCACCAGCTTCGCGCGGCTTCGCACAATGCTCCACACTGCCTGATCGCGCAGCGGCTCGGTAATGTTGCCCTGGTGGATCCGCCGGAAGATGGCCCCTTCCGTAATCTTTGCCCGGAAGAGTTCGTTCAGCCACGCCTCGAGGGCGATGGCAGCTTCCCCGACGATCGGCTTGGAGTTCTCAGGGTTACGGCTCCCTGACTGATTGGTCTTTGACCTACCGAGGTCGTATACAAACCCGCCCTGATGATCACGCCGGACGTTCTCGAACGTTGCCGCCACGATCTCCGAGCGACGACGGCCGCCGCTGGCAAAGCCGAACAGGAGCAGGGCTCGATCTCGGATTCCGGGTAAGTCGTCCTGGCAGCTGGCCAGCAGCGCTTCCATCACCGGCCGGGTGGCTGCGATCGGCGGCCGACGCTCGTGTTCGGGCGGTCGACGGGCGTAGGCCCGCTGCACGACTGACAGTAGCTGCCTCACCCCTGGATCGCGCAGCGGATTGGTATTGGCGGCAAGCGGCGGAACGTGGGCCGCAAGAAGCACCTCATGTGCCTTTGACAGGGCCGCGAGACGGGTTTTGACGGTGGCGATCGACCAGGGGCCCAATTTCGCTTTGTAGGCGCGCGTTACGAGCACGCGGTCGATGGGATGCGGCAGCAGATGCTGCGTCGTGCGGCTAGATGGAATAAACGGGGAGGGCTCCACAGGCTCCTCCAGCGGATTGTGCTCGAGGTGATCCAGCATGAACTGGATGACAACGGATACGGGGACCGGCGCCGTCAGCACCTTCCCATACCTCAGCGCA
>Ga0210385_10000440_pt1 | contig 30509 bp, 28 predicted proteins | sample IncBWH26OmetaG_FD_160107 | JGI IMG/M metagenome (GOLD analysis project Ga0210385, IMG submission 160107) | Forest soil microbial communities from Barre Woods Harvard Forest LTER site, Petersham, Massachusetts, United States - Inc-BW-H-26-O ...
TCCAACCCGAGAGTCGACAGGCCTTTGCGCGGTTGCTGGCTCAAGGCTGGACTGACGCGCTGCGGAAGCTACATTCGGAGGGGCCGCTCTGGACATTCTGGGATTACAAATTTGAACGGTGGCAGAAGGACAAAGGCATGCGACTCGATCACTTTCTGCTCTCACCGAATTTGTCGGACCGGCTGGTGGATGGCGGTATTGACCGATGGGCGCGTGGGCAGGAAAACGCCAGCGACCATGCGCCGGTATGGATTGTGCTTGATCTATAGACCAAAGTCGAGGTTCCAGCCATTCAATAAATAAGGGGAACTGTGTGGCAGTTCCCCTTATTGGACATTTTTGGACAGTTGCTGCAAGTGCCCAATGGCCCGTAACTCTATGATTGCGTTGGTTGCGGGGGGTGGATTTGAACCACCGACCTTTGGGTTATGAGCCCAACGAGCTACCAGACTGCTCCACCCCGCATGAAGAGAATACCATACCGCCCCCAACCCGTACTTCAACGCGCGATCTCTTCAATACGAAATCGCTGTCCTGCCCTCTACCGATTCCAATCTTCTGCGTACAATTATCTGCACAAGATCTCCGCATACAATGTCCACATACATTGATTCTGAGATCTGATCTCACCGGATGAGCCTTCGAACCCTTAACGACATTTTGTTGGCGATCTCCAGGAATCCTCGTGATCGCGTCATGATGCAGAAGCAGGCGGCCGGCTGGGCCCCGATCTCGTCCGCCGAGATTTATCGCAGCGTCGTCGGTTTGGCCCGCGCACTCCAGTCCTGGGGAATCGGCAAAGGCGATCGCGTCGCGATCCTCAGCGAAAATCGTCCCGAGTGGACCATCACCGATTTCGCCGCGCTCTCCCTCGGAGCGGTCACCGTTCCTGTCTATTCCACGCAAACAGCCGAGCAAACTTCCTACATCCTCAACGATTCCGACGCGCACGTGATCGCGGTTTCAACCAAACACCAACTTGAGAAAGTGCTGGCAATTCAATCGCACACTTCCATCGAGCGGATTATCGTTATGGACAACGTGATGTCCAATGTAATGGACGTCGAAACTGCTCGCGCAGTCCAGATGCAGACGCTCACGCGCGACGGGCCGACAGAAGCCGATGCTGAGTTCGATGCCCGCTCCCAGTTCGTTCAGCCCGACGACCTCGCTACGATCATCTACACGTCCGGCACCACTGGAAATCCAAAGGGCGCAATGCTGACCCACGGCAACATGGCGTCGAATATCTCCTGCTCCATGGAGGCCTTCGGCTTCGGAACCAAAGACGAAGTGAGCGTATCGTTTCTTCCCCTTTCGCACGTTACCGCTCGCCACGTGGATTTCGCCCTGCTCTACCGCGGGGTCGTGTTGGCCTATTGCCCCGACCTGTCACAACTGACCCAGGTTTTGGCGGAAGTGCAGCCGAATATTTTCATCGCCGTGCCTCGCGTATACGAGAAAATTCGCCAGCAGGTAATTCTCAAAACCGCCGGTTTCCCTAGGAACGCAATTTATCGTTGGGCACTTTCGGTCGGCCGCGCGCATCGCGCCGAAATCATGGCCGGAATCCGACCGACTTCGCTCTCGTGGAGAATCGCGGATCGGCTGCTGTTTTCGAAAGTCTGCGCTGGTATGGGCGGCAAGGCCGAGGAATTCATTTCCGGAGGCGCGCCACTCGGCCGCGAACTGGCCGAGTGGTACGCCGATATCGGAATTCCCGTCCACGAGGGTTACGGCCTCACGGAAACATCTCCGGTGATTGCCGTGAACACTCCTTCAGCTTGCAAACTCGGAACCGTCGGCAAGCCGCTCCCCAACGTCGAAGTGAGAATTGCCGACGACGGCGAGGTTCTGGCGCGCGGCCCTTCGGTCTTCAAAGGATACTGGAACCGACCTGACGAAACTGCCGCCGCGTTTGTCGACGGATGGTTCAAGACGGGCGACATCGGACAACTCGACAGCGATGGATACCTCTCCATCACCGATCGCAAGAAAGATCTGATCAAAACTTCCGGCGGAAAATTCATCGCACCCCAACCGATCGAGAATTCACTGAAGCTGAACCCACTGATCGGCACGGCCGTGGTAATCGGAGACCGCCGTAAGTTTCCCGCGGTCCTGATCTCGCCGTTCTTCCCGGTGCTGGAGGATTGGGCGCGAGCGAATGAGCTTGATATCGGCTCGCGTGAGATGCTCGTCGCGAACGCCAAAGTACAGGCGCTCTATGAAGCCATCGTCGATAAAACAAACCAAAACCTTGCCCGCTTTGAAAAACTGAAGCGAGTGCTCTTGGTACCTGAAGAATTCTCTGCACAGGATGGAACCTTGACGCACACCCTCAAAGTAAAGCGACGTGGCATCGAAGAGCGTTACCGAAAGTTGATTGACGAAATGTATGCGAAGGCCGAACTCACAAGCGGATAGGATCGGTGGGTGACGGCCACGCCGCCCGTCGCTTCGCGGGTCATGCTCGCCTTACAATATTCCTATGACCGACTCATTCCTAATCGCAGGCCGCCAGTTCCGTTCCCGCTTGATCGTCGGTACGGGCAAATACAAGTCTTTTCAGGAGACCGCACGCGCCCTCGAATCGAGCGGCGCAGACATGGTGACCGTCGCCGTGCGCCGGGTGAATCTCGATCGCAGCAAGGAATCGCTCCTCGATTACATCGATCCCGGTAAATATTTCCTTCTGCCCAACACCGCCGGCTGCTACACCGCCGACGATACCATCCGCACCGCCCGCCTGGCGCGCGAAGTCGGGCTCTCCGACTGGATCAAGCTCGAAGTCATAGGCGATCAGGCAACTCTCTATCCCGACGTGCAGGCCACGCTCGAAGCCACACAGGTGCTCGCTAAAGAAGGATTCACCGTGCTCGCTTACACCTCCGACGACATCGTGTTTGCCAAGCGACTCGTCGATGCCGGAGCCGCAGCCGTGATGCCGCTAGGCGCGCCCATCGGTAGCGGCCTCGGCATTCAGAATGCCGCGAACCTGCGCATCCTGCGCGAGCTCATCACCGGCGTGCCGCTGATCGTTGACGCTGGCGTAGGTACCGCCTCCGATGCAGCCATCGCCATGGAGTTGGGTTACGACGGCGTCCTCATGAATACCGGCATCGCCGGCGCACAAGAACCCGTGCTCATGGCCGAAGCTATGAAGCATGCCGTGCTGGCCGGAAGACAAGCTTACCTCGCGGGCAGAATGCCCCGGAAGCTCTACGCCACGGCCAGTTCTCCCCTTGAAGGAGTAGTGAAATAGGACTTGCGATAGAACTTGGTTCCCTTGGGAGAGACTTCTCTACTTGTCGTTCCCGGCACGCACGGTGGTAGATTTTCGCGGAGGATCCGGAGCAACCAGTACAAATTCTCCCGGCCGCGCATAGCGCAACCCCTCACGAGCTTCCTTCTCAATAGCCGCCGGATCGGATTTGAGCCCCTTGATCTGATCAACGTACCGGTCGTTTTCCTTCTGCAGACGTTCGACCTCACTCTGCAGTGCCTTCATTTCAGCGCGCTTCTGTCGATAAATAACCATGCCGTTGGCGCCGTACATGGCGTGCAGCATGATCCCGACGATCAGCAAAATCGCAGCCGCCGTTCCCAGCCGCCGCCACTCTATCGCCAGCCACGACCACACCGGACGCGTGCGCTCCACACATCGCGCCGCCACCGCCTCCGCCCTCGGGGCCTGATCCATCATCGCGCGCAGCCCATCTTCCGGTCGCGGAAGAATCCGCGCTCTCGACGGTGGTCCTAATCGGAGCTTTTCTAGTCGAAGATCCATGACTTTGCCGCCGCACTCAACTTTGCTAGGCCTTCCCTGCTGCCAGCTTCGCTATACACGCGCACCACCGGCTCCGTGCCTGAGAGTCGATAGCAAACCCACGACCCGTCTGCGAGGATGAGCTTAAGCCCGTCCGTCCTCACCGCCTGAGCAACTTTCATGCCATGAAACTCGCTCGGATCGCGCCGTAACTTCTCAGTAAACTTCTGTTTTACTTCCGGCGTCAAGCGGAAGTTTTCTCGCAGAGGATAAAAGGAACCAACTTTGCCAAATAGCTCGCCCAATTGGTTGCCAAGCGACGTGCCGCGGCGCGCAACCATCTCGCAGCAGAGCAGGCCGGCAAGCACTCCATCTTTCTCCGGAACGTGCTTTCGAATCGAAAGACCTGCGCTTTCTTCGCCCCCGATCATGATCTTGTCCTTCTTAATCAGCTCCCCGATATACTTGAAGCCCACGGGAGTCTCGTATAGCTCGATTTTGTGTGCTGTGGCCAGCGCGTTAATCAGGTTGGTCGTCACCACTGATTTGCCCACCCCGTTTCTCCAGCCGCGTGTTTCCACCAGGTAATCGAAAAGCAGCGCGATAACGTAGTTAGGCAGCAGAAATGTGCCGTTCTCGTCAACAATTCCAAAGCGGTCGGCATCGCAATCGGTCGCGATTCCAATCGCCGCCCCAGTTTCGCGCATCTTGCGCCGCAAATCCTCAATCGTGTGATCGCCCGGTTCTGGAGCCTGGCCTCCAAAAAGCACGTCGCGCGTGTCGTGGATAATCGCCACGCTCACCCCCGCCTCGCGCAGAAACGTGTCCGAATACCCTCGTGCCGCGCCCCACATGGGATCAAAAGCAATCGTGATGCCGGCCTTCTTGATCACATCAAGGTCTACAATTTCTCGCAATCGTGAGAGATACATGCGCCGCGGATCGATATTCTGCTTGGCGCCGGACGAAGACGCCTGCGCGCTTGCGTTTCCAGCCGGCAGAGCTGCCGGATTCACATCGAACGCCGCAATCTCGCGCTCAATGGCCTGCGTAACCCCCGGCAGTGCTGGCGCGCCGTCGGGCGTAGAGAACTTGATGCCGTTGTACTCCGGCGGATTATGCGAAGCAGTAAAGTTAATGGCGCCGTTCGCCTTCGACTGGATCACGGCGTAAGAAATCGCCGGCGTCGGCGCAGGTTCCGCGATTACCAGCGGCGTAATGCCATAGCTCGACAAAATATCGGCCGCTGCCGCACAAAAAGATTCGCCGAGGAAGCGCGGATCGCGTCCGACGATGACTTCTGCTCCACTCGCCTTCTGTGCCGACACGTAGCGCGCAATGCCGTGCACAGCCCGGTGCACGTTCGCAAATGTGAACTCCTCGGCCATCACCGCCCGCCAACCCGATGTGCCAAACTTGATTTGCGTTGCCATCACCCGCCTCGTATGCTTCGAGCGTAGCGCGGAGTTAATCTTTGTCGCCTAACGTTGGACGCTCAATCTTATATGACCGACAAACGGCTCGTTCTCACAACCTGCAGTTCCATCGAAGAGGCCAGAGATATCGCACAGGCGCTGGTGAACCGGCAACTCGCCGCATGCGTCAACATCGTGCCCCAAATCGAATCCGTCTATCGTTGGCAAGGCGAGGTTGAAACCGCTGTCGAGTGCCTGCTCGTGATCAAGACCACCGTCGAGGCTCTCGATCGCCTCCGCGGAGCTTTAAGCGAATTGCACTCCTACGAACTTCCCGAGCAAATCGAGATTGCGATCGAAGACGGCAGCGAGGCCTACCTGAAGTGGATCGCGGAATCGGTCGGCGGATTCTAGATCGCCCTACGCCGGTTTAACCGCGCGAATATTCAGACGGCAGTAATCCAGCGTCCAATGCGGATCGTCGTTGACGGAGGCGTCAACAAGCTTCCCCACGAACGCCGTGCGGACCTCCTCGTTTGGAAGCAGTTCCAGATGCCGGTGCAGTACAAACGTCCGAAGATACTCCCCAAATTGCCTCCCGTCCGACGCCGTGTAAGCTGCCTCTTCCAACTCGGTCTTTACTTCCTCAAATCCTGCAGCCCTGAGTCGTGAAGCCGCGCTTTCGGCATCGGAAAAATACCACGGCTCAGAAAACTTTCCCAGCCAGTTTGAGAATTCTGGCGTCTGCGACAATCCTCGGACCCGTTGACGCAACCGCGCAATGTTGGCGCCGCCTCCGCACTGCGCATGAAGCCATCCTCCCGGTCGCAGCACGTCATATAAGTTGCGAAATAATGAATCGTGATCCAGCACCCAGTGGAACGAAGCCGTACTGAAGATTCCATCAAAGCAGCCGCGGAACGGAAGCGCGACGAGATCCGCCGCGACAAAATGCACTCGATCGCCAAAATCAGGCGCCAGATTCTCCCGTGCATGCATCAGCATATTGCGTGAAAGATCGAGTCCGGCGACACGCCCACGTGGAAGTCTCTCCAGCAGAATGCGAGTCAACTTTCCCGTGCCGCAGCCCGCGTCCAGCAGACACTCATCGCCGCGCAGCTCAAGCTGGCGAAGAACACGTTGTCCCCACTCAAATTGAGGCGCGGAGAGGCGATGATATTCAGCAGCATTCCATTCGCAGGAGTTTCGTGGAGTTGACATCAGAACCGGTTTAAATTGCCGCCAGAGCCTGGTCAAGATCGGCAAGAATATCGTCCACGTCCTCGATGCCGACCGAGATTCGAACCAAGCCATCGGTAATGCCGATCTTGCGCCGTCCCTCTTCGCCGACGGCTGCGTGCGTCATCGTAGCGGGATGCGAGATGAGAGTTTCCACGCCGCCCAGCGATTCTGCCAGCGAGCAGACCCGCACCTTGCGCAACATCTTGTTGGCGTTCGTCAGCGACCCGGTTTCAAACGCAATCATCGATCCAAAGCCCGACATTTGCCGTTTGGCCAACTCGTGCTGCGGATGATTCGTCAGCCCCGGATAAAAAACCTTCTGCACCTTTGCGTGTTTCGAAAGATAATCAGCAACCTTGCGCCCGTTCGAATCGTGTTGCACCATTCGCGCGGCCAGAGTCTTCACCCCACGCAAAATCAGCCAGCACTCAAACGGAGAAAGTATCGCTCCAGCGCATTTCTGCAAAAAAGCTAGCTTCTCCGCCTGCTCCGGTTTGGTGCAGACCACAACCCCACCGAGTCCGTCGCTGTGTCCGTTGAGAAACTTCGTGGTCGAGTGCACCACCATGTCGGCGCCCAACTCAATCGGTCGCTGAAAATAGGGCGACATAAAAGTGTTGTCGACCACCACCTCAACCCCATGCTTATGGCTGAGATCGCAAATGGCGCGCAAGTCGCAAAGCTCCATCAGCGGATTGGTCGGCGTTTCCAGAAACACCAGCCGAGTATTCTTCTGCAGCGCGCGCTCAACTTTACTGACATCCGATGTATCGACGTAGGTAAATGTCAGTCCAAAATTGGCAAGCACTTGGTTGAACAGCCGCGGCGTCCCGCCATAAAGATTTTGCCCTGCCACAATATGGTCGCCCGCCTTGAGCATCGTTGCGACCGCGTTAATCGCAGCCATCCCGCTGCCGAACACCCGCGACGCCGTTCCGCCTTCGAGCGCCGCCAGGTTGGTCTCCAGCCGGTCACGCGTCGGATTCGACACTCGCGCGTATTCATATCCTTTATTCTTCCCGATCTCTTCCTGCACGTAGGTTGAAGTTGGATAAATCGGCACGCTGACTGCGCCCGTGAGCGGGTCAGGTTCCTGTCCAGCGTGAATGGCGCGCGTTGCAAAGCCTGAGGATTCAAGGGTCAAAGCTTTCTCCGAAACTGACTTTTGCTGGACGCGCAGCTTGTCGCGTCTCCCATTCTCTAGTAAGACGGGCAACTTCCCGTCTACGCATTATGTGTAGCTAGAGTTCTAAGCTGGTGGCTAGGAGCTCGAACCTGGTAGCATCTCAAATTCCGCCTTCAAAAATCTTCTTCGACAAATACCGCTCGGCTGAATCGGGAATCAGTGTCACCACGCGCTTCCCTGCCCCAAGCCGTTTGGCGACTTCCACCGCCGCATAGACATTCGCGCCGGAGCTCGAACCCCCGAGCACGCCCTCGCGTGCCGCCAGCTCTTTCACCATGCCAAAAGCCTGCTCGTCCGTCACCATCATCACTTCGTCACAAACCGAGCGGTCAAAATTCCCCGGAATAAAGCTGTTGCCAATTCCCTCCACCTTATGCGGACCGGCCTTGCCCCCACCCAGAATCGACCCTTGCGTCTCCACCGCCACGGCGTGCATTTTCGTAATTCGCTCTTTCAGAAAGCGCGCAATGCCCGTAAACGTTCCCGCCGTCCCGCAACCCACGGTAATGGCGTCGATCCGCCCCTCCATTTGTTCAAAAATTTCGCGGGCCGTAGTTTCGTAGTGATAGTCGGTATTGGCGGGATTGTCGAACTGTGCGGCCATGAACGCCGATGGGTCGGTTGCCAGCAGGTCTTTGGCGCGCTGAATGGCGCCTTGCATGCCCTCGGCCTCCGGAGTACGCGTCACCTCGGCGCCGAGGGCTCGCATGATGATGACCTTCTCCTCGGAAAATCTCTCCGGTACGAACAGCCGAACCTTATAGCCGCGGCTCACGCCGATCAATGCCAGGCCAATACCGGTATTTCCCGCAGTCGCTTCGATGACCGTCCCACCCGGCTTCAGCTTGCCTTCGCTCTCCGCCCGCGCAATCAAGCCGATCGCGGCGCGGTCTTTCACGCTTCCACCCGGATTTAAGTATTCCAGCTTGGCGAAAATGCTGGCCGATCCCGCCGGAGCCAGCTTCTTCATTTGCAGCATTGGAGTTTCGCCGACGAGCTTAGATATCTCATCGCTCACTCGCAGGCGCGTAGTTAAGGTTGTCGAGGGCACACTACAGAGTAAGGAATGCCAGAGGTAGCGTCAATCCGAGGATGGGCTAATCCTACAATTTGGTAACTACACGGAAATCAAAAAATTGCCCGATTGCCTAATTTACAAAATTCCGTCCTACTGGCCCCCGGCTGCCGGCTCGCCCCCAGCGTAATACCCGCTTTTCGTTCGCACCGTCAATTTTCCGTAGCTGTGCGATCGTGCATCCACTTTCACTTGACGATAGCCACCCTGGTTTTTCGGCGTCGTCGGCTTGTACGCAATCGCATATTGCGTGCGAATGTCGTGGGCCACGGTCCGGCTGATTGCGTCAACCTCGTCGAGCGTTTTCGGAAAAAAAGCGACGCCGCCGGTTTTCTCGCACATCACCTGCAACGCGCGTTTAGCTTTCTTCGGATGCTCCTCGCCCTCCAGTATCCCAATAGCGTAAACCGTGGGCCCATCTTCACCCTGCAGACGCCGGATCGTCTGCTCCAGCGTTTCCGCGCTCTCGTTGTCTTCTCCATCGGTCACGACAAAAATTATTCTCTTTTCGAGTTTTGCGCTCTTCAGTTGCTTCGCGGTCGCAATCACCGCGTCGTAAAGCGCGGTGCCGCCCCGCGCCTCAATCTTTTCCAGCCCCTCTTTCAACTTACCGATGTTCGAAGTGAAATCCTGATCGAGCCAGTACTCGTCGTTAAAATTGACCACGCACACCTGGTCCTCCGGATTCGACGACCGCACCAGATTCAGCGCCGCCGCGTTCACCTTCTGCCGTTTCTCCCGCATCGACCCCGAGTTATCCACGACGATACACATGGCAACCGGGATATCCTCGCGTCGAAAGGATGTGATGGTTTGCGGATGATTGTCCTCGTAAACGGTGAAGTCGCCCTTATCTAGGCTGGTGATGATGCGTTGCTTGTCGTCAATTACCGTGGCGTGCAGCACGACTTCCTCCACCTGCTTGCGGAAAACATACACACCGCTCTCGGACGAATCTTCAGGATTTTGCGAGACACTCTGAACCCCGCTCGGCGCCAGTGGAGCTGTACTGGATTGGGTGCCTGCCGCCGCTGCCGGAGGTGATTGATTCGGCGCTCCTGACTGCACTTGGCTTTGAGCTAGAAACACCGAGCCCAGCGGGAAGAATATCAGCAGGGCAATCTTATTCCGTCGGCGCATAGTAACCCGTCTTGGCGTAAACCTTCAGCGGAGGCAATCCCTTTGGCGGCAAGAGTTTCACTCTGATCTTACGCCATTTGCCATCACGCACTGGGTTCTTTGGACGGTATCCTATGACGTACTGGTTGCGCAACTCGATGCCTATTTTCGTCGATACATCCGCCAAGTCGTTCGGGTTATCAATCGTAAACGCCCGCCCGCCAGTGATTTCAGTCACATCGCTCAGCAAGGCCGGACCCAACTTCTCTTCATCGGTCGGAAAATAATGGTCGTAAATGCCGATCGCATAAATAAGAATATCGGCCTCTTTGACCATCGACTTGATCTCGTTCTCGGTATAGCGGCTGTGATTGTCGCCGCCGTCAGAGATGATCAGTAAAGCCTTCTTCGGATATTTCGCTTGCCGCATCTTCGTCACGCCGAGATAAATAGCATCCAGCAGTGCCGTACGTCCCCTGGGAACGGTATACAGAAGCCGGTTCTGAATTTCATCCACCGACGAAGTGAAGTCCGCAATTTCCTCCGGTTTGTCGGAGAAGGCGATCATAAAAAACTCGTCCTGGGGATTCGCCGTCTTGAAGAACTCGGTGACCGCCTCGCGGGCCCGTTCAATCTTGCTGCTCATGCTGTTGCTGACGTCGAAAATCACACCGATTGAAACCGGTGCATCTTCGCTGGAAAAAGTCTTGATCTCCTGCTGATCCTTACCTTCAAAAAGATTGAAGTTCTCCCGGTCAAGCCCGGTGACCAGCCGGTTTAACGGATCGGTGATCGTCACCGGCACCAGGACCATGTTCACATCCACTTTGAGTGGTTTGGTGTGGGTATTAAAAGCCGGATCGATATCGGGCTCCTTCGGAGCCGCAGGCTGGATGCGCGGTTGAATGTGGACGTCTTCAGTTGAGTTTTGCGCCCATAACGGCCGCGCGCCGCACACAGCAACCACCAGGAGTAAAAGGGAGAAGACGCGAGCCGCAAACTGTTTGCCGTACAACATAGGCCCCACTGAATCCGCGCCGCGCAGGGTGCCCGTTGCCCAAAAAAGGTGGGCTAACAAGCTCTGAGCGGGATAGTAGCACACTCTCGAAAGACTGTTGTCATCTTTTCGAACGCGGCCTTTAGATTCTTGCGACGATCAGAATGTAGCCTTCCCCTGCGCAATGTTTTTCTCCTTCCCGCCTGACTCGCTCCACCGGGCTCTCTCCAATAGATCGGCCATATCATCGACCATGGATCCCGCGCCTTGGCCCCCGCCCCGGCCGTCCTGCTACAATTCTGCGTTCCCTCTTATGGCGATTATTTCCCCTTTTCGAGCTTGGCGGTACGATCCTGAGCGAGTCCCGGTCCAGCAAGCAGTTACCCAGCCTTACGACAAAATCACCCCTGCCATGCAGGAGAGTTACTACCAGGCCAGTCCTTATAACCTGGTGCAAATCATTCTCGGCAAGCGCCTTCCTGCTGATTCCAGCTCCGAAAATGCCTATACTCGCGCCGCCGCCGCTTTCCGCGACTGGCGCCAGACTGGCGTTCTGCGCCGCGATCCCGAACCCTCGCTCTACCGCTATTCCCAGACATTCCGGCTTCCCCACGATACTTCAGCCGGCGCCGGACCACCCGCCCACGCCGAACGCCGCGGCTTCATCGCCCTCGGACGTATCGAAAGCTATTCCGCCAGCGTAGTATTCCGTCATGAGCAGACCCTGACCAAGCCCAAGGCTGACCGTCTCGACCTGTTGCGGGCAACTCGCGCCCATTTCGGCCAGATTTTCATGCTCTACAGCGGAGCCGGCAAGGTCAACGCCATGCTCGACCCCGGAAACCGTAACCCTGCCGACATCGAAGTCAACGACGAATACGGCGTCATCCACCGCGTTTGGAAGATCTCAGATCCGTCGGTCATCGCTTCCGCGCAAGAACAAATGCGCACTCAAAAACTGATCATCGCTGACGGCCATCATCGCTATGAAACTGCCCTGACCTATCGCGATGAGCGCCGCGCCACCGCAGAAACCGGATCCGGTCTGCCCGCTCCCTACGACTCCGTCATGATGACCTTCGTTGATATGGATTGCCCCGGCCTCGTCATTCTTCCCACCCACCGCCTCGTCTTCGGACTCCCATCTTTTTCCGCCGAGCAGTTTCGCTCCGACGCACAAAAGTTTTTCAACATCGAAGAGGTCGACGCTGCAATCGACGCTCCGCGCGCCACCGCCATCTTGCGCCAGGCCGGCCACTCCGGGACAGCCCTGCTCGCCGTCACCGCCGGGCGCGCATTCTTGCTGCATACCCCAAAGGCTGTCGGCACCTTGATCTTCGGCAACCTTTCTCTGCGCCAGCAGGCTTTGGATGTCGTGCAACTCCACAAGTGCCTTCTCGAAGGTGTGCTCAGGATTTCCGAAGAAGCCATCCGCAATCAGGCCAACATTTCTTATTGTCGCGACGCCGCCCACGCTCTGCGGCAAGCCCAGAGTGGAAAAGTTCAGATGGCGTTCCTGATTAATCCCGTGCGCATGGACCAGGTCCGCGACATCGCCTTTGCCGGCGAGGTCATGCCCCAGAAGTCCACCGATTTCTACCCCAAGCTGCTGAGCGGTCTCACCATTTATGCCTTGGAGTAACAAACCGCGGTTCCCAGCTCTCAGTCGCAAGTGTCTTACCGAGAACTGAGAACTGACCAACAAGAACTGCACTGAGATCTACACTGTAAGAGCAGTGTCCTCCGCCACCGACAAGTCGTTCGCCCTCCTGCTCCTCAGCGTAACCCTCCTGTCCGCTGCTCCCACGCCCCCTACTTCCAATGGCGACCAGCATATTTCGGTCTACTCTCCCGTCGCCCTCTATTCCCTTCCGCTGCTGGAGCGCGCCGGCAGTGACTACGTCGGGCTGCTCGAACTGCTCGAGCCGCTCGGCCAGGTCAGCTCAGTGGCCAACGGACGATCCTTGAAGATCCGCTATAACGCGACCGACGCCGAGTTCACAGCCGGCAAAACTCAGGCTAGAATTCACGGCCACAATTTCGATCTCTCCGCTCCTTTCCTCATCGAAAACTCGCGCGGACTCATTCCACTCGGCTCTTTAGGTCCATTGCTATCTCGTTTTCTCGGAGCTCCGGTAAACTTTCGCGAAGCCGCGCACCGCCTGTTCATCGGCGATGTCGGAATACAACCGAGTTTTCGGCTGGACGCGAGCAACCCTCCGCGCCTGCTGCTGAATTTCACCGCTCCCGTGACTCCAACCATTTCCCAGGAACCCGGCGGCCTCCGCATCGTCTTTAAGCGCGATCCGGTCGTGTCCCCGGGCAGCCAGTCAATTTCTTTTGACAATCAGGTCATCACCCACGCCGCCTATTCCGAAGTTAACGGCGATGCTGAATTGGAAGTGACCGCGACCCAGCCTTTGACGGCGAGCGTCAGCGCAGATAAAAAAACAATTACTATTTCGCCGCCCGTCGCCGCTCAGCTCAACCCCATTCCTGCGCGCCCGCAAAATCTGCCGCCATCGACCAACACCAACTCCACTGCCAATGCCAGCGCTCATCGCGTTCTAGCCGTGGTTGACCCCGCGCACGGCGGCGACGAACGCGGCGCTGCCCTGACCGAAACACTCGCTGAAAAAAATGTCACCTTGGGATTCGCGCGTCTCTTACGCCACGAACTGGAGCTTCGCGGCTTCGCCGTCCAGTTGCTCCGCGACGCGGATACCAGCTTGTCTCTCGATCAGCGCGCCTCCGCCGCGAATACCGCCCACTCTTCCATCTACATCACCCTGCACGCCGTCTCTCAAGGCAGCGGCGTGCGCGTCTATACCGCGCTCCTCCCGGTCGAAGGCGAGACCAGAGGAATCTTTCACGCGTGGAATGCCGCCCAGGCCCCCGCTCTGCCTATCAGCCGAACTGTCGCCGCCGCCATGGTTGCCGCCCTGCAAAAAAGCCAATTCTCAGCCCAGGCGTCGTCGGCTTCATTGCGACCCCTGAACAATGTGTTCATGCCCGCCATCGCCGTGGAACTCGCACCCGGCCCGAATGGTATTGCCGATCTGACCTCGGCCAACTACCAACAACGCGCGGCGTCCGCCGTAGCCGACGCCGCCTTTGCGCTCCGCGATCACCTGGGAGCACAGCCATGAAGACGGAAAGATGATGGCCAAACATGAGAACCCGAATATGAGGACGAAAAAAAGATGATCCCTCGCCACCTCCTCATCGCCGTGGCCGTGTTGCTCGCGCTGGTCGTGTCGCTCGGAATCTTTCTGCGCCACATGCGCCGTCGTGAGGCCGCACTTGAGGCTTCCTCCGGTAACGCGCTTCCCGTTGCCCCTCCAGCCTCCGGCCCGACAGAAACCGTCACCTTGTACGTGGCTGACGACGCTCTTGGCGCGCTCCGCGCCCAAGCCGCACAGATTCCTCTTCCCGGAGGACGCCAGCAGCGTGCCGAAGAATTGTTGCGCGCACTGCTCCGCCTTTATCAGCAACCCGGCGCGGCCCATCCCATCACGCCCGCCGCCGGCATCCGCAGCATTTTTCTCGTCGATCCCGGAGCCGCCGTCATCGATCTGAACGCCCCCTTCGCCGACCAGCACCGCTCCGGCATCCTCAGCGAACAGCTCACCGTCAATTCTCTGGTCGAAACCCTCGCCGTCAACGTTCCCGGCATCCAGCGCGTCAATATTCTCGTGGAAGGCAAGCAGCGCGACACCCTTGCCGGTCACGCCGACCTCAGCGGATCCTTCGACGTAATCGCGATTGAGCAGGCGGGCAGCAGGTAAGTTCGGGCAGGCTCGGGCCGCCTTCGTGGCCCGATTTGGCAGCGATCTCGCCTCATCATAGGTTCCTGATTCGCTATAGAATCGTCATGCATGATCTATCGCAGCGATAACCGCACTCCCGACCAACTCCGCCCCGTCAACATCATTCCCGACTTCATCTCCACCGCCGAAGGCTCTGCCCTCATCGAGATGGGCAACACCCGCGTCATCTGCACCGCCTCGGTCGAAGAGACCGTGCCCTCATTCCTGCGCAACTCCGGCAAAGGCTGGATTTCCGGCGAGTACGGAATGCTTCCCCGTTCCACCCTCACCCGCACCGCGCGCGAATCCGCCAGGGGAAAGCAAAGTGGCCGCACTCAGGAAATTCAGCGCCTCATCGGCCGCTCGCTCCGCGCCGTAACCGATCTCAAAGGCCTCGGTGAGCGCACCATCTGGATCGACTGCGACGTCATCCAGGCCGATGGCGGCACGCGCACTGCTTCCATCACCGGAGCATTCGTTGCGCTCGGCTTGGCTCTCCAGCGCCTCATCGACGCCGGCACTTTGTCCGCCGCCCCCATCAAGGATTTCGTCGCCGCCATCAGCATCGGCATCGTCGACGGCGAGGTCCTTCTCGACCTCAACTACGAAGAAGATTCCCGGGCCGACGTTGACATGAATTTCGTCATGACCGCCGGCAACAAAATCGTCGAACTGCAAGCCACCGCCGAGCACCAGGTCTTCGATGACGCTCAACTCGCAAAGATGATTTCGCTGGCGCGCCAAGGCATCCAGTCTTTGATTGCCAAACAGCAGGCTCTGCTCGGAAATCTGGCTCTTCGCCAGTAACCTCATGGGTAACAATGTGCTTGGGCCGCCTACAGACGTGTCTTTCCGTCGGAAACTGCCGATGTTCAGCGCACCCTGCGTAGTTTAGAATGTCTGGTTGTCAAGCACTTTCGTTGGCGCATTTTTGTCATGGATTAAATGGATTAATAGGAGGATCTATGAAGCTCACCCCCGGAAAACTCGCCGGCCTCAATGCCGTTTCCAACGAGCGCGGCGTTATCGCCGCCGCCGCCATGGATCAGCGTGGCTCCCTGCAGAAATCTCTCGCCAAAGAAAAAGGCTCGGCCGTTTCCGACTCCATGATGGAAGAATTCAAAACCCTGGTCACCGAAGTTCTGACTCCTCACGCCAGCGCCATTCTGCTCGATCCCGAGTGGGGACTTCCCGCCTCGAAGCGCCGCGCCAAAAATGCCGGCCTGCTGCTCGCTTATGAAAAAACCGGCTACGACAAGACCGGTCCCGGTCGCCTCGGCGATCTGCTCGACCATTGGTCCGCTCGCCGCCTCAAAGAAGCAGGCGCAGATTGCGTCAAGATTTTGCTCTATTACACGCCCTTCGATCCCAAAGAAATCAACGACCAGAAGCACGCCTGGGTCGAGCGTCTCGGCGATGAGTGCCGCGCCAATGACATTCCGTTTTTCCTTGAATTCGTGGTCTACGAAGAAGGGGTCGACGAAAAAGGCTTCGACTTCTCCAAAAAGAAACCGAAAGCCGTCATCGAAAGCATGCGCGAGTTCACCAAGGACCGCTACGGCGTCGACGTCATGAAGGTCGAAATCCCCGTCAATATGCAATTCGTCGAGGGCACCAAGTCTTTCAAAGGTCAGAAGGCTTATTCGAAAAGCGAAGCGATAAAGTTCTTTAACGACGCGGCTGCCGTCGCGACCAAGCCCTTCATCTATCTATCCGCCGGAGTGAGCAATGCCGAGTTCACCGAGTCCCTCGAACTCGCCGCCGAGTCGGGAGTGAAATTCAACGGCGTCCTGTGCGGACGCGCCACTTGGAAAGAAGGCATCCCCATCTATGCGAAACAGGGAGCCGGCGCCTTCCGTAAGTGGCTCGAGGATGAAGGCGTCAAGAACATCAACAACGTCAACGCCCGCCTGAAAGCCGCCACCAGTTGGCATTCAATCTATGGAGTAGAGCCAGCTCTGACCCACGTCTAGACTGACTTAGTCGAGACCGGCTTAATCGAGCGGCGGGCGTCCTCGCCCGCCTTTCTTACAACGCAGATTTCTTACGTTCGTTTGCGCGCCGCCAGCGCCGCTTGCACGCGGCTATGTTTCTGCCCGTAGCCAAAATATACGACCATACCGAGAATCAACCAGACAACCAACCGTATCCAGGTGGCAGCCGGCAGGCTGGCCATCAGTCCGAGCGAGACCAAAACACCCATGATCGGTACAAATGGAACCCACGGCGTCTTGAACGGCCGCGGCAAGTCGGGGCGCCGTCGCCGGAGAATCCACGTGCCCGCTGAAACGATTACAAAAGCCAGCAACGTCCCTATGCTCACCAGTTCCCCAAGAATGTCGATCGGAACAACCGCAGCGAAGACCGCAACACAGCTCCCAACAAAGATGGTCGAAATCCATGGCGTGCGAAAGCGCGGATGAACCGCACCACACCACTGCGGCAACAATCCATCGCGCGACATCGAAAAGAACACGCGCGACTGTCCGAGCAGCATTACCAGCATCACCGTGGCTAGACCAAAGATCGCCCCAACCTTCACCAGGAAACTCGCCCAGGTGACACCGGTCGCGTCAATTCCCACTGCCACAGGGTCGGAAACATTCAGCGACGTGTAGGGTACGATCCCGGTTAGTAAGCCCGAAACCACGATATACAACACCGTACAAATCGCCAGCGAACCCAGAATCCCGACTGGCATATCTTTTTGCGGATTTTTCGATTCCTGCGCGGCAGTCGACACCGCATCAAATCCGATATACGCGAAGAAGATGACGCTCGCGCCGCGCGCAATTCCCGACCATCCGTATTTTCCAAACTGTCCCGTGTTAGGCGGAATGAACGGCGTCCAGTTGGCCCATACCAAACTGCTATGCTTCAGTGCGAATAATCCCGCAATTCCGATGAACATCAACACGATCGAAACCTTCACAATCACGATCCCGGAATTAAAGTTCGCCGACTCCTTGATGCCGATCACCAGAATCGTCGTCACCAGGATGATTGCGAAAAACGCCACCAGGTTAAACAGGCCCTTCATCTGCGGCAGCGTATGCCAGTCGATGCCGCGCGCGATCAGCGTATCCTTCACGCGGTCATAGTGCTCCCAGTGGCCGTTATAGGAAATCAGCAATTCGCTGGGTGCCGCGGTTAGCCGCGCCGGAATTCGAATTCCGAAATCCTGTAAAAAGCTAAGGACGTAACCGCTCCAACCCGAAGCCACCGTGGCTGCCCCGAAGGCGTATTCCAAAATCAGATCCCACCCGATGATCCAGGCAAAAATCTCTCCCAGCGTGGCATAGCCGTATGTATAAGCCGAACCTGCGATGGGAATAAGCGAGGCGAATTCCGCGTAACAGAGGCCCGCAAACACGCACGCAATGCCTGCCAAAACGAACGAAAGCACAATTGCTGGCCCCGCATACTTTGCCGCTGCTGAACCCGTCAGCACGAAGATGCCCGCACCGATGATGGCCCCAATACCCAAGGTCACCAGATTCACCGGCCCCAGGGCCCGTTTCAGCGAGTGTCCGCCTTCTTCGCCGGCCTCGGACATTAGCATGTCCATCGGCTTGGTTGCCAGCAGGTTTGCCATGTATCGGTTTCTCCTTCGGATTTAAGATGAAGCGCTACTGCTCCGCGGCCGCCAGATGTAATACACCGGAATCCCCAGCAACACGATGCACAATCCCGGCCACGTGTATTGCGGCTTGTAGCGTAACAGTACAACATCGATAAACAAAGCCATCACAATATAAATGGCTGGCAAAATCGGGTATCCCACCGCCTTGTACGGACGTTCCGCCTCCGGATGCGTCCTCCGCAGTACGAAAAGTCCGACGATCGTCAGCACATAAAACACCAGCACGGCAAAAATAATGTAGTCCAAAAGCTGACCGTAGCTGCCGGAGATGCATAGCACGCAAGTCCAAACCATCTGCACCATCAGCGAAATCGCCGGAGTTTTATATCCCGGATGCAACCGCGCAACGCTCCGGAAAAACAGCCCATCCTTCGCCATCGCGTAGTAAACTCGCGCGCCCGAGAGAATCAGACCGTTGCAGCAGCCAAACCCTGAAATCATGATCGCGACCGCCATCAAGCCGCCGCCCGACGATCCGAACATCTGCGTCATCACCGCTGTAGCCACGCGATCTTCCTTCGCATACTGGATGCCGCGCTCCAGCAGTGTCGTTCCCGCCGGACTGCCCACCAGCGGCAGCGCCGCCAGGTAAATGAAGTTGCACGCGATATACAGCGCAATCACCACGCCGGTCCCCATCGCCAGCGACAGGGGGAGATTGCGGCTCGGGTTCTTGACTTCCCCGGCCGTAAACGTAACGTTGTTCCACGCGTCCGCCGAAAACAGCGATCCCACTTGCGCAATCGCCAGCACGGTGAGCGTCGAGACCAACACCGGGCCGCCCATGCCGCCGCCGACGTCATGCAAAACGCCCAGGCCAGAATTGGTCCAAAAATTGGCGCCGAAATTCGCTGCGATCGCCTGTGCGTTCCGTCCCAGAAAAATGCCAAACACTACCAGCCCGAGCAGCGCCGCAACCTTTGCCGTCGTAAAAATATTCTGGATGAACGCGCCCGTCTTCACGCCAAATATATTGATAACGGAAAGCGCGATCACTACCAAAATCGCCGCAAGATTCTGGGTGTTCAGCCCAACATCCATCCCGCCCAGCATCATCGGACCGACCGCAAACTTCGGCACCGTCCACAGATGCAGAATCCAATGTGTCGAAGAAACCGCCGGCCAGAAAATCCCGAGAAACTTCCCAAAAGCCACGCCCACCGCGGCGATCGTCCCCGTCTGAATCACCAGAAACAGCGTCCACCCGTAAAGGAAACCCCAGAGCGGCCCGAGCGACTCGCGCAAATAAACGTACTGCCCGCCCGCCCGCGGCATCATCGCCGCCAGTTCGCCGTAAGTGAGCGCTCCGACTACCGTGAGAAACCCGGTCACCAGCCACGCCCCGATCAGTAGCGCCGGCGAAGCAACCTCGCGAGAAATTTCCGCCGAGACAATAAAAATTCCCGAGCCGATCATCGACCCCATCACCAGCATGGTCGCGCTGGTTAGCCCGAGGCCTTTGACAAGATCCTTATCTTGATGGGTATGCCGCTCCCAATCGCTCAGAGCCGTTGATCCCTTGGGAAGTTGAACCTCAGTACTCACGAACCTCCTAAAAAATTGCGCGCCCCACAAGAAAAGCGGGTGCCCCATTTCATTCGCGCCTTTTGCGAATGAGTGGGTTCCACTTTACCGCAGAACCCGCAAAAATTCTCCCGCTGATTTGCCCGGATCCCGTAACAAGTCGGATATCACCGCAACCGAATCTGCCCCCGCATCGAGAACCGAACGCGCATTAGCGCGAGTAATCCCCCCAATCGCCACCAGCAGCTTGCGCGTCAATTCCCGCGCCCGCCTTAGTCCATCGGGCCCAACAATAGGATCAGGATTGGCCTTGCTGCCGGTCGCGAAAATCGGCCCGATAGCAAGATAATCAGCAGAAGTCTTATCTGCTTCGGCCAGTTGTTCCGGATTATGCGTCGATACTCCCAGCCACCGCTCAGCCCCAATGATGCGCCGCGCCGACTTCGGTAAAAGATCATCCTGTCCGACATGGAGCCCCTCAAATCCAGCCGCTATACAAAGATCGGCGCGATCGTTCATGATGAGCTTAACGGTTGGGCCAAGACGCACTCTGAGTTCACGAGCCTCGTCGAGCATGCGGCGGGCGTCGCCGGATTTGTTGCGGTATTGCAGCAGCGTGCATCCGGCGGTAACCAGTTCTTCGGCTGCGATGAAGAGCGCAGCGGAGTTGGGGAAACAGGCAGAGTCGAGGATTGGATAGAGACGAGGGAGCATGCCGTGAAACAGAGTCTAGATCAGGTTCTCCACTTTCAGCTCACAGGAATGATGAGCAGAGCATACGGAGTGCCTCCAAACATGACGAACGGTTTGTGCGTGTCGGGTATGGCCTCTCCGGAGGGAAATCCGGACGTGTTTGCCAGTGCCGCATTCAAGATCATGATGTGAGGCGGCATGCGGATGAAGTCCTTCTGACCGGGAGCTAGTTTATCAGCAGCCGGGTCGGTGTTACTCCACGATGATCCCCCTTGCAACATATAGGAATAACCGACGTGCTGGGGATTGGGTTTGCGGCCCGCAGCGTAGTCCTCCGCCCATTCCAGGCCGTATTTATCAAAGCAAGCGGGATGATGCTCGATCGTGTCTGGATGAAGCGGGTCCTGCTGGTGCGCGAGGCACGTCCAGCCGTTCGATCCCGGGCGTAATTGCGTCATGTTCCCCTTGGCGTCCATCCGAGCCACCCCTGCGCCCGAAGCAATGGACGTCGGAGCCGCATGCAAGGCTTGGGAAATTTCAAAGTCCGTCGTCGACGTTTGACAAAATCCGGCGCTAGTCCAAATTCCAAGGGAGACGGATAAGAATGTATTCAGTACCTTTTTCATTCCAATTCCTTTCTATCTCAGAGCATCCGTCTTATTTTGCCTTCGCCAAAAACCTTTCGATAAATCCTGTATCAAAATTCCCTGCGCGAAAATCCGGGTCCGCCAGTATCCGCCGGTGCAGCGGAATCGTCGTATAAATCCCCTCCACAATAAACATCCCCAAAGCCCGGCTCATCCGCGAAATCGCTTCCGCCCGGTCCTTGCCTCGCACCACCAGCTTCGCAATCAGAGAGTCATAATAAGGAGGTATCGTTCCCTCCGCATACGCCGCCGTATCAATCCTCACGCCCGTCCCTCCCGGAGGATTGAATGTCGTAATCTTCCCCGCCGACGGCGTGAACTTCTCCGGATGCTCGGCATTAATGCGGCACTCGATCGCGTGTCCACGATGCACAATCGGACCCTGCAACACATTGCTCAGCTTTTCGCCGGCCGCAATCATGATTTGGCTCTTCACCAGATCGACGTCCGTCACCATCTCCGTTACCGGATGCTCCACCTGAATCCGTGTGTTCATCTCGATGAAGTAAAGCCGGCGGTCTTTATCCATCAAAAACTCAATCGTCCCCGCATTGTGATACCCGATCTGGCTGAGCGTTTTACTCAGCATGTCCCCGGTTTCTTTGCGCAGCTCCGGAGTCATCCGCACCGACGGCGATTCTTCCAGCAGTTTCTGATGCCTCCTCTGAATCGAACACTCGCGCTCGCCCAGACTGACGACGTTCCCGTGCTCGTCGCCCAGCACCTGAAACTCTATATGCCGCGGATGCTCAACGTACCGCTCAATATAGAGGTCGCCGTTGCCAAACGCGGCCGAAGCCTCCGATTGCGCCTGCCGATACAGCGCCGGCAATTCATTCTCATCGCGCACAATCCTCATCCCGCGCCCACCGCCGCCCGCCGTGGCTTTCACAATTACCGGAAAGCCGATCTGCCGCGCCCACTCCAGCGCTTCCTCCGCCGAAGCAACCACGCCGTCCGAACCGGGAACAATCGGCACGCCGTACTTCTTCATCGCCGCGCGTGCTTTTTCCTTTTCCCCCATCAGCCGGATCACTTCCGGAGTCGGCCCAATAAATTTGATGTGGCACGCCTCGCAGACTTCAGCAAAGTTCGCATTTTCCGAAAGCAGTCCGTAGCCGGGATGGATCGCATCCACATTCGCGATCTCGGCCGCGCTGATCACCGCCGGCACGTTGAGATAACTCTGCGCCAGTTGCGGAGGCCCAATGCAGATCGCCTCGTCGGCAAAGCGCACATGCAGCGAATTCCGGTCCGCCTCGCTATAGATCGCCACCGAGCGGATTCCGAGTTCCTTGCACGCGCAAATCACGCGCAGCGCAATCTCGCCGCGATTCGCTACCAGAATTTTCTTGAACATAAAATATGAAAGCTCTCAGCCCTCAGCATTCAACTCTCAGGAGAATCAACGCACTCCACCGCAAGGGATTGTCCTGAAAGCTGACAGCTGACAGCTGAGAGCCTATTTTGCCGGCCGCACCGCAAACAGTTCCTGACCGTACTCAATCGGCTGGCCGTTGGCGACCAGTATCTTCGCCAGTTCCCCGCCCACGTCGCATTCGATTTCGTTCATCAGCTTCATCGCTTCCACGATGCACAACACCTGGCCCACTTCCAGTTTGTCGCCAACCTTCACAAATGGAGGCGAGCCGGGCGACGGAGATTCGTAAAATGTGCCCACAATCGGCGAGCGCACTATGTGCAGGTTTTCAGCCGGCGCGGCCGGTTCGCCGCCACCAGCGTTCGCTGCCAAATCCGCGCGCGCGCTTGTAGCCGCCGGAGCCGAAACCATCGTCGGCGCTGGATGCACTGCAATATACCGGGAGTCCGGCGCCGCCATCGAAGGAGCGTCAGCGGCGCGCTTGATCTTCACCTTAACATCGCCACGCTCCAGTTCAAATTCGGCGATGTCTTTTTCGATTAAGAACTCAATCAGTTCCTTCAGCTCTTTTTGATTCATGCTTTTTAATTCAGGGACAAAAAGCGGATTCCACTTCAGTTTCGTCGGTGCTAGATAATTATCAATTCCTTGTCGGTGGGCGTCAGCACTTCGCAGCCCGAAGCCGTTACCACCACTACGTCCTCGATCCGCACGCCCCACTTCCCCGGAACGTACACGCCCGGCTCGATCGTTACCACCATGCCGGGCTCCAGTTTCTGCGTCTGTCCAGCCGCCAATCGTGGAGCTTCGTGTATCTCTAATCCTAAACCATGCCCGGTGGAATGCGTAAAGTAGCGCGCCAGTCTGCGCCGCCGCAGCACCCGCCGAGCGGCCCCATCGACTTCAGCGGCAGTCACACCCGCCCGGACCGTCGCGATGGCGGCCTGCTGCGCTTCAAGCACGGCCTCATAAAGCTCCCGCGCTTCCGTGGAAGCCCGCCCAACGTGCACGGTGCGCGTCCGGTCCGAGCAATAACCGGCGAGTATAACACCAAAATCGCAGACCACGAACCCGCGCCGCGGAATCCGCGCACCCGAAGCCCGCCCATGCACGATCGCCGACCTCGCCCCCGCAGCAAGAATGGTCGGAAACGCCATGCCTTCCGCTCCGCCACAACGTGCCTCGTACTCCATGGCGGCCGCAACTTCGACCTCCGTCACACCCGGCCGAATCCTTTTGCAGGCGGTCCGAAAAAGACTTGCGCCCAGGTCAACCGCCCGCCGGATGCACACAATCTCGTCAGCATCCTTCACCATGCGCGCACGCTCGATCAGAGGCGGCGCGGCACGCAACCGCACTTTCCCTTTCACCGCCGCTACCAACCGCTCCCGCATGCCGGCGGTAATCGACTCGGGCTCAATACCAACCCGCTGCTGCCCCGCTTTCCCGCGCGTCGTCAGCAACTCCGCAGCCGCCACAAGCGGAGACTTGCGCGCCACCAAAACTCTCGCACCCTCCACTTCTTCTTTAGCCTGCGTGCGATAGCGGCCATCGGTAAACAGAACGGTCTCACGCGCGCCCACCAGCAGAGCCGCCGCGCTCCCCGTAAACCCGCACAGATACCGAACATTCGGAAGATGGGTCACCAAAAGCGCGTGGAGGTCGCTCTCTTCAAGCTCAGATTGAAGACGTTGCAGGCGAGCAGCGTGATCCATGGGAGGAGTGTAGCAAAGCGGGTCTCAGTCTCAGATGTTAGAGACTTTCCTCACACTCCAGCTCAAAAAAAACCGCCGGCCTCTCGACAGGTTCTCCGAGAAAGCCGGCGGTTTGGGTCGATCTGACCTCGATCGCTCTAACTTTGTTCTATGTCTGTACGATGCGCGGAGTGATGAAGAAAATCAGCTCCTGGTTAGAAGTGGTCACCGAGCGGTGCTTGAACAGGTTGCCAAGGTACGGAATGTCACCCAGCAAAGGCACCTGCGAGGTGCTCAGCGAGTTCTGCGTCTGGATCACGCCGCCAATCACCACCGTCCCGCCGTCGGTCACTAGCACTTGCGTGGTCGCCTGCTGCGTGATCAGTTCCGGGTTGCCTTCTGAATCTTCCTGGCCAAAGTTCGGTAGGGTGTTTTCCACATCCACGTTCAGGAAGATCGTTCCTTCCGACGTGATCTGCGGCGTCACTGTCAGCCGCAGAAAAGCATCCACATAGGTCGCCGTTGCCGGAGAACCGAGTGACGGCGCAGTCATGATCGGGATCTTCACGCCCTGCTTCACCACCGCCTGAATGTTGTTCTGCGTCACGATGCGCGGACGGGAAAGCACCTTCAGCAATCCGCGTGATTCCGCCATCGACAGGATCAGGTCGATCCGCATGTTGTTGGTGGCGTTGATCAGCTGAAAGCCGCTGGTCGGTCCGACTGCTCCCAGGTTTGAGAACAATGGAATCGAACTGCCGCTCGAACCGCTGGTGGTCGTGTAGTAAAACGGATTCGTAACATTGGTGATGGTCGACGAGGTTCCAACGTTCGGAGCTCCGCCGGCGGAAGTAGTACCGTTGCCCCATCCGAAGCCAAGCTGCACGCCGATGTCTCGCGCGAAGCTGCGGGTCGCTGCCACCACGCGCGCTTCAATTTCCACTTCCTGCGTCTTGCGGTCCATCTGCTGGATGATGCGATCGATCTGCGGCAACACCGCCGGAATATCGGAGACGATCAGAGAGTTAGTGCGTTCGTCCGCCACCACGTCGCCGCGCTGACTCAGGAACTTCTTAATCGGCAACAACAGGTCCTTGGCGTGCGCATAGCTCAGGAAGCGCGTGATGCTGACTTTGTCCACCGCCAGCGCCTCGGCGTCGATTTGCGCGCGGCGATTTTCAGCTTCTTTCCTCAAAGTCTCAACCGTCGCGATGCGCAGAACGTTTCCGTCCAGTTGTCGCGACAAATCGTTGTTCTTGAGCACGATGTCGAGCGCCTGGTCCCACGGCACATCGTCGAGTACGATCGTCAGCGTGCCGTGAATTTGTGGATCCAGTACCACGTTCAACCCGCTGATCTCGTGGATCAAGCGGAAGAAATCTTTCAGGTCCACGTCCTTGAGGTTGACCGAGATCGGCTCGCCGGTATACTTCGACCCGGTCGATGCCGGCTTCTGTTGCTCCATCTGCGCCTTCTGCTCCGCCGCCAGATTCACCGCCGGCTGAATCGGACGTGTCCCGGCAGCCTGCGCCGCGTTGCTGTTGCTCGCTACCAATTCCGATGCCGTCTTATCGGCAAAGCGGCTCGCCGCTTCCTGCGCCTTCGCAGCCGGCTCGGCTGCCTTGTCGCCAGTATTGGAGTCAGTCTTGGCGTCCGCCTTCGCATCCTTCACCGAATACTTCGGCTCGACGAAAGCAAAGTCTGTGGGTTTCCCTGCATTCTCAGTCGCCGCCGGAGCCCCCGTCGAACTCGAAGCCGGACTTGCCGCGGCAACATTCGTCGGAACCGGGGCCGTAGCTGTCGCAACCGTCGACGCCGATGCCAGCACCAGTTTCGGTGCAGCCGTCGTCGCCACCGTCTTTGGAGTAGGCGCCTGACCGTGGCTCTTGGCGACTACCGCGTCGTGAACCTTGAGCGTAAAGCTGCCGTCCGCGCCAGTCACCAGCTCATGCTGGCAGTCCTTGGCAAAATTCGCGGTCAGATCGATGACCACATGCGTCGTCGGCGGAACCTGCCCGTCCATCCCGATGCGGACATCCTTCACCCCGTCCTGCCCGACGCTGATGCGGTTCTGCGCCGTGGCTACGACGGTGTTGGGAAAGTCGACGACGATGCGGGCCGGAGATTCCAGCGTCGAAACCTTGGGCGCGATCGTGCCCTTCGCTATGAACTCCACCTGCAATCCATCCTGGCTGTGCGCGACCTCGAGCTTTTGCAGTCGTGCGCTCGCGGCCACCCCCTTGCCCGTCGTGTCACCCGCGGCTGCGATCAGTACGAACGCCAGCGGCGGAACCAAGAGACCCAGCAGTTGCTTTCGCATTTCCCATCTCCTAAAACGCGTTTCCTGAAACCTGTTTCTTTCCCGCTCTTCCCTGCCTCCGCGCTTACGCCGCCGGAGTTGTAATCTTCTTCACCACTTCCCGCGTGAATGTCTTGCCCAACCGGTCCTGCACCGTTTCCTGGAACACAATCGAGTCGCCCGTGATTTTCACCACGTAGCCGTTAAACACTGGATCGTTTTCCCGAAGAAAATATGCCTTGTTCAGCCCATTGCTGACCACCGCAATGAAGCCGCTTTCAGAGCGCACTACCCCGCGCAGGTTCACCGCACCAATCTCCAGACACTTCTTGCCCGTGCTGCAGCCCGAACCACCCGTGTGGTTTACCACCGGACTGATAAAAGGATCGCGGCGGCCGTTCGCGCTGTATTTGCTGTCGGGAACCACCGCCTGCTCGTTCTCACCTTCGGCACCTGCCGGAGCGCTTGCCACTTCAGCCACCGCCGCCGCGCTTTTCTCCGGTGCCGCCTTCGGAGCCGGTGCCGGAGCGGCCTGCACTAACACCGCTCCATGCCCTCTCGGGCCCCTTCGTTTCCCGCCCATCGGTCCCTTAAACCCCGTCGCCGCGCTTGATCCCTGCGGGCCGTGGCTCGCCGTCGCGCTGGCATTCGCCGCCGCCGCGTGATTGCTCACCGCGCTCGTCGTATTGCGTGTCTTCTGCACCATGCCGGGACTTTGGGCCAAGGCCACTCCCGCGGCCAGTGCCGAAACCAGAATTGCCGTCGTCGCTGTGATCGCTGGCTTCATCGTGTCCCCCTATTTCTTCGCCGGTGCCGCCGGCGTGCTGGCCGGCCCCGCCGGATCCAGGTCATGGCTGAAATATGTCGTCGTCATGCACGTCGCCACTACACTCTCGCCCGGTGCATACTGATACGTGTGTTTCGCCTTCGCGTCGGTCGGCTTGCGCGTCGATGCCACCAGCAGGTTCGACACGTTCACGATGCGCTCCACCTTGTTCAGCCGGTCGAAGAACCCGAGCATCGAATAGTACGGACCGTCGAATTCCACCTCGAACGGCACTTCGGTATAGAACTCTTTCACGGCATAAGGCTTCGCCGTATAGCGCCGGATTTCCACTCCCGCCTTGCGCGCTTCTCCATCCACCATGCGCATGAAATCGTCCACATCTTTTTCGTCGGGAACGATGCGTCGTTCGATTTCGAGTTGCTGTTTCAGGTTCGTCAGCTGGCGCTCCATATCGGCCAGTTTCGGCCGGTAGGCTTCCAGTTCCGCGTTCTCCCGCATTTTGGCCTGCAGCTTCACCTGCGCCGCATCGTTCTGGTCGCGCTGCGACTTGAAGACCGTGTAGTACAGACCGCCGGTCCCAAGCACCGCCACCAGTATCAGAACCGCCAGCAGCTTGATCCCTGTTAATTCGCCAAAATTCATGGTCGCTTCCGCCTTTACGACTTCGCTTTTGCGCTTGCTTTGTCGGTTGCTTTGTCGCTGGTCTTTTCCGGGGCCTTGTCGCAGGTCAGCGTGAACTGGAACGCCTGCATGTCCCTCACCCCTTCATCCTGGTAGGTTTCCTTGATCTCGATGTTCTTGAAGAACCCCGTCTTCTGCAGGTTCGAAATCAGATTCGCCACCGCGTCGCTCGACAGCGCTGTGCCGTCGATGGCCACACTCGCTCCCTGGTCCGACATGCTGTTCAGCCACACTGCCTCGGTGCCGTTGATCGTGTCGCCAATGGTCGAGAGCAGGTTGACCGGACCCGACTGCCCAGCCCGCAGCTGGTCGATCACATCCACCCGCCGCTTGTAATTCTCGGCTTGCTTCTGCCGTTCCAGAAACTTCGCCTTGATATCCGCCAACTCGTGGTTTTTCTGCTCCGCGATTCGGGTCTGCAGTTCAATCGACTTCTTTTCCTGGTCGAGCTTGTACCAGTACCCGAAGTTGAGTGCGCCGGCAATCGCCAGCACTGCCGCCACCTGCACCAGCGGCCCCGCCCAATTCCCCAGCTCGAAACTCGGCATGCTGATCGCCGGCCCCTGCTTGCCCTTCGGTTTCGGAGAACCCAACAGATTGATTCGGATCATAGCTTTTCAAAGCTCCTCAGGGCCAAACCCACGGCCACTGCCAACTGGCCCGCGTTCTGCTCCACCAGTTCCGCTCCGGCGCCGTCCACCGGCGCCACTACTTTCTGAAACGGATTGAACAACTCCACCGGCATCGAGAACTCCTGCCGCAACGCTTCCACCAGCCCCGGAACTTTAGCCGACCCCCCAGCCAGGTAAATCTTCTCGATGTGCTCCCCCGCTGCGCTGGCGCGGAAGAAGTCGAAGGTCTTCTGAATTTCCAGCACAATGATTTCCGTCACCTGCTGCAGAATCGGCGTCTTGGCGTCGTCCTGCACCGTGCCCACCTTGTGCCCCAGTTTCAGAGACTCCGCATCGTCGAAGCTCAAGTCCAGTTCCTTCTGCAGCGAATCGGTGTACTGATGTCCGCCTACCGAAACGTCGCGCGGAAACAATGGTGTCGTGCCCTTCACGATGTTGATGTTCATCACGCTCGCGCCCAGGTTCAGCAGCGCCACTACCTGCGTCGGTGCCGGCTCGTAGTTGAACTCGTAGCAATTCTGTAAAGCCAGCGCATCGATGTCCACAATAGCCGGAGTCTTGCCCGCCATCGAGAGTACGTTGGTGTAGTTCAGGATCTTGTCTTTTTTCACGGCCACCAGCAGAACGTCCATGGTCGGGCTCGTCGCATCTTCGGAAAGAATCTGGTAATCCAGATTCACGTCGGCCAGATCGAACGGGATGTGCTGCGCCGCTTCTTTCTGAATGGTTTCGGCCAGTTCCTGGTCGCTCATCGACGGCAGCGAAATCTTCTTCACGATCACCGAGTGTCCGCTCACCGCCGTCGCCACGGCTTTCGATTTGATCTGCGTATCGGTGAAGAGCTTGGCAATCGCGCTCGAAACTGTTCCCGAGTCGACGATCATGGAATCGACCACAATGTCGGGCGCGATCGGTTCCAGACCAAGGTGCGCCACTTCGATCCCGGCGCGTGTCTTCCTCAGTTCGACCGCTTTGATGCTCGACGACCCCACATCCAGTCCCACGATCGTTTTCGATCCCATTCCAAACATGTGATCACCCTTTTTTGTACCGCCGTTTTCTGCTGCGCCGGCGTCTCGCCGGCCAATCTCAATTACGGAGTCCCGGCCGCTTTTCCCGCTGCCTGGATTTTTTTCTTGCCTCGCGCATCCGCTGCCACCGACTTCTCTTCCATCCACTCATCGATCTTCGACTTCTTGAACCGCCAGCGATTGCCCAGTTTGAACGCCGGAATCCTCTGCTCGTTCACGTACTTGTAAAGCGTGTCCGGACTCACTCCCAGATACTGCGAAGCTTGGCGAATATTCATCACTTCTCGCGAGTCGGCCATAACGTTTCCCTGCGCGTCCGAGTGTATTTTGGTGAACCGAGCATATCTCAAACGGAAGCGCGGGCCTCTCCGCCGGAATTTCACGGTTTTGCTGGGTTTTATAGGGTTTTTCTGGATTTCACGAAAATTGGATTTGCAACCGCCAACCACCCCTAGTATGCATGGTGGAGTAAACCACTACAGATAGTATCTACCCCCGAGGTTGGGCACCAGTCACCCGAATGGGAGTAACTAAGGTACTAGAGACGGTACGGAAGTACTTGAACAGGCGCGCAATCCACTGAAAATGCAGCCCTCAACCCACTCGCTTTAGTGCCGCGCGGTACCTGCACGGAAAGGCGAGCGCCGCCCGGATCTTGGCGCGTTTGACGGTTCTAATTACGGCTGCTCCCCGATCACCGTGATCTTCGTTTCCGACCGGAACTTCTTGTAGTCGCGGAACGTCATGTCCACATCGTCGTGGTATTCCTTCACCAGCGCCAACCGGAGATCGATTTGTACCGCCACGTGCTTCGGCAGCCACACTTCATCATTGACCTTGGTCTGCTCCGCCACCACGTGCGCTCCCTTGTGGATGCGCGCAATG
>Ga0210385_10000441_pt1 | contig 30493 bp, 30 predicted proteins | sample IncBWH26OmetaG_FD_160107 | JGI IMG/M metagenome (GOLD analysis project Ga0210385, IMG submission 160107) | Forest soil microbial communities from Barre Woods Harvard Forest LTER site, Petersham, Massachusetts, United States - Inc-BW-H-26-O ...
CCTTTCGGCGGGAACCCGCGCCGGGCGGAGGTTTGGCTGGTCGATTTCGGCGATCCCGTGGGACGCGAGCAGTCGGGCAGGCGACCCGCCGTAGTCGTATCCGCCGATCCCCTGAACGACAGTCGCGCGGGCGTCGTGATCGTCGTCCCAACCACCACGACCCCTCGGGGCCTGCCGTCTCACGTCGAGATTGATCCACGCGACTCAGGGCTCGACGAGACGAGCCACGCGAAGTGCGAGGACGTCAAGTCCATCTCCGAGCAGCGTCTGGTCGGACGGCTCGGAGCAGTGAGCGACGAGGTCATGTTCCAGATTGCCCGCTCCCTGCGCTTCCTGCTCGACCTCTGATCTTCAGTCAGCGAAATCCAGGCTCACAACCGCCAGCGCCGCGACACCCTCCCCGCGCCCCACGAACCCGATCCCCTCGCCTGTGGTGGCCTTCACGTTGACGCGTCCGGGCGCAAGGCCGAGCGCGACCGCCAGGCGCTCGCGGATCCGCTCACGATGCGGACCGAGCTTGGGGCGCTCCATCACGACAGTGCTGTCCACGTTTACCAGCTCCAGGCCCCGCGCAACCACACGCGGGAGCACCGTCTCGAGCAGCTCGATCGAGTCGGCGTCGCGGTAGCGCTCGTCGCTGTCGGGGAAGTGCTCGCCGATGTCGCCAAGGCCGGCGGCGCCAAGCACAGCGTCGATCACCGCATGAGTGAGCACGTCGGCGTCGGAGTGGCCTTCGAGGCCTTGCTCGCTTGGGATCTCCACGCCTCCGAGGATCAGCGGGCGACCTGCGATCAGTCGATGGGAGTCATAGCCGATGCCGGTGAGGGTCATGGGACATACACCTCGACGGGGGTAGTGGCGCCAATCGGTGGGCAGCGCCTGACCCACAACCAAGCCGTGGCGCTCACACTACACCCGCGCCGATTGGCTCCAGGCGGCGCTCGCGGCGCTCGAACACGCACAGCTCGCTGACACCGACGCTCTCCAGCAGCTCGAGCGCACGCTCGTAGTCGGCGCCGACATCCTCGGGACGATGGGCGTCGCTCGACAGCGCCACTGGTACGCCCGCTTCGACGCACATCTGCAGCAGCGCGGGCGCTGGGTAGATCTCCTGGGCACGCTTGCGCAGGCCGGCCGTGGAGACCTCGATCGCCACTCCGGACTCGGCGATACCGTCGAGCGCAAGCTCGTAGTAGCGACGTAGGTCACCTTCTGGCAAAGGACGGTCACGGCCCCATACCTTGACCAGGTCCGGGTGCGCGAGGATGTCGAACAGGCCGCTGCGAGCCGCCTCGCCAAGCGCCAGGAAGTAAGCACGCCAGATGTCCTCGGGGCTGCGCCCGCTGCCCCACACGCTGTAGTCGTCCATGTCCAGTGCGTGATCGCGCAGAAAGTGCACGGAGCCGACGACGTAATCGAAGTCACGCGCCTCCAGTAGATTGGCGATGCGGTCCTCAGCCCCGGGGATGAAGTCGGCCTCTATCCCCAAGCGCAGGTCGGTCTGCTCGCGCACGAAGCTGGCGTACTCGTCGATGTCGTCGTGCGCGAATTCGCGCCACAGCGGATGCTGCCAGACCTCGAGCGCTTGCTCGAAGCGGTAGATGTGCTCGGACACGCCCAGCTCTGAGATATCGCGCTCGCTCGCCGTATCGCGATAGCGCTGGACGTTGGTCTGCGTGAAGTACGCTACCGGGGTCGCGCCAAGCTCGTCGGGGCGTAGGTGTAGGTGGTAGTCGGTGAGCATTTCTTTTCAGTCGGTCGGGATCCTTGTAATCGTGGGCCACGCCAGGGTAGCTACCAAGAGCCTGATGTCCTGGGTCGGCCGTCGAGCACGGGCTGACGAACCTACCGTGAGGAGAAGCAGCGGCCTGTCGAGCGCTACTCCTCGCGCCGAGCCAGGAGCAGCTCGGCAAGGTCGAGATCAAGCGCAGTGGTGACCTTCAGATTGTCCTTCGGAGCTGGCACGATCGCAACCCGTCCTCCCGCACGCTCGATCAGCCACGCGTCATCGGTGGCCTGCGCCAGAACCTCCTCGGACACGTCGAGCGCTCGCTCGAGCACCTTGCGTCGAAACACCTGCGGCGTCTGCACGGCCCAAAGGCCGGCGCGGTCGAGCGTCTGCATCACGACACCCTCGCCGTCGGCCTGCTTGATCGTGTCCGTGACCGGTGTCGCGGCAATCGCTGCATCGACGCCCTTCTGCTCGATCGCCGCGAGCGTCGCCTGCACCAACTCGATGCTCAGCAGCGGTCGCGCGGCGTCATGCACAAGCACGGGATCGCCAGCCCCGGACACCTCGAGAGCACGAAGCACCGACTCGGAGCGAACGGCCCCGCCGAGCACGCCAACGGTCCCCACCGGCGCCTCTACGCCGGCTGGGAGCGCGACCACGATGCGTTCGATCTCCTCGACCGCGGCCAACACCTCCAGACTCCAATGCAGTAGTGGCCGCCCCGCGAGCTCGACGAGCGCCTTGGGACGTGAAGCTCCAAGACGCTCGCCGAGCCCGGCGGCAACGATCAGCGCGACGGCCAAGCGGCGTTACTTGCCGGCTACGGCCAGCTGGCTCGACGCGGAGTTCGCGAGCAGCTCGTCCAGGTAGGACTCTGCCTCGTCCTCGTCCTTGTCGAGCGCGTACATCAGCTCGGAGGCGAGGATCTTCTTGGCCCGCGTGTACATCTGCTTCTCGCCGGTAGAGAGACCCTTTTCGCTCTCACGCAGCGAGAGGTTGCGAACAACCTCGGCGAGCTCGTAGATGTCGCCCGTCTTGATCTTGTCGCGGTTGTGCTTGAAGCGCCGGTTCCAGTTCTTTGGCATCTCGGACACCTCGGCGGTGAGGACATCCAGAACCTTCTTGACCGTTTCTTCGTCGATCACGCGGCGTAGGCCCGCCAGGGCCGCATTCTCGGTGGGGACCTTGACGGTCATGTCGTTGTGGAGAATCTTGATCGTCAGATACTCGCGCGTGGTGCCAAGTACCTCCATGTCCTCCTTGCTCAGAACCTTGCCTGCGCCGTGATGGGGGTACACGACGTGGTCGCCGAGCTCGAACTCGATGCACTCGACCTCGCGAGTCGCCTCGAGCTCCTCAATGAACGATGTCTCATCAACTGTTGATACTGGGATGGTGTCCTCCTTCGTCGCGCCGGCAATAGGGACCGGCCTTGTGTCTGGGGCCGGCCACGGACCGGCTGTGGGTCAAGTCTTGTGGGTTGTGATTCGCGTCTGCTTCAAGTCTGTAGGTAGCGATCCACGAGATTGATCTCTTGCAGTCGGCGAAGGCCCTCGCGGATGTCCTTTGCCCGTATTTCCCCCACTCCCTCAACCGCCTCGAGCTCGGCGTCGGTCGCCGCCAAGAGCTCGTCAAGTCCGCCAAATTCAGTGACGATCTGCGTGACCACCAGCTTCGGCAGGCGCGGGATGCGACCAAGGATGCGGTGGCCGCGCGGCGAGACCGGGTAGTCAAGCGTGTTGAGCTTGCGGTCATAGCCGAGCAACTCGGCGATGCGCCCGAAGTCGAGCAGATCCTGGTGGGCCAGGCGACCGATCTGGTCGAGCGACGAGGCAAACGCCTCGTCGCCGTAGTCGGCCAGGTAGTCCTGCACAAGTGCTGCCTTCTCGGCAGTGGTGCCGAGGATCGTCTCCTCCAGTTGCATCTCGATCAATCGCCCCTCGCTGCCGAGCTCGACGATGTAGCGCTCAATCTCAACAGCCATGCGTGTGACGAGCTCCGAGCGCTGCAACACCGTGAGCACGTCGTGCAGCGTCACACCTCCCTCGAACTCGAGCGCCGTAAGCCGCGTGGAGACCTGATCGAGGCGCTGGCGATACTTGTCGAGCGTGGCCAGCGCCTGGTTGGCCTTGGAGAGCACGACGGTGATGTCTTCGAGGATGTACTTGGCCCCGTCCACGTAGAGCGAGACCACCTCGCGCCGCTGCGAGATCGCGATCACGAGCGCGTCTGTTTGCTTGGAGACACGCTCGGCGGTGCGGTGGCGTGTACCTGTCTCGTGCGAGAGGATCGTCGGATCCGGCATCAGCTGCACGTTGGCCATCGCGATCTTGGTCGCGTTGGTGCTGACGATGATCGCACCGTCCATCTTGGCCACCTGGTAGAGGAAGGCCGGGGTGTAGTCGATGTCGAGCTTGATGCCGCCCGAGAAGAGGAAGCTGAGCTCCTCCGGATCGCCGATCACGATCAGACCGCCCGTACGAGCGTGCAGGATGCTCTCGATCCCCTCCCGCAGCGCCGTGCCGGGAGCAACCATCTCGAGCGCCCTGACCAGACCGGGCTCGGGTCGCGCGTCCGTGTCGAATTCTTCGCCGGATCGTGAGGCCACAACTGGACATTCTACGGCATTTAGGCTTTTTTTATCGCGTCCCTAACGTGTTCCAAGGGCGCGAATTGGCCCGCTCACACGCGGGCCGGAGCGAAAACCCCCGGGGAGACATCTCACGCAGCCCGTGCAGGCCGACGCGCAACGGTGGGAAGTGCCGCCGCCAGCGACTCGCGCAGCGTCGAGGCCTCGCATGCCCTGTCGCCACTGCCGACAGGCGCATGCACGCCTGCGAGGCCATGTCTGGCGGCCTCGGCCAAGCGTCGCTCGGGATGACCCACCCAGCGCAACTCCCCCGTCAGGCCAAGCTCGCCGAAGCACCCACAGGGAGAGCCGTTCAGTGCCACGCCCTTGGCAGCCGAGGCGACCGCGAGCGCTATCGCCAGATCCACCCCAGGCTCGTCCACGCGTACGACGCCGACGACATTTACGAACACGTCGTGGCCACCCACTCCGACACCGCCGTGACGGCCAAGGATTGCGAGCACGAGCGCGAGGCGGTTGCGGTCGAGACCGGACACCACACGGCGTGGTTGTTCTAGCTCTGACGGGGCCACAAGCGCCTGCACCTCCACGAGCAGCGGACGCGAGCCCTCCATCGCCGCCAGCACCACGCTGCCAGGCGCACGCGTGGCCTCGGCGACGAAGCGAGCCGAGGCATCGAGCACCTCGATCAGTCCAGCCTGGCGCATCTCGAACAGACCGGCCTCGTTGGTCGAGCCGAAGCGGTTCTTCAGCGCGCGCAGCTCGCGATAGGGGCGCTCGCGCTCGCCCTCGAACTGGAGCACACAGTCGACCAGATGCTCGAGCACGCGCGGTCCGGCGAGCGCGCCGTCCTTGGTGACGTGCCCAACGAGCACGACCGCGATCGAACGCGCCTTGGCCACGTCCATGATGCGTGCGGCCACCTCGCGTACCTGACCGACCGAGCCCGGAGCCCCGGAGAGCTCAGCGCTGCGCAGCGTTTGCACGGAGTCGATCACGCACACGCTCGGGGCATGCGCGGCGATCGTGTCGAGCACCGCGTCGAGGTCGGTCTCAGCCAGTACCGGCACCTCCAGCGCACTGGACTGCAGTCGCTCGGCGCGCAGGCGCACCTGCTCGGCTGACTCCTCACCGCTCACATAAAGCGTCTTGTGCCCGGCCGCTGCGACGTTGCCCAGCGCCATATTGGTGAGCGTCGACTTGCCGATACCCGGCGAGCCGCCAAGCAGCACCAGAGAGCCTGGCACAAGCCCACCCCCGAGCACGCGGTCAAGCTCGCCGATGCCCGTCTGCAACCGAGCTAACGGAGCGCTCGTCACCTGTGAAAGCGCTACCAGCGGTGCGCCGATGCCCCCCGCGCGCGCAGGGGGCGAACCATTTCGACGACGATCTCCACCGCTCCCCGCCGAGCGCTCCTCAACCAATGCGTTCCATGCCCCGCATCCCGGGCACTGTCCATGCCATTGGGCAGAGGAGAGCCCGCACTGCGAGCAGATATGGACGGTATGAGCTCGAGTCATCGGCCCAGGTTACGCGTCGACCCCGACGGTTCTCTGCGCGGGATACATCGGCTTGGAACCTCTGGAGCATGTGCCGCCTACGGTCCACCAAATTCGCGATGCTCTCCGCGCGCGCAGGAGTACATGCCGATCGAGAGACCCACAACAGAACCAGATCAGGCGCGACCGACCACTTCGCTGCGGCGCTCATAGAGCATGACGTCGCGCCAGCGACCGTCGGGCATCTGGCCCAGCCGCGCTTGCGTGCCCACCAAGCGAAAACCACACCCCACGTGCAAAGCAATCGATGCCGCATTCTCAGGAAAGATTCCAGCCTGCAGCGTCCAGAAGCCGGCGCGCTCGGAAGCTCTGACCAACTCTTCGAGCAACGCCCGTCCTACGCCACGGCCCGCCACCGCAGCATCGACGTAGATGCTGACGCCACCCACACCGCGGTACACGGGCCGGGCCGAAGCAGCAGTGAGGGCCGCCCAGCCGATCACGCCCGACTCGTCGCGTGCGACCAAGCGCGGCTCTGGGCAGCGCGCTGTCGACCACTGTTCCCATCCCGGCGCCGAGCGCTCGAACGTCGCGTTACCACCAGCTATGCCCTGCTCGAAGATGCGCGCGACCGCAGGCCAGTCCTCGGCGCCCATCGGCGCGAGCGTCACCTGCTGACTGGTACTCAGCGGAACCTTCTCAGGAGCCTACGGCTCGACAGGATGCTCGTCGTCATCGTCGTGCGTGTCCTCGCCCACCGGCAACTCCGCACCAGGCTCGGGCTCGCCACCGCCGGCACCGACTGCTACGGGGGTCTTTGCCTTCTTGGGCTTGACGATCGTGAGACGCACCTCGCTGTCGTCGCCCTCGGGAGCAGGATCCACGACGACGGTGGCACCTGGCATCAGCTGCTCGCGCAGGACGAAGTCGGCAAGTGGGTCCTCGATGTAGCGCTGGATTGCGCGACGCAGCGGGCGAGCACCCATCGCTGGGTCCCAACCCTTGTCAACGAGTAGATCCTTGGCCGAATCGGTCAGCTCGAGCTGCAACTCGCGTTCGGCCATCGACTCGCGGATCCGCACCAACAGCAGCTCGACGATCTGGCGGATCTCCTCCTTTTGCAGCTTGTGGAAGACGATCACATCGTCGATGCGGTTGAGGAACTCGGGACGGAAGACCTTCTTGAGCTCGCCCATGATGCGGTTCTTCATGTCGTCGTAGGTGATGCCGGTCTCATCGTCGGACACGGCAAAGCCGAGCGGCGTGTTGCGCGCGATCTCAGCCGCCCCGATGTTGGAGGTCATGATCACGATCGCGTGGCGGAAGTCCACCGTACGACCCTGGGCATCGGTGAGCCGGCCATCCTCGAGGATTTGCAGCAAGATGTTGAAGACGTCGGGGTGGGCCTTCTCGATCTCGTCGAGCAGCAGTACGGAGTAGGGCTTACGGCGCACGGCCTCGGTGAGCTGGCCGCCCTCGTCGTAGCCGATGTAGCCCGGAGGCGAGCCGACCAGGCGCGAGACGGCGTGCTTCTCCATGTACTCGGACATGTCGATGCGGATCATCGCTTCGTCGTCGCCGAACAGGAACTCGGCGAGCGTGCGCGCGAGCTCGGTCTTGCCCACGCCTGAGGGGCCCAGGAAGATGAACGAGCCGGTTGGCCTTTTGGGATCCTTCAGACCCGCGCGCGAGCGACGGATCGCCTTCGAGATGACCTCGACCGCGGGGTGCTGGCCGATGACGCGCTTGTGGAGTTCCTCCTCCATGCGCATCAGCTTCTGGGTCTCGGCCTCGGTCAGCTTGAACACGGGAATGCCGGTCCACATCGAGACGATGTCGGCGATCTCCTCCTCGCCAATCGCCGGGCGCTCGACGGACTCGCCGGACTCCCACTCTTCCTCGAGCTCGCGCTTCTTGCCGGCGAGCTTGCGCTCCTGGTCGCGCAGGGCTGCAGCCTTCTCGAATTCTTGGGCCTCGATCGCCGCCTCCTTCTCGCGGCGCGTCGATTCGATCTCCTCTTCGAACTCGCGGTTCGCCGGTGGAGAGGTCATCGACTTGATGCGCATCCGCGAAGCCGCCTCGTCAATCAGGTCGATCGCCTTGTCCGGCAGGAAGCGGTCTGAGATGTAGCGGTAGGCGAGGTCGGCGGCGGCCTGCAACGCCTCGTCTGTGATCTGCACCTTGTGGTGCTGCTCGTAGCGGTCGCGCAGGCCCTTGAGGATTTCGACGGTCTGCTCGATCGTCGGCTCCTCCACGCGGATCTGCTGGAAGCGGCGCTCCAAAGCCGAGTCGCGCTCCAGGTACTTGCGGTACTCGTCCAGCGTGGTAGCGCCGATCGTCTGCAGCTCACCGCGTGCCAAGGCCGGCTTGAGGATCGAGGCGGCGTCGATCGCGCCCTCGGCAGCGCCCGCTCCCACCAGGTTGTGGAGCTCGTCAATGAACAGGATGATGTCGCCGCGCTGGGTGATCTCCTTCATCACCTTCTTCAGGCGCTCCTCGAACTCACCGCGATACTTCGAACCCGCCACCAACGCTGCCAGGTCGAGCGTATAGATCTGCTTGTTCTTCAAGAGCTCAGGCACGTCGGAGTTGGTGATGCGTTGGGCCAGACCCTCAACCACTGCCGTCTTGCCCACACCGGGCTCGCCGATTAGGACCGGGTTGTTCTTGGTGCGCCGCGAGAGGATCTGCATGATCCGCTCTATCTCGGTCTCGCGACCGACCACCGGGTCCAGCTTGCCCTCGGCGGCAAGCTTGGTCAAGTTGCGCCCGAACTGGTCGAGCAGCTTCGAGGACTTCTTGCCCTCGCCTGGACCCGAGCCCGAGCCGGCACCGGCACCTGAGCCCTGACGACGGCCGCCTGGGCCGGAGAGCATACGGATGACCTCGTTGCGGATCTTCTCGGAGTCAGCGTCGAAGTCGAGCAGGATGCGGGCGGCGACGCCCTCGTTCTCGCGGACCAGGCCGAGCAGGATGTGCTCCGTGCCGATGTAGTTGTGACCCAGCGACAGCGCCTCGCGCAGGGCGAGCTCCAAGACCTTCTTGGCACGCGGCGTGAACGGGATCTGCCCCGAGGTGACCTCCTCACCGGAGCCGACGATGCGAACCACCTGGGCACGCACACGCTCGACGGTGATGTCAAGGCTCTCCAGCACGCGTGCGGCCAAGCCCTCCTCCTCGCGCAGCAAGCCGAGCAAGATGTGCTCCGTGCCGATGTAGTTGTGCTTGAGCGTACGCGCCTCCTCCTGCGCGAGAACGACGACCTGCCGGGCCCGTTCTGTGAATCGCTCGAACATGGGGTACGTCCTTCCTGTGCGGAGCGCAAGCCTCGCGCTTACGGTCCTGTGGCGCCTTTCAGGCAGTCTACCAACCGGGTATCCGGGCTCCCGTCACCGCCCTCGCGACGTTGGATGTGCATGCTCTAAAAGACCTCCAGCCAATCACTAGTTGCGCATCGCCGGGAACAGCACGACCTCGCGGATCGAAGTGCGTCCCGTGAGCAGCATCACGAGTCGGTCGATGCCTACGCCGACGCCACCCGTCGGGGGCATGCCCTGCTCGAGCGCTTCGAGGAACAGCTCGTCGTGGGGTTGGGTCTCTTCGTCGCCCGCGAGCGCGAGCCGCTGCTGCGCCTCGAAGCGCTCGCGCTGCTCGTCTGGATCGGTCAGCTCGGAGAAGGCGTTGGCGATCTCCATGCTCCCCGCGAATGCCTCCCAGCGCTCGGCGAGACCCTCCTCGGAGCGATGCGAGCGCGCGAGCGGGGACAGCTCGATCGGGTAGTCGAGCACGAACGTGGGCTGGATCAGCTTCGGCTCGACGAACTTCGAGAGGAGGTCGTCGGCAAGCTGGGGCCAGGTTAGCCCGTCGGTGGGCATGCCCAGCTCGCGCTCGGCAACGGCCGCCGCGAGCTCGTCAGCCTCGCGCAGCACACGCAGGTCGATGCCGGTGGCGTCGCGTACCGCGTCGGTGAAGCGCATCCGCTGCCAGGGCGCTTTGAAGTCCAGCTCGCCCTCGTAGCCGACCACGGCGGCCGCACCCGCCACCATCGCCTCCAGGCGTGCGGCCTGATCGTTGTAGTCGGCGTAGGCCTCATACCACTCCACCACCGTGAACTCGGGGTTGTGCTTGGTGGAGAGGCCCTCATTGCGGAAGTTCTTGCCGAGCTCGTACACGCGCTCCAGCCCGCCAACGATCAGCCGCTTCAGGTACAGCTCGGTGGCGATGCGCAGGTACAGTTCGCGGTCGAGGGCGTTGTGGTGGGTCGTGAACGGCCGTGCCATGGCGCCGCCGTAGAGCGGCTGCAGGACCGGCGTCTCGACCTCCAGGAAACCCTCGCTGTCGAGATACGCACGCACGGCTGACACGATCCGGGCGCGATCGGCGAACAGCTTGCGCGCGTCCTCGTTTGCGATCAGATCCAGCTCGCGGCGGCGATGACGCGTCTCGACGTCGATCAAGCCGGCGTGCTTGTCGGGCGGTGGGCGCAACGCCTTGCCAAGGATTTGAAAGCTGTCCACGCGCAGAGTCAGCTCGCCGTGGCGACTGCGCAAAGGCGCCCCATCGACGCCGAGCAGATCACCGAGGTCGAGCGAGAGCAGCTGCTTGAGCGTGTCCGCGCCGAGCACGTCCGCGCGCGCGTGCAGTTGGATCTTGCCGCTGCGATCGACAAGATCCAGGAAAGCGGCCTTGCCGGCGCCGCGGCGCGCTGCGATACGCCCGGCGACGCGGTGAGAATCCTCGGTCTCCTGGCCTACCTCCAGGTGCTCATAGGCGGCACGCACTCCAGCGATCGGCTCTACGTCAGCGAAGGCGTAAGGGGCGATCTCGGCCCCGTCCGCACGCAGGCGCCGCGCCTTCGCGCGGCGCTCGGCGATCAGCTCGGACAGGCCGTGAGCGGAGCGCTCCTCGGCGCCATGCCCCGCGTGCGCGCGGGGGGCATCGCCTTTTTGGGCATCCACACCCAAACGGTCCGGCTGCTCTGCCTGCCCATCACCACGACCCTCGACACCAGCGCCGACCGGCCCTCCAGATCCCTCTCCCCCGGGCGCGCTCGGGGCATCGGCATCTGAACGATGCCCAGCCGGCTCATCATCGCTCTCGCTCACAACGCGAGAGACTATTTGAGTCCGACGTCGATCTTTGTGATCTTGAGCTTGCGGGCCGGTCCGCGCGGGACCTGCACGGCGACGACCTCGTTGCGCTTGTGCCCGATCAGCGCGCGCCCAACCGGCGACTCGTTGGAGAGCTTGGCCTCCTGCGGGTTGGCCTCGGCAGAGCCGACGATCGTGTACTTGACAGACTTGCCGGTCTTCTCATCCTTGACGTGCACGACAGAGCCGACGCCGACGACGTCCGTCGAGATCTCCTTGGAGTCGATGACGCTGGCCATGCGCAGCTTCTCCTGCAGCGTGGCGATCCTGCTCTCGAGCATCGCTTGCTCGTTCTTGGCGTCGTCGTACTCCGAATTCTCGGCGATGTCGCCGAACTCGCGTGCCTCCTTGATTCGCTGAGCCACCTCGCGGCGCTTGGCGGTCGAGAGCAGCTCAAGCTCCTCTTGGAGTTTCTCCAGCCCTTCGGGAGTGAGGATGACGTCCTTCGGCATGTGGGTGGGCGGGAACTAACTCCGCGAGGTTGGCTTTGGATGAGGAAATCCCTGCAGTTTCAGGCAGGGACCGCCACCGTCGGGTGGGCGGCGAGCGCAGCAGTATAGCGAGCGTCATCCAAGGTGGCGGCTCTTTGCAGGGACTCTCCCAAAGCCTTGGCTTGGGGCTTCTCCAGACCCAAACGGGCGACGTACCAAGGGTAGAACTTGCGCAGGTAGCGGGTGGCTCGAGGCGGGCCGAGGTGCTCGACGGCACGGTCGATCGTCCAGTCGAGCTCAGCCAGGACCTCGGCGCGTGTGGGCGCATCCTCACGCACACCGAGCAATTGCTCGAACAGCCAGGGGTTGCCGAGTGAGCCGCGCGCGAGCATCACGGCACTGGCGCCGGTCTGGCGGAAGGCGCCGAGCGTGGACTGAGAGCCGTGCAGGCCGCCACTGAGGATCACCGGCGCATCCAGCTCTTCTACGAGGCGGGCAGCCAAGGCGTAGTCGGGAACACCCTTGTGGTGGACGGCAGCCGAGCGCGGATGGAAGGCGATCGCCGCCACTCCTGCCTCTCGCACGAGGCGATGTGCAAGCTCGAAGCCGCTCGTATCTCCTGGGCGTCGACCGGAGCGCAGCTTGACGGTGACCGGCAGACCGCTGCCCTCGCGTGCGGCACGCGCAACCGCGACCGCGACGTCCGGGTCGTCGAGCAGCGCGGCCCCGGCGCCGGTCTTGCAGACCTTTGGTACCGGGCAGCCCATGTTCAGATCGATCGCGTCGGCGCCTGCTCTGGCGACCTCCCTGGCGGCGACGCGCATGACGGCCGGGTCCTGGCCGAACAGCTGGATCGAGATCGGGCCTTCGTATGCGCGCTCGCGCGGGTCGATGCGCAACATCTCCACACACGTGCGCTCGTTGCCGTGAAAGATGGCATGCGAGGAGAGCATCTCCGAGACCGCCATGCCGGCGCCGTGGCGCTTGGCCTGCAGGCGCACGAACCAGTTGCCGATGCCGGCCAGCGGTGCGAGCATCACGCGGTTGGGAACGCGCAGCGGGCCGAGCTGCCAGGGGTCGGTCAAACGGGCTTGCGTTGTCATCGGCCTATTATTGTGGGGATCGTCGTTCGTGCCCGCGATATTCACGCGCCACTGGCTGACGATCGTCGTGCACCGTTGGCTGCCGATCGAGCCGACCGTGCATCCCCCGACCAACTTTTCCAGCAGACGCACCGGTGTTGGAGGCGCTTACGCCGCGTTCATCTCGTGGATCAGGCGCAAGCCAGTGAGCGTGAGCAGATCGTCGACCTCGTCGATCTCCTCGGTGAATGGCACGACCAGGTGCCCAAGACCGCCGGTCGCGACGACCGCGACGCGCGCGCCGAGCTCGTCGTAGATGCGGCGCAGGATCGCGTCGACGGCGCCGGCGTAGCCGAATATGACCCCCGAGCGGATCGCGTCGATCGTGTTCTTGGCGATCACGCTCTTCGGCGGGGCAAGCTCCACCTTCGGCAGCCGCGCGCCGCGCTCGGTAAGCGCGTCCAGGGAAATCTCCATGCCGGTCATCAAGGAGCCGCCGACGTACTCGCCGGCGGCGCTGAGGACGTCGAAAGTGGTTGCGGTGCCGAAGTCCACGCACACGGCGGGGCCGCCGAAGCGCGCGCGCAAGGCGACGGCGTTGACGAGCCGGTCGGCCCCGATCTCGCGCGGGTTGTCGTAGCGGATCGCCATGCCCGTCTTCAGGCCGGGACCGACGACGAGCATCTCGTGGCCGAGATAACGCGCGGCCATCGCGGTCCATTCGGGCTCCAGGTGGGGCACCGTCGAGGACACGATCGAGGCCGACAGATCCCCGAAGGACAGCCCACGCAGCTCCAGCAGGTTGCGCAGCGCGGCACCAAGCTGGTCGGCGGTCGACTCGCGCACCGTGGCAAAGCGCCAATGCTCGAGCAGCTCCTCGCCTTCGAAGGTGCCGAAATGCGTTTGGGTGTTGCCAACGTCGACGACAAGCAGCATGGCCGAGGATTATGGGGCTAGCGGACCGCTGCCGCGCTCTGGGTCCTGGTCGGCGAGCCAGCCAGGATGCACAAGTCGTGCAATAGGGCCTATGCTCAGGCACGTGAACGTGAAGCTGTATGCACTGCCCGGATCGCACCCGTGCGCCGCTGTCGAGGTGGCATTGCGACTGAAGTCGATCGACTATCGACGCATCGACTTGCTGCCGCTGTCTCAGCTGGCGATCGGCCCACTGCGCTACGGAGGCAACACAGTGCCGGGCTTGCGCATCGACGGCGAGCGCCTGGCGGGCTCGCGCACGATCATGCGCCGCCTCGACGCGCTCGCGCCCGAGCCACCGCTGCTGCCGCCGCTGTCCGACTCTGTCGCACGAGCACGTGTGTTGGAGGCCGAGCGCTGGGGCGACGAGGTGCTGCAGGGCGTACCGCGGCGCCTGCTCGACGCGGCTTGGCTGCGCAACGCTGCTTGCATGGAGAGTTATGCGGGCGATGCGAAGCTGCCGCTCCCCCGGCCAATGCTGCGCCCGGCGCTACCGCTGACGGCGAAGCTGATGGCCAAGCTCAACAAGGCCGACGACGAGAAAGCAAAGGCCGACCTTGCGGCGCTGCCCGCGCAGCTGGAGCACATCGACGCGTGGATCGCCGACGGCGTGCTCGGCGGCGAGCAGCCCAACGCTGCCGACCTGCAGATCGGCAGCTCGATCCGGCTGCTGATGACGATCGCAGATGTACGCCCTCTGATTGAGGGCCCACCCGGCCATAAGGCACTGAGCCTCACGCGCTGGTTCGAGCCGCAGGCAGGCGAAATCCCCGCGGGGACGCTGCCGGCGCAGTGGTTGCCGGCGCCTACAAGCGCCTGATCACGCTCGCCCTTCTGGGCGATGGCGGCAAAACACACTGCACTTGTCGCGCTGAACGCTTGTAGCGCCTCGGAAGGTTGTGGACGCCCAGGCGTCAATGTAGGCAACGCCCACAACAGAGGAGACTCGATGAACAGTGCACGGCAGAACCAGATAGCGCGTTCGTCCCGGAGGCGGCGGTGGCGACCTTCGGGCCTGCTTGTGACCGTTATGGCCGCCACGCTGGTATTTGCCGGCTCGCTGACCGCGATGGCGCTTGCCACCGGCAGCACAACGACGGTCATCTCGGCATCGAACTCGACACTCGGTGAGCAGATCGTCGTCGACGCGCAGGGGCGGACGCTCTACGCCCTGAGCCCGGAGACCACGCATCATCTGTTGTGCAAGGGCAGCCAATGCCTGAAATTTTGGCCGCCGGTGACAGTGCACTCGAGCAAGACCAAACTCCTGGCCGGGCCCGGAGTGCACGGCCATCTCGCGATCCTGCGACGCAGTAACGGCGTGTTGCAGGTCACGCTCGGCGGGCTGCCCTTGTATCGCTATTCGGGCGACCAGGCCAGGGGCGAAGCTAACGGTCAGAGCATCCACAGCTTCGGCGGTACATGGCACGTGCTGAGCGCTACGGGCAGCACAAGCCCAGCGACACCCGCCAAACCGACCACGCCCAGCCCGACGCCTGAATACGGCTACTAACCGAGCACAGAAGGCTCCTGGGAATCTCGAGTGGCGGCTACGGCTACTGAAACGGTTTCCGGCACCGGTGCCGCTCACCGGTGCCGGACCGTTGTTCGGACGCCGAGGGCTACTTCACCGCGCCCCCTGAGGCGTTGAGTGCATACCACGAACCGCCGAACTGTTTGACCCCGACGTAGGAGGTCTTCCCGGGGCCGCTGTCCCCGCTGTAGAGGTAGAGCGGGTGGCCGGCATAAGTGACCTGCCCGCCGGAGGTGGAGAGCAGGGAAGCCCTAACGCCCGAACCGGCGGTGGGCCTGCCGTTAGCTCTCAGCGAGGGCCATATTTCTGAGCATCCCCTGATCGATGCGCAGCTGCTTTTGTTGGCGTGGTCACGTGTGAACTCGTACAGCGTTCGGCCCGAACTGCTGACGAGAATGCTGCCAAGACTGGTGTGACGCAGTTGCACGGTTGCCGCGCTGCTCGAGCGCGCGCTGGGGATAGACGGCTTCGCGCTCGCAACCGTCACGGCACCCGCCGTGACGGCGAGGGCAACGGCCAGGATGACGTATGGTCGCTTCATGGTTCCTCCGAATGTGTCGGGGTGGTGGGGCGTATGAATTTCATGTCTCCTTATAGACACCGACAACGCCGCGAACCTTCCGCCGACGTGTGGGTGTAGCTCTACGAGCCCCGAGCTGAAGTCCCCCTTGCGCCCTCAAGGTGCGGCCTCGCTCCAGAGCTCTCGAAACACCCCGACGCTCGAAGCCCCCCGCGCGCTCAGGTGACTGTCGAGCTGCCCTCGCTCCAACTGGCCAACCTCAACAGCGTGGCACTGGAGACACCACGGCCCGAGACGACGCAGAGGTGGCCGTCACGCAGCCACGTGACCACGGCAACGCCGTTCTCGTCGGACAGTCGATAGGACACGCCGCCACGCCATGTGACAACACCACCAATCCTGGACGTTGGAGCCCCGGCGAAGATCGCGTAACCGACACGCTGAGCGCGACCGTTTGCGTAGAAGACCGTCGTGACGGTACGCCCGTCGACCCGATCGGCGCGTGCCCCTATGCTGCGCCAACCAAAGCGCTCACCCCAATACGGGAACGGCACGCCGTCGACGGCGGCGTCGAGTTGGGCGTTGCGAGTGAGGCTCTCGCGCGGCGCTGGAAGCGTCGCCGCGCGCAAGGTCGGGGCAACCGTCTGGCCCACTGTCAGCGGCGCCGCACCGCTGCCGCTGCCGCTGCCAAACGCGATCGCAAGGGCGATGACCGCCACGACGGCAATCGCTCCCACGCCAGCGAGAACTGGGAAAGAGAGCCGCTGCCCGAGATGCCTGTGTGTATGAGGAGAACCCCCATGGTCGGCCACAAGCGAGTCGATCCGCCGGTGCAGCGACTGCGGTGCGGGCGCGTCGAACGAGCGCACCAGCTGGGCAATGCGCTGTTGGTCGTCTTCGATGTTGGAGGGCATGTCGGTCATGGCGTTCCTCTACTGGACAAGACTCCGGCCGGCCGCGTCTCATTCCCGCGGACCGTCTGGTTTGGTGGATGCTGGGTTGCGGGAGAGCCCTCGAGCTCGGGAGAGCCTCGCTTTGAAGATCGCGCCGCGGAGGAATCGGACTCAGAGTCCGTCGTCGCGTCCACCGCAGGCGCCAGCCGCTCAGCCACCTGCTTACGTGCCCGGAACAGCCTGGTCGTGACGGTTGCCTCGCGCACACGCAATGCTCGTGCGGCTTCTTTGTAAGAGAGACCGAGCACGTCCACGGCCACCAATACAAGGCGACGATCCTCCGGAAGCCCCGCAATCGTGGCATACACCTCCTGCATCTCAAGCGCACGCTCGGGCTCGCCCAACTGCCGCGGATCGGCTGGGTTGACGTCCTCGAGCGTAGCCACGGTCACCGGTCGTCTGCTCGCTGTGCGGCGGTTCGTGAAGAACGTGTTGCGCAGCACGCGCATCAGGTAGTACAGATCGTCATCGCCGGTGAGAACTCGGGGCCTGGCCAGCACCCGCGTAAACGTCTCCTGCACCAAATCCTCGGCATCCTCGCGCGAGCCGCACAGCGCCCACGCGGCGCGATAGAGGCGGTCCACGTGTTGCGTCAGCGACTGTGGGTCCAGAGTGCGCATTGGCCGGTGGCGGAAAGAGAGCGACCCTCGTGGCACCGAGATGCTCTCCCCGCCCTGCGACTGTAGCGCCAACGCCGACCGCGGTGGACGTAGCCCGTCGGCGAGGGACTGGAAGGAAAGCGCCTGCTTGGAGTCTTTGTCAGTACAGCGGGACCCACACGCACCCGCATGATGCCGAATCCTCACAGGAGTGAATACATGCGCAATCTACTGAAGCTGTCCGTTCCAGCACTCGCCGCGTCGCTCCTGATCGCCGCCTGCGGCAGTAGCTCATCCAGCAACACGACCAGCTCGGCCGCCAGCACACAGGCCGCCGCGCAGACAAGCAGCAGCCCATCAAGCTCCGACCTCGTGAAGACAGCCTCCAACTCGCTCGGCACGATCCTGGTCGACAGCCAGGGGATGACGCTGTATCACCTCAGCGGCGAGCAGAACGGCAAGTTCATCTGCACCAGCTCCGCTTGTGTCGGTGTGTGGCACCCACTCATTGCGCCGTCCAGCACTCCTAGCGGCGAAGTCGGCTCACTCGGGACCGTGAAGCGCCCCGAAGGCACCGTGCAGGTCACCTATAAGGGCACGCCCCTGTACACGTTTACAGGGGACCAGCAATCTGGTGAAACCAAGGGTCAGGGGATCAAAGACGTGGGCACCTGGAGCGTCGTCACGACCAGCTCCAACAGCACTCCCGCTACGAGCACAAGCAGCACCCCGGCGGCACCCGCGCCGAGCACGGGCGGCTCCTCAGAAGAATCCTCGAGCGGCAGCGGCTCCAGTAGCGGCGGCTACGGCTACTGAGCCCTCGCGGCTGGATCGGCGGCACAGCGCTCGTGGGTGCGGCAAGCCGGCCCCGGGCGCTGGTCGCCAGTTGCTTGTGCACGATGGGTGTAACAAGCTGGCCCCGGGCGCTGGCTGCCAGTTGTTTGTGCGTAGTCGCGCTCGGCGGATGCGCGAGCCAAGCCGGGTCGGCGGCCACAACGCAACGTGCTGGGCGGGCTGCGATCGAGCGCTACATTGGCGAGGTCGAGCCGATCAGGCTCGCGGTCAACAAGCTCCTGGGTGGGGCCGACCCGATCCTCGAGGCATTTCGCGACCGACGCATCGCACCCAGCGAGGCCGCCCGGCGCATGGGCCGACTGGAGCAGCGGTTCGCGGCCTACGCAGTCGACATCGCGGCGGTCGACCCGCCAACCGCTCAGTTGCGCGCGCTCAACGCCGGCTACGCCAACACCTACGTGTTCGAGGACGCCTACCTGAGCGCGCTCGTCGCCGGCCTCACCGACGACGAGCTCACCGACCTGCCCAATACGCAGGCAGCCCAGCGCGCGGCGATCATCCGCTGGCGCATCGACCTGACCGTCCTCGCCCGCACCGCCGACGCGCCCCTGCCGGCCGACCTGCAACAAGCTGGCCGCGGCGAGATCGCGCCGTCTCCAAACGGCAGCTAGATGAGTTACGGCGGCAGGCGCCTGCGCGATAGGGGTGCTCGGGTCCGCGGGCTGGCGACCCAACCGCACAGCGAAGAACGTCAGGATCGCCGCGAGGACGTCCCCGCTTGACTCGATCCCGGCGGAGACCAGCGCGAGGCTGCCAGCCGCGATACCTCGCAGGGAAGGAATCCCGTAACGCCGGAGTCAATAGGGGCTAGCGCGCGAAGCAGCTATGCGCTGGCCCCTGCTCTGCAAGCCGTCATCCCCGATCTCGAACGACAGGAGTAGTCCCCAGTGCCTAGAACCTCAATCCTTGCCCTCGCAGGCGTAGCACTCGCTATCGCCGGCTGCGGCAGCTCCAAAAGCACCAGCAGCTCCTCCAGCACGTCGGCCGCTGCGAATACTGCGACCACGAGCGCAAACTCTGGCCCGTTTCTGGCGAAGTTCACGAACGTCAGCAACGTCGCCTCGACCGTCCCGGCCAACGGCGATATCAACCCGTACGGCATCGTGATCGTGCCCACCAGCGAGGGCAAGCTTCATGCGGGCCAGATGCTAATCAGCAATTTCAACGCCAAGGAAAGCGCGAAGGAGAACGGTCAAGGCACCGGCACGACGATCGTGCAGGTCTCGACCGCCGGGAAGCTCTCGCCGTTTGCGACGATCGACGCCAAGACGCTCCCCGGTCCGTGCCCAGGCGGCGTCGGGCTGACGACGGCGCTGAACACCCTCCCGGGTGGCTACGTCGTCGTGGGTAGCCTGCCGACCACCAACGGCAAGACAGCGACCGCGAAGTACGGCTGTCTGATCGTGCTCGACTCAAGCGGCAAGCCCGTCAGCACGATCTCGGGCCCGAACATTGAGGGGCCGTGGGACTCGACCGCCGTCAGCGAAGGGTCAAAGACGACCCTCTTCGTCGCCAACGCGCTCAACGGCGGCGCCGCGAAGGGCATTCACACGATCGACAACTCGAACGTCGTGCGGATAGTCCTCGAATCGGGCGAAGGGCAGCCGCCGAAGGTACTGAGCGAAACGGTAATCGCGAACGGCATCCCCTGGGTTAACTCAGCAGAAGCCCTCGTGCTCGGCCCGACGGGACTCGCGCTCGCCTCCAACGGGACGCTGTATGTAGCCTCGACCGAGGACAACAAGATCCTTGCGATATCCGAAGCAATGACACGCAATACCCCGGCCGCAAAAGGTGGCACCGTCCTAACCGAAGGCGGCCACCTCAAGGAACCGCTCGGCCTGGTGCTCGCACCAAACGGCAACATCATCGCGAGCAACGGTGGTGACGGCAACATGGTCGAAATTACACCCGCCGGCCAGCAGATAGCCGTCCAGACCGCCGACAAGAAGACGGGCGCGGGATCGCTGTTTGGCTTCGTCATAGCGCCGGAAGGCAAGGGCGTCTACTTCGTCGATGACGGCGAAAACACGCTGAACCTGCTGCACTGAAAAGCACGATAGTTCGACGCAAGGTTCTGGGCGTTGCCAGCCTCGGAATAGGCAACGCCCAGAACTAACCGGCTGCAGGCACGCATCGGCCCGCAGCTTCCCTCAGTGGAGTGTGCGGCGATGCGGAAGGTTTTAGGCGTGGCGCGGCGCGATGAACCCGGGAAGGATCGCGCCGGGTCGGAGTCCTGGGTTGTTAGAGCGTGCATCGGCTGCTTTGCGCGAGCACGCGGGACCGGCATGGGTACTCGATCGAGAGGTGGGCTGAGACTGTGAAGCTGCGTAAGCGTTATCTACCCGTAGCGGCCGTGCTCGTAGTGGCTGTGCTCGGAGCCGCCGTCGCGATCATGCCCGCGCTCGCTGCCGCCAGCCCGACCGAAGTGAAGCAGCTCGAAGTCAACCAAAACTGCGTCGACCCCGACTGGCCGTGCTGGGCAACCCCAGGCTCGAGCTCACCCGCGCTCGTGGTCAAAATCGCCGACGGCGGCGAAATCGTGTTCACCGACCACGACGCGAGCAGAACGGCGACCGTCGTATGGACGAGCTCTGCGCCAACAATGTGCTCCGATATACCTGCGAGCGCCTCGACGCCCTGGGAAGGCAAATGCGAATTCGATCAACCAGGAACGTACAAGTTCGAAAGCGCGACCCTCTTCGATGATGAAAACACCCCATACGGCAACGCCAACTACACCAAATACGAAATCGTAGTCGCAGGCACGCCCACGGACGAAACGACTTCCGCGAGCGGCGAAACCCAAACGGAAGCGATGCTCAACGGCAGCATCAATCCTGAAGGGAACACCGTCGATTACCACTTCGAATATGAAGGCCCGGGCGTGACCGGTAAACAGTCGACCCCTACAGTCACGTTGAGCGCGGCCGACTCCGCGAGCCACACCGTGTCGGCTCCGGTGAGCGGCCTGGAGCCAGGCATGACCTACAACTTCCTTCTGGTGGCGACCTACGGAGTCGGGAAAACCTCTGTGTCGGGCGCGACGCAAAAGATGTTCACAACCCATGCGGTAACTGCACCTACCGCAACAACACTCGCCGCCGAAGGGTTCAAAGAAACCGAAGCCACTCTCAAAGGGACGATCAACCCCGGAGGCGAAGCGACCGAATACTTCTTCGAATACGGAACCGGCACCGGCTACGGTCTGAAGACGGAAAAAGCGACTCTCTTGGCGAGCGGAGGCAATCAGAGTGTTTCTGCCACGCTCAAAGGCTTGACCCCCGGCACGGAATACCACTTCCGGCTCGTCGCTAAAAACAACCAGGGCCCTGCCGAAGGTCTGGATCACAGCTTCAAAACGATGTCTCCTCCAACCAAAGAACCTCCCGCGAAAGAACCTTCACCAACGCCGACTCCTACCGGCGGCAATCCCACGGGCACAACCTCCAGCTCACCGTCTTCTGGGCAACCAAAGATCGAACCTGCTTCCGGCCCGCTGTTTGGGTCGCTCAAGCTGGCATCCACTCAGCACGGCGGAGTGGTGCATGGATCTCTGGTCGTGTCCTCGGCTGGTTCTGAAGGCCAACTTCAGATCGAGCTGCTCACCAAGGGCGCCGCGGCTCCTGTCGGCAAGCTCGTACGTTCCTCGCTGCATGCGGGCAAGCTCACATTCTCGCTGCCCCTGAGCGCGAAGGCAAAGCACACGCTGAAGGCCCACCACCGGCTCACGTTGACGGTGAAGATCGTGCTCACACCCAAACACGGCGCGGCTATGACCCTCACGCGAAGCGTGGTCGTACGATGAGGCCGCGCACGCTTTTGAGACCACGCATGCTCATCCTTTTCGCCCTCGCTGGGCTGGCAGGGACGGCGGTGGCCGTGCTGCCAGCGCTCGCCGCCGCGCCGTCCGAAGTGAAGCTCGAAGTCGCCCCAAACTGCAACATCAGCGGCTGGGCGTGCTGGAACCCCAAGGGGAGCCCCGAAGGGAACGTGGGGTTCAACGAAGTCGCGCCCTTTACGATCGCCCAGGGCGGCACGATCTCCTTCGAAGACAAAGACTCCCAAGCCCCCACCGACGTGATCTGGAAGGGCGCGACGCGGCCAAGCTGCACGGGAGTGGTGGAAGCGGCGCCGACCAAAACAGGCTGGAGCGGCACATGTACCTTCGCTACCGCCGGTGAATACGAATTCGAAAGTGAAGGCCTGTTCAACGACGGCACCAGTAACTACACCAAGTACAAGGTGATCGTCGAAGGCGCCAGCACCGGCACAACCCCAACCACACCGACCACAACCACACCGACGACCACAACGCCGACCACCCCCACGACGCCGGGCGAACCCGGCTCCGGCTCGCCTTTGGAAGGGGGATCCAGGGCGCTCAAGCTCGCCGGCAGCCAACACGGATCGGCGGTACATGGGTCGATCAAGGTGTCTCAGGCCGGCGCCGGCGGGCGGCTGGAAGTCGGCCTGTTTGCCGCCGGCGCCTCGCTGGCCAAGGCGGGGCACCCCGCGCGAGTGCGCGTCGGGCGACTGGTGCGCTCGTCGCTGAAAGCGGGCAGCGTGTCCTTCTCCGTGTCCCTGACCGCCAAGGGCAAGACCGCGCTGCGCCGCCACCGGCGCCTGGCGCTGACGGTGAAGGTCATGCTCACACCACTACACGGCGCGGCGGTGACGATCACCCGCGACGTCGTCATACACGCCTGACCTCATCCGCGCTCTTGCGGCTATAGCGACAACGGCGGTCCCGCCCAACGAACGCCTTCGTTCACCGGGAGCGCCGCCAATGCGTCGGCGAGCCGTTGCTCATCTGGAGTGACCAGCTCGAAGTCGAGCTCGAGCGCGGGGATCAACACGAAGCGACGGTTGAGCACCTGCTCGTGTGGCAGCGTCATGCGCTCGTGCACGAGTGCGAGCTCTCCGAGCAACAGGACGTCGATGTCGATCGCTCGCGGCCCATGTCGCACACCGCCACCCATACGCCCCAGCTCGGCCTCCAAGCTCTTGACAGCGTCGAGCAGCTCCAGCGGCTCCAGCTCTGTCTCCACGAGCACGCACGCATTCAGGAAGCTCGGCTGGTCGAGCACCTCGCCGACCGGGTCGGTGTCGTACACCGAGGAGGCAGCGGTAACGCGTACGCCGACGGACGCCAGGGCATCGACAGCAGCCTGTAGGTGACCACGTCGGTCGCCGACGTTCGATCCGAGGCCAAGCAGTCCGTTGCGCATGGGCATATAGAGCTGCAGGCTATTCGAGCGAAAGCGACAACGCCGACGCAATTGCCTCCTCCCAAACACCTGATAGTGGTAAAATAAACCACTATGGCCTTCGTACTGGACCGTGGCGCCGGCGCATGGGAGATACGCGAGTCCCATACCACCGCGGCGGGACCCCGTAGCCGCACGCTCGCGACGTTCAGGACATTGACTCCCGAGACGATCGCCCGCGCGCAAGCACGCTCTTCGAAGAATCTCGATGCGAGCGAGTTGCGTCAGGCCGCACGGCGAGCGGGCGCACCGGTGGCGGCCCCTCCCTCTGACCGCTCAGCAGGAGAGCTGCTCACCCAGTTGGCCGAGGGACAACGGCCGCGACCATTGCTGGCACGCCTGCTCGTGCAGGCGCTCTCGGCGGATGAAGGTCAACCAGCAGATAACTTGCAGGCCGCCGCCGCTTGGATAACGGCCTCGAGCGAGCGACGCGGAGAGGCGCTGCGCGACCTGCTGTTGTTGAGCGACCACCTCCCTCGCGCGAGGACGCGTGAGCGCCGGCGCTTCCCGCGTATCGCCTCGCGCGCCGCATGAGTGAGCCCAGCCTGCCGGAGAAGATCGTGGCGATCCACGAGCAGCTGACACAGGCGAAAATTCCGCACGCGTTCGGTGGGGCGCTCGCGCTCGCCTACTATGCCGAGCCGCGTGCGACGATCGACGTCGATCTCAACCTGTTCGTCGCCCCCAACTCATATCCGGATATCGAGCGGGACTTGGCGATGATCGGAGTCGGCGACGGAGTGGATCCAAAGGCCGTGGAACGCGACGGCCAGTGCCGTCTGCGCTGGGGCAATACGCCGATCGATCTGTTCTTCGCGTATGACGCGCTCCACGATGCAATGCGCCGAGCAACCAGAAGCGAACCCTTCGGCGAAACGCGGATCCCCGTCCTCGCCCCCGAGCACCTGCTGGTCTGCAAGACGATCTTCAACCGCCCGAAGGACTGGCTGGACATCGAGCAGATGCTCGTCTGCGTCGGTGATCTGGATTTGGCTGAAGTGCGCACTTGGCTCGACCGGATCGTAGGAACCGACGATCCGCGCAGAGAGCGCTTCGAGCGTGCGGTCGAGGCGTGCGAGGCCTGAGTGAACGCAACGCGCAAAGAGCCGCGAGCGAAGCTGCCAGATTAGGCGCTTGTAGGCAGCGCCGGCATGCGGCGCTCAACCGGCAATCGCTCGTCTACTCCCCCGCCTCTCGCCAAACCTCCACCGAGACATCCTCCACCGGCAGCGGAATCGGCGGCTCGGGCTTTGACGCCTTCACCCAGACGCCCTCCAGCTCGAAGTCGGCGAGCAGGCGGTCGGCGATCGCGCTGCACAGCCGCTCGAGCGTTCGGTAGGAGCGCTGCTGGGCGACGAGCGCCACCAACTGGCAGACCTCGGCGTAGTCGACGGTGTCCTCGACACGGTCGGTGACGGTCGCATCGGTTTCGCCCACATCCAAGCGCAGATCGAGCAACAAGCGTTGGCCGATCTCGCGCTCCGCCTCGCTCACCCCATGGTGCGTGTAGAGCGAGAGACCGCTGATCTCGATCGTGACGGTCTCGAAGCCGTCCTCCTCGTCGTCCTCCTCGTAGGCGCTGGACTCCTCCACGTCCTCGGGAAGCTCATCCTCTTGGGCGCGCCGACGCTCCTCGTCGCTCAGCTCGTCGTGGGGCTCGCCGTCCATTTGCCGCTCAACGTAGCACTCGCCACCGCCAGCGCAGCAGCCACCGGCGCCACATCGTGTACGCGAAACACGCTCACCCCTCGCTCCAGCGCCATCACGTTCGTCGCGATCGTGCCTGCCAAACGATCGCCTGCCACAACGCTAAGGAAGCGCTTGCGCGAAGTGCCGAGCACCACTGGCCTGCCAAGCGTCACGAACTCCTCCAGGCGACGCAACAACTCCAGATTGTGGGCGACGGTCTTACCGAAGCCGATCCCCGGATCGAGCAGGATGCGGTGCTCCGCGATTCCCTCCCCCACCGCGAACGCCATGCGCTCCTCCAGAAACGCCTTCACCTGATCAACTACGTCCTCGTAGCGAGGATCGCTCTGCATCGTGCGTGGCGAGCCGAGCATGTGCATCAGGCAGCAATCGGCGCCGCTTGCGGCAACAACACCAGCCATCTCGGGATCGGCACGCAGCGCGCTGACGTCGTTGACAAGCGTGGCGCCGGCACCAACCGCGGCTTGTGCCACAGCGGCCTTGGAGGTATCGATTGAGATCTGCGTCGCGCCGACACGCTGAGACAAGCCGTAGACCACCGGCACGACCCGGCGCAGCTCCTCCTCCACAGCGACAGGCTCAGCCCCCGGGCGCGTCGATTCGCCGCCGACATCGAGGACATGCGCCCCCTGCTCGACAAGCTCAACACCATGCGCAACAGCAGCTTGCTCGTCCAAGAACAAGCCACCATCGGAGAACGAGTCGGGGGTCACGTTGACCACCCCCATGATGCGATAGAGCAAGCTCAGGTGAGAGAAGGTCCGCTGGGATCCGACCCTGTCATATCGGCTGTGCCACCGGCCAAACCTGGGCGCGGCAGCGGACGCGGCGCCTCGCGACCGGCTCGGTCGGCCTGCGCCGGCGGAACCGGCAGGTCGGGCGCCGGGGCCTCCTCGGCGCCGAACACTTCCTCCTCGTTCTTGCCGTCGAGCAAGGCGAGAAACTCCTCCTTCTCGATTGTCTCCCGCTTGACAAGAATCTCAGAAAGATTGATGAGGTCGTCTTTGTGCTCGGTCAGGATCGTCTTGGCGCGCTGGTGAGCGGACTCGACCATGCGCCTGACCTCGTCATCGATCTCGCGTGCGATCTCATCGGAATAGTCGGGCTCGGTCGAGAACTCACGGCCGAGGAACGGCTGACCGTGCTCGTGGCCGAACACGCGCGGCCCGAGCTTCTCGGACATGCCGAAGCGCATCACCATCTGCTTGGCGGTCGCGGTGACCTTCTCCAGATCGTTGGAGGCGCCGGTCGTGATCTCTTCGAAGACGATCTCCTCGGCGGCGCGACCGCCCAGCGTCATTGCCATCGTGTCGTTGAGCTCGGCGCGCGTCGTCAGGAAACGGTCTTCCTGGGGCATCGAGATCGTGTAGCCAAGCGCCTGGCCGCGCGAGATCACCGAGATCTTGTGAACGGGATCTGAGTGCTCGAGGAAGTGGCCGACGATCGCGTGGCCCATCTCGTGGTAGGCGGTGATCAGGCGCTCCTTCTTGCTCATCACACGCGTCTTCTTCTCGGGGCCGGCGATCACGCGCATGATCCCCTCCTCGAGCTCTTCCTGGCCGATCTCGCGCTTGCCTATTCGGGCAGAGAGCAGCGCGGCCTCGTTGATGAGGTTGGAGAGGTCAGCGCCGGTGAAGCCTGGAGTCTGGCCGGCAAGCGCGTCGATGTCGATGATCTTGGCGAGCGGCTTGCCGCGCGTGTGCACCTCGAGGATCTTGGAGCGACCCTTGCGGTCGGGGCGATCCACGGCGATCTGGCGGTCGAAGCGGCCGGGACGCAGCAGCGCCGGGTCGAGGATGTCGGGCCGGTTGGTGGCCGCGATCATGATGATGTTGTCCTTGGCCTCGAAGCCGTCCATCTCGACGAGCAGCTGGTTGAGCGTCTGCTCGCGCTCGTCGTGTCCACCGCCGAGACCGGCGCCACGGTGACGCCCGACGGCGTCGATCTCGTCCATGAAGATGATGCAGGGGGAGTTCTGCTTGGCCTGCTCGAACAGGTCGCGCACTCGCGAGGCTCCGACGCCGACGAACATCTCGACGAAATCTGAGCCCGAGATCGAGAAGAACGGCACGCCCGCCTCGCCGGCCACCGCGCGGGCGAGCAGCGTCTTGCCCGTCCCCGGAGGGCCGTACAGCAGCACGCCGGTTGGTATTCGCGCGCCGAGCGCTTGGAACTTCTTTGGGTTCTCGAGGAACTCCTTGATCTCGTGCAACTCCTCAACGGCCTCGTCGACCCCGGCGACATCACGGAACGTGATCTTGGGGGAGTCGGCGGAGAGACGCTTGGCGCGCGACTTGCCGAAGGACATGACGCGCGAACCCCCGCCTTGGACCTGGTTGATCAGGAAGAACCAGAAGCCGAGGATCAGGACGAGCGGTAGCAGGTACGTGAGCAGCGACGGCCAGATGCTCGTCTTGTTGGATTCGACGTTGAACTTGGTGCCGGCCTTCTTCAGTTCTTCTTCGAGCTTGGGAACCTGCTGGTCGACGAACCCGACTTCATATTTTTCTTCTTTGTAGGTCGAGTTCAGCGTGACCGCGACCGAGTTGTCTTTGACCTTCAGGACTGCCGACTTGACACGGTGGCCAGGAATGTCTTCGGTGACGAGCGTCCTGTAGGTGTGTTCAGGCCCTTTCTGGGCAGGCGAGACAAACACCTTCGAGATGAAGAAGGCGAGCACGACCACGATCAGAATCGGGAAAGCGGCGCTCTTGAAGAATCGGCTCATGGGCTTGGATCCTGGCCGCCAACGACAATGGAGGTGCCGACCGCCAGTTCATCAGCGTACCACGAGAGGCCTGAATTCCCGGGCGTTTCCGACCACGCGCGCACACGCCGGGACGGGATGCGCCACGGCTCGCGTGCGGCTGAGTTATTGGGATGGAAGTCCGTGCCCATAGGTCCTCTAACGCTCAAGCACGGCAACGAACGGCAGGTTGCGGTGGCGCTCTGCGTAGTCGAGTCCGTAGCCGATCACGAAGCGGTCGGGTATCTCGAAGCCGACGTAGCGGGTGGGCAGATCGACCTTGCGGCGGTCGGGCTTGGTCAGCAGCGCGCACACCTCCAGGGAGGCGGGATTGCGCGAGCCGAGGTTGCGCAACAGGTACTGCAAGGTGAGCCCGGAATCGACGATGTCCTCGACGATCAACACGTCGCGGCCCTCGATCGCGACGTCGAGATCCTTGAGGATGCGCACCACCCCGGAGGAATCGGTCGCCGAGCCGTAGGAGGCGACGGCCATGAAGTCGACCTCGACCGGGATGTCGATGAAGCGCATGAGGTCGCTCAAGAAAAAGACGGCGCCCTTGAGCACGCCGACGAGCAGCAGCGGACGCCCGGCGTAGTCGCGTGAGATCGCCTCGCCAAGCTCGCGCACGCGCCGGCTCAGATCCTCCTCGGCGACAAGCACCTCGCCCACCTCGGAGGTCGCCTCGGAGGCCGCCGCAGCGACACGCTCTGGTATGGGCCCCACGTGAGGGAGTGTATTGACCACCGGGCCGGCGCCGCCCACGGGCCCTGTCAGTCAGGATCCGCGGCGTCCGCTTGGCCTCGCTCGGGGGAAGCCTCACACTCGCCCGCCCGTCCTCCTTGGTGAGTCCCCGTGGAAGGGTGCGGCGGGCGCTGTTCGCGCGGCTGGATCGCGACCATGCGCAGCTCACCGTCCTCGATCACCGCGCCTGCGAGGCCGCCAACGTGCAGCTCCGCGCGACCGCCGCGCGCGCCGAGCGCAAGGATCTCGTCGACGCGCTCGCCGGCCCGCGGAGCAAACTCGCCACCTGCCTCCTCGGCCAGACGAATGACCACGAGCCGCTGCAATGCGGGCGCCAGCTGTTTTAGACGCTCGATCGCGATGCTCGCGCCCGCCTCCAGCTCGGCGTCTACCAAAGCGTCGAGCAGTTCGGTCTCCTCACGCAAGAGCGCGGCGGTGCGCAGGACGTTGGCCTGCGCCGCCGGGTGCACGGCGTCGAGCGCCTTGACGAGCCCGTGGCGCACGCGGGCACGAGCGTAGAGCGGGTTGTCGTTGCTTGAGTCCTCGTGCCATGCGAGCTTCAGCTCCGTGCAGTAAGCGGCAGTGTCCTGGCGCGTCAGCCCCAACAACGGACGCACTATCCGTCCCTCGCTCGCGGCCATGCCGAGCAGCGCCCGACGCCCGGGCGAAGCGGCAAGGCGGTAGAGGATCGTCTCGACCTGGTCGGTGGCGGTGTGGCCTGTTGCGATCGAAGTCGAAAAAGGGCGATGCCCCGCGCGCGCGGGCGGGGCATCGTGTTTTGAGACACCGTCCCCCTCCACATAGAACTCGGCGGCGGGAGCCTCCCCGACAGGCGGCGTACCAGCTAAGGATCCGCCGCCCTGTGCGTCGCGGCGCTCATCCAGCCGCTGCGCCAGCTCGTGCGCCGCCGCGTAGCGCAGCTCGCGCGCCCACGCGTGCAGATTGCCGCTGGCCTGCTCCGCCCTGCTCGCCTGCACCACCTCGATCCCCACCCCCAACCGCTCGCACAGCTCGCGGCAGTGGCGCTCGTCCTCATCCGACTCGGCTCGCAGCCCGTAGTTGACATGCAGCGCGTGCACCTGCCCCGCACCGCGCAGCGCGACCGCAACATCGAGCAGGCAGACCGAGTCGCGTCCCCCGGAGAGCATCGCTACGAAGCCGTAACCCGAAGAAAGCAGGCCACCGGCTCGCACGCACTCGCGCACCTCGGCGGCGGTCATTGCTACCCGACCTCGGCGACAGTCACGATTCGCCCAGCTCGTCGACACTCAGGGCACGGGCCTGCCATCGGCGAGCTCCTACTCCTCCCGTGGAAACGCGTGGAACAACTCGACCGGCTCGGAGAAGCCCTTCAAGCCGATTTCACCGATCAGCTCAAAGCGCAAGCCGCTTGTGCCGCGCGCGGTGTCGACGCCGCTAGCGGCGTCGACCACCTGGCGCGTGACCAGCACCTCGCCACCGGCGGCCCTGGCAACCACGCGCGCCGCCTGGTTGACATCGCGCCCGTAGTAGTCGCCGTCCCGATAGAGCGCATCGCCAGTGTGGATGCCGATGCGCGGGGCCGGCACGTCTGGGGAAAGCGCCGCCTGGAAGTCGACCGCCCACTGCGTGAGCGCGAGCGCGTCGGCACCGATGACCATCACCTCGTCGCCGAGCGTCTTGATCACGCGCGCGTCGATCGGCAGCGAGTGCTGCACGGCCTCCACGAAGCGTTCCACGACGCCGACGGCCTCCTCGTCGCCACGCTCCTCGGTCAGGCGCGTATAGCCGGCCAGGTCGGCGAAGGCGATCACCACGCGCATGCGCCCCTCCTCGGGGACGCCACCGGCAAGCTCGGCCTCCATGTGGCCAATCACGTCCTGCTCGATGAAGTGCCCGAGAAAGCGCCCGTGCAGGTAGCGCATGAACGGTGCCGCGAACGGCAACAGCTCGCCGGCGAGCCCCTCCATCGCCTCGGCCATCTGCACCCCAGGGATACCCTCGCGCATCATCGGCTCGTGCACGTAGATGTGGATCAGCCGCACCTCGGCGTCGGCAATCTGGGCCAGCGTCTGCCCGTACACGCGCGCAAGCTGCAGAAATGCGACCTCGGGCAGGCCGGAG
>Ga0210385_10000442_pt1 | contig 30480 bp, 26 predicted proteins | sample IncBWH26OmetaG_FD_160107 | JGI IMG/M metagenome (GOLD analysis project Ga0210385, IMG submission 160107) | Forest soil microbial communities from Barre Woods Harvard Forest LTER site, Petersham, Massachusetts, United States - Inc-BW-H-26-O ...
CTTTCTTCCTCACGTCGGCGACAGCTACGTGCTCGAGCTTGAGACAGGCAAGGTGGATTTAGTCATTAACATGTGCGATGCTCCGCCGAATCCGTCTTATCGCACCATGCGTTTGCGCACCGAGAGAATTTTCCTCTTTGGGGACTCGAGCCATCCTCTCGTGAACCGTCGTACGGTCAAGCCATCCGATCTTGCCGGGCAAACTCTTCTGCTGACAGAGGTAGGTTGCGGCTATCGCTCCAAACTCGATCGCGCCCTGGCGCTCGCCAGCGTTAGGCCAGGCAACATCACTGAATTTTCGAGTGTGGAAGCCATGAAGGAATGTGTGCGAGTGGGAATGGGACTCGCGTTGCTACCCGCAATCGTGATCGCGCGCGAACTACGCCAACGGCAGTTCAAAGCAGCGCATTGGGCTGGACCTTCGCTTGACATTACGACTCGCGTGCTGTGGCACAAAGACAAGTGGATTTCTCCGGCGATGGCCGCATTTCTCGAGTTGCTTCGCGCGCAGACGGAGGAATCACCTGCAGAGAACCTTCCGGCAGACTGGTGCACGGTCTGACGGATAAGTAGTGGCTGGAGCATCGGGGTACAACATTCGCTGGGCCGGAATGGAACCTTCTCATCCCGGTGCGCTTATTTTGGGCCGGTCGGAACCAAACCCAACTTCACCAGGCTTTCTCCCGTAGCAACAATCGATTCTTCTGCTGAGCGCGGCTTCCAACCGAGCACGCGTTGCGCTTTTGCGCTAGTTGCGTTTTTGTCTTTCCCGAGCTCGGGCAAAATCTGTTTCACACTTGCGTCCTTAAATCGCGCCAACCGGACGAGCCAATCTGGAAGTTCCCGCGTAGGGACATGCCGCGCCGCTTCTCCCAAGTGCGCTTTCAAAAAGCGGGCGATTTCGAGGAGCGAAAGGAAATCGCCCGCAACTGCCAGGAACCTCTCGCCCTTCGCTGCGGGATGGGTCATTGCGCGTAAATGCAAATCCGCGACGTCGCGGACGTCCACCGCACCAAATTTGAGGCGAGGCACTCCAGGCATGGAGCCGTCCAGCATCTTCTGCACGATCAAGATCGAGGTCGCATAATCCCGTCCCAGCACCGGACCAAATACGCCCACCGGATTTACGGTCGCCAATTCGAGCGCTCCGCCTTCGCGTGCGATAAACTCCCACGCCGCGCGCTCGGCCAGCGTTTTCGACTTGGAGTACGGCATCACATCGGGAGCGGCTACATTCGTCCAGCTCGTTTCATCGAAAGGCGCTGCCTGTACCGGATGTCCGTAGCCAACCGCCGCAAACGAAGACGTCAATACGACGCGTTGGACTCCGGCGTCGCGCGCAGCCCGCAACACGCGCAGCGCTCCTTCGCGCGCTGGGATTATCAGCTCGTCTTCATGTTTGGGAAGATTCGGTGGAAACGGTGAAGCCACATGCAGGACGAATTCGCAGCCGGCGACAGCTTCGGGCCAGCCGCCGTCGTTCTCGAGATTGGCTGCAAAAAACTGAACATGGTCTCCAGGCTCGAGGCCACCTTGTTTTAACAAGGTGCGAACATCGGTTTCGCGCTTGAGATCGCGGACCGTTGTTTTGACCTGGTGCCCGGCTGCCAGAAGCTGCAAAATGACATGACTCGCAATGAATCCCGAGCCACCTGTGACAAGGACTGTACTCATCGATTTCTCCTGCGCAACCAGTTTGGGCCTTGGAAACAAAGGTGCGAGAACGATGTCCTGAGACGTACGTGGTTATCGCATCCTGCTTGATCCGCCGCGATCGTGAGATGCAGCGGCATTCCCTGATTCTATAAACTGCAGGTCAGACAGGACATTCTGGTCTTCCGTTGCTTCACTGACTTGAGCCAATCCGGTTCGCAAACGAAAAATAGTTCCATCGAGTGTCCAAAACCTCAGAGCCGGTTCGTCATCCCAATGCCGGCCCAAAATCAAGACCGGCAATCCACATCATGGAGGTTTCACATGCAATACATGCTCACCCTTTATGCCGACGAGTCCGCCTTCGCCAAATTGACCCCTGACCAACAGCAACAGGGCTATGCCGCGTACATGGCTTATACCGAAGCTTTGAAGGCCGCAAAGGCCTACGTCGGCTCCGGCAGACTTCGTCCGGTCGCTACCGCATCGACCGTTCGGCTGGTCGATGGCAAGCCCCAGGTGCTCGATGGACCCTTTGCTGATACAAAAGAGCAGCTAGGCGGCTACTTTCTCATCGACGTCGCCGATCTCGATGCGGCGCTCGCCTGGGCAGGGCGTTGCCCTGGAGCGGGGCATGGGGTCATCGAAGTGCGTCCCATGTGGATCATGTAGAGCGCACCGATCGCGATTCTGTGATGGAGCTGAATGCGATGACTACTCAGACAGCGGCGCACATTGCGCCGCGGACGCTTCTCACCGGGCTCGGCTTCGGAGAATCTCCGCGCTGGCATGCGGGACGTTTGTGGTTTGCCAACTGGGGCACGGGACAGATCGTAGCTTCCGATGCAAAAGGGCGGAGCAGCGTAGAAGTGGTCGTGCCTACCACGCTTCCCTATTGCTTCGACTGGCTTCCCAATGGCCGCATGTTGATCGTGTCGGGGCAGGAAGGTTTGCTGTTGCGATTGGAACCGGATGGTTCGGTTGCTACACACGCCGACTTAGGTCCGATTGCTTCGGGTCCGTGGAACGAAATTGTTGTGGATGGTCGCGGGAACACATACGTCAACGGTGGCGCACTGGTCCATATCGGACCCGATGGTTCGGCGCGGAAGGTAGCCGAAGATTTCGCATTTCCGAACGGCATGGGGGTGACACCTGACAACCGGACACTGATTATGGCCGAGTCGCATGGACGCCGACTTACTGCATTCGACATTGCAGCGGACGGAGGTCTGGTCCATCGGCGTGAGTGGGCGAATCTTGGTGAAGGCAGTCCAGACGGCATCTGTATCGACGTCGAGGGCGCCGTCTGGTATGCCGATGTACCGAACAAGCGATGTGTGCGCGTTCGCGAGGGCGGAGTCATCCTCGAGACGGTCGAAGTTGATCGTGGCTGTTTTGCCTGCATGCTCGGTGGCAACGATCGCAGGACGCTCTTCGTCGTTGCCGCCGAATGGCTGGGGTTCCCTAGAATGCAGGAAGCGTTGGCAGCGCGATCGGGTGTGCTCCTTGCCGCAGATATCACAGTACCGGGTGCCGGGTGGCCATGACGGAATTTGATCGCATCTCGTGATGAACCCTGGAGATTCCGCCCAGCGCGCGCACGCCACAGCCGATGCCGTTGCGCGAAGAAGCTACGGCAAGCTTGTGGCTTATCTTGCCGCGCGTACGCACGATGTGGAGGCCGCGGAAGATGCGCTATCTGACGCCTTTGCGGCAGCTCTCGCGACCTGGCCCGCGAGGGGCTGCCCTGCGAATCCCGAGGCATGGCTCCTCATTGCAGCGCGACGAAAGCTTATCGACAACTTTCGTACGCAGCATACAAATCCGGTTGCAACCGAAGAGTTGGACCGCATGATCGCGGCACATCCTTCTGAAACTCTCATTCCAGATGAACGGCTTGCCATGATGTTTGCCTGCGCCCACCCAGCTATCGACGCCTCGGTACGCGCTCCGCTCATTCTGCAGGTTGTTCTCGGCCTCGACGCGAAAGCGATTGCTGCGGCGTTTCTTACCTCGCCGGTGGCCATGGGGAAACGTCTGGTTCGCGCCAAAACCAAGATTCGCGAAGCCGGCGTGCCTTTCCGCGTACCCGAGCGCAGCGAACTTCCATCACGGCTCGACACCGTGCTTGATGCGATCTATGCCGCCTACTCAGAAGGGTGGACCGATCCGGCAGCGACCAGCGCGGCCTTGCGAGATCTTGCCGAAGAGGGATTGTTTCTGGCTCGCCTGCTTGTGGAACTCATGCCGGATGAGCCAGAGGCTCTCGGATTACTGGCCTTGTTGCTCCATACGGAAGCGCGCCGGCAGGCGCGTCGATCCAAAGCTTCCGAAACCGATGAGACCGACGTCTTTGTTCCATTGAATCGACAAGATCCGGCACTCTGGAACGCCGCATTGATTGGGGAAGCAGAAGCATTTCTCAAAAGAGCGGCTGCTTCGGGATCGCCGGGACGCTTTCAATTGCAGGCGGCGCTGCAATCGGCACATGTCTATCGGATCAGAACTGGCCGAAATAATTGGGCAGATGTCGTTGCGCTCTACGACATGCTTCTTGCCGCGACCGGCTCACCGGTCGTCGCGCTTAACCGGGCCGTGGCAATCGGCGAGTTGGAGGGACCTGCCGCTGCGCTGTGTGAACTCGACCAGAAGTCGGACCTTGGGACGCGCCTGATTGAATATCAGCCCTATTGGGCGGCGCTCGCGGACTTGCTGGCCCGGACCGGAGCCTATTCGGAGGCCCAGCATGCGTATTCGGTTGCGATCGGTCTCGAGCGCGATACGGCGGTCCGCCGCTTCCTCGAGCAAAGGTTGGCTTTCTTGCTAAAGTGAAATTCGAGCCAAGCGATCAGGTGTGGCTCCCAAGGACTCCCCCAATGGCCAAACTACGCGTTCAATGCTTTGGAATGTCCCTCGACGGGTTCGGAGCAGGCATCCGTCAGTCCCTTGAGAATCCGTTAGGCGAACGAGGGCCCTCAATTTTTCAGTGGTTCTTCGGCACGCGTACTTTTCATGCCATGCACGGTGGGGAAGGTGGCTCGACGGGAGTCGACAACGAATTCGCGGAGCGAGGTTTCGAGAACATTGGCGCCTGGATCCTCGGGCGCAATATGTTTGGTCCGGTCCGTGGGCCTTGGCCCGATGAGTCCTGGCGGGGCTGGTGGGGTGATGAACCGCCGTACCACACGCCGGCCTTCGTCCTCACGCATCATCCGCGCAAGCCATTGGAAATGCAAGGTGGTACGACTTTTCATTTCGTGACAGAAGGGATCGAGTTCGCCCTCGCGCGCGCGGTTGAAGCGGCAAAGGGAAAGGACGTTCGTCTCGGGGGCGGCGTTCAAACAATTCGCCAGTTCCTCCGGGCAGGCCTAATCAACGAACTTCACCTTGCCTACGCACCCACATTGCTCGGCGCCGGCGAATCGCTGCTCGAGGGGATCAACCTTCCAGCGCTTGGATACCAGGTCACCGCTCATACGGCAACCGAAGCAGCCTGGCACGTCACCATCGTCCGGCATGATCTCTGACGCCGACAACGCGAACTTTAGAGCGGGCTTCAAGTGCGATGGCTCGTCCCGCCGTGCGGACTTGTTTTAGTTCATGTCTCGCACAAAATCGCCCGCGCGGTTTAGCATGGTCGGGTGAAAAATGCGCCGATTCTGACCGGCGTCAGTAGAATGCCGCCTTTTGGAACGCATGCCTGCCGCAACTTCATTGCGCTTTGGAACAAGGAGATCAGATGGTCACACGACGAGAATTTCTTGACACGCTTGCCGTGGGGGGAACAGCCCTCGCGATGAGTGCTTCCGCGCGCAGCTATGGCCAAATCATGGGCTCCAACGAGCGCCTCAATTTCGCAGTGATCGGCCTCAATAGCAGGGCGTATGCGCATCTCTCGGGGCTGAAGGCCAGCAAGACAGCCGCCAGCATCGGGTATGTCTGCGATGTCGAAACCAAGATCATGGCGAAGTTCGCCGCAGCGACCGAGAAGGCCATGGGTGTTGCGCCGAAGACCGATCAAGACTTTCGCAAGATTCTAGAGTTGAAAGAGATCGACGCGATCACGATCGCGACTCCGGATCATTGGCATGCACCGATGGCGATTCTCGGTCTGAAGGCCGGCAAGCATGTGTATGTCGAAAAGCCTTGCAGCCACAATCCCGGAGAGGGCGCATTGCTGGTCGAGGCGCAGCAGAAATACGGCAAGCTTGTCCAGATGGGCACTCAGCAGCGGTCGTCGAAACATACCATCGACATTGTGGAGAAGATTCACAATGGGCTGATCGGGCGGGCGTACTACGCCAAGTGCTGGTACAACAACACGCGCAAGTCGATCGGGTTCGGGAAACCAGCGCCTGTTCCTGCCACGCTTGATTGGGATCTTTGGCAAGGCCCTGCGCCGCGCCGCGAATACAAGGACAACGTTCAGCCTTACAACTGGCACTGGTTCCGTGATTGGGGAACGGGCGAAGCCCTCAACAATGGTACCCACGAGGTGGATGTGTGTCGCTGGGCGCTTGGGGTCGCTTATCCGAACCGCCTGACTGCGGCCGGAGGTCGCTATGCGTTTAAGGATGAATGGCAGTTCTACGACTCTATTAACACCAGCTACGAATATGACGACAAGATGATTGCGTGGGAAAGTACGAGCGCCAACGGCATGCGCTATTTCAACCGCGGCCGTGGCTCCATCATCGAGGGCACTACGGGAACCGTGCTTGTGGATCGGGATGGATTTGAGGTGTTCGATCTCGGAGGCAAGAAAGTCGATGAGTTCAAGGTTGGCGGGCAGACGACCACGGCCGATCTGGTTGGAGCCGATTCGATGACCGACGACCACTTCGCCAATTTCATTGCAGGCATTCGCACTGGAGTCAAGCTGAATGCTCCCGTATCGGTTGGGAACGTCGCTGTAACCATGCTGCAACTCTCGAATATCGCCTGGTTCGTGAATCGCGAACTGAATCTCGATGCAACCGACGGCAAGATCAAGAACGATGCCGAAGCCATGAAGTACTGGGATCGCCCATACGAAAAGGGATGGGAGCCGCGCATATGAGCGAAAGGATTTCTCGCCGTAATTTTGTCCGCACGACGGCTTTGGCCGCGGCGGCCGGCCCTTGTTTTGCCGCGACAGTCGAAGCGACCCGAACCTTTCCTGCTACTGACCTCGGCAGACCATCGCCCATCAAGCTGGGGCTGGCAAGTTATACCTTCCGCAATTTCAACCGCACCCAGATCATTACTTGGATGAAGCAGCTCAACATCAGCGGACTCAACGCAAAAGATGTGAAGGATCATCTCCCCATGGATCCCGCAGCCGAAACGCAGGCTCTGGCCGACTATGAAGCGTCCGGTATCCATCTTCACGCTGCCGGCACCGTTTACTTCCCCAAAGACGAAGACGAGGACGTCCGCTCCAAGTTTGAATACTGCAAGCGAGCCGGCATCAAAGTCATCGTTGCCGGCGATCCGACGCCCGCTACGCTGCCGCGCATCGAGAAATTCGTGAAGGAATACGACATCAAGATTGCGATTCACAACCATGGCCCGGAAGACAAACTCTGGCCTGGGCCGTTGGATGTTTACAGGGACATTCGCAGTCTGGACCCGCGCATCGGCTGCTGCATTGACGTTGGACATGCCGCACGCGCAGGCACTGACGTGCCCAAAGCCATCCGCACCATCGGTCCGCGTGTGTTTGACATCCACATGAAGGACCTGACCGACTTCTCGAGTAGAGAAAGCCAGGTTTCCGTGGGGCAGGGAATTATGCCGATCCACGACATTTTTCTTGCCTTGATCGCGATCCGATATGCCGGTTGGGTTGACCTGGAATACGAGGTTCACGGGGACGACCCGATGCCGGGTGTGACCGAAAGCTTTGCATACATGCGAGGTGTTCTTGCGGGTATGGGCTACAATTCTCACACCAACTGAAGCAAAGACTCTGGCTGCCCACATGGGGTTTTTTGCATACCGCCTGGCCGCAACAGGTGGAAAGGCAGTTGCAGTTCGCTTCGCGGAAGCTTGGTCGAGGTTCCTTTAAAGCAAATGAGATGAGCCTTTTGGTGGATGCTTCAGGGCGGAGGCAGGAGTATAGTTGTGCCTATTTGAGGGCCCTGTTGTAGAAGTTGCAATGCTTTTGATAAATCAGTTCCGATGCGCGACCTGCGCAGAGTTGGACACACGGGATGAAAGACCTCGCCGCGAAATGGCCGGCCACATCCGCCGAATATCTTGCGGACTTCGCATGTGCATACAACGAAGAAATCGATCGGCTGCTTCTGCGTCTCGCCAAACAGAGCACCCAAGAAAAGCCGCGAGCGTTGGTCGACTCGCTCTTCGCGCAGCTTAGTGAAGAACCAGAGAACTTTGAACTCCTGGGGCGCTGGAGTCCTGAAGAAACCAACGACTTGAAGGCAGGACAGGCTGATCACCTGCGCTGGCTCCTCGCTGCCGGAATCACTCCGACGGAACATTTCGAGAAAGCGCTGCGATTGCGGCTGCTTCACGAAATGGTTGGGATCCCGTTAGAACTGCTGCTAAAAGCCAATCATTTCCATCGCCGCCAGGTCGATGCGATGCTGACCGGGGCCACCTTTTCTCAAAAGCAGCGCGGACAGCTCAGATTGGCACTTTATCAGCGGCTACAACTGGACCTGGACGCACAGATCACGAGCCATGCTCGTTCGGATCAAGAGAATGTGGCGTTGCTTGCCAGCCTCGATGAGGCAATTCAGCGAGCAAGCAATCTTTCTGACATCTTGCGATTCACACTCGACGTCCTTGGAGCCTTTGACGGTATCCTCGCCTGCCTTTTCTCGCGCCCCGATGCGCGAGGGGTCATGCAGATTGAAGCGGAGGGCGGTAGCGAAGGCTCGGCTTATGCGCAGGCATTGCGTTCACAGCGGGTTCCCTTGTTCGAAACGCAATCTGCGGGAGAAGCTGGGCAGGGTCCGGCAGGGGAAGCCTGGCGCTCGGGACAAATCCGGATCAACAACTCGTTTCAGGTTGAAGGTGCGCTCCATCCTTGGAGAGACGAGGCTCTTCGCCGCGGTTTCCGATCCTCCGCAGCCGTCCCATTGCTCGACGAGTCCGGTCAGGCATTTGCCATCTTAAACCTCTACAGTGGGTGGCCCGGTTTCTTCAGCTCACCTCCGCGCGCAACGATTTTGCGGCACATTCAACTGGCAATGAGCCATGCGATTTTGCATTGCGGGCAAACCTCTGTGATTTCCGCGGATATGGGCCGGGCCTACCGACAATACCTGGAGGACGGGGCTGTGGAGATGCTTTATCAGCCCGTGATCGATTTGCGGACCGGCAAGCTGGAGAGTGTCGAAGCATTGGCGCGGCTGCGAACGCCAGACGGCAAGCTCATTTCTCCCGCGGATTTTTTGCCCGCTTTTGGCAATGCGGGGCTGTTGCGCCTATTTCAAGTTGGCCTGGATCAGGTGTGCAAGGATTTGCGGGCCTGGCGTGAACAGGCTGGCGACTTTGACCTTTCAGTTTCACTTAATTTACCTGCGGACGGACTTACGCACGACTCGTACCGTGATTGCGTTTTTGAAACCTTGACCCGCTGGGAGCTGGCCCCTACGATCTTGACTCTCGAGATGCTCGAAACCAAGGAGTCGCTCGACGTTGGCAGGCGCGACGCACGGATTGCCGAGTTTCAGGGCGCGGGGATCCGGATTGCGCAGGATGATCTTGGCTCCGGGCATAGCTCGCTTCTTCGCATGGACCGTGTTCCCGCGGATCGCGTGAAGATAGACCAGGGGCTGGTGCGCGGTGCACTGAAGCGGCCTGTCCGTGCGCTCGAATTTATCCATCATCTGACGCTGCTTTCGCAGGGATTCGGCGCGCCGGTAACAGTGGAGGGCCTGGAAGATGTCGGCCTCATCGAGGCTGCGGCGATTCTGGGGGCCGATCACGGCCAAGGATATGGGATCGCGCGTCCCATGTCTGCGCAAAGCCTGCTTTCGTGGAAAAATGCCTGGCAAATGCCCATCGATCCGGCGCATCCGCGTACCGCTCTTGGTGCGCTAGCGGGTTACCTTCTCTGGGACTACAAGCTTGGCAATCTGACAGACTGGCCTGAACTGCTGGCGAACTTTATCAAGGAGCCGTGGCTCGTCCATGAATATCTTGAACACTTGGGGCACGCGGACCCGGATTTGTCGATGATGCTGGAGCGTACGCAGATTCTCGCACTGCACGGACACCGCAGTCCAAAGTACAAACAAATGCGCCAGGAACTGATCGAGCGGCTCGGCGAAATCTGGCTGAACGAGAGGAATTGAGACTCGCGTCCCCTCCCTCTCTACTACAATGGTTCCGCCATGAACGTTGAGGCAATGTGCACCGGCTGGGTCGGCCGGGTCATCGACGGCCGGTTCACTCTGCGCGAACTGCTGGACGCATCGGAAACCCGTGCCGTCTTCATCACCGATTTGCCGGGCAGTGTACCGCGCAAGGCCATTCTAAAAATCATTGAAGCAGACGGAGATGACGTCGACAGGCGCCTGGGGGCCTGGGCACTCGCCGCTGCGCTTTCGCATCCACATCTTGTGCGGGTTTATCATTCCGGCCGCTGCACTCTCGATCAGGTGCGCTGCGTCTACGTTGTGACGGAATACGCGGACGAGGTCCTTTCGGAAATCATCCCGGTCAGACCCCTGACTCCTGAGGAAACTCGCGAAATGCTTGTTCCCGTCCTCGATGCCCTCGAATGGCTTCATGGCTCGGGTTTTGTTCACGGACACGTAAGGCCATCGAACATCCTGGTTGTGGGAGAGGATCTCAAGATATCTTCCGATGGCCTCGCGGCGGCTGGGTCGATGCGGCCAGTATCAGCCCCCAGCTCAATCTACGATGCGCCGGAAAGCCGCTCTGCGCCGCTGGCGCCCGCAGCCGATGTTTGGTCGCTCGGAGTGACAGTCGTTGAAGCGTTGACGCAGCATGCACCGGCTTGGGATCGCACCACAAGCGCTGAACCTTTCATTTCCGGGAATGTTTCACAGCCCTTCGCTGATATTGTGCACGCGTGCCTTCGGCCCATTCCGACGTATCGCAGTACGCTCGCGGATGTGAGAAATCGGCTGGAGGGAAAAGTTGAACCTCCTCCTGAACCGAGCTTGCCGCTTCCCATTCACGCGGAAGAGTACGAACAAAAGTCGTCTCTACGTCTCGGCACAAAGCCTTTCATCGCTTTGCTTGTTGTCGTGCTGGCAATCATCGGAGTGTTGTATTTCCGAAGCTCAAGGCCAGCCACACCTCAAGATCAGCCGACCTCCACTGCCTCGTCCGAAACCGCTCCCGCGGGGCAGCCTCCTGCCGACCCGAGCTCGCCAAAGAAAGCACCTGCAACCTCAGCTCCTGCTCCGGATTTGCAGAGTCCGCGCGTACCGGCTGCAACCGTGCCGAGCTCTTCTGCTTCGGGATCGCCTGGTAACGGAGTACAGGGTGCTGTCCTGGAGCGCTCGTTGCCAAAAGTGACGGCTGCCGCGCAATCCACGATTCACGGCTCGGTTCAGCTCATCGTTCGTGTGAGCGTTGATCCGGCCGGTAAGGTGACAGATGCAACGCTGGTACGGCCGGGCCCCAGCAAATACTTTGCCCGCCTGGCTCTCGATTCCTCCCGCTCGTGGAAATTTGCCCCTCCCGAGCCCCAGGGCCAGCCTGTGCCCAGCACCTGGCTGCTCCACTATCGGTTCACAGCCGCCTCACTTGATGCCGTCGCCACTCGGGAAACCCCTTGAGGGGATAGACGACCGCCACCCCATCATTTTTATCCCTCAGAAAGTTAATCGTTTCAGACACTTTCCCTAGACGTTAGGTTGGGAGCGGTCCTTATTGGGTGGTTGGTTTGGAAGGATTAAGAAATACTATTTTAAAAATAGGTATTTTGGCGTAACATCCGCGCTATGGTCAGAGAATCGGAACACCGCGATCTTTTCCCTGGCGCACTCGAGATCATGATTCTCCAGTCGCTCAAGCTGAAGCCCATGCACGGATACGCGCTGGTAAAGCACATCAAGCAAGCCTCGGAAGACATGCTTCAGGTGGAAGAGGGATCTCTCTACCCGGCCCTGCAACGCATGTTGAAGGAAGGCTGGCTCGATGCGGAGAGTGGCATTTCGACGAAGGGCCGCCCCACCCGCATCTACCGTCTCACGGAGGCTGGTCGGAAGCACCTTGAGCAGGAAGTTGTCAGTGTGGAGAAGATGTTCGCCGGCATTACCCGCGTTCTGGCGATAGCGCGAGCCTAGGAGCGACCTCATGAATTGGCTTCCCCAGATTTTTTCTCGCGGCAAGCGTTACGACGATCTCGCTGTCTCAATTCAGGAGCATCTTGAAGAGCGCATGGAAGAACTGATGGCGGATGGCATGGCACGGAAGCAGGCCGAACAGACCGCGCATCGAGAATTTGGAAACATCGCACTCATTGAACAGCGGAGCCGCGAGGTCTGGCATTGGGAGAAAGTTGAAACGCTACTCGCTGACCTGAAACTTGTCTTTCGGCGCTTGCGCAAGTCGCCGGGCTTCGCCGTCACGATTCTGCTCACGCTTGCCATTGGGATTGGCGCGAACACCGCGGTCTTCAGCGTTGTGAATAGCGTATTGCTTAAGCCGCTGCCGTACCCGGATGCGAACGAGTTGACTGCGCTGCGGCTTGATGCGCCAGGCGCTGGTGGCCTGTCCAGCTTTTCGAGTGGCCTTCGGCTATCGACCTCGATGTATATCACCTTTTCAGAGCACAACCACTCTTTCCAGTCGCTCGGCATCTGGATACCGGGTACTGCGAACGTCACGGGGATTGCGCAGCCCGAGCAGGTGCGGCTGGACGGAATCAGCGCCGGCGTGCTTGAAACTCTTGCAGTTCCAGCAGCCGTTGGCCGCTGGTTTTCAGACGCGGATCAGGATCCGCGGGGGCCGAAGTCGGTAATTCTTAACTACGGTTACTGGCAGCGCAGGTTTGGGGGCGACCGCGCAGTGATAGGGCGCAGCATCCAGGTGGATGCGCAGACCCGCACCATTGTCGGTGTCATGCCGCAGGGATTTCGCATGGTCGACAACGACTTCGATCTTTTGCTTCCCCTGGCTATCGATCGACATAAGCAAAAGCTTGCCGGTTTCGGCTTTAACGGGATTGGTCGACTCAAGGCCGGCGTCACGCTTCAACAGGCTGACTCCGATCTCGCACATTTGATCCCGGTGTGGATGGACTCCTGGTCCAATGGCCCCGGCACGAACCCCCACTACTACGAGATCTGGAAGATTTCGCCCAATTTCCTGCCGTTGAAACAGCAGGTCATCGGCAACATTGGCAGCGTGCTTTGGATCGTAATGGCCACGGTCGGATTGGTCATGCTCATTGCTTGCATCAACGTCGCCAATCTGCTCCTGGTGCGCGCCGAATCGCGGCAGCAGGAGTTCTCGATCCGCGCGGCTCTGGGAGCCGGCCGCGTGCGCATCGCCCGTGAATTGCTCCTTGAGAGCGTTGCCCTGGGTTTGATCGGCGGGTTCTTCGCGCTGGGCGTGGCCTACGCGGGACTTCGTCTGCTCGTTGCCATCGGTCCAGCCGATCTGCCGCGCTTGAGCGAAATCTCGATCGATGCGCGCTCACTGTTTTTTGCGCTTCTGGTTTCGGCTGTCTCCGGATTGTTGTTTGGCTCCGTGCCCGCATTGAAATACGCACGCTCCCGCAACGCGCTGACGATGTCGGGGAGCAGCCGCACATCCAGTGCAGGTCGCGCACGCCAGCGTTCACGCGACATTCTCGTGGTCGCCCAGGTGGCAATGGCTCTGGTCCTTCTGGTGAGCGCGCTTCTCATGATCCGCACCTTTGCGGCCTTGCGCAACGTGGATCCGGGCTTCGCCGATGCGACTCAACTTGAAACGCTCAGCATCTGGATTCCCGATCTGCTCGTTCCCGATCCGCCAGCCGTTGCCCGCGCCCAGAAGCAGATTGCCGATAACCTTGCCTCGATACCAGGTGTCGACTCCGTAGCATTTGCAGGTGCGGTTCCCATGGATGGAAATGATCCTGACTGGGACCTGATTACCGTCGAGGGCAAAAAGTACGTCGGAGGCGAGGGTCCTCTGCGCCTCTACAACTACGTCTCGCCCGGATACTTCCATACGATGGGCACACGCATTGTGGCGGGACGCGACTTCACCTGGGACGATCTCAACAATGTCATGCCGGCAATGATCGTTTCGGAGAGCTTCGCCCGCGAATCCTGGGGCTCGGCAGCCGCTGCGATCGGTAAGCGGATCAAGAAATATGACTCTTCGCCCTGGCTGGAGGTTATCGGGGTTGTCGAAGACGTTCACGTTCATGGCCTCGATGAAAAGGCGCCTCCGATTGTGTATTGGCCCGCGATGTTCTACGACCGATTCGGGCGCGAGCCCAGGATGGACGGATTGCGCACAGTGACATTCGTTCTGCACAGCCGCCGAACCGGGGCCCAGGGCTTTCTCGGTCAGATCCAACAGGCTGTCTGGTCAGTCAATCCAGATCTGCCGCTTGCCGGAGTGCAGACCATGCAGCAGTTATATTCGCAATCGATGGCGCGTACTTCGTTCACCCTGGTGATGCTTGCCATCGCCGGTTCCATGGCCCTCGCTCTCGGCATTATCGGCATCTATGGCGTCATCGCATACGCTGTTTCTCAGCGCACACGCGAGATCGGCATTCGTCTTGCGCTTGGTGCGCAGAAAAGCGAATTGAAGTGGATGTTTGTGCGCTCGGCGCTTATGCTCACGGGCATTGGTGTCGTGATCGGCATAAGCGCGGCTGCGCTTCTGATGCAGGGGATCAAGTCCTTGTTGTTCGGCATCAGTCCGCTCGATCCAGTCACCTATTGCGCCGTGCCGCTGGTTCTGGCAACGGCAGCGGCATGTGCCAGCTATCTGCCCGCGCGCCGCGCTGCCGGCGTCGACCCGGTTGAGGCCCTTCGAGCCGACTGAGCCCCCGAGTGGCGTTCATTTGGCTTCGCCGGCAAGCGATTCGAGCAATGAGTCGAAATCGGCGAGGTCACTGTATTCGATGATGACTCGGCCGCGGCCCTTCACATCCTCGATGCGCACCTTAAGTCCAAGAGCCCGTTGAAGTTTCTCTTCAACCTCTCGCACGTTGGGATCCACGATGGGTTCAGGCTTGGGCTCTTTGCTCCTCTTTTCGGGATTGATCAATCCTTGCACATAGGTTTCTGTTTGGCGAACAGATAGCGAAAGTCCCTGAATTCGCTGGGCGGCCTTCTCCATCTCCTCCGCATGCTCAAGGCTCATGAGCACCTTCGCATGACCGAAACTGAGCGCCCCCGCTTCGACGCGGGCCTGGACACCGGGGGGCAGTTTGAGCAGCCGAAGGAAGTTCGAGATCGACGCGCGGTCTTTGCCAGTGCGCGCGGCCATCTGTTCCTGGGTCATGTGGAATTCGCGTGCAAGCCGCTCGAAGGCCCGGGCCTGTTCCATGGGGTTCAGGTCGGCGCGCTGCAGGTTTTCGACAATGGTGATTTCCATTGCCTGCTCGTCAGAGACCTGACGCAAGATCGCGGGGATGGTCTTCTTACCTGCCAGCTCAGATGCCCGCCACCGGCGCTCGCCAGCAATCAACTGGAAACGTCCGCTGGCCAGCGGGCGCACGAGGATCGGCTGCACGACGCCATTCGCCTGGATGGAAGCGGCAAGCTCCTGGAGCGCCTCACTGTCCATCTGGCCACGCGTCTGGAAGGGATTCCGGTCAATTTGCTCGGTGGGGATTTCGCGCGGCTTGCCGCCTTCGCTTTCGGCGGAGGCTGCAGGAGCAGGAGAGGCCACGGCGTGGACGCGGGGCAGCAAGGAATCGAGGCCTTTTCCCAGGGCGCGGCGTTTCGGATCGGTTGCACTAGTGGTCATTGAGTCCATCCTTCAATCCGGAGGGTTATCCGAATCGCTTTTTACTGTTCCAGGCCTAAGGTGCCTGGAATCAGTCTGCGTTTATTCAGCTAACTGTAAGGCCAGAAGCGCACTTCAGCCTTGGGGCGCTTGGCCGCGTTTTCTTTTCTTTCGAGGGTCTTGGGGCTTTCAATGTTATTTCGGGCCAGATATTCGCCGGTTAACTCGAAGTACGCCTCGGTCCCGCGCGAACGGGGATCGTAAAGGGCTACCGGCTTTCCGTGACTCGGAGCCTCGGCGAGGCGCACATTTCGAGGAATCACGGTGCGGAAGAGCCGGTCTCGGAAGTAGTCGCGCAAGGTTTCTGTTACCTGCTGAGCCAGATTGGTGCGGTCGTCATACATGGTCAGGAGGACACCCTCGATAAAAAGGTTCTCGTTGTAGGCCGCGCGAATGCGTTCCAGCGTGGAAATGAGCTCGGAAACGCCCTCGAGCGCGAAGTACTCGGCCTGCATGGGAACGATAAGACTGTTGGCGGCGACGAGGGAGTTAAGTGTCAGCAAATCGAGGGCTGGTGGGCAATCGAGTATGACCAGATCGTATTTCTCTTTGACCTGGGCCAGCGCTTCCCGGAGGCGGTTCTCGCGACCGGGTGCGGCGGCGAGTTCGATGTTCGCGCCGGTCAGATTCTTGGATCCCGGCAGGAGCCACAGCGAAGGAATCTCAGTGGCGAGGATGACTTGCTCGGCGGGGGCCTGACCAACAAGTACGTCATAGATGGAGTGGCGATTGTCGTCGCGCTGGACGCCGAGGCCAGAAGAGGCATTCGCTTGCGGATCGCAGTCGACCAGAAGGATTTTGAGGCCCTCGAGCGCCAGGCAGGCAGCGAGATTGATTGCGGTGGTGGTTTTGCCGACACCACCCTTTTGGTTCACGACGCCGAGAATTTTCCCCATGGCCCTTCAGCTTAAAAGGAGGGGCCGCAGGCGTGCAGGAATCTCGACTGTGGAGAACTCGGACAAGCTGTGGAAAGGTCCCAAAATGGCGGCGCGTCAGGTTTCGTAAGCTTTTGGTTGAAAAGGAATTGCACCCTGCATACAGCAATCGGGAGAAATTGCCGCGGAATGGCCAATCGGTGGAAAACTTGGGCAGTTTTTCTTGTCGATCCAAGGAGATTGGGAGGGAGCATTGTAGGTTGCGAAGTTAGAGGGGTGGGCGTTTCAGAAGCGTGGCCGGGATGGCGTGCGCGATCGTTTCGCGCGGAGGGGCGTGTTCAGAGGGGACCGTGTTGAGGGAACTTGGGGAAGGGGGATGAGGTCCGTTGTTCCACGTGGAACAATTCTGGCGTGCTTTGAGTCGATCGCTAGATGCCGGGGCGGCTGGAAATTTGTTCCACGTGGAACACTCGCGTACCCGCACGGCTTCGGATCAATGGCAAGACCAAGGCCACAGGTTTGACGTCTCTCAGGCCTGGTGCCCCTACTTCGTATCAAAGGACTTTTCGGCGTGCTGACCCAACAGCAGAACGCGTTGCTCGCTTCCAGGGAGATCCAACAACTCGAGCCAGTGAAACTGCGTGCCGGGGGCAGACCGCAATTTCGTAGCGTCGACCGTTGTTGTCATGAGCGCGATCCAGCCGGAAGAATCGACGAGATGTGCTGCTGATTTGACCGCGCGATCCATCTTGTCGACGGCGCGGAGGGTTACGCAGTCGAACCGTCGGTTCATTGTTTCGGCCCGTCCAGAGAGCACGTTGACGTTGAGCTCAAGGCTCCGTATGGCTTCGTGCAGAAAGGCCGCTTTTTTGCCTTGAGATTCGGCGAGGGTGACAGCGATCTCAGGGCGGCAGATCGCGATGGGAATTCCGGGAAAACCTGCACCTGACCCAAAGTCAAGCAGAGTTCGGGTATTGGCCGGCAGTGCACGGGCGCAGGCAATGGATTCGACGAAGTGGCGCGAGAGAATGCTCTTCACGTCGCGCACGGCTGTCAGATTCAGGCGGGCGTTCCAGCGAAGAATTAGCGAAAGATAGACGTTAAACTGTTTATTTTGTTGCATTTGCAGGTTTTCAATGCCTGCTTCATGGAGGAGAAGATTGAGCTCGTCGCCCATTGCAAACTGCGCCTCGTGCATGGCAGTGCTCACTGGGTCGCGACCGACTCTTCGATGCGGCGCGGTTGCCAAGCCTCAGCGGCGTGGATGAAGGCGTGGAAGAGGGCGCGGGAGAGAGGGCTTGACGTATAAGTGCGTTCGGGGTGCCACTGGACCGCGACGGCGAAGTGATCGCGAGAATCGAGTTCGATGGCTTCGACAATCCCGTCAACGGGCGAGACGGCGGAAACGAGGAGATTGTCGCCGACCGTTTGAATGGCCTGATGATGGCTCGAATTTACCTGCTGTGCTGGTTCGCCGGGTCGAACGAGTGCGGCCAGGCGCGATCCGGGCTTGATGTCGATCGGGTGCGCATCCACAATGGCGCGCCCCGGGCTGTGATCGACCGATGTGCCCGTCTGCGAGGGCAGGTCCTGATAGAGAGTACCGTTGCGCCAGACATTGAGGCCCTGCGCGCCGTGGCAGATTCCGAAGATCGGTTTGTGCAGGTTGAATGCATCCTGCAGAAGAAGTTCATCGACCGCGGTCCGCGCCGGATCGGTGGGTCCGCAGTCGGGAATACGTGCGGCACCGTAGCTCTCGGGATCGACATCGTAGCGACTGCCGGGCAACAAGACTCCCTGGACGGTTGCGAGCAGCTTGGCAACGCGATCGGGCCGCTCGTGGAGCGGAACGACGACCGCGGTGGCGCCGGCCGAATGGAGCGCGGCAAGATAGGGCGGCAGCGAGCGCTGATTGTATTCAGTGTCGCTCGAGGTTGGCTCGGGAATCGCGATGCGGACCGACATGAAGAGACCAGCATACATGGACTGGCCGTCCAGGCAGGTCGCGCTGCGCGCCACAGTTTCACAGGTTCACAGATTCATAGCCCGCAGAAGCGGAGTTGGCGGGGTTAGCGGAGTTCGTCAAGGTGGGTCAGCCGTTGATCCGGTGAAATGTTCGCTGGCCAGAATTGCGATCCGGTCAACAGGCATGCCGCCAGTGGAGGGGGGAGGGGGGGCACCTCATTCTGGCCCTTATCCCTAAGATTCCCTGCGGGTTGACGCTGAGAAAGACAGTTCTATACCGGGGTTATGCGCACATTTGCCGCATTGGCTCAAACGGAGATTTGCCGCAAAAGGAAGCGGCACCCGGAGTGGGATCGCCGCATAGCTTTTTCTAAAGCTGATTCAAGTCTACGCGTTGGAGCGGTATTGGAGTGCAAGGGTGAGTGAGGGAATGGAATCGTTGGTCACGGAGTTGGACCGTTTTGGGAATGGCTGGAAGAGGATCTCGCGGGCGAGCGTTTGGGTGGGGTGTTGCAAGGCGAGCCAGCTTTTGTGCTTTCCCCGCATCTCCAAATTCGGAGATACGGGCACCCTTGTTGTCGGCGCCGGGTTGACATACTCGAAATCCGAGCCGCCTGCCGCCAACCATTTTCCGAAGGCCCGCTCATCGCGATAGAGAGCGACGGTCGCGCGCTTATGCAGGGGAAGATGCCTTTTCGATCTGCTTCAACCGCTCGGTGAGCAACTGCTGTTCGCGCAGATTTTGCGTCAAGGTGATGGCGCGCTCGATTTCCTGACGGGCTTCGGGGAACCTGCCCAGCTTGATTAGAAAGTCCCCGCGGACGCTGGGCAGGAGATGGTAGGCGGCCAGTGCGGATTCGCCGGCGGGGCCAAGCCTCGTATCGAGCGCCTCCAGTGCAGCGGCGGGACCCTGCGCCTTGCTGACGGCGACCGCCCGGTTCAGTTCAACGATGGGCGATGGGCTGATTTGCAGGAGGGCGTCGTAGAGGAGAACGACGCGGTCCCAATCGGTCTCTTCGGCTGTGCGCGCGCGCATGTGGCAAGCAGCGATCGCCGCCTGTAACGCGTAGATGCCGGCACCCCCGCCGAGCCGCTGTGCCTGTTCAAGCGCAGTCATTCCCCGCTGGATTTGGGCGTAGTCCCAGAGAGCACGGTTTTGATCGGGCAAGAGAACTGCTTCGCCGTTTCGCCCGCGGCGGGCGGGGGTGCGCGATGCCTGCAACTCCATGAGTGCGAGGAGAGCATGGACTTCTGATTCGCCGGGCAGCAGCTGCGCCAGGATGCGACCGAGGCGCAAGGCGTCGTCGCAGAGAGCGGCCCGCATCCACTCGTCGCCTGCAGTTGCGGTGTAGCCTTCATTGAAGATCAGGTAGATGACGGAGAGGACAGATTCCACCCTGCGGCGCAACTCGTCTCCGCGAGGCGTTTCGAAGGGGACATGCGCTTCAGAGAGAGTCTTTTTGGCACGAAAGATCCGCTGTCCCATGGTCTTTTCCGGAACAAGGCAGGCGCGAGCGATCTCCGCGGTGCTGAGGCCGCCGATCATGCGCAAGGTGAGAGCGATGCGTGCTTCGACCGTGAGCACGGGATGACAGGCGGTGAAGATGAGGCGCAGGATGTCATCATCAATCACCTGATCGAGAGCGTGCTCGAGAGCATCGCCGAGCTGCTGCTGTTGGAATTCGAGTTCGCGGGCGATTTCGTCGTGCTTCTGTATGAGCATGCGACCGCGGCGCAAGGAATCGATGGCGCGCCGTTTGGCCGCAGTCATGAGCCATGCGCCGGGGTTTTCGGGAATGCCCTGCTCGGGCCATTGCTCGAGGGCAATGACGAGAGCGTCCTGGGCGAGTTCCTCTGCGATGCCGATGTCGTGGGTAACGCGGGCGATGCCGGCGATGAGTCGCGTGGACTCGATCTTCCACACGGCCTCGATCGTCTTAGCGACATCGCTCATACCTTGAGATTATCGGGGCAGCTGCTCGAAGCCTTCGGCGGCTTTTTGGACGTCGTCGGGAAAATCGCCCATCTCCTGGATGCGGCGAACTTCGATGATCTCATTGCTCGACATTGGGGCGCGCCGGGCCCATTCGATGGCTTCTGCGCGGGAGTGCACCTGGATGACCCAATAGCCACCGATGACTTCTTTTGCTTCGGGGAATGGTCCGTCGGTGACGGTCGCTTTGCCGTCGGAAAAGGAGATGCGCGCTCCGGTGGATGGGGGGTGCAGACCATCGAGCGCGAGCAATACGCCGGCTCGCTGCAGGCTTTTGTTGTACTCCATCATCCTGGCCACTGCATCCGCGGGGGGAACGGCATCGGGCGCAGCCGATTCGTAGCCTTTGGGAATCACGATCATCATGAAACGCATGGTACGGCTCCTTATGATTGGCTCTTGAAAGGCCCGGCGGCCTTGTAGATGTTGATCACGATGCCTGAGGGCAAAGCCTGCGAACTGGCAAGCTCGAATCGGCGCGCCGGTAGACCCTCGGCAAAGAGGCGCTTGCCTGTGCCGAGCAGGACCGGATAGACGATGAGGAGGATTTCATCGGCGACCTCGTGTTCGAGCAGAGGCGATGTGAGCGTTGAGCTGCCGGAGAGGATCAGGTCAGGCCCATCCTCGGACTTGATGCGGTGAATGTCGGCGACGAGGTCGGGACCGAGAGCCTCAAACGGGCCCCATGCGAGACTCTCGGGGCGGTGAGTTACAACAAATTTCTTTGCGGCGTTCAGGCCGTCCGAGATTGGGCTGCAGGGCACGTTAGGCCAGAAGCCCGACCATATGTCATAGGTACGACGGCCAAGCAGCAGGTCAGATTTTCCGCCATAAATGGCCGCAATCGCTTCCCGCCCAGCAGGTGTTCGATACGGCGCCGTCCAGTCGCTATAGGGGAAATCATCGTCATCGGCGGAATGCTGGATCACGCCGTCCAGCGAGATGTGTTCGGTAATTTTGAGTTTTCTCAATTTGGACTCCCTGCTTCTGGGGGTGGAAGTTTCTATTCCGGCGGCATTGCAAGGAACTCGCGTACCTCGACCGGTGCGCGGCAGGCTGCGATGGCTTTGCGTCGCCGCCAAACTGTGCCAACGCCGCGAACCTGCTGTTCAGTTGCTGTTCGGCGAGGGTACGAAGAAGATTTCGCGAATCTCGACCTTTCCCCGAGTGGCGATCACGCCTTTGCGCGCCCAAGCCACGGCTTCGTCCATGTCAGCACATTCCAAGATCCAAAAACCGCCGATGTGTTCCTTGGTTTCAAGGTATGGGCCGTCGGTAATGAGGACGCCGCCATCCGGCTGCCCTCGTAACGCTTTCGCGGACCCAAGGCCACAGGCAAATTTAATGACGCCGGCAGCATCCATCTCGTCGTTGAGCGCATGAATTGCGAGACCCACAGATTCATCCATCTGGGACGGGTCGAAGTCATCGGGCTGGTAACCAGCAACCAAATATTGCGGCATTGTCTTCTCCTTGCGCGGGTTTCAGGCCGGCTGCTTTCGCGGGCCTTCACTATAACAACGAACGGCTGCATTCGATTTCTACAGAGGTACCGGAGAATTTTTGCTTCAGGCAGATCCCGTAAGTTCGGGGGCACACGACTGGCTCGAGGGAAGGAACCGTATTGGCGAGGCTCTGGTATTTGTCCATGACCGTGCTGATTTTGAACAGCTTGCTTGTCTTTGCATCGCTGAATGGCGTCAAAGAGCGAAGATGGTTTAGCGCGCTGTGGTCACGGAGGGGGTTGCAATGAGGTCTTTGGGGATTGTCCTGCTGGCGTTTCTTTCGATTGCCGGTGTTTCCGCGCAGGATCTTGCGATTACGCATGCCACGGTCTATGCCTCGCCGGAGGCGCAGCCGCTTCGCGATGCCACTGTGCTGATCAAGCATGGATTGATCGCCAAGGTTGGCGAGCATGTAAGCGCACCCAAAGGCATCGAGACAATTTCCTGCGGCGGTTGCGTGGGGGTGGCAGGTTTCTGGAATGCGCATGTGCATTTCATGGAGCCGAAGTGGAATGATGCCGCGCATCAGCCTGCGAAAAAGCTAGCGGACCAAATGAGCGCGATGTTGACGCACTCCGGCTTTACGACGGTCGTGGATACCGGTTCGGATGGAGAGAACACGCTGGCGCTGAGACGGCGGGTGAACAGTGGAGAAGTTGCGGGGCCGCGCATTTTTACGGCGGGCATTCCAATCTTTCCGGCGCATGCATTGCCCTATTACCTGGATGCGCTTCCGCCTGAGCTGAAGGCAAAGATGGCGCAGCCGGAGTCGCCGGCGGAGGCGGCGGCGTTCGTGGACAAGAATCGAGCGGCAGGAACGGACATTGTGAAACTCTTCACGGGATCGATTGTGCGACCCGATCATATTGTTCCGATGGATGTGAACATTGCGCGCGCTGCTGTTGACGAGGCGCACCGTCACGGTCAGCTGGTTTTCTCGCATCCGTCGAATCTGAAAGGAACAGTGGTAGCAATCGATGCGGGAGTGGATGTCCTGGCGCATACGCCCGAGGACACGAATGGCATTGATGAGGCACTGCTGCGGCGCATGGCTGGGCAGCACATGACGATGATTCCAACGCTGAAGCTGTTCTCGCGGGACGACGCAATTGCGAAGATTCGTGGAATTGACTATCGGTATCACCAGCTTGGCGGCAGGATCGTTTACGGCACCGACACGGGATTTCTGACGGATTATGACCAGGGCGAGGAATTTCGTCAGCTGTTTGCGGCTGGGTTCAGCTTTCGCGAGGTTCTGGACATGCTTACGACGGCTCCCGCGGAGCTCTTCCATCTGTCGCAGAGCGAAGGCAAGCTGGTGCCGGGGATGCGCGGGGATTTAACGATTTTGGGCAAAGACCCGGGATCGGGAGAGGCAGAGGCGTTCACGGAGATTCGATCCACGATTCGAGGCGGGAAGGTGATCTGGCGGAAAGATCCATGAGCTGGTGGGAGTTTTCGATCCCGAAGATCTCGTTGCTGCGCTGTCGTGGATTTCAGTCACTGTTTCGAAGAGCAGCGGGCGCAGATCGACACTTAAGTTCTTAGATGTAACGCTATACGGTCTGGTAATGACACCAATGTGGGGTTCTTTTCTCGCCGTTCACAGTGCTACTTTCTGACTGTGGCTGCCAATTGCCAACCCGTAACGATCGTACCGGCGAATGCCGGAGGATCACGCTCTTCCGCCCTTCGGCAAGGTCCGATGGAAGTGGCAAAGGTCCTGGATGTATGCCGAGACCGAATTCAGGAAGCATTCAATGCCGGCCTGAAGCGGGCAGATTCCTTGCGCGATGCCTCAATAAATGGGATTCGGCATTCGTTGGATTCCGTTCCGATGATCTGCCAAACCGCGCTGGCCCGCGTGTTCCGGCGGAGCGAGCTGACGGTTTCCGCGGAAGGGGACAGTAAAACGATCGTGTATTCGGAGAAGTTTTCCAAACGACCGTTCGACAAGATTGGATTCTCTTTTGCCTGGGTTTGCGATTGCGGTCACTTCGCCGCAGATCGGTCGGAGATTCAAACTTCTGAAGACCTGCAACAGCGGGAGTGCCCGGAATGCGGTGCTTCTGAACGTCTTGCGTATGTTCGATTGCTTTGCGAGCCGCGGGTTGGTACAGCCGGGGCTGCGGGCAAATGGGTCTATCCCGAAGTGATCGTCGAGCCGCGTGAGCCGGGAGGCCCGTGCGGGCGCGACTACGATTGGTCGCACTATGATGTTCTCTACTTCCAGGACGATCGCGATCCGGATGTGTCCACCTGTGCACTCGTGAAGCGAGCCTGACGCTTCAGGGTTGCCGGATTCGTGGATCCGATGCACAAGCTGAGAACTGAAACGAAAGCTACCGTCGCGGCTCGTTCCGCATCGCCACCTCCCCCGAAACAAACTCCTGCCGATCAACAAGCTTCAAGTCGACATGCCAGCAAGAGCGTTGCTGCGAGTTGGCCGTCCGCGCTCTGGCAGCCCGCCCCTGCAACTTTCCCCAAAAGGAAATCACCCCGCCGCCCAGGAGAGGTTCAAAGACCCGCCAGAACAACCGGATGCGCAAAACAGCTGGAGCCGATTCGGTTGCGTGGCTTGAACACGAATCGATAGGCACTTTGATCAGAGCAAACTCTGCAATGGGACGGCGTGAACAGCGAGGTGTCGATGCATCTGAGGAGATGTATAGGAATTCCTACATCTAAGGAGACAGGTATGACCGACAATCGTGTTCTGGCAGGGGAGAAAACGGAAGATCAATTTACGGCACTCCTGGAATCGCAGACTTCGAATATTCCTTCGAGCTTTTTTCTTGGAGCGGCACTCGCGTCGATCGCAGGGTCGCTGGCATTCAAGCTTTCCGGCAAGGATCATCACGCTCTGTTCGTTGGTCAATGGGCGGCGCCATTTTTGTTGCTTGGAATCTACAACAAGATGGTGAAGCAGCACGGATCGGACGCAAACAAGCTGAACCATTCGGCCGCCTAAGAATAGATATAGAGAGTCGTTCCATGAGGATTCGACGGCCGGCCAGAGGGAGGGCCGGCTTGCGGCGGGTGCGGACGAGTAGACAAGGGCGGCACTGGCGATCCATGATGCGCTGAAGGCTCATCTGAATGCAGCGAGCGAGAATCCACGCTTGCTTAGGGGAGCGGGATGCGCAATGTGTTCGGCAAACGGAGCTTGGCAACGGACCCGGAAGGCGGAGCGCGCGCGAGCCGGCGGTTTGAACTGATCCGGAACGATGCCATTTTCGGGATGCGGCAATTGCGGAGTCATCCGGGCTTCACACTTGCTGCCGTGTTTGCGCTTGCACTAGGGATTGGGGCGAACACCGCGATTTTCAGCGTGGTGAACGCGGTTCTGCTGAAGCCGCTGACCTATCCCGATGCGAATCGCATGGTGAATTTTCCGCGCACTGTGTCGGGACTTGCCAATCATCTCCACAGCATCCCGGAGTTTCATTTCTTCCAGCGACAGACCAGTGTGTTTCAGGAGGTGGTGGCGCTCGACAACGCGGGTCCGGGGTTCAACCTGACCGGCGGACGGCCGGAGCAGGTTCGCGGGATTCACGTGACGGAGGGCTACTTCAGGGTGTATGGCGCGCCGGTTGCGCTGGGACGAACCTTTACGACGGAGGAGGACAGGCCGCACGGCGGCAAGGTGGTTGTTCTCAATTACGGACTCTGGCAGCGGAGATTCGCGGGCGATCCGGCCATTGTGGGGAAATCCATTTCGCTGGGCAACGAGCCCTACACCGTTGTGGGGGTGATTGGTAAGGATTTTGTGGCCGATGTGCAGGCGGATCTGTGGATGCCGTTTCAGTTTGATCCGGCCAGCACGGACCCGAACATCTTCTTCTATGTAACTGGGCTGCTGCGGCCGGGCGTGACTGTGGCGCAGGCCAATGCCGCATTGTTGGCTGCGGTTCCGGAATACCATCGCGAGTTTCCGGACACGGACTCGCGCGAGCGTTTTACGGTTGAGCCGTTGCGGGACAGCATTATCGGCGACGCGCGGAATTCGCTGATGGTGATGTTGGGAGCGGTAGGGCTGGTGCTGCTGATCGCCTGCGCCAACGTCGCCAATCTTTTGCTGGTGCGGGCGACTGTCCGCAAGCGCGAATTCGCGATTCGTTCAGCACTGGGAGCCGGCCGCATGCGGATTGTGCGCCAACTGCTCACGGAGAGCGTCCTGCTTTCAATGGGCGGCGGCATACTTGGAATGGCTTTGGGATTTGCCGGAGTGCGTGCCTTATTGGCTGTAAGTCCGGCAGGACTGCCGCGCGTTGGAGAAGACGGTTCGGCCATTGGGCTGGATTGGCGCGTGCTGGGCTTTACGCTCGTTGTCTCGCTGCTTACCGGAATTCTGTTCGGAGTTTTCCCGGCGTTCGCAGCTTCTCGCTCGGATTTGATTTCGGCACTGAAAGAAAGCGGCAACCGTTCCGGGAGCGGATTTCGCCAGGGAGTTGCGCGTTCGCTGCTGGCCGTCAGCGAGATTTCGCTGGCCCTGGTGCTGCTGATCGGCGCTTCGCTGTTGATCCACACCTTTATTGCACTGCACGAAGTGGGTCCGGGCTTCGATTCTCACAATGTTCTGACCATGGAGATGTCGCTGAATGGCCCACGCTACCAGAAAACGGCCGGCATTGCTCAGCTATTGAAAGATGGGCGCAACCGCCTCCATGCGCTGCCGGGAGTGGAGACTGCAGCCGCCGGCTTCTGGCTGCCTATCGATATCGAAGACGGAACAGGGCTTCAGATTGTCGGGCATCCGGTAGAAAAGCATTGCTGTGGCAGCCAGTGGATGAGTATTACGCCGGGCTACCTGAGCCTGTTCAAGATTCCTCTTTTGCGTGGACGCGATTTCACGGAGAACGACAAGGCCGACGCGCCGCGGGTCGCACTGATCAATGAGGCATTCGTGAGGGAATTTTTCCCTCACGAAGACCCGCTTGGGCAGCACATCAGCCACGGCGAAAAAATCGAGACGATTATCGGCATCGTTGCCGATTTCCACGACAGCGGACTTGCGAACCCCCCGCAAGCCATGATGATCGTTCCCATTCCGCAGGTTGCGGATGACTACAACGCAGCCTACGCAAATATTCAGCCACTTTTCTGGATTGTGCGCACGCGCGGCGATCCCCACGAGGCAATTGGGCCGGTGACGGAACAATTGCGGATGGCGAGCGGCGGATTTCCTGTGGCGCATATCTGGACGATGGATGAAGTGATGGGACGGTCGACGGCACGCGAACGATTCAACATGCTGCTGCTGACGATTTTTGGGGGAGTGGCGTTGGTGCTGGCGGCGATCGGCATTTATGGGCTGATGGCATACACGGTAGAGCAACGGACGCAGGAGATGGGGATCAGGATTGCGTTGGGCGCGGATCGGACAACGATTCGGCGGCTGGTGGTGTGGCACGGCATGCGGCTGGCCGGAGTGGGCATGGTGCTGGGGTTGATAGCGGCGATGGGGCTGACTCGATTGATTGCGAGCTTCCTTTTCGGGGTGAAGCCGTGGGATCCGGCGGCGTTCGTGCTGGCGCCGGTGATTTTGTGCGGAGTCGCGCTGGCGGCGGTATGGCTGCCGGCGGCACGCGCGGCCCGGGTGGACCCGATCCGGTCGCTACACCAGGAGTGATGGAACAGCAGCGGCGGGTGTATTCTCAATGGGCTTATGCGCATGCCGATTTTGAAGTTCTCTACATTTGCTGTTGTGGCCGGAATGAGCGCGTTGCTGCTGGCGCAGGAATCCGGCAAGCCGAATCCGAAAGACACAGAGGTTTGGGAGCCGGTGCCGCCGGTGGTGACACCGGGTGCGATGCCTGGCGAGCCGCCGTCGGACGCGATCCGTCTCTTTGATGGAAAGAACCTGGATGAATGGGTTTCGGCGCAGGATCACGCTCCGGCAAAGTGGATTGTTCACGACGGGATTGTGACGGTGAACAAGGCTGGTGGCGTGGGCAACATCGAGACGAAGCGGAAGTTCAAGAACTATCAGCTCCATGTCGAGTGGCGCATTCCGCCCGATGTGACGGGGAGCGACCAGGCGCGCGGCAACAGCGGTGTGTTTCTGGCGTCGACCGGGCCGGGCGATGACGGCTACGAACTGCAGGTGCTGGATTCCTACATTAATAAGACCTATGTGAACGGGATGGCGGGGAGTTTGTATAAGCAGAGCATTCCATTGGCGAACGCTGCCCGGAAGCCCGGCGAATGGCAGACCTACGACGTAGCGTGGACGGCTCCGACGTTTAACGCAGACGGGTCGGTAAAGACACCGGCGTATGCCACGGTGTTCTGGAATGGCGTGCTGGTGGACAACCATTTTGAGCTGAAGGGCCAGACACTTTACATGGGCAAGCCGTTCTACAAGGCGTATGACGCGGCGCCGATCAAGCTACAGGCGCACGGGGACAAGAGCGAGCCGATCAGCTTCAGGAACATCTGGATGCGGGAACTGCCGTAGAGGGCTGAAGCAAGCGACAGTTTGGCGGGCAGAGTGGGTAAACGCTTCTGCGCCGCGGAGAGGTGCGCTTGTCGATCAGAAGCGCAGGGATACTCCCTGTTCGCACATGTCTGTAAGAACAGAAAGCAGATGAGTGACGCCCAGCAGACGGCGAATGTTCTGGCCGATGTTGATGAGCTCGAGACAGCAGCCGGCGCTTTTGGCAGAGACGTAGAGGCGCACGACGGCACCGAGACCCATGGAGTCCATCATGGAAAGGTCGCTGAGGTCGAGGACGATGTGCCTGGAAGTCGCGATGAGGGGATGGACGCGGGAATAAAGCCGATCGGTGAGGCCGAAGACGAGCTTGCCGTGGCAGCGCACAAGGGCTTTTTCGCCGGCATGCTCGATGTCGAGAGAGAACGGGGTTGCAACCGCGGGTTCCGTCATGCGGACCTCCGACAGGACTGGATTGGGCGGGGGAATTCCGGTAAGCGCGATTGTCTCACAAAGAGTGCTGCGCTTCCCACAAGAGGTTTGTGGGGCTATTTGGGCAGAATGTCGTGGGTCCAGGCGAGGATTGCGGCAGAGAGTTCTGCACGCTGACCGGAGTAACTGTGATCGGTGTCCCAGTGCCGCTCGATGACGCGAGTGTCTCCCGATTTCTGCAACGCCTCGACCAGCTGGTGGTCGGCAGGCGCGAGCCCCTCGCTTGCGGTAATGACAAAGACGGGACGCGGCGCGATGGCGGGAGCGAGGTTAATGAAATTGAGATCGTCCTGGTGATCGAGGATCTCCTGCGCGAGCTTGAGGCCGGTAGTTCCTGCGAGGGGCAGAAGATCGTTATCTTCGGCGAGCGACCTTGCCTCGCTTTCCAGTGTCGTGGGGCCTGATGGTCCCTTGTGACGATTCTTGAAGCCGGCACCGATGTTCCAGGCGGAGATGAGCACCGCGCCGGCAATGGCAGGATTGTGGGCGGCAGCCGATGCGGCCATGTAGCCACCCATGCTGTGTCCAATGACGATGACGCGGCTGGGATCGATGCGATACTTCTGCACAGTTTCGGGAGCGAGAACGAACTGGACTTCGGTGTCGGCATCTTCGATGGCGTGATGGAAAGAGAAGTCACCTTTGACGCCCCAGGAACCGCGATAGTGCAGGGCAAGGACATTCCAGCCATTGGCGCGAAGGGTTTGAGCGATATCGAGATTCTGCTCGAATCCGGGATAGCCGTGAAACAAGACGGCGGTTGGATGGGGTTGGTTGCCCGCGGCGAGATAGAAGACGCCGAGCAGAAGGCTGCCGTGGCTGGGAACCGCCATGGACTGGAAGGCGGCGGGCTGTTCGGCTGGCGTTGGCTGCGCCTGAGGAGTGACGTGGATTAGAAGAGCGAAGGCAATCGCCAGGCAGAAAGATGTGCGCATGGGATGCAGTATATCGAAGGGAATTCTTTTCACGAGGGCGCGTATTGGTTTTGGTATAAAGGCTCCGACTGCCAGGAGGAACTCGAATGCGATGGATGCGAGTCGGCGCGATGGCGCTATGTCTCACAGGAATGCAGGGCGGTGTGTTGTGGGCTGCGGACTGCGCGGGGTTGAAGAGCCTGAAGCTGGAAGAGACAACCATCACGCAAGCGGAGATGGTGACGGGCGATCTGACGATTGAGGGCGAAGATCCGATGCATGAGTTGCCCGCGATGTGCCGCGTTACGGGAGTTTTGCGTCCATCGAGCGACTCGGAGATTCACTTTGAAGTGTGGATGCCTGCGGAGGGATGGACCGGGCGCTTCCTGGGCGTTGGGAATGGGGGGTTCGCAGGATCGATTGGGTACCGTCAATTCGCGGGGTATGTCAAGCGCGGCTACGCGGTGGCGGGATCGGACGCGGGACATGAGGGCGAAGCGACGGATGCGACTTGGGCATACGGTCATCCGGAGAAGGTGAAGGATTTTGGCTGGCGCGCGGTGCATAGAACGCGAGAGCGGGGGAAGCAGATTGTCGCGGCCTACTACGGAAAGACGGAAACGAAAGCTTATTTCGATTCGTGTTCGGACGGGGGGCGGGAAGCGCTGATGGAGGCGCAGCGGTTTCCCGGGGACTA
>Ga0210385_10000443_pt1 | contig 30476 bp, 25 predicted proteins | sample IncBWH26OmetaG_FD_160107 | JGI IMG/M metagenome (GOLD analysis project Ga0210385, IMG submission 160107) | Forest soil microbial communities from Barre Woods Harvard Forest LTER site, Petersham, Massachusetts, United States - Inc-BW-H-26-O ...
TCAACCGCCCTGGGGCGATACGCTGGGCAAAACAGAGGCGGACGGAACCGTAATCACGAAGGCTTTTAGCGGGCGGCCGGGTCGCGGTGTCGCCAATGCCTACACGCGGGCCGCAGCGGCTCCCGAGGCGCCTGCCTCTGCGCCCTATCCATTGCAGCGAGGTTTGACGAAGGCGCTGCGCGAAGAGGCTATGAAGAGCGGCGATCCGGAGCGGATGCAGATGTGGGCAGGGCAGGCGGCGCGGCTTGCGCAAAACAAACCCGCTGCAGAGCTCACGAAAGATCTGTGGTCCGATGCACGGAGGCTCTTTTAGGCGAGAGTAAGATCGCGTCCGCCCGCCGCAGATCGCCTACCAGACGCGACAGGGCTTCGGGCTCACCATCTTGTCAGTTTTCTTGCAGCTGAAGCTCTTGGCAAACTCCGGAAGATCCTGGAGAACTGCATTCGAACGGTGCTCGTCCGGCGCATGAGGATCAGTCTGTGCCTGGGTGCGCAATTGTTCTGGCCGCGTTTGCGTGCACCACTGTTGCGCGTAGGCGATCCAGAAACGCTGATCTGGCGTATACCCGTCGGTTTTTGCGTTCATGTCAAGATGCGCGTCCTGCGCCTTGTCGAGCCACGCAATCCATGCGAGCCAAAGTCCGCCCAGGTCGGCTAGATTCTCGCCGAGAGTCAGCTTGCCATTCAAATGCACACCAGGAACGGCTTCGATGGCGTCGTACTGCTTCACCATGCACTCGGCGCGGTCATTGAACTTCTGCTCGTCGTCCTTGGTCCACCAATCTTTCAGGTTGCCGTCCTTGTCGAACTGGCGTCCCTCGTCGTCGAAGCCATGGGTTAGCTCGTGGCCAATGGTCGACCCCATGTCGCCGTAATTGGCCGCATCGTCTTCCTTGTCGCTGAAGAAAGGCGGCTGGAAGTAGCCGGCGGGGAAGTTCACGTTGTTCTGTTGTGGATCGTAGTATGCATTCACGGTGGGTGGCGACATGTACCACTCGTTCTTGTCCACTGGCTTGCCGATCTTGGCCAGGTCACGCGCGAAATCGAAACTATGCACGCGCTCCTGATTGCCGAGCGGGTCGCCGCGCTCGATGGTGAGGGTGGAGTAGTCGCGCCATTTGTCGGGATAGCCGATTTTGTTCATCACCGTGTGCAGCTTGTCCTTCGCCTTCACCTTGGTATCAGCGCTCATCCAATCGAGTGCGTCAATGTCCTTGTTCATCGCCTGCTCGATGGCCAGCGTCATTTCCAATGCGTGCTGCTTTGCGCCGGGAGGAAAATATTTGGCAACGTAAACCTGTCCCAACGCTTCACCCATCTCGCCATCGACGCGGCTGGTACAGAGCTTCCATCGTTCCTGCTGCTTTTCTGCGCCATTCAACACGTGCGAATAAAAACGCCAGTTCTCGTCCTGAAAGCTTTGCGGCAGGCTGGTGCCGGCATAGGCGTGCAGCAGGTGCCAGCGCAGATAAGTGCGGATCTGTTCGACAGGTGTGTCAGCAACCACGGCGTTGAATTCAGCGAAAAACTTTGGTTGTGTATCGTTCACTTTGCCTTCGGTGGGGGCGTGCGCAGCCATCACATACTTTGGCAGGGAAAAGTGCGTGAGTTCCTTGCTGAACGCGTCAACGTCGGTAGGATGGTTGAGATTTTTTGGATCGCGTTCTTCAGTGATGGTGAGCGAAGCCTTTGCCAGACGCGTTTCGAGCGCAAGCACGGATTCCGCGTCCTTGTGGGCCTGGCTTTCCGACTCACCGGCGAGCACAAACATCTTTCGGACGTGTTCTACATACTGCTGGCGTTGTTCCACCGACTTCGCATCGGTGCGTGTGTAGTAATCACGCTCGGGCAGTCCGAGGCCGCCTGCGCCATAGACGCTGATCACGCTACTCGCATTGGAAAAATCCTGATCAGAGCCTGTCTCGAAGAACGCATTCACGCCGATGGTGTGTAGGTGGCCCAGCAACACCGGCAAATCGGCAGAGGATTTGAGTGCGGCGATGTGATCGAGCTCGGGCTGCAGCGGAGCAAGGCCGGCTCTGTCGATGGCGGCCGTATCCATGCAACTCGCATATTCGTCGCCAATTTTCTGCTCATTGGGTGTGCGCGACGAGGACAGGGTCGAAGCCTGTTCGAGAATTTCCTTCAGGTGCAGACGATTTAGCTCGTAGAGCTCAGTGAATCGGCCATAGGAGGCTTGATCGGGCGGCAGTGGATTCCGTTTGAACCACCCATTACAACTGTAGCGATAGAAATTCTCACAAGGATTGACGGAAGTATCGACCAGCGAGGGATCGAAGACGCGCAGCTCGGGCGCAGTTGTTGCGTTGCTCGGCGACTGGCACAATGCCTGGGTGGAGAGCGCGCCGGACAGCAGTAAAAGAGGCAAGATCGGGAGGGGGATCGCGCGGAACATGCCGTCACTCTACCAGATTCGCCCAACGCTTGGATGGGCCTCAGAACAGTACAATAGTGCCTGGGCAATGGACCCGCAAGGAGCATATTCAAGTGGCGCAACGCACTTTCAGCATCATCAAGCCAGACGCGGCACGTAAAGGCTACGCAGGTGCAATTCTGGCGGAGATCGACAAGGCCGGTTTCAAGATCGTGGCCATCAAGAAGGCATCCATTTCAGTGGAGCAAGCTAAAGGGTTTTACCACGTGCATGCGCAAAGGCCCTTCTTCACAGACCTGTGCGAGTTCATGTCTTCGGGACCGCTGTTTCTGATGGTGCTGGAGAAGGACAATGCCATTGCGGATCTTCGCAAACTGATGGGCGCCACGAATCCCGCCAATGCCGACGAGGGAACCATTCGCAAGAAGTTTGCCGGTTCGATCCAGGAGAACGCGATTCACGGCTCCGATGCCGAAGATACGGGGGCGTTCGAAATCGGCTACTGGTTTGCGGGCTACGAACTGGTCTAACGTTCTGCGCCCTCACGCGAAAAGCGAATCGATCTTCTGGCGCAGAGCTGCGACCTCATTGCGCAGCTCGGCGACGCTCTCTTCCAACTCCGCAATGCGGTCGGGATCGGTGCTTTCTGCTCCGAGAGTGGACGTTGGAGCCGGCGCGGCAGGCATGCTGGCCACTTCTCCGCAGAGCAGATGCGCATAACGCGATTCCTTCGTCCCCGGTTGCCGCGGGAGAATAGCCACGAGCGATGGCTGCCGCTCCATCAGCTTTTGCAGTCCGGCCAGTACATCGCCGATCTCCTCAAAGCGATGCATGCGTTCGGTGCGGCCACGCAGTTCACCGGGTGTTTGCGGACCGCGCAGCAGTAGGACGCACAGCACCGCAGTTTCGGCGCGGCTGAAGTTGAAGGCCTCGCCCAGCCAGTGTTCATACTTGGCCACGCGGCTGTCTGCTCCGCGCGCAGGGCCGGCCAGCCGCTGATCCTGCAGTCCCTGCAGCGCGTGGCGCACATCTTCTTCATGCAGGTCCATCACCGGCTCACGGTTCGAGCGTTGATTGCACGCGTTCATCAGCGCGTTGAGCGAGAGGGGGTAGTAATCCGGCGTGGTAATTTCCTTTTCGATGAGAGCGCCGAGAACACGGGCTTGTGTGGAGGAGAGCAGGATGGAATCGGGCGGAAGCATAGGTCTATTTTGCCACCGCAGCGCGTCAGGCATCCTGCTCGTGCGAATCCGTGCGATTGCGCGTAAGGAAGTAATAGACGGCCGGCGTGACGATCAGGCTGAGCACCATGGAAATGGCAACGCCGCCGATGACGGCGATGGCCAGCGGCTGCAGCATCTGTGAACCCGCGCCGAGCGCGAACGCCAGTGGCAACATGCCGCAGACCGCCGCGATGGCCGTCATGGCGATGGGACGGAGGCGACGTTGTGCCGCGTGGATCATGGCATCCACCGGAGATGCGCCTTCCGCACGGAATTTTTCATCGGCGTCGAGCAGCAGAATGCCGTTTTTGGCCACAATGCCGATGACCATGATGAGGCCCATGAACGAAGCGACATTGAACGTGGTTCGCGTGACGAGGAGCGCGACAATCACGCCGGAGATCGACAACACGGATGAGGTGAGAATCGCAATCGGGGCAGGGAAGTTGCGGAACTCGATAAGGAGCACGCCGAACACCAGAGCCAGCGCCAGCAGCAGCACGCGCAGCAAATCGCGAAACGACTTCTGCTGTTCTTCGTAAGTTCCGCCGTACTCCACGCGCACGGAAGCAGGCAAGTGCAGCCCGTCAACCGTGTTACGGACCTTTGTCATGGCAGTGCCCAGGTCAGAGCCTTCGAGCTGCCCTGTGACCACGATGAGGCGTTGCAGGTTTTCGCGGCGAATCTCATTTTGTGGCGGAAGCTGCGTGATGGTTGCCAAGGAACCGAGTGTCGCGGTGTGACCTGAACTGCTGTTGAATACTGTGTTGTTGATCGCGTCGAGCGAGGCACGATGGTCGTCGCTGAGACGCACGCGGATGGTGTAGGGCCGGTCGTCGGCAATCAGAGGATCGTTCGCAGGCAAGCCATCGAGGATGGCGGTTGCGTCTTCAGAGACTTCAGTCGGTGTGAAGCCCATGCGCGCCGACACCGCTGGATTGACCTGGAAATTGGTTGCGGGTCCGCTGATTGTGTTGTCGATGCCATTTTCTACGTCAACCACTCCGGGAACTTTGCTGATGGCGTCGCCCACGCGCGGTCCGAGTTGCGTCAGCAGCGCTTCGTCATTGGAGAAAAGCTTGATCTGAACCGGCTCCGGCGCGTTCGAGAGGTCGTTGATCATGTCCTGCAGCACCTGCGTGAACTCGACATCGAGCTCCGGCTCGGTGCGCTTGATTTCTGCGCGCACATCGGAGATGACGTCATCGATGGCTCGGCTGCGTCTGGCTTTGAGCTTCACGGTAAAGTCGCCGGTATTGGCTTCGGTCACGGCGGCAAGTCCCATTTGCAGGCCGGTCCGGCGCGAAGTGGTTTCGACCTCCGGCGTGTCGCGCAGGATTTGCTCGACATGCTGCAGCACGCGATTGGTTTCAGTGAGCGAACTGCCTGCGGGCATGATGTAGTCGAGGATGAAGCCGCCTTCGTCCATCTCGGGCAGCAGATCAGAGCCCAGGAGTTTGTAGCCGAGGCCCGCCACGACGACCAGGAGCACGCATGCGCCCGCAAGCCACACCGGCTTGGCCAGCGACCAATCAAGGGCTCGGAGATGCGCGTCGAGTACGCGAGTCAACAGACGTCCGGCGGAGTGGTCGTTGTGCGCGGCATCGCGGGTCTTGTCGCGCAGCAGAACAAGGCTGAGCCCCGGCGTCCAGGTCAGTGCGAGTACAAGTGAGGTAAGCAACGACGCGGTCATGGTGATGGCCAGGGCGCGGAAAAAGCTGCCGGTAACGCCGCTGACCGCAACCAGCGGCACGAAAACAACGACAGGCGTGATGGTTGATCCGATCAGAGGTGTGGAGATCTCGCGCAGAGCTTTGCGCACAGCGTCGGCACGATTTTCGCCTGCGTCACGGTGCATCACAATGTTTTCGACAACGACGATGGCATCGTCGATGACCAGGCCTATGGCTGCTGCCAAGCCGCCGAGCGTCATCAGGTTGAAGCTCTGGCCAATGGCCCACAGAACTACAATTGTCACGGAGATGGTGACGGGAATGACCAAGCCTGCAATGAGCGACGACGTCCAATCCCGAAGAAACAGGAACAGGATGATGCATGCCAGCACAAGGCCGATGAAGATGGCATCGCGCACGCTGGAGATACTGTCGCGTACAAGTTGCGATTGATCGTAAAACGATTGGAGCTTCACGCCCGGCGGCAGTTTCTGCTTCAGTTGTTCAACTTCAGCAGATACTGCATTGGCCACGGAGACAGTGTTGCTCGCGGGCTGGCGTGCGATGTTGAGGAGGACTGCCTGCTTTCCGTTGGCGGTCACGGTGGTGTAGACCGGCATGTTCGCGGGCTGCACCTCGGCCACATCGGCCACGCGCACGGGAGCACCTGCCGTAGTGGTTTTTACCACGAGCTGGCGGAGCCCCTCGGCATTATGCACCTGCGCGCCCACGAGGCCGAGGATGAGCTGATGGTCCGCTTCATAGAGGCCAGGGGAATCCACGATATTGGACGCCTGAATGGCATTCACGAGGTCGGTGATGGTGACGCCGTTGGCAGCCAGCAGAGCGAGGTTTGGCACCACGTGAAATTCGGGCACTTGCCCGCCCTGCACGACCACCGTGCTGACGCCGGCGACGCGGTTGAGTGGCGGCTTCAAGTCGTATGTGGCGATTTCCCATAGCTGGGTCTGCGGGACCGTGTCCGATGTAAGGCTGTAGCCGAGAATGGGAAACGTTGCGAAGGTAAGGCGGTTGGTCGTGATGCGCGCGGTCGACGGCAGGGTTTGCGCCACTCTGCTAAGCGCCGCGTCGACCAGTTGCAGCGTGCGCACCATGTCCACGTTCCAGTCGAAGAATAGGCTGACCTCCGCTGAGCCGCGACTGGTGGTGGAGCGTACGGTCTGCAGGCCGGGTACCGCATTCACCGCGTCTTCAATGGGCCGCGTGATGGTCACTTCCATCTGTTCTACGGGCATCACGCCGTTGTCTATACCGACGACGACGCGCGGAAAATTTGTCTCGGGAAAGACAGAGATGGGTACTTGGACGGCGAGATAGAGGCCCGCCAGAGTAAGCACGGCTGCGAAAAAGAACACGGTGCGTGTGGACCGCACCAGCCAGAACGGTTTCTCCTGCTGCGGGGCCACGGGAGAAGCGACAGCCATCAGACATCTCCTCCGCTTTTGGCCGCTGCGGGCTTGGCCTCGTCATCGGCTGCCGCCCCGACCTTCACCTTGGTGCCGTCATCCAATCCATAGGCTCCGCCCGTGATGACCATGTCGGAGGTGGTTACGCCGCTCAGCACCTGCACGTCATCGCCATCGATGATGCCCACGGTGACGGGCTTGCGATGTGCAACGTTATCCGATCCGACAACCATGACAGCCTTCGTTCCATCCTGCCCCGTCACCACAGAGGCCGCTGGCACCTTGAGCGCCTGCGCTACGGCACTGCCAGTGATCGAAAGCTTCACCGGCGTGCCAACCTTGTAGGCGCCCTTCTTGTTTTCAATGCGCAGCCACACTTCTACCGTTGTGCTTCCGGGATCAAGGGCGGGGCTGATGAGCGAAACCTTTGCAGGAACAGGATCGACCACGCCGGGCACGGAAACAGTTGCTGCGTCGCCCACTTTCATTTGCTGTGCGAGCCGTTGCGCCACATGTGCCTTTGCGATCAAAGCAGAGGTATCCATCACAGTGATGAGTGCTGCGCCGGCTGCTGCAGTTTCTCCGGCAAAGAGCGGGCGATCGGTGACCACGCCATTGATAGGGCTGCGAATCTCTGAGTAGCCTACCTGCGCCGCGGCGCCCTTGAACTTGCCTTCGGCCGATTCCAGCTGGCCTTGCGCTGCTTTCAACGCGGCCTCATGGCTCACGTTGTGCATGGATTCGAGATGCTTCGATGCTGCATCGTAGAGCGCCTGCGCTTGCACCAGCGCAGCCTGTGCCGTGTCCAGGTCGCGTCCCGGTATGGCACCCTCGGCGAAGAGCTGCTTGCGGCTGTTCACGATGCTTTGGTTCAGGTCGAGATTGGCTTTGGCCTGCGCATAATCGAGTTCTGCTTTCTGCGCGTCTTCGGGAACCTGCGCCTTGGTCGCCGTGTCGTAGGCAGCTTGCGCGGCCAGGTAGGATCCCTTGTTGTCCAGCGCGGCTGCGCTCAAATCGCTGTTCTCGAGTGTCGCCAGCAGCTCTCCTTCTTTCACGCGCGCGCCGCGCTGCACGTAGAACTTCCGCACCGGCGCAGTGATCTTGGGTTCAATGGCAGCCTGGGCCAGCGGTGTCAGCACCGCGTCGGCTGTGAAGTGTTCAGCCATCGAGCCCTGCTCCGGGTGTTCGGCCTGTACGTTCACTTCAGGCTCGGGCGCAGCTTCTTTTTTGCAACCGGAGACAGCAAGTGCCAGAGCGCCGGCGAAGCAGAAACAAAGGCGAGCACTGCGCAATGGCTGCGATTGCTGGCCGCGCAATGAAACTGAATTTGTTGTCGAATTCGTCATTGCCTTACATCGTCCCCGTGAGAGTTTGCAAGTCTGCCAACGCCGTCTGATAGCGAACGCGGCCATCTTCGCGCGCATTCTCCGCGGCCACATTGGCGTTCTGCGCATCCACGACTTCCAGCACAGTGGCCTCACCGCCTTGGTAGCGCAGCTTGGTCAGGCGCAGCGATTCGGCAGCCGTGCTGGCGCTGGCGTCAAGCGATGCGAGCTGATCCCGTGCAGCCTCCGCTTCGCTGTAGGCTTCATCGAGCCGCGCCACCATGTGTCTTTGCGTTGCGCTCAGGGCGATCTTTGCTGCATCGCGGCGTATTTCGCTCTGCTTCACCTTGTGCTCCGTTGTCAGCCAGTCCCACACCGGAATGTCGACGGTAACAGCGGCCGAATAGCCAAGATTGTGCACCTTGTCTGGGCCGTTGACTGCAAACTGCGGCGCATCGATGCCGTAAGTCACGTTCAGTCCCAGATCGGGCAGATATGCTGCGCGGGCAGAGAGGACGTCTGCATTGGTTACGTTCAGCGCGGCCAGTGCGGCTTTCAACTCGGGATTGTTGCGCGCGGCCGCCTGGTTTACGTCGGCTCGCGCGGCCAGCGGCGGCACGCTTTGAGGTACTTCGAGCGTGTAGGGCGTATGCGGATCGGGAAAGAGCAAGACGGCCAGTTCAAGCCGGGCTTTCTCCGCGGCCAGCCTTGCATCGGAAAGGTCCCGGTCGCGCTGCTGTTGTTCAAGCTGCGCCTTTACTTCGTCGGCGTGAGCCGCTTCGCGAGCCTGTTCGCGCTGCGAAGTCAGCTTGCTAAAATCGGTCGCTTCCAGTTGTGCCCGCTGAGCAACCTCCAGTTTGGCTTCGGCCGAGACGAGCCCGAAGTAAAAGCCAGTGACCGCCGCAATCAAACCGCGCCGTGCGACTTCCAGTTCGGCTGCTGCCTGGGCAGATGCGGCATCCACGCGTCGCAGCCCTGCGACTCCGGCGAGACCGAAAGTCTCATTCACCACCGCTTGGCTGGCATACTCGCGCACGGCGTTGTTGGCGATGAAACGCGGAGCTTGCTGTGCGGATGCGCCCTGGCCGGCCTGGTTGAGTAAACCGTTGGGTTGCGTGTAAAGAAACTGGTTGTGATAATCCACGCTGGGCAGCAAGGCTGCGCGCGCGATCGAGCGATCGAGCGCTGCGATTTTGCTGTCTGCGACAGATGTGGCGTACTGCGCCTCGTTCGCTTCCGCGCGATGAATTGCCTCTTCCAGCGTGACGACGATTGGAGCAGACGTAGCGGGCTGCGCGGTTACGGAGTCGGACTGCGCCATGGCCGTCGGCACCGCCAAAGCGGAGATGACCAAAAAGGCATTCGGGCCGAACACAAGCCAGCTGGCACGCTGCAATCGGCGAATGGATGGACTGGGCGGGTACATCACGCATGCCAGCTTAAGGATCAAACCTTAATTTCCGATGAGTTTTCGGCAACCGGAAACAGATCCACAGGCATGTCTCTGCAAACAAGCGGCCCGACGGCGATAGGATGTTTGGTCATGGAAACAACAACCATCCGCAACGCTCGTGTGTCCCGGATCGGATTGGGGACGTGGGCCATTGGCGGTCTCGATTGGGGCACGGTTTCGGAGAAGGACGCCATCGCCACCTGCGTTGGCGCGCTGGAGCGCGGCATCAATTTGATCGACACCGCGCCGATTTACGGCCACGGCCATGCGGAAGAGATCGTGGGAAAGGCGATGCGGGCCCATGGCCGCCGCGAAGACTTTTATGTCGCAACCAAAGCAGGGCTCGAATGGAACGAGCGCGGGTGCTTCGCCAACTCGACGACGTCTCGATTGCGCCGGGAACTGGAAGACAGCCTGCGCCGCCTGGATACCGACTACATCGACCTCTACCAGATTCACTGGCCGGATACGCTCGTGTCGGTCGCGGAAATAGCAGGCCTGCTTGCTGCGTTTCAGCGCGAAGGCAAAGTCCGCGCGCTGGGCGTGAGCAACTTCAGCGTCGCGCAGATGAAAGAGTTTCGCAGCATCGCGACCCTGGCATCGGATCAGCCGCCCTACAACCTCTTCGAGCGCGCCATCGATGATGAAATATTGCCCTGGTGTGCCGAGAACGATGTCGCGGTGCTCACTTATAGTTCGCTGTGCCGCAGCCTGCTGGGAGGGCGTCTGAAACGCGGAATGACCTTCGCCCCCGACGACATTCGCACGGCCGATCCGAAGTTTCGCGAACCGCAATTCAGCCAATACATGACGGCCGTCGAACGGCTGACCACATTCGCCCGCGAGCGATTCGGAAAATCCCTCGTCGAGCTGGCAGTGCGCTGGGTGCTCGACCGGCCCGGGGTGACCGTCGCCTTATGGGGCGCAAGGCGGCCGGAACAACTGGACGCCGCCGCTGGCGTGATGGGCTGGACGCTCGATGTCGAGGCCATGGCAGCGATCGATCGCATTGTTGCGGAGTCGGTCACCGAACCAGTGGGCCCGGAATATTTGACGCCATTGGTCCGCGAATCCTGATCATTTTTGTAGCTGTCTGAGCGGCTCCGGTCGGGCAGGATTTTGACAGCCGACGGACCCCAGCCAGTTCTGCGATACTTAGTCCGTTATGCCGATTGCCGACCTGCAGGACGCTGCCCAGAAGATCGCCGGATTTCTCGCCAACCTGAACAAGCTGGGCGGATTACGCCTGAAATACCGGATTACCGCTGGAGACGGCGCGCGCGACCCTGAGGGTCTTGAAGCGCGTGTGATTTACGTCGAGCTGGGCGGTCCTGACGTGCCCCTTGTGACGCAGCACAACGGCGAGCTTCTGCGGGCGCTTGAGACCGTGGCTGCGCAGATGCTTCGTCTTGAACAGCGCGAGCACGACCTGATCAGTTTCGACGCCGGCAACTTCAAAGCACTCCGTGCGCAGGAACTGCGCATGGCCGCGGAAACCGCTGCGGAAAAGGTGCGTAAGACCGGCGTGCCCTTCGCGTTTCCGCCCATGAACAGCCGCGAACGCCGCTTGCTGCACCTGGCCTTCAAGACGATGGAAGGTGTGGAAACAGCGAGCTCGGGAGAAGGGCAGGATCGCTTCCTCGCGGTCTTCCCGGAGGGCAAAACCAACCTGTCGGTCGCGCCGCCGGTGCGGCCGCGGGGATTCGGCAGGCGCTAGACAGGATCAAACCCGCGCGAGGCGTATGCCACAATACCCTGCATGAGACCGTCCACTCTGCTCCTTTTGTTCAGTCTTTTCGCAGGCGTGTGTTCAGCGCAAAAGCGGCTTGTCCTCATTGACCAAGACGGATCCGGCCCCGGCGGCTCCAACCAGATGGCCATGCTGGTGCTCCTGCAATCGCCGCAGGTGCAGGTCCTTGGCATCACCATGGTCACTGGCAATGCCTGGCGCGACGAAGAGACGCTGCACACCCTGCGCATGCTGGAACTGACCGGCCACGGCGACATCCCGGTGGCCAAAGGCGCTGTGTTTCCGCTGGTCCGCACGCAAAAGGAAACCGAACTGCGAGAAGCTATCGACGGCAAAGTGACCTGGCTCGGGGCATGGGGCCAGGGGCCCACCACGCTGATGGAAACCGGCAATGGGGCGGTCAAGCCTGTAACGCCCGAAGATCTCCACGCGCATGGACCGTATGTCATTCCACCCATGCCCGAAGGCCACCCTACCCTCAAGCCTATCGACGAAGATGCGGTGCATTTCCTCATTCGCCAAGTCCACGCGCATCCACACCTGGTAACGATCTACGCAGCCGGTCCGATGACCAACATTGCGCTTGCCCTCGCCATCGATCCTGAATTTGCCGAGCTTACCCAGGGCATCGTGCTCATGGGCGGCAGCCTCAATCCGCAGACCGAGGACCCGGAGTTCGCCACCAGTCCGCGCCACGAATTTAACTTCTGGTTCGATCCTGAGGCGGCGCACATCGTGCTCCGGGCCGACTGGCCGCGTGTCGATGTGACCACCGTCGACGTCTCCATCAAGGCGCCCTTCACGCAAAAGATGCTCGACGACATTTCGAAAGCGCAAACGCCCGTCGCGCGTTACATCGCTGCCTGGAGCCAGGACCGCTATTACCTCTGGGATGAGCTTGCTGCCTGCGCGTGGCTCGATCCGACACTGATCACCCGAGAGAAGCTTGTCTACATGGACATCGACCTCAACCGCGGGGCCACTTACGGCGACACTGTCACATGGACCGAAAAACTGAAACCCGCGACGGGCGTGCGCCTCGTGCATGCGCAGACAGACCTTGATCTGCTGCGGTTTCAGAAGATGTTCGTCGACCTGATGACACGGCGCGGAGCAAACTAGCAGCGCACGCATTTGCACGTGGAGGTTCTTCGTGGAAGACAGGGTCGTTCCCGGCTGCTCAGTCCTGGGAAATTCCAGGCTGGTGGCATTCATTCCTACGCGGGGGGCGGCAAAAGCCAAGGCGTTCGATGGCGAGGTGCTTGGCCTGCGTCTTGTGTCCGACGAGTTGCCCTTCGCCCTGGTGTTCGACGCCAATGGGACAATGCTGCGCGTCACCGTCGTCCAGAATCTTAACCCCGATCCCTTTACGGTGCTTGGATGGGACGTCGCGTCCATTGAAGCGACAGTCGATGCCCGCCCTCGTTAAAGCCGGCGTCGAATTCCTGCGCTATCCAGTCATGAATGACGCCGACCCGCACGCGGTGTGGACGGCACCCAGTGGCGCGCGCGTGGCGTGGTTCGTCGATCCCGACGGCAATGTGCTAAGTCTGACGCAATTCAGCTAGCTTCAATCGGATCAGAACAAGAAGATTGGCGCAAATACAAAAGGCCGCAACGCGCGCGGCCTCTTGCATCCCCCCAGGCGTAAACCTATCCGTTCAAAAGTTCCTGCAGCTTGTTGACCGTGCGGTGCAGGTCCTTGTCGGTACGGCGCTGCTCGTCGATTTTCGAAATCGAATGCATCACCGTGGTGTGGTGCTTGTTGCCAAACTGGCGGCCGATTTCCGGCAAGCTGGCTTCGGTCATCTGCTTGGCCAGATACATGGCGATCTGGCGCGGCACCACGACGTTGCGCGAGTTGTTCTTCTGCTTCAGGTCGCTTACTTTCATGCCAAACTGCTCGGCCACGGCGCGCTGAATTGCCTCGATCGTAATCTTGCGCACCTGCATGTCGATGAACTGCTTGAGGCATTGCTGCGTGGCGACCAGCGTGATCTCCATGCGGTTGAGCTGGCACCAGGCAATCAGCCGAACCAGCGCGCCTTCGAGTTCGCGGACGTTGGTACGCACGTTCGACGCGATAAAGAGCGCTACGTCCGTCGGCAACACAACCTGCTCGGTCTCTGCTTTCTTTTGCAGAATGGCGACCTTGGTTTCGAGATCGGGCGGCTGAATGTCGGCGATCAGGCCCCACTCGAACCGCGAGCGCAGCCGGTCTTCAATTTCGGCAAGCTCTTTGGGAGGACGATCCGACGCGATCACGATCTGGCGCATGCTTTCGTGCAGCGCATTGAACGTGTGGAAGAACTCTTCCTGGGTGCGCTCTTTCTGCGCAATGAATTGAATGTCGTCGATGAGCAGAACGTCAACTGAGCGGAAGCGATCGCGGAAGCTGGTCATGCGGTCGTTGCGCAGAGAGGTGATCATCTCATTGGTGAACTTTTCCGCGGAGACGTAGCAGATGCTCGAAGAGGGATTGCGACGCTTCACTTCGTGGCCGATGGCGTGCATCAGGTGCGTCTTGCCCATTCCCACGCCGCCATACAGGAACAGCGGATTGTAGGCGCGCGAGGGCCGTTCTGCCACGGCAAGCGAAGCGGCACGGGCAAATTGGTTGCCGTTGCCGATCACGAAGTTATCGAAGGTGTATTTCGAGTTGAGCTGCGCGGCGGTGGACCAGTCGAATCGCGCCTGCTCAGGCATGCGGTGGTTCGGCGTGGAGGGGGGAGCAGTCGGCGCATGCGCCGGCAACGGGCCAAAGCCCCCGTCTTTGCGCTGCGGCGGAATCGACGGATCGTCGTTCGCCGTAACAAAGACCACATCGTCCAGCTCGAGCGACTGCAGATCAATCGCTTCCTGAATCAGGTCGCCGTACTTGTCGCCGATGTGCTGGAACTCCGCCGACGGCACGCGCACATACATCGTGCGTCCTGCGACGTGACTGAAGCGGGTGGGTTTCAGCCAAGTCTCGTAAGACTGGCGGATGACCTTCTTCTCGAGGGCTGCCAAAATTTGGAGCCAGGGATTGAGTGCCGAAGCCGGCGAAATAGCGAATACCATCGAGCGAATCCTTGCCTGCGCCGCCTGTGTACGGCCGGTCCGGTTCATTCGTCAGGTTTTGGCAATGGCTCTCGCAGCAGTGATGCCTTCGCTCACTGTTGCGTTGCTTTTTAAGCCTGCCTGGTCGCCTGTGTTGGTCCCGGAAAACATATCGGGACACGGAATGAAACTTGCACCGTGGGACGCTGGGAAACTTTCTTGAACGGACCCGATAGTAGCACATCTGAGAGTCGTTGCAATCCCCCATTCACAATAGTTCGACGAATCTTTTGCGGGTTGCACCAACGATGGTGAAAGCACCAAAAATTTTCTCGGCGGCGTCTGTTTCGCTCGCGATTCTGATGCTTGACGCATCGCTTTATTTGCTTCTTTGCGCGCATTTTTTCGAGATGACCAAAGTTGTCTGTTCGATACCCTGCCCCGACCCCCGACTGGATTCAAAACCCAACATGCGATACACTGAATACTTGCCGACAAGGCACAATTTTTGACTGGATTCAGGAGCGCATTTTCATGCCAAAGCGCACATTTCAACCCAACCGCCGCAGCCGCGTAAAAAAGCACGGCTTTCGTTCGCGGATGAAGACCAAGAGCGGCGCAGCCGTCCTCAGCCGCCGCCGTGCGGCCGGCCGTAAGCGTGTCAGCGTCAGCGCCGGATTCCGCGACTAAGCGAATCTGCAGTTGTCTTGATTCGAAGTCGATGAACCGCAGTGGTTTTTTCCTCAGGACGAAGCGGCTCACCACCAATGCAACAGAAAACGCAATGAACTGCGGAGCTGCTTGCATGCAGCCTTCCGTCGTTCAGGCCGGGGACGTGTTGGGTGTATTGCCGATCCGGCCACCCTCCGGCACTGCCACATGAGCAATCTCCCACCGACTGGCTCGCATCAGGCACAATCTGTTTCGCTCCCGCGCCGGCTCACACTGACAGGTGCACGCCTGCGGCGCCATGCCGACTATCAGCGCGTCTATGCGGCAAGCCGCAAGCGCCAATCTGCTTCCATGAGCTGGTTTCTTGCTCCACAGTCCGAACCTTCGGCCGGCCCGCGAGTCGGGCTCACCGCCGGCAAGGTGCTGGGCAAGGCTCCCGAACGCAATCGCATCAAGCGTCGGATGCGCGAAGTCTTGCGGCGCCACGTAGATCTGCTGCCGGTGGGCTTCGATCTTGTTCTGCATCCCCGCCGCTCGGTTCTCGACGTCGATTTCACGAAACTAGAAGCCGAGGTTGTGCGTATCCTTTCACAGGCCAAGTCTGAAGCAGCGCGCACGCAACAGGCTGTCGCAGCAAGGCCGGGTGTATGACCAGCATTCTTCTTGCTCTGCTCGCGCTTTACCGGCGCTGGGTTTCGCCGGCGCTGCACTCGCTCTCGCCGGGCGGGTGCAAGTTCGAGCCCACCTGTTCGGAGTATGCCCAGATCGCCATCGCCACCCATGGACCGCTGCGCGGCACAGGGCTCGCCCTTTGGCGGCTGCTGCGCTGCCATCCGTTCAGTCCCGGTGGCGTCGACCCGGTGCCCCTCATTCCTTGCAATCATGACTTTGCTCCCGGAGCGGCTGCGAACTCGCCCGCTCAGCCAACACCTTTCCCCCGCGAACCTTTACCATAGACAGAGCGGCGCTCATTGAAGCGACTCTTCTCTCAACGACAGGAAGTTCCCTTTGCCCGAATTCAAGAATCCCAACCTGGACGCCCAGGGACCTGCCGGCGGCGGCGCAAGCGGCGGTGATTTTCGCAGCATGCTCATCATGCTCGCTGTGATCATGGTGGGTCTCCTGGCCTTCCAATACTTCAAGCCCGCCGAACCGGCGCCGGTAACACCGCAGCCCGCCGTGCAGCAGAAGGCCGCGCCGCCAGTTGGTGCGCCATCGCCGGCAGCGTCTTCTAATACGTCAGTCGCAGCGGCTGCGCCCGGCACACCGGCCATCGCTGCTGCTGCCGAGACCACCACCACTGTTGAAAACGAGCTGTATCGGATCGTCTTCACCAATCGCGGCGCGCAGGTCAGGCACTGGATCCTGAAGAAGTACTTCGACACTGCCGGAAAGCCGCTCGATCTTGTGCAGCCCCAGTTGGCCGAACAATTCGGACTGCCGCTCTCGCTTTTCACGTACGAACCCGATTTGACGACGCAGTTGAACCAGGCGCTCTATGAGGCATCGACAACCGGAACTCTGCTCGCTCCGGGCTCGTTGACCTTCCACTACGCGCAGGGCGGACTCGATGTGGTGAAGACTTTCCGCTTCGATTCGAGCTACGTCATCGGGATCGATACTGAAGTGCGGCGCAATGGCGCTCCGGTGCGCGCTCTGGTGGACTGGCCCGCAGGTCTCGGTGACATGGAGGAGTTCCTTCCATCCTCCACCACGCGCAGCACGATCCTGACTCAGTCGCAGATTATTACCTCGGTTGGCGGCAAAGACGACATTACCGCTGCGGCCAAGGTGAGCGGCAACGCGACATCGGAACAGCCTTACGATTTTGCTGGTCTTTCGGACCTTTACTTCGGAGCAGCATTTCTTCCCGATGCCCCCGACCGTGCCGTGTTGGTCACGCAGCACAACAGTTTCGACGTGCCGAGCGATTTGAGCAACCCTGCCAGCCAGAAGAAACCCGACCCAGTCCTGGGCCTCGCCATGGGCGATGCAAGCGGTGTTACCCATCTGCGTCTCTTCGCCGGACCGAAGCTGACAGATCTGCTCAACAGCGTGCATGCCATTGGCACGGACGGCAAACAGGACGGGCCGACTCTCCAGCCGCTGATCCAGTATGGATGGCTCGGACTGATCGCCAAGCCCCTCTATCTGGCTCTCCGCTGGCTCCATAATCTGCTCGGCGCCGGAGCCTACACGTGGGGCTGGGCCATCATCATCTTCACCGTACTCTTCAACTTGATCTTCCTGCCGATGCGCATCACCATGACCAAGTCTTCGCTGAAGATGTCGCGCATTCAGCACAAGGTTGATGCGCTCAAGCGAAAGTATGCGCACCTGAAGATCAACGACCCCAAGCGCAACGAAATGAATACGGAAATGATGGCGCTCTACAAGCAGGAGAACATCAATCCGTATGGCAGCTGTCTACCGCTCCTGCTGCAGATGCCGCTGTTTTTCGCGTACTACCGGGTGCTCTACAGCGCGGTCGAGCTACGCCAGGCTCATTGGTTCTGGCTCACCGATCTTTCCACGCCCGACCCGATTCACGTGCTGCCCATCTTCATCATCATCACCATGTTCCTGGTGCAGTTCATCACTCCTTCGCCGGGCATGGATCCGCAGCAGCGGCGCATGATGGCCATTGTGATGCCGATCTTCATGGGCTACATTCTCTGGCACTATGCCTCAGGTCTGGCGTTGTATTGGATCACGGGCAACATCATCAACCTCGCCATCCAGATCGCCATCAACCAGTCGTCGATCGGCAAGGAACTACACGAGATCGCCGCGCGGCGAGCTGCTAAGAAAAGTGGGAACGGCAGCAATCAGCGCGTGATCGAAGGACGCCGGTAGATCGCGGAAAACTCGATAGAGCGCGGCTGCGTTCCAATGTTTCCTAAAACGTGGCCAGAGCGCGCGTCACCGTGTTGTGCGCGAACTGGAACCCGGCGCTCTCCAATCTTGCCGAGACCACCCGGGTGCTCGCCAACAGCGCTTCATCCGCCATCTGGCCATAGGCCAGCCGCAGCGCGAATGCAGGCACGGCCAGTAGTGCCGGCCGATGCAACCGCCGCGCCAAAATGCGCGTGAAATCCGCGTTTGTGATGGGATTCGGCGCAGTCACATTCACAGGCCCCGAAAGCGAACTGGTCTCGGCTGCGAAGAGCGTGATCGCGGCGGCATCTTCCAGGCTCACCCAGCTCATCCACTGCCTGCCGGAGCCGAGTTTTCCTCCAAGTCCCGCCCGGAAAATTGGCAACATCTTCTCGAGCGCGCCGCCCTCTGCGCTCAGCACTACGCCAAAGCGCAGATGGACTACGCGGATGCCGGCGTCGAGAGCCGGTTGAGTCGCAGCCTCCCATTTCTGACATAGATCAGCGAGAAACCCGGAGCCCGGTTCCGATGTCTCGTCGAGCACGGTGTCGCCGCGGTTCCCGTAGATTCCTACTGCCGACGCCACCAGCAGTACGCGCGGCGGCCGTTCCAGACTGGCCAATGCAATCGCTAGCGCACGCGTCGAGTCCACGCGGCTGGAAACCATTTCGCGCTTCCACGCCTCAGTCCATTTGTGATCGGCAAGGCTGGCGCCCGACAGATGGATCGCTACACCACAGCCTTCCAGCGCGCTCCGGTCAGGAATCGCCGGGCTTGCCGACGGGTTCCACGGCACGCGGCCCGGACGTGGCGCGGCATCCCGCACCAGCCGCACAACTTCTGCGCCGCGCGCTACGACCTGTTGCCGGATTGCAGAACCCACCAGGCCCGAAGCTCCGCTGAGCACCACGCGGTGCAAAGGTGCTGTCCCGATGACCAAATTCCCTAGAGTTGACATCCAAATACACCTGACGCTTCGTACTCACTATGAGACGGCCGCCCGTTTGCCTTCCTCATACGACTTTAGTATCATGAGAAATGATTTTGATCTGGGCAACAAAGTGAGTAGCTTTGGACCCCGGGAAGGTGGCGAATGAAGGAGACGGAGCCAGTTCGCAGCGAGAAGACGCAAAAGGCGCAAGTGGACACAGAAACCACGGAGCGCTTTATCGAAGAAAAGCATATTGGCGAGCGGATCAAGCGTCTGCGCTTGAAGAAATCTATGGGTTTGGTGGAGCTTGGACGGCATACCGGCCTCTCGGCCAGTTTCCTTTCTCAACTCGAGACCGGCCGCGTGGTGCCCACCCTTCGCAACCTGGCTCGCATCGCCATGGTTTTTTCCAAAGACCTCTCCTACTTCTTTGAGACCGAACCCCAGGCCATGTTTCGTGTCCACCGACGCAAGGAGCGGGTACGGCTGCCGCAGACCGGCGTGGAAGATCCCACATACTTTTTTGAAAGCCTCGGCTACATGGTGCCCGACCGGCACATGGACCCGTATTTTGCCGAATTCATCCCGCTGGAGAAGCACCACGAGCCGCGCGCGCATATGCACCCGGGGTTCGAGTTCTTGTACGTGCTGGAGGGCGAACTTGCTCTGCATCATGGCGAACACCATTGCACACTGGAACCAGGCGATGCCGTCTACTTCGATGCCAGCACGCCGCACTCCTACGTATGCGCAGGGAAAAAGCCGGCTGACGCGCTCATCGTCACCATGCACCAGCTTCCTCCCAACCAGCCGGTGACTCTGTTGCGACAGGCGGGCGGGCGCGCATTTCCGGGCGGAGCGGCACCCGGCGCTCCGGCCAATACCCAGGCTTCCATTCGCTAACCAGTCGATTCTTCGCCGGCCATCGCTGCGCCTTCAATGCCGCGGGCACCTTGGGCATGCTTCTGTCACCGTTCCTGCGGGAAAAAGCACTCCGCACTTCGATCTCGTTCTTAGTCCTTTCTATTCGCAAAGAAAGACGCAACATCCTGCCAATCGTTCACGCGCGTGTAGCCGATGGCAGTCACGTTATGCGGTGCCGTGTAGAGCAAACCTTGCCCTTCAAAGCGCTGCAGGTTGCGTGGCAGGTCATCAATCAGGAAGTCCGCGCGTAATATGCTCTTGTTTCCGCAGAAGACATAGTTGGTGGGCGGAATGAAGGAGAAGTGTCGCTGCAGCCAGCGGTACTTGGGACCCAACGAGTTCGGGACGGCCATGGCCTGCGTCGCGATAAAGATCTCGAAACGCACAGAGAGCTGCTTTAGAACCTCCTGCGCGCCGGGCATGATGTCGAGATCCTCAAAAAAGTCCTCGGCGTCGAGAAACGCGCGAAGTTCCTCCTGGCGGTCTGCGGGTGCAATCTCCCAGATGCCTTTGCCGGTGAGGTCATCAACCGTGACTGACTCATCAAATGCCTGGTTGTAGCGGCGGAGATGCTCTCCAAGCGTATCCGCCATTACCTCATCCATGTCCACGCAGATGCGCTGCATGTGTGCAACCTCTGTTTTTGTTTGTTCTTCGAACTTGCCGGTCCCTGCCTGAGCGCAGGTCGCGGCCGCGGCAAAATTCTGTCAGGCGCCGGCCTGGTGCGGCTTCCGTATGGCACGACCGTCACTCGTTGCAGTTTCGGTCTGCGGGGCCTTCGGCGCTGCCGCGATGGCAGGATCCCAATAGAGAAGTCGCCCGCAGCTATCGCAGTTCAGCAACTGGCCTTCGCGCAACTGATTCCAGGTCTGCGGACGCACGCCCATGCGGCAACCCGGGCACTGTTGATTCTCGGCTCTCGCAATTCCCGTGCCACGAGCCGCGGCAATGCGGTCGTAGCGTGCAAGCAGATCTTCTTCAATATTTGGCCGCAGCGCAGTGCGTTCTGCCTCGAGCGCTGTCAGCTGGCTTGCAAACTCCGCCTTGCGCAGGGCAACGCGCTCCTTCGTCTTGTCGAGTGTCGTTGCCAGCTCTTCAACCTGGGCGCGTGCGGAGGCCAGCGCAGCTTCCTGTGCTTCTGTGCGCTCCAGGCTCGCAAATTCCTCGTTCTCCAGGCGCTCGGCTTCACTCTCGGCAAAGCGGACTTCATGGTCAATTGCCTCGGCCTGCGCAGCCGTCGTGATCGTGTCCTGTTGTGCCCGGTAACGCGCAGCCTTCTGGCGATGCCCGGAAATCTCCCGTTCCAGCCGGTTCCGCAGCGACTCCTCGCGAGACAGCGCATCCGATGCTTCGGCCGCCTGCCTTTGCGCCGAAGTCAGCGCCGACTCGGCCTTTGCGATTTCAGCAGGCAGGGCACGAGCCGATTGGTTCGTTTGGGCTCGTTCCAAGTCGATGGCTTGCAGTTTTACGAGGTATTCAATCTGCGCTTGCATCTGTGCATTGAAGTCTATGCTATCTGGCGTCTAATGCGAAAATGGGCGCTCCGCTCCGGCTTCAAGAGCATCCAAGAGTGTGAGATGGGATCTGCTCAGGGAACTGCGCCCAGGAAACGTCGTCGAAGCTGGCTCTGGTGGACATCGGGACTGGCCCTTGCATTATTTGCGGCTCTTGCCGTGCTGGCCGGTCTGCTAACCGCGATCGCGCACAATGCGGAGCCCTATCTGCGCGCGCGCATCGTCGAGGGCCTCTCCCGGCATTTTCACGCGCGCGTCGAGCTCGATACATTCCACGTCTCGCTTGCCAACGGGCTGCATGGCGAATGGGGTGTCTGGGCACGCGGCGGCGGCCTGCGCATTTGGCCTCCCGTACAGGTAGGCGGTGTCCAGGTTCCAAGTCCCACGCAACCGGATCTGCCCCTCGTTCAACTTGCACAATTCGGATTCCATGCTCCGCTGCGCTATAAGTCCGGCCAGCCCATCTCCATCAGCGCTGTGCACCTTCAGGGTCTCGAGATTCACCTTCCCCCTCGCTCGCACTTCATCCACGTGAACCCTGCCCAGGGCGCCGCTCCGCCTGCTGGGTCGAAGGGTTCCGCGCTGCCGGTTCGTTTTGAGATTGGCAATCTCGATTGCTCCGGGGCGCACATCGTTCTTGAATCAAGCAAGCCGGGCAAACTTCCTATGGAGATTGCGATTGCGCAGTTGCATCTCACCCACATCATGCCCGACGAAGCCATGCGGTTTGAAGCCGAACTGACTAACCCGCGGCCCGTTGGCGCGATTCATACCAAGGGAACCTTTGGACCCTGGCAGGTGGAAGACCCAGGCGAATCGCCGCTCGCCGGAGACTACAGCTTCGATCATGCCGATCTGAGCACCTTCAGAGGCATTGCCGGCATTCTTGATTCCACCGGCAGCTATAGCGGAACTCTACGCAATATCGAAGTGGAAGGGCAGACCAACACCCCTGACTTCCGCCTCACCACCTCCGACAATGTCTCCGAGTTGAAGACGCATTTTCATGCGAACGTCGACGGCACCAACGGCGACACGTGGCTCAGTCCTGTCGATGCCACACTTGGCCACTCGCATATTCTCGCGCGCGGTCAGGTGGTGCGCGTTCTTGCCCCAGCTTCTGAAGGGCCGCCGCATAGCATCGGGCACGATATCGACCTGAAGATTTCCATCGATCACGGGCATATCGAAGACTTCGTCCGCATCGCCACGAAAGGCTCGACATCGCTGCTCACCGGGGACCTCGTACTGAACTCCACGCTCCACATTCCGCCCGCGCAGGTGCCGGTCCTCGATCGGCTCACCATGGATGGGAGCTTCACACTGAGCGGTGCCCAGTTCACCAGCCCCAAGGTGCAGGATCGCATCGCCGAATTGAGTCTGCGCGGGCAGGGCAAACCCAAAGACGTGAAGTCGACCGAAGCAGGGAGCATCGCTTCAACAATGCAAAGCGATTTCAAAGTGGCGGCCGGCAAGGTTTCGCTGCCCAATCTCGACTTTACTGTTCCCGGCGCCGACATTCAGCTCAAGGGGTCCTACGGCCTCGTCGACGGCACCATCGGCTTTGCGGGCACTGCCCGCATGGAGGCCACCGTGTCGAAGATGGTGGGGGGCTGGAAGGGCTTTCTGTTGAAGCCTGCCGATCGCTTCTTCAAGGGCGACGGCGCGGGCACCGAAGTGCCGGTGCATGTCGATGGAACGCGCGAGCATCCCGAGTTTGGCGTCGACCTCAAGCAGATGAAGCACGGCTCGGCGCAGCATCCCGACGAGCAGACACATCCGCAAAGTCCCGCCGATCAGCCGCAGCCTCCCTCGACCGACAGTCCGTCGAAACAGGCAAAGCGCACTGCGACCCAGTCTTCTGCAGATCAGCAAACTCATCCGCAATCGCCCGCGGACCAGCCTCAACCCTGATTCGCAAATTGCAATTTCCGGCGCCTGTCCTCGCCACGCTGCTGCACATCTCTGCAACGATGTTCCTGTACAATTCGCTGTTACCGAGAACATCTTTTGGAGGACAGTCATGGATCTGTTCCTTGTAATTGTGCTGGCAGCCGTTGCCATACTCGCCCTTACGCTCATTCTGGGCAGCTTTTTCACCGTCAATACCGCACAGGTCGCCATCATCACGCGCTTCGGCAAATTTCTGCGCGTCGCTGAAGCCGGGCTCAACTGGAAGACGCCCTACTTCGATTCTGTTTCCGGGCTCGTGAGCCTGCGCGTCAATCAAATCAATCTCACCATGGAGACCAAGACCAAGGACAATGTCTTCGTCACCATTCCGATTTCCGTGCAGAATCGCGTGAGGCCCGAAAAGGTCTTCGACGCGTTCTACAAGCTTTCGGATCCTGTGGCGCAGATCAAGTCCTACGTCGAACAGGTCATCCTCGGCCATGTGCCCAGCATGACGCTCGACGAGGTCTTCGCATCGCAGTCGAGCATCGCCGCGGCCGTCAAGCAGGAACTCGATGCCGACATGGCCGCCTTCGGCTACGAGATTGTCAACGTACTTGTCACCGATATTGTGCCCGACGCCAAGGTCAAGTCCGCAATGAACGACATCAACGCCGCGCAGCGCGAGCAGGTGGCCGCTACTGCCCGCGGCGAAGCCGACAAGATTCTGGTCGTGAAGAAAGCCGAAGCCGAGGCCGAGAGCAAGGCGCTCCAGGGACAGGGAATCGCCAACCAGCGCAAAGCTATCGTCGAGGGACTGCAGGTGTCCATCGAGCAATTCCAGAAAGCCGTCGAAGGCGCCACCTCGCGGGATGTCATGCAACTGGTGCTGGTGACTCAGTACTTTGACACCCTCAAATCCATTGGCGAGAACGACAAGACCAACACGCTCTTTCTCGCCCACTCCCCCGGCGCGGTAAAGGAAGTATCCGACCAGATTCTCAACTCCATGCTGGTCGCCCAGAAAGCAAACGGTTAGTTCGAATCCGTGCCGGCGGCACATCGTTGCCGGCCCGCACCGATTCGGCATCTACGTCGCGCCTGCATGTGACGAAACGTCTGCCCTTTCCCAGCGAAATGTGTTAGCTTGGCGTGTTCACACCGTTGGCCTGTTTACGAGCAGCGGAGTGAGGAACTGTTTTCCCCAGGGCGCAGGCTTGCCGGCGCTCTGGGCTTCATCCTCACGCGAGGAGCCGCCATGCACTTGAGCCGCACGTTCGCACGCTACACCCTATCCCTGTCTCTAATTTCCGCGGCACTGGGCGGTCTTGCCCAGGCCCCGTCCGCATCCGCACTGCAGGCGGCTCAGCCTGACGGACCGGAGTGGTGGCGTCACGCCGTTCTCTACGAAATCTACCCTCGCAGCTTTCAGGATTCCGACGGAGACGGAATTGGCGACATCAAGGGCATCGCGTCGCGTCTCGACTATCTCCACGACCTAGGTATCGATGGCATCTGGATCACGCCGATGTACCCTTCGCCGGGTATCGACTACGGCTACGACATCTCGGACTACACCGCCATCGATCCCGTGTATGGCTCCATGGCCGACTTCGATAACCTCGTTGCCGAGGCCAAAAAGCGCAATATCCGCGTCATCATGGACTACGTCATCAATCACACCAGCGATCAGAATCCGTGGTTCCTCGAGTCGCGTTCTTCACGCACCAATCCCAAGCGCGACTGGTATGTGTGGCATGACGGTAAAGGCGAAACGGCTGCCGACAAGGGCATGGTTCCCAACAACTGGCAGTCCTGGTTTGGAGGCTCTGCCTGGCAATGGGATGAGAAGACGCGCCAGTACTACTATCACTACTTTTATGTGCAGCAGCCCGACCTCAACTGGCGCAACCCTGAAGTCCACGCCGCCATGGACGGCGTGCTCGATTTCTGGATGAAGCGCGGCGTCGCCGGTTTCCGCATCGATGCCGTATCGCGCCTCTTCGAAGACCCGAATCTGCACGACGACCCCTACCTGCCCGGCCGCAATGCCTATGGCGATCGCAACATTCAGCACAAGTACACCGACGACTTGCCCGAAGTTCACGACGTCCTCAAGGAAGTGCGACGGGTGGTCAACAAATATCCGGGCGATCCCGTGCTGGTGACCGAAGCCGATGAGCCTAACGTCGAAGCCCTGACCAAAATGTATGGTCAGAACGACGAAGTCCAGCTTCCCATGGATTTTCAGATCGCCGATGTCAACGAGCTTTCAGCGACGCGCTTTCGCGAACTCTTCAGCCAGATCGAAAACAACTCTGCACACGGACAGCCGGAGTATTTCTTCTCGAACCACGATCAGCGCCGCCAGTGGGACCGCTATGGCGACGGCGAACACAATGACCAGATTGCAAAATTGATGGCCACGCTCGAGCTCACCACGCGCGGCACGCCGCAGATGTACTACGGCGAAGAACTCGGTATGCGCACCACCGACCCTGCCCGCATCGAAGATGTCCACGATCCCATCGGGAAACTCGGCTGGCCCAAAGACAAGGGTCGCGACGGCGAACGTACGCCCATGCAGTGGGACGTTGCCGCCGGCGCCGGCTTTACGACATCTGCCAAACCGTGGCTGCCCATTCCGCCCAGCGCGGCTGCGTACAACGTCGTCACAGAGGCCGCCGATCCCAACTCGATTTACAACGCCTACAAGCGTCTGCTCGCGCTGCGCAAGTCCGATTCCGCTCTCCGCGACGGCGCCCAGGAGAGCATCAACAACGAGGATCGCGACGTTTTCGCCTATCTTCGCCGCACCCGCGACCGCACCGTCCTGGTCGCGCTGAACATGAGCAACAGGCCTCACACCGTCAAATTCAACTGGGCAAGTTACGGTGTTCGGGGAACGAAGCTATCCACGCTCTACGATTCACCGGTCATTTCGGCCGAAAAATTCGACGCCGTCGAGTTGGCGCCCTTCGGCGTTCTGGTTGCTGCGGTCGAGTAGACATGCCACGGCCCGATGCCCAGCCAATTATGTTACTTTCACTCTCGTCACACCGCTGCCGGATCCACGAGCAGAGGGTGACAGGACCGGGTGCCCGGCTGCACCACTTCCTCGCCGGCGCTCCCGAATTAGGAGCCTGCAATGTACTGGACCAACCGCATCTCAATCTGTGTCACGGCTCTGCTCTTCGGGGTTGCGACAATCGCTGCCGGAGGGCAAGCTGTGCCCCAAAAAAACCCGACGTCTGCCCGCGCCACGACTTCCAGTGAACGCGACTGGTGGAAAAATGCCGTCATCTACGAGATATACCCGCGCAGTTTTCAGGATTCGAACGGGGACGGTATCGGCGATCTGAACGGCATTACCCAGCGTCTTGACTACCTGAAGAAACTGGGTGTCGATGCCATCTGGCTTTCGCCGATCTATCCTTCGCCGCAGGTCGACTTCGGCTACGATATCTCCGACTACGAAAACATTGATCCGCAGTACGGCACCCTGGCCGACTTCGATCGTCTCATCGCCGAAGCCGACAAGCGCCACATTCGCGTGCTCATGGATATGGTCATGACCCATACTTCCGACAAGCACAAGTGGTTCCTTGAGTCGCGCTCATCGCGCACCAATCCTTATCGCGACTGGTACATGTGGCACGACGGCAAAGGCCAGACGGCGACCGATAAGGGTGAAGTTCCCAATAACTGGCAATCCGATTTCGGCCACTCGGCCTGGGAGTGGGACGAGAAAACGCGCCAGTACTACTATCACAAGTTCTATATCCAGCAGCCCGACCTCAATTGGCACAATCCCAAGGTCCACGAGGCCTTTGATCAAATCATTGCCTTCTGGCTCAAGCGTGGGGTGGGCGGCTTCCGCTTCGATGCCATTACGACGCTCTTCGAAGACCCTGAGATGCGCGATGAGGATGTTCTCCTCGACAAGGACGGCAAAACGTTTCTGAATTCCTACGGCGACATCGCGCTCAACGACACCCGGACCAACAATCTGCCCGAAGTGCACCCCGTCATGGCCGAGTTTCGCGCCTATGCCGACAAATTCGCAACAGATAAGTTTCCCGGAACGCGCGTCTTCATTGGCGAGACCTATCTACCGAATGTCGAAGAGCTCAAGAAACAGTATGGAACCACCGAACATCCTGAATTCCACTTGCCGATGGACACGCAGATCGGCTTTATCAACAAGCTCGATGTGGCCACCTTCCGCATGCGCTTGAGCGACGCAGAAGAGAAGCTCGGCGGCCATCTGCCGCTTATCGTCTTCGACAATCACGACAATCCCCGGCTCGACACGCGCTATGGCGACGGTGTGCACGACACTGATATCCAACGCGTCATCTCCACCATCCTCTTCGCCAGTCGCGGCGCCTCACTCTTCTATTACGGCGACGAAATCGGTATGAAAACCACACCGCCCACGCGCAAGGAAGATGTGAAAGATCCCGTAGGTCTCACCGGCTGGCCAAAAGACAAGGGCCGCGACGGCGAGCGCACACCCATGCAATGGGACGACAGCGCCAACGCCGGGTTTGCATCGGCCAATGTGAAGCCATGGCTGCCTGTTCCGCCCACCTACACAACGGTCAATGTAAAGGCCGCCGAAGCTGATTCCAACTCGCTCTTTACCTGGTATCAGACGCTGATCCGGCTCAAGAAGACGGTGCCCTCGCTTGTCGATGGGCAGCAAACCATGCTCGATACCGACAATACGAGCGTGTTAAGTTGGGTGCGCCAGGCGCCCGGTGAACCATCCGTAGTTGTCGCCCTCAACTTCACTCCCGACCCGCAGACGGTCAACCTCAATGTTCCCGCTGCAGGCAGCGGGCTTAAGACACTGCTGAAGACGCCGGGAGCGGCGGATCCGGCTTCGCTTCAGTCCATCCAGCTCGGCCCCTTCGGGGCCTATGTTGGCCAGATGCAATAAGGCTCGGCATCGAGGTATCACCGCAGCGGCTCGGCACTCCCGGGCCGCTGTCGCGTTTCAGGGCGTGTGCGGACGATAGTCGCCACAAGTGCGGATTTCAACTACGTGTCGAATTCGGGGTCGGTTTCGTCGGCACGGGGCTCTGGGACATTCGCTTCCGCCTGGTGTAGCCGGTCCAGGGTCTTTCGGTAATACCAGGCAGCCGCCAACCCGCCTGCCAGGGCTGAAGCCGCCGCTACCAGCCCCACCTTGAACCATCCCGAGGGGCGTGGTTCTGTCCCTGCTTTCGTTTGTGAACCTTCAGATTCCATGTCACTTGACCTGCGGTCAGCCCTGTACTCGATAACGTAATTCTGAGCTTGTTTCGATGCGCCGAAACAAGATAAAGTTTGAAATCCCACATCGTGAGAAAATATCGAATTTTGTATTTGCAATCTCCTCAATCTATAGTAAGGTGTAGATATTCCGGTGAGGAAGGCGGTAGAGCTACCCCTTCAGCCCGGAAGTAGTTTGCGTCACTGGCCTCCCGGCACGAACAGCAAAACGTTCGTGCCGTCTTTTTTTCTGCCCAGTCGCTCACCACGCCCCGACCCTCCGGTCAGACAAATCAGGCATTCGCACGGCGCTCCCCTTCGTTCTAGAATGACCTCGAGAGCCTCTCATGAAATCAAAGACTTGGTATCGCTGGACCGTCGCCCTCTTCGTTTGTGTGATTACAGCAGCAAGCTACGCCCAGTGGTCGAACCCCGCCGACGAGGTGCCGGCTTGTCACCCCTCGGCTCCGCTCAAGGTCAGCGCCCTTGCGCCCATCCTTGCCGGTCCCAAGCTGACTGGCGACAACTTCCGCTATCCGTGGCAGGTGCACGTCTACCAGCAGGCCGGACGCATTGGCAACGTGCTCTATCAGCTGCCTTGCAACTGCCGTTGTGACCGCGCCCTCGGCCACACGAGCCTCCGCAGTTGCTACGAAGGGCTCCACGGCACGGAATGCTCCACCTGCGCCAAGGAAGCCTTCTATGCCTACCGCGAGACCAAGGCTGGCAAGACTCCCGCCCAGATCCGCGCCGGCATTGCCCGCCACGAATACGAATCCATCGATCTCGAACAGCAGTAGTCGATCGGGGCATGGCATAAGGTTGGGTTGAGCCCGCCCCTTGATTTCAGGGCGGTTTCACCATCCTGGGTCTGCCGTCCGCCAGCCGAAAGTCAATTCAGCGTAGAATAGAGACAGCAGCACGAGCCAGTTGGCCCGGCTCGCACCCGTTTCCGGCACACGTGCTGGAAGCGTCATGGGGGCGTCACGGTTTCGACGGGATCGATTGCGGCATAGGAGGCATGTCGGGGTGTGGGCACCCGTAATCGCCTGCAAAAACAAAGTTGCCAACGATAATCTGGCACTTGCAGCTTAATTAACTAAGCTGCCGTCTTTCGCGGTCTTGCCTATGGGCTGCGAGCAAGACGTCATTCAGTAGGCTGGTGGTTGCTTCTCGGTCCGTGTTGTAACCACAAGATCATCGGACTAGCTTCATGCGCATCTTGTCCGTTCTGAGCGCATGAGGCGAAAACATGCGGAACCGGACACAGCATGGACTCTCCTGGCTGACAGCGATTTCGGACGCGGGTTCGACTCCCGCCGCCTCCACCATAACTTCTCATTCATCACTGGTAATTCCCGATCAGCACAAACGGCGCCCAGTAAAACGGATGCGCCAAATTACCGGGCTTTGGCGCTGCGCCCGCCTCGGCCTGCAGTCCCCGCGCGCCGGGAGCTTTCGCCGCCGCTTCCCCAGAATGCAAAAACGCCAGCTGCGCATGACGCAACGCTTCGGCCTTTCCGGCTGCCGGCGCCTTCACCCAGCCTGCATAGAAATCACCCATCAGCCGACTGGTGCTCGCGTCGTTCACATCCCACAGTGTTGCCACTACCGCTTCGGCGTCCTTCTGTTGCGCGATCATTCCAAGGCTATCCACCTCGAGCCCATTTTGCGCCACATCGCCCTTCGCGGTGCTGCAAGCTGAGAGCGTCAGCAAATGTGTTCCGGTGAAGCGCACGGTCGAATCCTCAAGCTGCGAGAGCGTCAACTCGTAGCCGTCGGATGCTCCCGTCGTATCGCCTCCCAGCATCAGGTAAGGCTCATCGCCGCCGCCGCCCGTTTCCATCACGAAGTGGCTCGCGATATGCACCACCGGAAACCCCGCGCCCGCTCCGAGTCGGTCCTTCATTGCCGCAAAGGTGAAGCGCTCGTTGGTCAAGAGAACGCCGTCCATCGGGCCATGCGATTCGGGTACAGATGGATCATGCGCCGCTGCATCCAACTCGGGCTGCACGCCGGGCAGAGCTGGTAAGCCTCCATAGCTCTTCGACAGCCCCATTGCCAGCACCCGCAATCCACCAGCGTCTTTTGCTCTGTCCATGTGCCCGTAGCTCTCCG
>Ga0210385_10000444_pt1 | contig 30462 bp, 25 predicted proteins | sample IncBWH26OmetaG_FD_160107 | JGI IMG/M metagenome (GOLD analysis project Ga0210385, IMG submission 160107) | Forest soil microbial communities from Barre Woods Harvard Forest LTER site, Petersham, Massachusetts, United States - Inc-BW-H-26-O ...
GCAATGAACAGTCCCACCGAGATCGTGTCGATGACGCTGATGTCGAGTCGCACCCACTGGGCGTCGGCCTTATCGATCCACACCCGGCCCTTGACCTTGCTCAGCATCTTGGTCGCACGCTCTTTTGCCTGGTATCCGGGACGAGGTTCGGCCTCGATCGCCCAGGTGTCGCGCCCGTCCACCACCTCTGAACCCACGAGCCGGAAGTTGAAAGCATCCGCAACTTCCAGAATGTATTTTCGATCCTCGTCGCGCTCCTTCTCTTCTTTCTCCCGCCGCTTGCGACGGTCATTCTCCGACTCGTCCTTGCGCTTGTCGATCACCTTCTGGATTTTCTCTTCTTCCTTCTTCGCTTCGTTCTCCGGCAGCGGCTTGTCATCTTTGGAAATGAGCCGTTCCACCTCCTCGCCGTAAACCTGCAGCACCTCCCAGGTGCGCGTCTCCACTTTCTTCACCTGACCGCTGCCATCGAGCTTGTGTTCTTCTTCCCGCTCGACGTAGGTGTAATCGCGCCGCCGCTTCTCGTTGTCGAATTCTTTTTCTTGGGCGTACCGCAACAGTTCGCGAATCTGTTCCTGTGGGACTGCCCCCGAGGCATCCGGCACTAATTGGATCGGGGCCGCAGAAGCCACACCCGAAGCCGCGGACGGAGCGGAGCTCGCCGCGGCGCCGGGAGCGGCAGACGATTGACCCCAGGCGAAAAAGGTCAACCAGGCCAGTGCGAGAATCAAGCGAAGACAATACCGCATGCTATGTGTACGCACGATGATTTTGAGAAGTTCACCCTCACCACCCGCGCCTTAACTACTGACTAATATCGCGGATTACCTATTTCTCTGCGCGCTCCAGGCATCCCGCCCGAAATGAACGGCCATCCAGCCGATGCAGGCGCCCGGCCTGCGCAGGTGTGATCAGCGGAGTGTGCGAGATCGTCAGTAGGTACTCCGCCACAAACCATACCGGCTCTTCCGAGGTCATCCATTGCTGGCGGTCGAAGCGCTGCATGTGAACAGGACGGGAGAAAGTCCGCAGCGTGCGCTCGCCCCGCAGGTTGAAATAGGTATCGAAGTAGCTGAGCGCCAGCTCGCGCAGGCCGCGGTAGACCGGCTCGCGGTAGCGGCATCCGGTGTAGTTCGATTTCGCGAGCGCGCCCCAGTGCCCGTCGACCTGATAGACGGCAATGACGTGGTCGGTATCATGCTCGGCTTCAAGATCGAGAATCAGTGGAGGGTAGCCGATCACCCTCAAGGCTGCCGCGGCGAACAGAGCGCCTTCGTAGCAATGCGAAGTGTTCTCGCGCAACACCCGGCGCGGAGACCAAGCACTGTCCGCAAGATGGTAGGGCATGGCGTCAAGCGTGCGCTGGATGCCATGCGGAGTTTTCATCTGACGAAATTTTCTAAGTTCGGCGGGTGTTAGTCCCCAGGCACGGTCGCTCATCTTGATTCCATTGAAGGTAGCATAGCGGGTCATAACCGGCCGCGGAGCAGCCGCGCGAAGCGTGCGAACCGTCAATTTCGCGAAAAGACATTGACATCAGCTTTAAGGAGAAATAATTTGGACTGCTGATTTCAGTTCACCCAAGCATATTGAACGGAGGAACCCTTATGAAACACTTCACGTTGTTCTTGTTTGCGGTTGCAACAATGGCCGGCGTCGTCGCTCAGATGACCCCCGCTCCAGGCCATGCGGATGGCGCATCCGCCCCTTACGTTACCGAAATCCCTCAGGGATACCGCGATTGGAGATGGATCTCCTCGGCTCACGAAGCAGGCAAGCTCAACAGTTTGGGCGCCGTCCTGGGCAACGACGTAGCGTACAACGCCTTCCGGGATAAAAAGCTTCCGTATCCGGACGGCTCCATCCTTGCTGCTCTGCATTACCGCAATGTTCCATCGGACGAAAACAACAAAGTCTTTGGCCAGGCCCAATCTTTCGTTCCCGGGGCTCCCACGAATATTCAGTTTATGGTCAAGGACTCCAAGAAATATGCCGCCACCGGCGGCTGGGGGTTCGGTCACTTCGCGGACGGCAAAGCTGGCGACGCGGCGTTCATGAAAAGCTGCTTCCCCTGCCACGAGAAGGCCAAAGCAACCGACCTCGTCTTTACTCGTTACGCACCTTAAGCCCGAAAAGTAGAAACGGAACGACATGCGGCCACACACAAATTAAAGTGAGTGGTGTGCCTGTGTCGTGCCTGTAACGATCGACCATCGTTAAACACTCAACTCATTTAGCGTCATCTTCGACGTCAGTAGTCTTCTCGCCGGAAGTGACGGAGTAATTGACGCCGCCCTTAAGACTGGTGAAATCAGACGCCGTCGCGACCGCGCTGCGAAGCTCAAAGCGCTGGCTCGGAGTGCAGGCCGTGTATCCCGCGGGAGTGACGACATCGGAATTGGCATATTCGCGGCGAACCCGATAGGTCCGAATGTATGCGCAGAACGATTCGGCAAACACCGGCGTCTCGCGGTCGGGTCGAATCTTGAAAAGAAAACGGTCATCACCTGCGGGCGATTTCTGAACTTGTGCTTGATCGTTTCTTGGATTCGGCGCCGCCGCGGGCGCAGATTGCTGGGCCCATGCGGCCGCAACCGAACCCACGAAAAGAAGGGCGCAGACGAACGGAATCTTCATAGCGAGCCTCCTGCGATTCCTTATTTCTAGTGCAGTGGCCGGATCGAGTCAATAACCTGTCCATAGCCTCGAGAGAGTTGCGGATTTCAATACATTTGTTGAGTGTTGAGAACTTCAATCAACAGCAGCGCGGACGTCGTGCTTTCAGCTTTTCCTGCTCGGCCCAAAAAGCTGCATAGCTCTCGACCGATGGTGTTAGACCGGCGCGGAGAAGAAAGCGCTGGTAGGCGGACTCATCGAAAACCTCGCGCAGCACAGCCCGAAGTGTAGCAAAAATATCTCTGAGGCGATTCTTCATGCTTGCTCCTGCGTGAGCCTGGTCATGACAAATGGAGCTTCTTTGCACGCGGCGGATTTCTTCCCGACAATTATCTGGAAACATTCCATTCCCGATTCGATCAGGATCATCGCCACCATCACCACCAGAACGCCGGTGACGGACGCATCCAGACGGTCGTTAAAGATCAGCCGGGGATTGCCTCCGGCGGCGATGAGTTGACGAGCGTGCGACAGAAAACCGATACGCGGATTGGGATCGAAAATCTTGTGCCATGATGCCGTAAACGTCACCGCGACCAGCCAGCACAACGGCACGAGCGTCACAAAGGTGTAGCGCAGACGAGTTTTTTTCTCACAGGCCATCTTGACGATGATCGTCGTCGCCACGCACAAAGCGACCGTCGCCAGCAGCTGATTGCATATGCCGAACAGCGGCCACAGAGAATTAATGCCCCCGAGCGGGTCTTTAATTCCCTGCCAGAGAAAATTTCCCCACATGGCCACAATCACGGCGCTGGTCAGCAGAATCGACGGGTACCAACTGGTGCGGCCCAGTGGCTTCCAGACGTGGCCAAGCGCGTCCTGCAACATGAAACGGCCGACTCGAGTACCGGCGTCGAGAATAGTCAGAATGAAGAGCGCCTCGAACATAATGGCGAAGTGATACCAGAGCGCCATCACGGCGTGGCCACCGAGCGTGTTGGAAAAAATCTGCGCCATGCCCACAGCAAAAGCCGGTGCACCGCCCGTGCGATTAAAGAGCGTCTTCTCCCCGACGTCTTGTGCCAAAGTCGCCATCTCGGCGGCGGTCACAGGAAATCCCCAGGAACCGATGGTGGTTGCGGCGGCCTCAGGAGCGGCTCCGACGATGCCGGCTGGACTATTGACTGCAAAGTAGACTCCGGGTTGCAGCGCGCAGGCGGCAATCATCGCCATGATCGCGACCAGTGACTCGGCCAGCATTCCTCCGTAGCCGACAAAGCGGGTTTCGGTTTCGCAACGAATCAGCTTGGGAGTAGTGCCGCTTGAAATCAGGGAATGAAATCCGCTGATGGCTCCGCAGGCGATGGTAATAAAAGCGAAGGGGAAAACCGTTCCTGCGAATACCGGGCCGGTGCCGTCGATAAAACGCGTCAGCGGCGGCATGTGGAGCGACGGGCGGAACGCGACAATGCCCAAAGCCAAAAGAGAAATTGTGCCGAGTTTCACAAATGTGCTCAGGTAATCGCGGGGCGCGAGCAGCAACCACACCGGCAGCGCCGAAGCCGCAAATCCGTAGACAATGATGAGGATTGCCAGCGTGGGAGCGGTCAGTGTAAAGATCGCAGCCCAAGATGGGTTTTGGGAAACCCACTGTCCGCCGAAGATGGCGGCGATGACGAGCACAAATCCAAAGAGCGAAGTTTCCAGAACTTTTCCCGGCCGAATGCGGCGTAGATAAAGTCCCATCAATACAGCGATGGGCATGGTCATCGCGATCGTGAACGTTCCCCAGGGACTCGACTTGAGCGCGTTGACGACGATGAGTGCAGTTACGGCCAGCAGAATCACGATGATGCTGATGACAGCAAGGTAAGCGATGACACCGCCCACGCGGCCGATCTCAGACTTCGCCATCTCGGTCAACGATTTGCCGTCGCGACGGACCGAGAACACAAGGATGATGAAATCCTGCACGCAACCGCCGAGCACAGCCCCCGCGATAATCCAGAGCGTGCCGGGGAGATAGCCGAACTGGGCGGCCAGCACGGGCCCGACTAGCGGTCCGGGACCGGCAATAGCAGCGAAGTGGTGTCCGAAGACGACCCACTTGTTGGTCGGAACGAAGTCGCGGCCGTTGTCGAGACGTTCGGCGGGAGTAGCCCGCAGCGAATCGAGCGCAAGCACTTTCGCCGAAATAAAACTGCTGTAGAAACGATAGCCGACAGCGTAGGTCGAGACTGCAGCCACGACCAGCCAGAGGGCATTGATCTGTTCGCCGCGATGCAGCGCGATGGTGCCGAGCGCAAACGCCCCCAGCAAGCTAATGGCAATCCAGAGAAGAACGCGGAGAAGTTTCGGCATGAGAGTGTTCCCGGTCGAGTATTGTGGCGAAAACGGTGGCGAATCGCAAGCGGGAAGCTCGGGATTGGTCGAGTTGCTGAAGCGCAGCCTGAAACAGAGGCTTGAAGCTTTGCACAATCTCGGGCATGGCACGATGGGCAGGCGGACGCGACTTTCGGTTTCCCAACGACCGTCCTATGCAATTCCTGCATGATAATCTGGTGGTTCTGATTCACTAAAAATGCGATCCGAGCGGGCATCCGCTCTGCGCGCGAACTCATAGCTCTAGCCAGAAAATCAGATTGGGAGAGGCAATGAAAATCGGAGTGTTGACGGGTGGCGGCGACTGTCCCGGACTGAATGCGGTGATTCGCGCGGTAGTACGCAAGGGCGTCTTTCACTACGAAGACGGCTTCGTGGGTTTCATGGAAGGATGGCGTGGCCTGCTGGAAGATAAAACCATGGAACTCGACCTCGCATCGGTCGGCGGCATCCTGCCGCGCGGGGGCACGATTCTCCGCACCTCACGCACCAATCCCGGCAAATATCCCGACGGCCTCCAGCGCTGCGCCGCGAACCTGCGGAGGCGTGAGTGTGACGCGTTGATCGCCATTGGCGGTGACGATACTCTTTCTGTGGCAGCAAAACTTTTTGAGGCTGGAGTCAAAGTTGTAGGCGTTCCAAAGACGATCGACAACGACCTGTCTGGCACTGACTTCACTTTCGGATTCGACACCGCGGTGAACATCGCAACCGAAGCAATCGACCGCGTGCACACAACTGCAGAAGCGCACAATCGCGTGATCGTGGTGGAGGTGATGGGACGCGCGGCGGGATGGATTGCGACCTACAGCGGCATCGCCGGCGGAGCCGATGTCATCCTCATTCCCGAAGTTCCGTTTGATATTGATCAGGTCGCGGAATTGATTCGCCAGCGCCACGCTCGCGGCAGATATTTCAGCATCGTGGTCGCTGCCGAGGGCGCAAAGTTTGCCGACGGCAACGAGAAACACGACGGAACCTCGACCCTGCAAGGCGGGCGCGACGAGTTTGGGCATGCTCGGCTCGGTGGAATCGGCGCAAGCCTTGCGAACGAGATCGAAAAGAGGACTGGCTTTGAGACGCGCTCGGTGGTCCTCGGCCATATACAGCGCGGAGGTTCGCCCACCGCTTTCGACCGGGTGCTGGCCACGCGCTATGGGTTGGGCGCGATTGACATGGTGCACCGCGGCGAATTCGGACAAATGGCAGCCCTGCGCGGGAACAAGATCATTTCCATTCCCCTGGCCGAGGCCATCGCGAAAAACCGCTCGGTCGATCGGGAGATCCTCGACGCCGCGATCGGCATTCTCGACACGCTCGACTACAGAGTGCCCGGAGTTTCGTAAATCAGAATCTTGCGCAAAGCCGCAGCGCAGGTATTACTTGGCATGGGCACGGGTTCGGGGCATACTAACTCAGCGCTCTCTGGTAACCGGTGCGATTCGAGCGCGCTTCCGCGCCTATGTTTCATGACGAAGCCAATTCCGAGAATCACTTGGAGCGGTCTACGCCCCTGCCGTCGCGACCCGCGCCGCCCGCCGCTGAAGTGCAGCGCAAGCGGATGCTCATCGCGCTGGGACTGCTGTTGCTGGCGCTGGCCGCAGTGGTTGTAAAAGATTGGGACTTCTGGTTTCCGCCAAATAACGAAGAGCAGGAAGCCACATATCGCAGCCGGAGCAAGACCCCGGTTGCAGCTCCGGCGACCGTGCCTTCGACGGCGGCCGGTGGACACAAGTCAGTCAAGACCGCGGCCCCCGCACCTGCTGTTCAAGCGCCGTTCACGGCTACCACGGAGCGCGCTGTGCTCCCCCCGCTGCAGGTAGAGGTTGTGGCTGGCAACCGCCACATGGCTGTGCCCGCCAAAAGCAATGCCATCCATCTGGATGTGGACTCGGGCGCAACGTCCGCTTCGGGAACTTCCGCAACCGCCGTGAACGTGGCGGGCGCGCAACTCTCGCCCCAAGCCACGCCGAACGTTACCGTCTCGGTAGCGCCGGACTATCCTCTGCTGGCGCGGCAAATGAAGGTGCAGGGCGCTGTCAGCTTGCAGGCGCTTATCTCGCGCGACGGTAGCATTCAGGAACTCCAGATCCTCAGCGGCCCGGCCATTCTGGCTGCAGCTGCGCGCGAAGCCGTGAAGCAGTGGCACTTCAAACCGTACTTGCAAAACGGGCAGCCAGTGGAAACCCAGGCCCGCATCACGGTGAATTTCACTATTTCCACAAATTAGCTGGATTAGTCATTCGGTCGTCCGGCAATTCTGTAATCGAACTCGCGAAGCGGCGAGACAGCCAGTTTCTTGACTACAAAACTAAACGGGCGTCCGGATTCTTTCGAATCCATGACGCCCGGGCAGCCCTCCCCCAGAACTGCTCAACTGGGAATGTAAGATGAAGCGCAGAATCTGCAAATAGCACGCGGGTGCCAAGCGATTCCACGAAAGTGCCAAAACGCATTCGTAGATTACAAATTCAAGAACGGGCGGAATCAGAACTTCCCGCCGCATGCTCCTACTGAGCAACCACCATGTTTCCGGGTGGAGACTTGATCGAGAATGGAGACCCGTGAATGGCTGTCAGGCCTCCTGTCGTTAGATTGTAGGTATAACCAACCATCGAGTTTCCGGAATCACTTCCTATATACAAATAGCTGCCAGTGGTATCGAACAGCGCGAACAAGCCGCCCGCATTGAGACTAAACGGTGAACCCGCCGCCAGGACCAGATCGCCATTCGTCGGGGTGATCGAAAAGCACCAGATCGAATCGCTGGAACCCGGCGTTGTCGCATACACAAACCGGTTTGTAGGATCGATGGCAATCGCCGAGGGCCCACCGCCATTGGCAACGGTGAAGGGCGAGCCCAGTATGGGCGTCAAATTGCCATTCGTCGAGTCGATGGAGAAGGCCGAAATGTTGCCCTCCGTGGCCTGATACGGCGGGAGATTACTGGCTTCGGGATTGGCGACGTAGAGGTAACTGTCAGTGGCATCGATTGTCAGTGCAGCGGCGCCGTCCCCCGAAAATACCGGAGTGCCCGGCAGAACGGTGAGCACGCCAGTCGCGTCGGCACACGCCGGTTGTGTAGCCTGGGGCGGGCAAAAGGCAAAGCCCGTCACCATTCCGATGCCGGGATTAGTGACGTAAACGAAATTACCCGAATGGGTGAAAAGAATATTCGTTGGATTCGCATTCGCCGGGAATGGCGAACCCGCAACCTCGGTCAACAAACCGCTGCCGGCATTAATTGAATAAACGGAAATGTCGCCGCTGGAGGCACTGCTGCCGTAATTGTTGGTCACCAGCAAATACTGGCCCGAAGGATCGATCACAGCCATATCCGGTCCGTTGCCCGCCGGCGTCGCCGGCCCGATCATACTGAGGGTCCCGTCGCTGTTGACGCTGAAAATCGAGATCGTGTCCTGACGAGAATTGGCCGCATACAGAAACGTTCTCGCCGGCGTCAGCGCCAGTCCGGTAGGTGAAGTGTCCTCAACCTGCGGCGTTTGCGCTCCGGATTTAATCACGCCGGTGCCCCCGTCGATGAATAACTGCAGCACCGATTGCTCACCCGGTAAACTGACGTAGGCAATCGTGTCGGGCTCGGAGGTAACCTTTTGACTGTTGCCGCAGGAAAGTGAAAGTCCAGCCATTATCAGAACGACGATTAATGCTGCAGGCATCGGGCGAACACTCCTCTGACCTGCCAGTGCGGCGCGCGCCGCCCTCAAAAAGCTCATGTGCGAACCTGCTCCTCAAGAACCAGGGTAAGAACGAAAAAGGTCGTGTTGTCTATCGTGCATGAGAAAGCGTGAATCGCGCAACTGCCCGCTTCGCCGTTTCGCCCGCCGCAACCCGCCGCCGACTCCCAACCTGATGCCTTTGGCTTGGATGCGCACCTGTAGCTCTCTGGCTGCACCGCGTCATTAAGTGCAGTCCGCAATGCTGCGCCAGGATGTGTTCTAATCGGTATGTCGCCAAATCGGCGCCTCGCAAATCGTTTTCTGCGCGGTGCTTCCTGCGAATCGGTAGGACAAAATCAGCTTGCTCCAGTCGAAAATTGTCTCGTGATCGACATCCACTGCCATCTTCTGCCCGAAGTTGACGACGGTCCCAAATCCTGGGACGTCGCCATTGAAATGTGCCGCATGGCTGTGTCTGACGGCATTACTCATGCCGTGGCCACGCCTCACGCCAACGACCGCTACGCCTACAATCGTGAATACCTCTCGGGACTTCTCACTGAACTTCAAAGCAGGATCGATCCCGCACTGCAACTCACTCTGGGCTGCGATTTTCATCTTTCCTTCGAAAATCTGGAACGCGTGCTCGAGCAACCGCACACCTACACCATCGGCGAGACCAACTATCTTCTGGTTGAACTCAGCAATTACAGCGTGCCCACCCAACTGGCGGAGTGTTTCTTCCGCCTCGGAGATCGTGGCCTTATTCCTATCCTCACCCATCCCGAACGCAATCCGATCTTGCAGCAGAGCCCCCAGCGCGTGTTGGAGTGGGCCGACCAAGGCTGCCTGATTCAGATTACGGGTTCATCGCTGACCGGGTTCTGGGGAGAACGTCCGGAGAGCGTCGCCCGCTGGCTCCTCGATCGTTCCGCCGTCCACATTCTTGCCTCGGATGCGCACGATACCAAGCGCCGCATTCCGAATCTATCCGCGGCCCGCGCTGCCGCAGAAAAAATTGTCGGCGCCGAATACGCCAATGCGCTGGTCGACGGAAATCCCGCCGCTATCGTCAGCGGCCTGCCGATTCCCCATTTCCCGCGTCCGGTACTGGATTAATCCGCACCGGATTAAACGAAACCTGCGTTCTGGCTTTTGCAATTCCATCCTGCCATTCCATCCTGCCATTCCATCCAACGAAAAAAGCCGGCCCCTTGCGGAGCCGGCTCAAGTGCTTCACCAGAATATCCGGTTCTTCAACTTCAACGAGCGACCGTAATCGCTACGGGTATCTCGTTGGTCAGTGATCCGGAGGTTCCAATCAACTCGATGGTTGTGGTTCCGGTAGGCGCCCGCCTGGATGCGCTCCAGGTGAGGGTCACCTTCACGCTTCCATTCGCCGGCGGCGTCACGGGGTTGGCCGAAGCCGTCGCCGATACGCCACTCGGGAATTCGTTGACACTCAGCTCAACGGCAGAATTGAATCCATTGACACTGGTGACGGTGAGAGTGGTGGATGCGCTTCCTCCCTCATCGATCGTGAAAGACGCCGGCGACAACGACAGGGTGAAATTCTTCGCACCCGTCGCAGCATTCACCGTGAGGGCGATGGTGGTGCTATGACTGAGCGACCCCGATGTTCCGGTGATCGTCACGGTTGCGGTTCCAACCGTCGCCGTTGAAGAAGCGGTCAGCGTGAGGGTTGAGGTCGCGCTGCCATTTGCCGGCGGTGTCACCGGGTTGGTCGAGAAGGCCGCCGTCACGCCGGTAGGCAGGCCGCTGACACTGAGCGTGGTTGCAGAACTGAAGCTGTTCTGGCTGGTAATGGTGATCGTGCTGGTCCCGCTCGTGCCCTGAGTTATAGCCAGAGAAGACGGCGATGCGGCGATCGTGAAGTTTGCTGACGCCGACGCCGTAACCGTGAGGGCCACGGTCGTGGTTGCGCTCAGGCTGCCGGAAGTCCCGGTAATAGTCACCGTCGCTGTCCCGGTCGTCGCCGTGCTGCTGGCCGTCAGCGTGAGCACGCTGGTCCCCGTCGTGGGGTTCGTGCCGAACGCCGCCGTTACACCGGAAGGCAGACCGGATGCAGCCAGCGTTACGCTGCCGCTGAATCCGCCCACATCGGTCACCGTGATCGTGCTCGTGCCGCTGCTGCCTTGCGCAATCGACAAGCTGCTGGGCGAAGCCGAAAGCGTGAAGCTCGCCGTCGCCGCTCCTGCCAGCGCGTTGAGCAGGTTGGCTCCATTTGGACTGCCCCAGCCCGTGGCTAAGTCGTACCCGGTGGTTGCCGGAAAGCCATCGCTGCCGCTGGTAATGTCGTGGAAATCGGTGTCGTAGCTCGAGCCCCCGCCAATCGTATAAATCGCGGGATTGATAAAGCCGAGCGTCTTGTTGCCGTTCGCCACTGCCTGTTGGTTAGTAAGAGCCAGATACCCGGCCCACATCGGCGCAGCAAAACTGGTCCCACCGTACTCGTTTTCGGTGCAGGCCTCCTGGTCAGCGCAGACGTAGAACGAGAAATTCGCGTTCGCGGAGACGTCAGGAACATCGCGATAGGTTTTGGAACAGTCGGAGCAACTGGCCGCCGCTGCCGTCTGCCAGGAAGGGATATCAATGTTGGTACCCCATCCGCCGCCGCCGTCCGCCCATGCCGTTTCTGACGCCCACGGACCGGCCGCACCGCTCGTATCTAAGTCCGTTCCTCCAACTGCAGTAAGATATGCGGCATTCGACGGCCACGGAGAAGTGCCGCTATAGCTGCCGCTGTCGCCGGTCGCTTGAAACAAGTTCTGACCCTGCGCCGCGAACTCCTCGAAATACGGATCGTCGGTGGAAGGATCCGCTGGCGTCCACGTCCACGAAGAACTCAATTGCGCGTTCAGTGGGCTGTGCGTCGCCATGGCATTAAACATCGCCGTATCCGTCGATCCCACATACATGATCAGACTCGACATTCCCGGAGCCATGCCGAGCGCCTGCGTCATGTCCAGGGTCTGCTCAGTGTCATCGCAACTGGGATAGGTACAACTGGTCGAAGTCCCGTCAGTGGACAAGAGCGTGATCGGGACATTGTTAGTTTGCCCCACGTTCTTGTAATACGTGGTCAGATCGGTCAAATCGGTGCCGTAGTATTCGAGCAAGCCCAGCGATTGCCCAGTGCCGGTAAGAGAACCGCCATAATAGGCCGCTCGCATGTCGCTGCCGAGAAACGAGGCTCCCGGACCGGATCCGGTCGTGGCGTTCGACTTCGTACGGTCACTGTTGCGGACGAACATCGCGCGCGGGATCGAATAATTGTCCAGGCCTGAGATGTGCCAGAGTTGGAACGGCAGGTCAACCGTTGGTTCCCGATCAGGACTGTAGAAGGTTCGGTTTTCCGTCGGATGCTGGTAGACGCCCAGGGTCACGTGGAGAGCTTTCTCTATGTCCCCCACCGTGCCCGTGACACTCACGTTCATCCGGTTGACGGATTGACCAACCACCCTCAATCCGTTCGCTTTCGCAAACTGAATCACGGCATCGTAATCTTCCTGGCTGGGGCCAAATCTCGCCGTGAATTCATCAACAGTAAGAAAGTTCCGATAGTTGGGGTTGGTGGGATCGTAGAGTTCCTGAAGAAACTTTTCCAGTTCGGACTGATTGCGCAGCGGCAGAACAATTTCAAGTTGCATGGACTGTGAAGCCGGCAGCCGCCCCACAAGTTGGGCTTGGCCGTTGAGGGTTGCTTCGCGTACATGCCGCGTCATGAGGGACTGCGCTTGGACTTGGGAGACGGCACACACGATTGACAATATCGCGACGACTACGGGCAAAGATGCACTTCGTCTTCGAATCATGACTTCTCCTTAAGGATTTTCCGTCATCCGGAATTTGCGTTTTCAGTCACTCCCGCGGCACCGTGATTAGCGCCGCCAGGGTCCCCCTTCTTGACTGCGAAAGCGGCATCCACTTTACAACGATTTCGCGTGCGCGCGTAAGTGGATTCTTATGCCTACGGGTATCTGTAAAATACAAAGTTCACCCTATAGACGCCGCAAATCTACCAGCGCATACTCTACATCGGCTTATTTGTGTTCTTTCTGCAGGTCAGTAAGTCGGATAGAAATCAAGGATAGAGATTAGGTAAGTGGCGGCTAACCGGTTATTGCTTCGATGGACTATTGCTGCGGAACATTATTTGCCGGTGGCGTTTGTTTCGCGCTAGCCTTTGGGTCTGCCGCTGCTCCGGCAGGGCTCGGTGTCGTCATTGCGCTTTCGGGGTTAAGCAGGTGGTCATGGCTGGGGCCTAGCCCAAGTTTGATCAGTGCGCGCGAATCTGGAATCTGCTTTGACTGCCATCCCTGATCCGCCTGGTAACGTTGCATAGCAGCCTGGGTTCCGTTGTCCCACACCCCAGAGGGCTCGCCCTGCATGTAGTGCTCGCGAATAAGCGCCGTCTGAATCTCCCGAGCGCGACCCGAGTCAATTACCTGCTGCCCACGCTTCTTCGCAACTTGTTTCGAGCCCTTCCCGCTACGAGAATTCTTCTTCTGCGCTGAAGTAGTCCGGTGGATTGAAGTGCGCGCGGCGGCATGTGTGCCCGAAGATGGCTTGACTGAAGATGGCTTGACTGAAGATGGCTTAGCCGCGGACGACTTAGTCGAAGATGACGCGGTCGAAGATGTCTTCGTTGAGGATGACTTCGTCTTGGCAGTGGCGGAGGCGCTTGAGGTTTGGGATGGCTTCGTTGCCGTCGTCGACGCGTCCGTCTGCGAGAACCCGGCTCCCGATACAACAACGCAGACCACTCCGCATAGACCTGCGCGGCACCATCGAATTGTATCCTCTAGATACATCGTCGATCTTGATTCCAGACCTGAACTCCAGCCCTCGAACCTCCGTTCACTTCAGCCGCTCCCGTCACTCGTACACTCCCCACAAAAAAGCGGCGAGACTGGCTACTCCTATCCTCTCTGAAAATGAGGACCGAGCGCCAGTCTCGCCGGATTGTATTTCAGTTACGGAAGTGTCCCCGCCAGGAAGATGGTTCCATCCTGCGCCCTCGATCCTCGCTGCCGCACCAGGAATACCACATCCTGCCCGCTCTTCAGCGAAGACTCAATCTTGGAAAAGTCTTCCGCATTGTTCACCGGTTGTTTATTGACTTCCAGAATCACGTCGCCGCGATTCAAGCCAACATCTTCGGCGAACGATTGCTGTTTCACGTCGGATACAACCACGCCTTTGCCGGCGGCTATGCCGAGCCGGTCAGCCAGATCTGACGTGACGCTCCGGACCGTAAGCCCGAACTTGCTGGCCTTGGGCGCTTCCGCTTCCTGGCCTTCGTCTTCGTCGCCCAGGCGAGCAGCAAAGAGCTTCGAACGATCGGCTATCGTGACCGTCGTCTCCTGCTTCTTGCCGTTGCGCACGAACGCGAGTTTCGCCTTCGAACCAGGCTTGCGGGAAGCGATGTCGCCTACCAGATCGTCGCCGCTTTTCACGTCTCTACCGTCCACTGCAGTGATCGTGTCGCCAACCTTCAGACCCGCTTCTTCGGCGGGACTGCCCGATACCACTGTCGATACCGTCACGCCCGATCCGTAGATGCGCGCAATCGCAGGATTCGGCTGCCCCGCGAACTCAATGCCGATGGAGCCACGCGCAACCCTATGCTCCGGCCCTATCAATTGGTTGTAAACCTGCGCCACGGTGTTCGAAGGCATGGCAAATCCCACGCCCGCATACGAACTTGTTTCGGTAAGAATCGCGGTGTTGATGCCGATCACTTCGCCCGCCATGTTCACCAGCGGTCCCCCTGAATTACCTGGGTTGATGGCCGCATCGGTCTGAATGAAGGACTGAAATTGCTTGTTGGGAACGATGTTGCGTCCCTTGGCGGAAACGATGCCTGCAGTCACAGTCTCCTGCAGTCCGAACGGGCTGCCGATCGCCAGCACCCAGTCGCCAACCTCCATGCCATCCGAGTTGCCCAGCTTCGCCGCCGGCAGCGGCTTGTCGAAATCTATCTTGATCACCGCCAGGTCCGTCTCCGAATCGGTGCCGATCACTTTGGCATCATGGCCCGGCGAAGCGGGATTTTCATCCTGCAATTTCACGCGAATACGGTCCGCTTTTTCGACCACGTGCCGATTAGTGACAATGTATCCCTTGGAATCGACAATTACGCCTGAACCGAGCGAATGTTGTCGGATCGTACCCGGATCCTGCCCACCCTGGCCGCCGAAGAACTTGTCAAAGAAATCCTGGAACGGCGAGTCGTCGTCGCCGCCCTGATCGTCCTGATCCGGATCGGGACGCACCCGCCCGCGACGGTGCGGATTCTTGATCGTCGACTCCGTATTGATGTTCACCACGCTCGGCTCAAGTTGCTTGGAGATTTGCGCGAACGCATTCGAGAGTTGCTGCGGCGCTGGAATCGTCAGCGGGGTCGCGTCAGATGATTTCTGCCCTTCTTTGCCCTTCACTCCATATGAGACCACCGTACCAATGAGAATGCCGACGGCGAGCGTTGCCAGAATCGTCAGGGTGTAGGCCCAGCGGTTGGCCTTGAAACGGGCCAAAAAAGCGCTTTCGCGCGAATCCATTTTTTCCTCCTGAACTTAACCTCTAATTATACCTTTGCCTTGGGGCGGACAAGACAGCCTGATGGTTAGACGCACAAAACATGATTTTCGTTTCGGTCATTTCAGTTGAAGGTGATGGTGCGTTTTGCTGCGTGCGCTGCTTCTCTAGGCTGCTTCTCTATGAAGACGCTTCGCCATTAAGACGCCTCTCTACAACCGGGCGGCCATCAGCGCCAGAAATACTCCTGTGTAGCCGGCGACAACCAGCAGAACGCAGAGCGCTCCGAAGTTGAGGACGTTGAAAAGTCCCCATGGCCTCTGTACCGCGCCCAGAGCGAGTTTCCACAATCCCAGGCTGCCCACCATCGCGCATAGCAGCACTACAACGATCCCTAGCGCCCGTCCATAAGCAATCTGCGGGAAAACGATCAGAAAGGTGACGGATGGTAGAAACAGCAGCGCTGGAACAACCGCCAGTGGAGCACCAATCAGAAACGCGCGTTCTCGCTCCTTCAGAGTCATCGGGTCATCAGGCGATCCAACTCATCCGATTCTAGCTCTGAAATTACCGCATGCGACAGTGAGATCAGGCACGCCGAGATGACGCGATCCTACTTCGCTTCGTACACCGTCTTGCCGCCAACCACGGTGCGCAGAACTTTCGTCTCCAGAATCTTCGGCGGCGGCGCGGCGGTGATATCGGTATCCAGCACAACAAAGTCGGCCAGCATTCCCGGCTCCAGCTTGCCTTTTTGCTTCTCCGCGAATTCGGCAAACGCCGAGCCTGTCGTATATGCAGCAATGGCCTGCTCGATATTCAGTTTCTGCGCGGGATAGTAAGTCTTCTTCCCATCCTCACTCATGCGCGTGACCGCCGCGTAGAGTCCCCGAAATGGTGTGACCCCTTCGACCGGATAATCCGTGCCAAAAGCCACCGTCACGCCATGGTGCAAGAACTCGGCCCATGCGTAGGAATACTCAGCCCGTTTTGCCCCAAGGCGCGACTCCGCCCAGAACATATCCGTGAGCAAGTGACTCGGCTGCATCGAGGCGATCACTTTGAGTTCTTTGAAACGCGCAATCTGCTGCGGCGTGGTGACTTGCGCGTGCTCCACGCGAAGCCGGTAATCGGAACCGCCGTCCGCTGCTTTTATCTTTGCTTCCTTCGCCGCTTTCTCGGCCTGCGCAAAAGCATCCAGCGCCATCTGGACTCCTTTGTCGCCGATAGCGTGGAAGCCGATCTGATATCCGGCGAGAACGCGCTCCTTGGTCATCGCGTTCAGCTTTTCGACTTCGTATTGCGGAATGCCGCTGTTGCCAGGATCATCGCTGTAGGGCGCAAGCAGCGCCGCGGTCTTCGAGCCCAGCGAACCATCCATGAAGCCTTTCAACATTCCCGTGTGCAGCATGTTGTCGGACGCAGGATGCGAGTTGCGTTCGTTGTTCAGCGTCTCCACCGGATCATCGAACGTGAGCCACTCGGAAATCCTGGCCGTCAACTTCCCTTCCCGCTCCAGATCTTCGTAAATCAGAAAATCGTCCCACTGCGAAAAGTCTTGCGCGGAGGTGACCCCGTGGCTCGCCAGATCGGCCAGCGCCAGTTCGATGGCCTGCCTCCGCTTCTCGTGCGTGGGCTTCGGAACCACCGCGAATATCAAGTCTTGCGCTTTTTCCCGCAGAATGCCGTTGGGCGTGCCAGTGTCATCGCGATCGATTTTGCCGCCGTCCGGATTGCGGCTTGCCAGGCTCACACTGGCCAGTTGCAAGGCCAGCGTGTTCGCTACGCCAATGTGTCCATCGACCCGTGCGAGATACACCGGATGTTTACCGCTGACCTCATCCAGGTCCCAGCGCGTGGGCAGAACCTTCACCGGCCACTTGGTCTCGTCCCAGCCCTCGCCAAGCACCCAGTCTCCGGGTTCGGCGGCTTCGCACTTGGCGCGCAGACGGTCGCGGAATTCATCCAGCGACTTGGCGCCGACTTCATCTACTCCCATCTTTTCCATGCCGCCGCTGGCCAGGTGCATGTGGGCGTCATTGAATCCGGGCATAACAAAATGGCCGCCGAGATCGATGACGGTGGTATTCGGTCCTTTCAACTTCATGATGTCGGCACGCATCCCGACCGCGAGAATGTGGTCACCCACCACCGCCAGTGCTTCCGAGCGCTGCCCTGAACCTAAAGACGACGCTGCTTGCATCTCTCCGGTGTAAACATTGGCGTGAGTAAAAATGACGTCTGCTTTCCGCTTTACTCCACTCTCGGCTTCTTTCGCAGGTTCTTTTTGCGCTGGGGCGCCACTCTGCGCCGACACCGCAGCAGCTAGCGTCAACAGTAGGATCGGAGCGATTCGGGCTATCATTCGTCAACTCCCGCCATTGCGAGCATTGTAAGCAGAATGCGCCTCAGTCCGAGGTCGCGTCCATTGCAGTCGAACCATTCTTGCAACGTGTGCGCTCCTCCTCCGGAGCCGCCCCCGCCGATGGCGATGGCTTCGCGGCCGAGCGATAGCGGAATATTGGCATCGGTCGATGCCCGCTGCACTTGGGCTATGTTGCCTAGGTTCGAATCGACGGCGCGAATTACCTGCAGGAGTCTCGCATCCTTTGCCAGTTCACCCGCCGGACGATTTCCGATCTCGATCACTTCGCTTTGCACCACCTGCGGCCTTAGACCCCCGCGTTGCGCAGCGGTCCGGTTTTCTGCCGCAACTGCCTGCTCCATTGCAGCCCGCAGTGCCCGCTCCATCCGGTCGATTTCCGCCATTGACGTCGAGCGCAGATCGACTCGAATACTCGCCGATTCCGGAATCGAATTCACCGAAGTTCCGCCGCGAAATACGCCAACGTTGAAAGTCGTTTTAGGGGAGGTCGGCACCGGCGTCTGGCTGAAGATCTCAATCGCGCGCCCCAGCGCCATAATTGGATTAGGTGCGCCGAAGTCGCTCCAGGAGTGGCCCCCGGGACCGCGCACGATCACTTCAAAACGGCGGCTGCCGAGCGCTTCCGCGACGATCGTGTCAGATCCCGCGCCATCGACAATCACGCTGCAGGCAATCGTGTCGCGCCACCGCGGCGTGCGGAAAACCTGCCGCATGCCCCGCAGATCGCCTTCGCCTTCTTCCCCAACGTTACCGATGAACACGATCGGCAGCGTGTGCTCCATCCGTTCGCTCGCCAGCACGCTGGCCACAGCCAGTATCGCAGCGATGCCCGCACCGTTGTCGGAAACTCCCGGCCCATACAAACGGCTCGCCTGCTGCCGGATATTCAATGGCGTCGCTGCCGGAAAAACCGTGTCAATGTGCGCGCTGAGCGCCACAAAACGGTCGCCTCGGGCGGGACGAACGCCAAACACATTACCCACCTCGTCCACGTGAACGTCGACGAGTCCAAGATCGCGAAATCGATCAGCCAGCCAGGCGCCGCGAGCGCCCTCAGCAAACGGAGGCGCGGCAATACGCGTCGCTTCCATCTGCCACAGAGCAAATTGTGCTTCCTGCGAACGGAAGCGGTCAAAAGCTGAGCGTACTTCCGGCGCATTTGCCAGCCGCGCCACCTGCTCCTTGACCGGAACCACCGGAACATGCAAATCGGCAGACGCTGAGGGAGTTCGTTCCATGCCTGTGCGCTTATCTTATAACGAAGCTGCACCGCAGAACGAAACACGGAAGGATGAAATGCGAGCTGCCAAGCGGACGAGGTCGTTTCGGGAGGTCCGTTTCAGCGAACACCGTGGAGCGCGGTTTCGGCGGGGTTCGCTTCCAGCATCTGCATGCCGTTCAGGATGGTGGCGATCACGTTCTCGTCGCCCACGACTGTGTTGATCATCATGTGATAAAGGTCGCGCCTCGGCCAGTCGGCATTGAAGTAATGCTTGATGTAGGCCATCCGTTCCCTGTCCACGTTTTCCACCAGGTCTTCGGCCTCGTCGCGGCTCTTGCCCAGGGCAAGCAAACGGCGAATTTTTTCGTCGTGCGGAGCATAGGTAAAAACGCGGAAAGTATCTTCACGCTCCCGCAAAAAAAATGGCCCGCCACGGCCCACGACTACGGCATTTCCCTCGCCGGCAATGTTCTGCATGATCTCTTCCACCATCGCCATCATGTGGTCGGCATCAAAGGCACGGGAGTTCCCGGCTGGCATGCTCCGCTCATAGCTCCCGCGCCAGAAGGCCTTTGCAAGACGATAGAGGCGGCTATCCACGCGCTCGTCGCACAACGTCACCGCCGATTCCGTCACCTGTGCGCGCTTGGCAATCTCGCACGTTAGTTGCTGGTCCCACAGCTTCCAGCCCAGGCGGCGCGACAATTCGCAGGCAATGCCTCCGCCGCCGCTGCCAAACTCGCGCTCGATAGCAATGATGCGAAACATCCGGGCTCCAGTTCCCATTTTACCGCCGACGAGTCTATCGCGGAGGGAATCCAAAGCCAAGCGGAAATTGCCCGCGAAGCACCGAAAGCTGCAGAAAATGTGGAGCAGTCCGCCTCGGCACGCGAATGCGCGGTGCGCAGCCCTAGTGCGCAGCCATGGTGCCGCCGGGCCTCGTTTTCTTGATCAGAAATACGAAGGGGATGAGACAGCCAATCACCACCCCCAGAAACCAGAAATTATCGATATATGCCAGCATGGTCGCCTGCGAGATGACCCTAGCCTGCAACAGGGCATAGCCGTGCTGCACTGCGCTTCCCGGACCCGTTCCCGGTCCAACGCCGCCGCCGGAAAAAACGCCGGTCATCCCGCGCAGTGTCGATTCAAACTGCGGATTCGACGCGCTCAGGCTCTCCGAAAGCCGCGATTGATGAAACTGGGCGCGGCGCGCCAGCCCGGTCGTAACCAGGGAAATCCCGACGCTGCCGCCAATATTTCTAGCCAGGTTCATCAAGCCTGACGCCGCATTATTCTTGTCGCGCGGCAGGCTGGCATACGCAGCCGTATTGATCGGCACAAACAGAAACGCCATTCCCGCCGCCTGCAGCACGCGCGCCATCGCTACCGTGTGGAAATCGATGCCCAGGTCGAAATTCGTCATATTGAACAAGGAGAACGAAAGCATTGCCAGTCCAAACATCATCAGATACCGCGGACTGTAGCGCGAAAGCAGAAATCCGACGAGGGGCATGAGCAACATGATCGTGAATCCGCCCGGCATCAACGCCAACCCGGCCCGCTCCGCCGTATAACCAAGCAGAGTCTGCATGAAAAGCGGCAACAGCAGCGTGCTGCCTAGCAGCGCGAATCCCAGCATGAACATCAGGAAGTTCGAGACCGCAAAACTTTTCTCCCGAAATAAATGCAGGTCGATGATCGGATCTTTGTGGTGCCACTCCCAGAAAATTACAAAGATCAGCGACACCACCGAGATCACCGTCAGAGTCACGATGAAATTGGACTCGAACCAATCATCGCGCTGTCCTTTATCGAGGATGACTTGCAGCGTTCCCAGTCCGAGTGCCACAAAACCAAGTCCGGTGTAATCGATGTGGGTTTCACTCAGCTTGCGCCGCTTGAAATACGGAGGGTCCTGAATCAGCCGCGAAGTCAGCAGCAGCGAAATAATTCCCACCGGAATATTGATAAAGAAAATCCAGCGCCAGGTGAAATTGTCAGTGATGTATCCGCCCAGCGTCGGACCAATCGCCGGCGCCATCACCACCGCAAGGCCATAGACGGCAAATGCCATGCCTCGTTTGGCGGGAGCAAAAGTATCCGCCAGAATGGCCTGTTCGCTCGGCTGCAAACCACCGCCTCCCACGCCCTGCAGAACGCGGAAGATGATCAGCATCGTAAGGTTCGGGGCAAATCCACACAGAGCGGAACTGATCGTGAACAGCGCCACACAGCCCATATAAAACCGCTTGCGGCCGAGGATCGAGGAAAGCCATCCGCTTAGCGGCAACACGATGGCGTTTGAGACCAGATAAGACGTCAGCACCCACGTGCTTTCATCCTGCCCGGCGGAAAGACTCCCGGCAATATGCGGTAACGCTACGTTCGCGATGCTGGTATCGAGCACCTCCATGAACGTAGCCAGCGTCACGACCACGGCGATGATCCACGGATTGACCGCCGGCCGCAATTCCGCGGCATCGTTCATGGTGATGGCAGCAGCGCCCATTATTTAATCCAGACCTTCGGTTCGACCGACATTCCCGGCCGCAGTTCATGTCCTTTATCTTCGCCGTTATCCAGAACGATCTTTGCCGGAATGCGCTGCACCACTTTGACGAAATTACCCGTGGCGTTCTCCGGAGGCAGCAGGCTGAACCGCTCTCCACTCGCGCCCGCGATCGAATCGACATGGCCCTTGTAGGTCTTGCCTGTCGCATCGACCGCAATGTCCACGCGCTGGCCGGGCTTCATCCTGCTCAGTTGCGTCTCTTTGAAGTTGGCCGTGATCCAGATATTCGCCGCATCCAGTGGGATGATCTTCATCATCTCCTGGCCCGGCGATACGTTTTGACCAATCTCCACCGTGCGATTGCTCACCGCTCCACTGACCGGCGCAATGATTTTCGTGTACTGCAGATTGAGTTCCGCCTGGTCGAGCTGCGCTTTCTTCTGTTCCGCAATCGCCAGTGCCGACTTCGCCCGCGCGTTGATCACTTCCATGGTGTGCGGACGCGTGCCGGCATTGCGAAGATCGGCCTCGGCCTGATCCAGCTTGCTCTGCGCTTGTTTGATCTGCGCCGCAGCAGCGTCCGCATTCGACCGCGACGCCGCCAGCGTGGCCGCCGCCGCTTGCGCGCTGTCGATCGCCTGGTCGTACTGTTGCTCCGAAATTTCCTGCTTGTCGATCAGCAGCTTGTAACGGACCAGATCGTTCTGCGCTTTCGTGTTGTTCGCATCCGCCTCCGTAACCTGTGACTTCGCCGCCTCAAACTGTTGCCGCGCCGACGTGATTCCCGCCTGCGCGCTGGAGACGCCTGCCTCCGCGCTGCTCACCTGGCTCAACGTGTTGACATTCGTGATCGGCACGTTAATGCCTGCAACCGAAGCCTGTGCCTCAGCGTCGGCGTATTCCGCCCGCGCCTGCGCCACCGCGACCTCGTAGTCCGCTGGATCGATTTCCACCAGGACCGTTCCCTGTTCCACATACTGGTTGTCTTGCACGTTGAGGCTGATGACGTGGCCGCTGACCCGGGCGCTCACCGAATTCACATGCCCGTCAATCTGCGCATCGTCGGTCGACTCGTAACTCGCGAAGTAACGCCACAGGAAAACGATGCCCACCACAAGCGCAATACCGGCGAGAACAAAAAAGATTCTCGTGCGCGGATTCCCTAAAAACGCAGCCCGCCGTTGATAACGGGCTTCGCTGTCAGGCGGAGTCTGCTGCGGTTGAGTCTGCGATTGCGGAGCCCGCGCCTCCGCTTGCGGTTTCGGCTCAGTGGCCACGCTGCTGGTTGGTTCCATGAATGATTTCCTCTTGCTTATTTCCTTTGCAGATATTCCCGAACGCCCTCTTCGGCCCGTCCCATGGCGCGAGCAAACGAAACTTTCGCCAGATTGTGCTGGTACAGGCTGGAAATTAAATTCTCGTGCGCCGTCGCCAGCGCTTCCTGCGCCTGCACCACTTCCAGGTTGTCGGTAACTCCGGCGGAAAATCGGTCCTGTGACTGGGTCAGTGCTTGCTCCGCCAGGTTTACCGAACTCTGCGACACATCCACCAGATCGGCCGACGATTTCAGATCGAGCAGCGCGTTGCGAACATCCTGATCGATCAGGCCCTTCACATCCGCCAGTTGCGCCTCGGCCTGCCGCAGAGTGGCTTCGGCCTTCAGGACGTCGCTGTGCACCTTGCCGCCTTGAAAGATCGGAATATTCACCGTGCCCGCGACCGCATACGTCGGGAGCACATCGCCCGGCGTTATTCCGATCTCGCCGAAATTGGCCGACACATCGACCGTCGGATAGTATCCCGCAACCGCGCCGCGGCGTTCCAGTTGCGCGGCCACCAGACGATCATGCGCGGCTTTGTAATCGGAGCGCGAAGCATAGGCGCTCTGCAGGCTGCCCGCAAGATCGGGGACCGGAAACGGTTCGTACGGAGTCTTTTCAGCCAATTCAAACTCCTGATCGTTCGCCAGTCCTATCACCCGGGCCAGCGAGATTTTTTGTTTGGCGAAATCGTTCGCCGCCGCGATCAGTTGCTGCTGCCGCGTCTGGTATTCGACCTGAGCGCGCAGCGTATCGATTGCCGGAGCCACCCCGGCCTGCTGCTGCGCCACCGCTTTGTCATAGAGCGCTTTCGCAGTCTCTACCTGCGCCTGTGCCGTCTCCACGCGAGCCGCTCCAGCTATCGCCACCAGATAAGCGTTTCCGGTAGCGAGTACCACCAGATCGCGCGCATCTTTCAAGCTGTGCTGCGCCACGCTTTCGCCGACCACCGAGGCACGATACTTCTGGATCGACTTCCAGTCGAAGACACGCTGCGTGGCCGAGGCGCGTACATCAAAGTTGGAGAATGGACCAATGACCGCCGGCACATTTCCGAAAGGACCGCCGCTGCGCAGTCCCAACGCCTGCAGGCTCACTTTCTGCACCGTCTCCTGCAGGTCCGCGTTGACGTTCGGAAGCAAGTCACTGAGCTGTTCCCATTTCTCTCCTCGCGCCTCAACCGTGTTGGACTCCGACAAAAGACCAGCCAGGTTCTGCCGCAAGGCCCGTTCGATCGCTTCTTTGAAGGTCAGTTGCAGGATGCCCGGCGTCGCCTTGGCTTCTGGCACGCTGCCAAACACAGGATTCTGCGCTGAGGTTTGCACCTGCGACGTCGCCGGGGATTGGATCTGAATCGTCCCGCCCGTCGAGCCGGAAGAAGAACTGGAACTCTGTGCGCACAAGACCGCCGAGAACAAAAGAACCCAAGCAACCGGTAAACCTGCGGTTGATAGAGGAAAGCGCCGTAAACGGATACGCCGGAATGAAAAACGCGGTAAGAAAAGTCGCAAGATTGTCGCACTCTTCATTGTAATTAACCAGTTAGTTAGATTCTACCCAACAGCCTTGCCCGAGGCAATCCACTCCATGGTATCTAGGGCCGCTCAACGACAAGCAATAGGGATGATCCGGTACAAACGGCAAATGAACGCTCGATACCCGAAGCTCGCAAAGCTCGACAGACAAACGCTCATCCCTGTAACATTTGGCCGAATCCGCTAAATCCGCACGCTTAATTCGCAAAAAGTAATGGACTCATTCTCGGGGCGGCCCGATGCAAATTATTAAGCCGCAAATCATGCCATCGCACCTGCCACAGTGACCTTGGTCATCTTGTGTAACCCCCACTCCAAGTTCAATCTAGAGCGGAGTCAAGGACTGCCCGGCGACTGAAGTTTGCGCGAGGCTAGTCTTGCGTGTAAGTCCCAGCGCACGTCCTCACTTATGAGCGAAGACACGAAACAGCCGCCCAAAGGGTCAGATTGGACGCGACTGCTCACCGATCCAGATCTCGTCAGCCACCTTGGCCAACTCCTTCAGACCTACCGCGAAGTAGCTCCAGAACAGCGTGAAGAAGCACTGCTCAAGGCGATGCATGCCATCAAAGATGCAGCCGTGAAAGCCCGCGAAGCCATGCAAACCGCGCCCTGGGCCGCAGCCGCTCCGCCCGCCCCGCTGCAACATCCCCAGCCCGTGCCTGTAGGCGAGACTCCGCCCTTTGAACCAGACATGCTCACTTCGCAGGAAGAAGCCGACCGCCGCCGTTTTGCTCGTATTAAATGCTATGTCGCGGTGGAAATTAACATTGCGGGCATCGAACAACCTGTATGGGGCAATCTCGTCAATGTGGGCCGCGGCGGCTGTCTGGTCGAAACCGCCAGCGCCGTCCCGGCCGGCAAGGCCCTGGAAATCGGCCTGTGGGTGGCGAACGGAAAAATCTGGGTGAAAGGTGTGATCCTCAGCGGCGTTGCTACGCGCCGAGCGTCGTCTTTCGGAGTGCGCGTAAAATTCTCCGAGGCGGAATTATCGGAAAAACAGCACCTGCGGGAGTTTCTCAAGTTTGTCGAAGCAACCGCCCGCAAGTCGCACAGCGGAAACGCGTATGTGGCTCAACTGAAGGGCTAGCTCTAAAGACGTTAACCCACTGTTTTCAGCCGCATACCCCGGTAACCTGCCCTGCAACTTTTCCCCCGGTTCGGGTTCACTCTTTATGAGACCGATCTGACGAGCCCGATCAGATGAGGCCGACCACGATGCGTGCAGTCAAATCAAAAATACCCTTGCGCGGACGCCGCTGGCTCGTCCCAGCCCTACTTCTGACTGCCACAGTCGCGGCCCAATTCGCCCTGGCCAGCAAAAAGAATAAAACCGCCGCCCCACCGCTGGATGAGCCCAAACGTGCCCTCCATGCCCTGAATCGCCTCACTTTCGGCCCGCGGCCCGGCGATGTCGAACTCGTCGCGCAACTGGGCGTTGATAAATGGATCGATCTCCAACTCCATCCCGAAAAAATTGACGACCCGGCTCTCGATGCCAGACTGGCTCCATTCCGCACCCTGCGCATGGATACCAAAGAAATCGTCGAGAATTTTCCCCCCAATCAAATGATCAAGCAGATCGCCGACGGCAAAGCCCAATTGCCGCACGATCCCACCAAGCGCGTGGTATACGAAGCGCAGCTCCAGCGTTACGAAGATAAACAGGACCGCAAAGCCGAAGCAGCCAACCAACCGAATCCGCCTAATCAAGCCCCCGCTGCCTCCTCCGACGCCATGCACCCCGACGACTCCGTCGAGATGCAGCGCCGCGAAGAACGCCGCCTGGCCAACGCGAAAACACAGGAGCTTCTCGATCTTCCTCCCGACGAGCGCATGCAACAGATTATGAAAATGTCGCCCGAAGATCGCCGCGCTCTGACCGCGACCACCAAAGGCGCCAAGGCCGACGCCCTCATGGATGGCATGAGCGCAAAGCAAAAAGAAACGGTTCTCGCGCTCAAGAATCCCGAGCAGGTCGTCGTCGATGAATTGATGCAAGCCAAGCTGATGCGCGCGATCTATAGTGAGCGCCAGCTCGATGAAGTGATGACCGACTTCTGGATCAACCACTTCAACGTGTTTATCAACAAAGGCGCCGACCGTTACCTGCTGACCAGCTACGAGCGCGACGCCATCCGGCCCCACGCTCTGGGAAAATTTGAAGACCTGTTGGTTGCAACCGCGAAAAGTCCGGCCATGATGTTTTATCTCGACAACTGGCTGAGCGTCGGCCCACATTCGGAAATCGCGCTCGGCATCGACCCGCATCATCCCTACTATGGCGCGCCCAATCGTCCCCGCAAACCGAAGCAGGCCAGCGGCCTGAATGAAAATTACGGCCGCGAGCTCATGGAACTCCACACCCTCAGCGTCGGCGGCGGCTACACCCAGAAAGATGTGACCGAAGTGGCCAAAGTTTTCACCGGATGGACACTCGACCAGCCGAAAAAAGGCAACGGCTTCCGCTTCGAGCCGCGCATGCACGAACCCGGCGACAAGCTCGTCATGGGACATAAGATCCGATCCAATGGCGAACAGGAAGGCCGCGAAGTTCTGCACCTGCTCGCCCACAATCCCAAGACTGCGCATTTCATTTCGCAGAAACTGGCCATGCGCTTCGTTTCCGACAATCCTCCCCCCGCGCTCGTCGATCGCATGACCAACACTTTCCTGAAGAAGGATGGCGACATTCGCGAGGTGCTGCGCACTCTTTTCCAGTCGCCCGAATTCTGGTCGCCCGATGCCTACCGCGCCAAAGTGAAAACGCCGCTCGAGTTCGTAGTTTCGGCCGTCCGCGCCAGCGGAGCCGATGTCGAAGACGCCCGCGCTCTGGTCAACACCCTCAACAATATGGGAATGATGCCCTACGGCATGGTGCCCCCGACCGGTTATTCGATGAAGGCCGACACCTGGGTCAACTCCTCGGCCCTGCTCGGACGCATGAATTTCGCGCTCGCCCTCGCCGCCGGAAAAATAAAGGGAACCAAAGTTGTTTCGACCAGCCTCGTGGGCGTGGGAACGGCCACCACAGCCGCCGGCGATCCGCAGCAGGTGCTGGCCTTGCTCGAAAATTCCCTGCTCAACGGCGACATCTCGAAACAAACGCACGATACTATCAGCAAGCAATTGGACGACCCGGCCATCACCCAGCGGCGTCTGGATGATCCCCAGCGTCCGCCCAACGTAGCCGCGATTACCGGATTGATTCTGGGATCGCCTGAATTTCAGAAACGATAGCTTGTTTCAAGAAAGCTTGTTTCAGAAAAGTTTTTTTCAGAAAAGATAGGTTCAATCCTATGTCCATCACTCGACGCATTTTTCTTCGCAACGGCGCATTGGCCGTTGTCGGAACCACTGCCCTGCCGAGCTTTCTTACGCGTGCCGCTTTTGGCGCAGCCGATCCCGGCATTCGCAACAAACGGCTGGTCGTCATCTTTCAGCGCGGAGCCGCCGACGGTCTCAACATCGTCGTGCCTCACGGCGAGCCGAACTACTATGCCATGCGCCCGACCATCAATATTCCGAAGAAATCCGTGCTCGATCTTGACGGATTTTTCGGATTGCATCCCTCAATGGCCTCGTTTCAGCCGCTGTGGAACCAGAAGCATCTCGCCATCGTCCATGCTGCCGGTTCGCCCGACCCGACGCGCTCCCATTTCGATGCGCAGGACTACATGGAATCCGGCACGCCCGGCCTCAAGGTCACCGACGACGGCTGGCTCAACCGCGCCCTGCATGATCTCCCAGCCGATAACTCGGCCTTCCGCGCCATCGCACTCGGCCCGTCGCTGCCGCGCATTCTCTCCGGCAAAGAGCCGGCAGTCGCGGTCAACAATCTGAACGATTTTTCTGTGGGCGGAAAAAATCCCAACGCCGCGCCCATGTCGAATACCTTCGAAGCCATGTACGACCACTCCGTCGACACGGTTTTGCATGGCACCGGCGCGGAAACTTTCGACGCCGTCAAGACGCTGAAAGCTGCCGACGCCGCGCAGTACACGCCCGCGCCGAACGCCAACTATCCCAAAGGCCGTTTCGGCGACAGCCTGAAGCAGCTCGCGCAACTCATCAAAGCCAATCTCGGCGTGCAAGTCGCTTTTGCCGACATCGGCGGCTGGGACCACCACGTCAACGAAGGCAGCACCCAGGGCCAAATCGCCAACGTCCTCGGCGATTTCTCACAGTCAATCTCCGCTTTTTGGACCGATCTCGGCGACCTCGGAGAAGACACCGTCGTCGTCACCATGTCGGAGTTCGGCCGCACCGCCCGCGAGAACGGCAATCGCGGCACCGACCACGGCCACGCCAACGTCATGTTCGTCCTGGGCGGCCCGGTCAAAGGCGGCAAAGTCTACGGCCGCTGGCCCGGCCTCGATCAATCGCAACTCTACGAAGGCCGCGATCTAGCCCTGACCACCGACTTCAGAATGGTTCTCGGCGAAGTCGTATCGCGCTATCTCGGCAACAAAGATTTGAAAACTGTCTTCCCGGGATTCGAAGGCCAGCCGGGGCAATTCTTAAGGTTGTTAGGATAATTGTGTTGGGGGAGCGGCGGGCGTCTCGCCTGTCTGCCAGTGCAACAAGAGTTCGATCGGGGGCGATCAAGGTGAAACGTTTTCAGGTTCTGTTCAACGTGCGCAACAATCTCCGCAATCTCAATAAAGAGGCGGCCGTCGACTCCATGCGAAACGTCCTGGCTGTCCTTGGACTGGGTTTACTGATTGGAGATTTTGCCACCATGCGTCTCCCCTACGTTATTCCCGGAGTCGCTCTGTTACTCGCCGTCTGGTACGCCGACTATCTGCGTCACGACCTGCCCGCCGCTCCCGCCGTCAATGTTTCCCAGACCACTGTCCCCGAGAAAAAAGAGAGTCAAAGCGAGCAGCGCTTGATCGATCCGACGATCCATCCAATGACCGACCCGATCGACCAGCTTGGTAGAGCCTCGTAAGCTCCCCTTCCCTTCTTGTCATCCCGAGCGCAGCGAGGGATCTGCAGTCCGATGCGATCATCAACCGACGGGCTGCTATGGACAGCTCTACGAAACCGGCACTCGCCTCCGAAGCACCCCGACAAACACGGCATCAGCCCTGAGCGAGACCATCTCCAACGGAGAAATCCCCGGGACCACGCAAGATAAAAGGTCGCTAGCAACAGCGCAATCGTAATGGCAAAATTGGGCCACGCATTCAGAGCCCACTGTCCGCGCCACGTCAGCTGGCAGGCATGAGAGAACGGCATGAGATAGGGAATCGGCCATTGGTATCCGTCTGGCCCGCGACTTCCCAGCAAGTCCTCCAGCAGATGAATGTGGAAGCTCAAGAAGGCCATGCCAGCAGTCTTCCATCGCTGCACCGCCAAAACAAACGACATCGCCGCCACGACAATCGCGAACGGAAGGCTATGCAGAGAGTGATGATAAGTTGAGAACCATTCAAGCGGATGCGGAGAGTCGCGCGTAAAGTAATCGGCTACGATTCCGAGCCCGTCAATATCGGGAGCAACACAGGCGAGAGTGACTAGAACACGTTCCCGGCGATCCAACGACACCGAATTCGCTAGGACCCATCCCGTAAAAAAGTGCGTGACCGGGCTCATGCGCTCACATATCGATCATCACTTCCCCACCCTCAATCTTCACCGGATAGACCTTCAGCCTATCTCCCATCGGTCCGGACGCCCCCGTCTTCGGATCCCACTCCCATCCATGCCACGGACAAACCACTTTGCCGTCTTCGATCACGCCTTCGCCGAGCGGCCCTCCCTGATGCAGGCAGACATTGTCCATGGCGCTGATTTCGCCGTTCACGTTGGCCACGCAGATCGCCTTATCGCCGCATGGAAATTCCTTCACTTCATTAACGCCGGGCAAGTCGGATTGAGACGCCAGTTTGATAAACATCTCCGCATTCTATTTCATCACAATCGATTGTGAGCCAGGTCACAGACTCCGCAACCAGGACATGCGAAGATCGACCCGACTAAGGCAGATGCCAGAGCGCGTCTGCTTCTTCTTTGCTCTTTGAGAACCGATGCAATGAAACCTTCGGATGCCTCGAGCGCACCCAGAGAGATCCCGTAACCCCTTATTTATGAATAGTCTGGAGTTAAGTCTTTATTTATCAATATTTTAGAGCAAATGGGGGGGGGGGGGGGGGGGAAAAAAAAAATATAAAAACTCCTTTTGAAAAAAAAAAAAAATTTTTTTTCCCCCTAAAACCCGCTAATGTTTTCTCCCTT
>Ga0210385_10000445_pt1 | contig 30436 bp, 29 predicted proteins | sample IncBWH26OmetaG_FD_160107 | JGI IMG/M metagenome (GOLD analysis project Ga0210385, IMG submission 160107) | Forest soil microbial communities from Barre Woods Harvard Forest LTER site, Petersham, Massachusetts, United States - Inc-BW-H-26-O ...
CGACCTATGGTCTGCTTCGTCAACCTGGCCAGCATGGAACGCATCATCTTCGCCATCTTCCATCGCTTCAACCAGGACTGGAAAAATCACACCCTCCGCTCTTTTACACACGCCGCTTGACATCACCACCATCAGACTATATTGACAAGTATTGTAATCTATGGTAAACTGGTGCTCGAGGTTTAGAAATGGACGACCAGACTCAACCTACGCCACCCGAACTGCCGCCCTGGGCCGTACCCGTCGAACTTGTTTACCTCCCCGATCTCCAAAAGCAGGAAGCCAAACGCCGCCGCCAAACCCAAAAGGCTGCAAAGACAAACGACTTAAGTCCCTCCGAAGACCGAATCCCACCCAAAACCCAGCCCGCCGCCGACCCCAAGGAAGCCCGTCATACCCGCAAATGCCAAATCTGCCACCATCCCGACCGCTTCGAGATCGACGAGGAATACCGCCTCTGGCGCAGCCCCTACGAAATCGCCCGCGAATACAACGTGCCCCCACGCGCCCTTTTTCGCCATTTTCACGCCCAAGGACTCGTTTCTAAGCGCCGCGAGAACCTCCGGTTTGCCCTCGACAAAATCATCGAACGCGGGGCCGAGCGGCCACTCACGGGCGACATGATCATCCGCGCCGTCCGCGCCCATTGCCTGCTCACCGACGACAACCGCTGGGTCGAGCCAGTCAAGCGAGTAGAGATTACGAGGGTCGAAGTTCCAGGCCCGCCGGGACGGGCCGCTGAATTTCTAATCGACACTCTCCGATTAGAAAATCACGCATCTCATTGAAAACAAAAGCCCGATGCAAATTCTAATCGACACAAAACAGAAGGTTTTAGAGGCCTAAAATTAACTCAAAAAATCCGGGTCAGCGCTTGAGGACGTGGGTGACGGTGGGGCTGACCATTTGGTAGCGGATGCCGCGCCAGCGGATGGTCTTTGAGAGCAGAGAGGCTAGGAAGTTCCAGGCGAAGAGGAACGGCACGACCGGAGCGAGAACGGTCCAGACCCAGCTCCACTCGTTGATCTTGGCTTTGTATTCGGGGAACATCTCGCCGAGCACGAGGGTGCGGAGGGCGCCCTTTACGGCGGCGAGCAGGGGAATGACGGCCGCGAGCATCACCATCTGGATCCACGGATCTCCATTGATCATGGCGAAGAGAATCGTGATGAACGCGTAGATGAGCGTGATGGAATAGCCGAGATGTGCGACGAGTCCCATCCCCCAGCGCTTGGACGAATAGACGCGCGTGATGGCGATCTGGCGATTGGTGAACTCGAGGAGGCTCTTGCCGGTCCAGGGGTGCAGCGTGGCGGCCATACATTCAGGGACGAAGACGATCGATTTGCCGTTCTGCTCGAGCGCGGAGGTGAGCGCGAAATCGTCGCTCACGGCGCCTTGCCAGGCTTCGAGTGCGTTCACGTCGTTGAATACGGACTTGCGGATCGCAGTGGCGCCGCCCCAGCAGAAGTTTTCGCGCGAGCGGCCGAGCATGGTGGCAATGGCGCCGTTCCATGCGGAGGCCATGGCGCTGGCGAATCCGCCGTCGCCGATGGCGCGGCTGGGGATGATCCAGCGATAGGAAGTAGTGGCGCCAATATTGACGTCCTGCAAGGGCGCGACGAGCTTTGTGAGCCAGCCGCGCGGCAGGCGCACGTCCGAATCGGTGAAGACCATGGCTTCGAACTGCTCGGGCAGCGACTCGACGGCGCGGCGCAGATTGTAAACTTTTTCGCCGCAGTCTTCGCCGGGCCCGGCGATCACGATGTGCACGGGCCGCGTGCTCGCAGCCTTCACGCGTTCGATCACTTTGAGCGCGGGGTCGAGGCTGGTGGCGAGGACGAAGTAGAGTTCGTAATTTGGATAATCGAATTTGGTGAGCGCGGTGAGATTGTCCTCGAGGCCGAGTTCATTGCCTTTGCAGGGGCAGATGACAGCCGTGACGGGCGCGTAAAAGCCCGCGTGGTGCGAGCCGAGGCGCTGCTGCACCATCCGATACCAGGAGAACCCTTGCCAGAGCGAATAGAGGCCGGCAGCCACCTGGAGCAGGACGAGGACGTAGAAAGCCGCGTACATAGCGGGAGGATACCAGATCGGCACACGGGCGACGGGAGGGCCGGCGGGCAAGTTGCGTAGTGAGCATTGCCTTTCACGCGACGTTATCACGGTGGGCGCGCGGCAAGTGCGAGGCGGGCAACTCGGGGCGTGTTCGCGGGAATCCCTGATATACTGGAACTTAAACTCAATGAAGCCTGAGCAGAATCCGGCGTATTCGATCGTGGTGCCCCTGTATAACGAACAGGAGAGCGTGGCCCAGCTCTACGTGAAAATCACGGAAGTGATGGACACGGTGGGCGAGCCGTACGAAATGGTGTTCGTGGACGACGCGAGCAAGGACGGCACGTTTCGGGTGCTGTCTGAAATCGCCAGCGCGGACCGGCGCGTGACGGTGGTGAAGCTGCGGCGAAATTTTGGACAGACCGCGGCGTTGAAAGCCGGCTTCGATCATTCGCTTGGGGAAATCATCATCTCAATGGATGGCGACCTGCAGCACGACCCCGCCGAAATTCCCGTGTTCATCGCGAAGATCAAAGAAGGCTACGACATCGTGAGCGGCTGGCGCGTGGCGCGCACGGACAATTTGCTGGCGCGGCAGGTGCCGAGCCGCATCGCAAACTGGATGATGGCAAAACTTTCGCGCGTGGATTTGCACGATTTCGGGACCACGTTCAAGGCCTACCGGCGCGAAGTGCTTTCCGAGATTCATCTTTATGGCGAGCTGCACAGGTTCATACCGGCGCTGGCAAGCTGGTCGGGCGCGTCCGTGGCGGAAGTACCGATCACGAATATTCCGCGCAAATCCGGAAAATCGAATTACGGAATTTCGCGCACGATTCGCGTGCTGCTCGATCTGGTGAGCGTGAAATTCCTGGTGGATTATTCCACCAAGCCGATGCAATTTTTCGGGCTTCCCGGGCTGACGTGTCTGGCGGGCGGCGGCGGCATCGGCCTTTATATTTTTGCGCGCAAAGCGTTTTTCGACGAAGGCTTGCTGGCCAACCACGGTCCGCTGATTCTGCTTGGAATGGCGTTGATCATGGCGGGGATTCAGTTCATTTCGATTGGGCTGATCGGCGAGTTGCTGGCGAGGACATATTACGAGACGCAGGACAAGCCGGTTTATACCGTGCGCGAAGTGATCGCGCACGGCTCCACTACTTCGCGGCGCAGCGAACCTCCACGCAGCCGCGGCGCCGCCGGGCGCTGATTCTTCGTTACTCCGCTGTTTTTGGCGCGTTGTAAATCGACAATTCCATGCTGTCGCTAACTTCGAGAGTAGACGAGGCGAATCCATTCGCCGAATTCTGCACGTATGCCAGGTAGGGCTGGACGTCCTTTGCGAAGGAGTCGATGTTGTCTGCAACGATGACGGCGCCTGGGCGGAGCTTGGGCCGCAGCAACTGCAATACCGGTAAATAGAGATCCTTGCGGCCGTCGAGAAAGGCGATATCGATCGGCGCTTCGACGGCGCGGAGAGTTTCGAGCGCATCGCCTTGAAGAATTGTGACGAGATCGCGTAGGCCGGCGGCTTCGATGTTCTTGCGCGCTTCGGAAACTTTTGCCGGCTCCATTTCGGAGCCGATCAGTTGCACGGCGGGCGCGGATTCGGCGGGGAAATTGTCGCGCAGAGCGGTGGCGAGATAGATCGTCGAGATGCCGAACGACGAGCCGAACTCGACCACGCGTTTTGCCTGGATCGCGCGGGCCATCAGGTAGAGCAACGCGCCACGCTCCGGGGTGACGGCGCTGTAGAGCTCGCCAAAGATACGGCTGCGCACGCGTTCGTCGCCGAGGCGGTTGGTGAGTTTGGCCCAGGCGTATCGCGGAAGGCGCGGAGGAATCTTCCACCTATCTGTCGCGGAGGCGGCGTGCAGACGAGTGAGCACGGCCGCAATTTCCGGATGGTCAAACGGGAAGCGCGGCGTCATCAGCGGGTGATCGGCAAGGCTGTTTGCGCGCTGCCGCCCACGACGGTGAAGTCAGAAGGTCGCTGCGATCGAGTGGCGGCGGAGCGCGTCACTGTGGCGCGAGCGTTTGATCCGCGAGCGGCGCATCGCCGAACTGCTCGGGCACGTAGTCCTCATCGGCATATCCGATCTCGGTGCTGGAGCCGAATGGCCGCGCGATGCCGCTGGCGGTCTTGATCGGGGACGAACTGCGCACCGGCGGATCGAACGAATAGGGACTGTACTCGATTTTCGCGGGCCGACTGGCTTTCTTGTTGATGTAATCGATGCCGCTGAAATCCTTGAAGCCGAGCTTGTGGACTTTCCAGCGACGCAAGCGCATGGGAGCATCCTCCTCCCAGGTGGCCCAGAACCAGCGCTCGAAAAGCTTGACGAAAAACTTGTCGAAGAGCTTGAAGAACCAATTGGTGTTGATGCGATAGGTGACGGTGACGCGGCAGCGATCGTCCGGCAGATCGGTGAAGAGCGCTTCCATTTCGAGCAGGAAGCCGATCGAGTCCATATGGAAGCTCTTCATGGTGTTGCCGTCCATATATTGAAAGCCCACGCCGCCGGTATAAAACGGCAGCAGCGGCATGCGCTTGCTGCGATACACGAGCGACCAATTCTCGCGCTCGGCGAGCACGCGCGCGCGGTCATAGAGCTTGAAATGCGTGCCCACCAGGTGCTCGTGATCGTAGTAGTTCCACATCACGACTTCCTTGGGACAATCCATTTCGGCGGAAAATTGAGCCTGCAGCGTTGCGCGTTTCATGGCTGATTCACCCGAGTAGATCGATATAGATTTGATCGTTCACAAGCTTGAGCAAGTATTGCCTGAGCGGCAGACCGGGATGCGTGAGGCACGAACCGTCTTTGCAGGAAAAGCGCCAGTTGTGCCACAGGCAGGTGAAGACGCCGTTTTCGTGCTTGTGGTAGCCCACTGGCCCTCCGAAATGACGGCAGACGTTGCTCAGTGCCTTGATTTCGCCCTCGTACTCATAGAGGAGGATGTCGTGGCCCTTCACCCAGCGCGTCAGCTGGCCGGTCTTCTTCAGCTCGGCGATGGATGCCAGATAGCTGTAAGTGACCTCGCGGCCTTCCTCCTGCACGGTGATGACGCTTGCTCCGGATGCCATGCATTTTCGACTGTATAACCCGCGCAGGGTTGTGTCAACGGGCCGCGGGAAGGCGATTCTCCCCGTAAAACGGGCTTGCTTTGACTCTTGGGGCGACGGTAAAAGATTAGCTGCGATCTATGGGAAGCGGCCTGGTTGACTGGATCCCAATTACAAGACGAGAAGGTGCCCAGCGTCACCGCGCCGAATGCTGTGGTTTCGAGTGTGCGCGGCCTGTGGTGGACGCTGGCGCGGCTGGCGGTCGGCATTGGATTGCTGGTTTATCTGGCGGAATCGCGGCTGATCGATTTTCGGGCGCTCACGAAGCTGGTGACGGCCTGGCCGGTCACGCTGGCGGCGTTGGCGTTGGTCTTTCTCGACATCTTCTTCATGTCGCTCCGGCTCTGCTGGCTTTTTGAGCCGCAAGGACTTCGCTTACCGCTGATCAGCTCGCTTGAATTGAATCTGGTGAGTTCGTTTTTCGCGACATTTTTGCCGGGGGCTGCCGGAGGCGATCTGGCGAAGCTCTTCTACGCCGCACGCGAGAACAGAGGACGGCGGGCTGAGATTGTGACGACGATTGCTTTCGATCGAGCGGTCGGATTGTTTTCGATTCTGCTGCTGCCCCTGCTATTTGCGCCGCTATTTTGGTCGTTCTTAGGGCCGCTGATTCGGAGCGTGAGGAGTTTGCAAATTCTGCTGGCCGTGACGGCCGCTCTCGCTGTGGCGATGCTGGCGGCACTTTTGCTCTGCCTCTTCAGCCAATCGTGGATGACTCGCGCCGCGCGGTGGGTTTCGCGGTTTCTGCCCGGGAGGCAATTGCCGGAGCGCGTGATTGCAACAGTTGGAGCTTATCGAGGGCACGCGGGAATTCTGATCGCTGCGCTTGCCGCGTCTCTCGTCTCAAACCTGACGCTGATTGCGGCGACTGCTCTGGCGATTCTGCTGTTGGCTCCTGCTAGCCTCTCGATGAAATTGTGTCTGGTGATTCCCATGGGTGATGTGGCGAACAGCTTACCGCTTACACCGGGCGGGCTTGGCGTGGGCGAGGCGGCGTTCAGCGCGCTCTTCAAAATCGCGGGCTTGCAGGGCGGAGCCGACGCGTTGCTCTGCTGGCGGATTTGGCGCGCGATGGTCGGGCTGGTGGGACTCGCCCTCTATTTGCGCGGAATGCGGCGGGCGGTTTTTCAGCCGTGATTCCCAGGTAGCTTAATTGGGCCGCGGAGCGAAGGACTTGCGGAGGATCTGCTCGGCGATGCCGTGCAATTCCACCTGGAATTTTGCGGCTTCGCGGCGCGCTTGCTCCATCAGCGACGGGTCGAGTAGAAATCCCACGCGGTCGACGAAGGGGCCGGATGTTGTGGCTATTTGGCCTCGGATAGGTTTATTTCGCGATCCGGGCCGCTGTGCGGCGACAGCGGAGAGCGTTTCGTAGAGCTCAAGGTCGCGCCAGAAGGCGCGGGCGTCGTCGTCATTCCATTCGAGCGCCTGTCCCAGGGCGACGAAGAACTCCTCGCGGAAAAGATCGAGCAGCGGGATCGCCAGATCAAGACCGGAGCGAGCGGGCTTTTTCGCCTTTGAGGCTTTTTTGCTCTTTCCCTTCTTCCCTTTCGCGGCTTTCTTGGCTGGCCGCGATTCGCGAACCGTCACGTGTACGTTCAACCGCTTGGGCAACGCGGTTTCAATCCGCAGGACCATGGCGAGGATCGCTTCGCGTCGAATGGTTTCGAGCTGCTCGCGATAGTGCCAAGGCTGGTCGGCGCGGCCGGGACGACGATATTGCGCGGCGTACATATCGAGAAAGCGCTGCACGGTTTCGCTGCGATCGATGGTACGCAGCAGCAGGATGGCGGCTTCGCGGGCGCGGATTACCAATTCGCGTGGGCGATAAGGCATGGCTGAATTGTAGCTGTACGCGAATCCGGCGTGCGCCGCAACTAAAGAAAGGAGTGCGCGCGCATGGGGAACGCCTTGGGGCGCTTTGACGCCAATCTTTTGGCGGAAAAATGGGTGGCAGGCTGCTAACGGATGACGGGCGTAGGCGTCTCATTTCACCTAGTAGGTGTGTCGCTATGGACCGGCTACCTGGCCGTGCGACCTGTGTGGTATCTTGCTCTTACATTGAAGGCACGGAGGTTTTCCATGAACAAGGCAATTTTAGGTCTGGCAGCCGTTGCAATCGTGGCATTGCCGGTAATGGCGGCGCTCAAGGTGGGCGACAAGGCTCCCCTGTTTTCGGCGAAGGCGTCCCTGGCAGGCAAGGAATTCAATTTTTCGCTGCAGGACGCGCTGAAGAAGGGGCCGGTCGTGGTGTATTTCTACCCGTCGGCCTATACGCAGGGTTGCGACATCGAAGCGCACACGTTCGCGTCCGAGAAGGACAAGTTTGACGCCGCCGGGGCCACCATCATTGGCGTGTCGGGCGACAGCCTGGAGCGGCTGGACCAGTTCTCGGCCGATCCCAATTATTGCGCCGGCAAGTTTCCGGTGGCCTCGGACTCCGACCTTAAGATCGCCGCCTCCTATAACCTGACGACCAGCGCCGGCCGGGCCGGGATGACGGACGTCCGCGGGGTCGCGATTGACCACGACTTTATCGAGCGCGAGACCTTCGTGATCGGGAAAGATGGCAACATTATCGCCACGTTCTCCTCGAAGGACGACAAGCTCTCGCCTGCCGCGCATGTGGATAAGTCGCTCGAGATCGTGCAAGGCCTCGCCTCCAAGTAGCGCCGCAGGGTTCTAGTACCACGCGCCGAGGCCCGGAGGTCATCCTCCGGGCCTTCCTACGGCCCCCCGCTGCCGCCCCAATGCCCCTTCCCGATCGGCCACTTTGCTAGCCTGTTTTCCTCGTTCGCGCCACCAAAAACCTTAAGGGAAACTACGGAATTCGTTGCCGTTTTGGGCACGCTAAAATCGTATAACTACTTAACTTTCTATACTTTAACGACACACAGCCCGCGAAACTTTGTTGCGGCAGACTAAGCCCATCCCTAGAGTTGATCTTGCGTAGCAAAACATCTTGTAGCAAACACCTTTAGGAGGGGTTCAGAAGCAATGGCTAACTTTGCCAATGTAGTGGGTAAGTGGGGGAAGCAAGTGATTTTGGGGGTGGTTGGCGTTGGTCTGGCAGTCTGCATGACGAGCGGTACGACCCAGGCCCAGAGCAAGTTCAATGTTTTCGGTGGGTATTCGTACGGCACCAACAATATCGAGTACGGTTGCGAATGCGACCCAGGTCTTCACGGATATGCCGGGTCGTTCACGTACAACTTGGCGCCACACATCGGATTAGAAGGGGCGTTCACGGGCCACAACGGCACGAACACCATCTACAACGAACCGGTCAGTGCGAACAACTACCAGGATACCCAGACAGCGAAGCAGGGGCTCTATACGTACACCTTCGGTCCTCGCTTCAGCCTGCCCGAAGGAAACTTTTCTCTCTTCTCTCACTTCCTCGTAGGTGGCACCCACCTCAGCGAAACCTTAACCTATATCTGCACTCCACCGACCGGATCTGAGGACACCTGCACCGGGGACACCAACAATGTGTACGGAAGCGGTTTCGCGTTCAAGACCGGTGCCGGCGTCGATTGGAACCACGGCGGATGGGGCATTCGCATCCTCGAGGTGGACTACATTCACAGCGATTTGTATGCCAAGGCCACCGAGACCCAATCCAGCACGACGTATACGCCGACCAGTTTCGACATCAGCGGCAATAGCTTCGAGCTGGCCACGGGCGTTACCTTCAACTTCGGCGGCTCGCGGTAACCAAAACGCCATTCTATTGAGTGGCGCTCTTGGAATGTAATTGCCTGAAAAAGAAAAAGGCCCGGGGCTCCCCCGGGCCTTTTTCTTTTGCGGCGCGCACGGTCACACTACCGAACAAGCAAACCTGCACCAGCCACTAGCCGGCACGCCCTCATACTCCATCTCCGTCCAAGGGGTAGAGCTTCACCTCCGACATCACTTAGCCAAATTTGTTAGCGCTTCATCCTCCGAAAAACCGCCTACGCTCCAAGGTGCAGATATAGCCGCCGTTCAGGGGGTCGGAGCTTCAGCTCCGACAATGGAGCCCGAAAAATTGTCAGGGCTTCAGCCCCTGAGGAACCGCCTTTGGCCCGGTCGCCCATTTATGGGTTGGCTCCCGGACATGCGCGTGCCGCCGCTGGCCCCTAGGCTCCCACGTCCTCATACTCCATCTCCCTCAAGAACCGAAGGATGTCCCCCTCGCGCAGCTTGCGGCACGTCCGAATCAGCGCTTGTTGCTCGCGCCATTCCAGCGCGCGCATGAACGCCAGCACGAGCTTCATATTCCTCGGAAGCGCGCTTGCCACGAACTTCTCGCCCGCCGCGCTCAACCGGACGTGGCCGGCACGCCATCCGCGCCTTCGATCCCTCCGGCTTTCCCCCGGATCGGCCGACTTCGGTGCCACCACGACCTCATATTCCACCCAGCCCCGTTTGCGCAGAATCTCCACCAGATGCGCGACGCTCTGTTTTCGGCAGTGACGCCTCCGGGCGGCTTCGCCGATCGTCAGCCGCCCTTCACGGTGTAGCATCTCGAGAAAGCGGAGCCCTTCCAGGGTGATGTCAAACATCTCCATCTGGCCCCGCAGCTCATACCGGATCCAGTCCGCCGTGTCCAGAATCTCCAGAAACGCCCGAAACGCGATCGCTCTCCGCTCTTGATGCGTCTTCCTCCCGCCCTTCGACAAGTCCTTATCGCCGCCTACCCCCGAGGTTCGCCTTGTCATAGTTCAGCGCCCCTTTTTGAAGTTTTTAGCCCGATTAGCGCACGTTTACAGCGCACAAGGTGACAGTCTGCCTGCCATATTTATCCCTGTTAACGAAGACCGGCTCACAATTCTGGTGATTGCTTGGCGAACGAAGCGGATGGAAAAGATTGCGTGGCGCTTCGGCTGGAGTTTTCCGAATAAATAAAGAAAAAGGCCCGGAGGGTTTGCCTCCGGGCCTTGGTTGCAATTCGAAAGGGACAGCAGATTCTTCGTCGCGGACGGGCGAATTCAGCCCGTCCGCTCGGAGTCACAATCAGTGAACGGGGCCGGCGATTGGCTGGTCGCCACTCGATGGGCCGGGCTTGGTGGAGGGACGCACGGGCTTGTCGAACTTGCCCAATGCGATCTCCAGCGCCTCTTCGGCCGTCCGGACAAAGTGAACTTTCACGCCGCCGAGCAGCTCCTCCGGCAGATCCTCTTTCACGTTCGGCTCGTTGTCCGCGGGCAGAATCACCTCGCGGATTCCCGCACGCTTTGCGCCGAGGACCTTTTCCTTGATCCCGCCGACCGGTAGAACGATTCCGGAGAGCGAAATCTCGCCCGTCATCGCGACGCGCGGCCGGATCGAACGGCCAGTGAGCAAGCTCACCAGTGCCGTGACCATGGCCACGCCCGCCGACGGCCCGTCCTTCGGAATCGCTCCCGAGGGAACGTGGACGTGCAAGTCAGCCTTGCGGAAGAAGTCCGGATCGATGCCGTAGCGGTCCGAGTTCGCACGGACCCACGTGAGCGCTGCACTCATCGATTCCTTCATCACTTCGCCCAGGTGCCCGGTCATGGTGAACTGACGCCCGCCGCGCATCTTGCTGGCCTCGATGAAGACGATGTCGCCGCCCGCAGGCGTCCACACCAGCCCCACCGAAACGCCCGGCTTCTGAACGCGTTCTTCGACTTCCTTCTCGAGCCGGAATTTCTGGATGCCCAAGGCTTCGTGAATCAACTCGGGCGTGATGATCTGCTTCTCCGTCTTGCCCTCGGCGAATTTCCGCGCCTGCTTCCTGACGAGCGTTGCGATTTCGCGCTCCAGGTTGCGGACGCCGGCTTCCCGCGTGTAGTGATGAATCAATTCGTGCAAAGCCTCGTCTGTGAACTCGACCTGTTCGCCGAGCTTCAATCCGTGTTCCTTGGTCTGTCTGGGAACCAGGAAGCGCTTGGCGATGTGGACCTTTTCCTCTTCTGTATAGCCAGGCAACTCGATGATCTCCATCCGGTCGCGCAAAGGCTCCGGAATGGGATCGAGCCAGTTGGCCGTAGCCACGAAGAGCACCTTCGACAGATCGAAGGGCACGTCGAGATAGTGATCGCGGAACGTAGAGTTCTGCTCCGGATCCAGCACTTCCATCAACGCAGCCGAAGGATCGCCACGGAAATCGCGGCCGAGCTTATCGACCTCGTCGAGCATCAGGACGGGGTCCATCGTCTCGGCGCGGCGAATGCCCTGGATGATCTGTCCGGGGAGAGCGCCAATGTACGTCCGGCGATGGCCGCGGATTTCGGCTTCGTCATGCATGCCGCCCAGCGAGATGCGGACGAACTTGCGTCCCATCGCGCGAGCGATTGACTTGCCGAGCGAGGTCTTGCCCACGCCCGGAGGCCCGACGAAGCAGAGGATCGGTCCCTTCATGCCCGGCTGCAATTTCTTGACGGCCAGGTAATCGAGGAGCCGCTGCTTCACTTTTTCCAGGTCGTAGTGATCCTCGTTGAGGATTTCTTCGGCCTTGGAAATATCGATCTGATCTTCACCCGTGCCGGATGTCTTGTTCCATGGCAACGAAGTCATCCACTCAAGATAGGTGCGAGAGACCATGTACTCAGCCGAAGCGGGCGTCATTTTCGCCAGCCTCTTCAGCTCACGGTCGCACTCCTTGCGAGCCTCTGCGGACATGCCGGACTCTTCGACCTTCTTGCGAAGTTCGTCGATTTCGGCGACGCCGTCGTCAGACTCGCCCAATTCCTTCTGGATGGCTTTCATCTGCTCACGCAAGAGGAATTCGCGCTGGCTCTGGTTGACCTGCTCCTGCACCTGGTCATGAATCTTGCTGCGCAGCTCGAGGACTTCCTTTTCTTTCGAAAGTTCGTTGATCAGCATTTCCAGGCGCTTGCGGACGTCGAACGTCTCCAGCAGTTCCTGGCGCACCATGGTGCTGAGTGACGGCAGAGTCGCCCCGGCAAAGTCGGAAAGACGGCTAGGCGAATCGATGTTCATCACTTCGGTCTGCAAATCGTCAGAAAGCTGCGGCGAACGCGCCACGACTTCGCGGAAAAGCTCCTTGACGTTGCGTTCGAGCGCCATCAGCTCCGGTTCGGTAACGTCCTCGATGTCCGGCTGGACTTCCGCGCGTGAGCGCAGAAACGGCTTCAGCCCGAGAATTTCGAGAACTCGAATGCGGTCAAGGCCTTCGAGGAACGCCACAACGTTCCCGTTAGGCATACGCACCATCTTGTGGACCTTCGCCAGGGTGCCCACGCTGTGCAGGTCGGCGCCAGTGGGCGATTCGACGCGCGGATCAAGCTGCGCGACCACGCCCAGATACTTCTCCGTGCCGGTGCCGAGCGAGTCTAATAGTGCGAGCGAGCTTTCGCGTCCAACCGGCAGCGGCATAACCGCGCCCGGAAACAGGACCGTATCCCTGACCGGCAGGATTGGCAGCTCGTCTGGAATTATCCTTTTTGTTTTGCTCAAGTTGTCCCCCTTGGACAACAGATTTCGTTTCAGCCAATCGTTCAGCCTATACAGGGACTGATCGGCCGTCTAACAGCTTTAGATGCGGGAAAGGGAAAAAGAGTTCATTTGAGTTCGCCTCCCACAATAAACAAATGTGAGTGTACAACACTAAATTATTAATTTCAAGCCGTTTAACTTCCCATCTCTCACAGCCTAAACACTGTAATGTATTGTAATAAATGATCTTACAGACCTATTCTCCTACCGCGAACCTTTCCTTGACAAAGCGGATCGCCCCTTCATGATCGGCTATTCCGCCTTCTAGTTGAGCATCTTCAACGGCTTCCAAGATGCCTTTGAAGGCCGGCCCGGGCTTGAAGCCTAGTATTTTGAGGTCGTCGCCGGTCAAAAGACGGGGCGGCCGGACCTGTTCTGGGGGCGTCTCCGCCACAAAACGGCACGTAAAGTCGTAATTTTCCAGGCTGCCGTGGCTGGAAACGCAGTCCAGGCGATGCAGCTCGAGATGCTCGGCGAAGCGATCCTGACGGATGAAGCGCTTTAGGGTGGCAGGTTTCATCTGCAATACATCTTTGAACTTCATGTGGTTGGCCACAAGGGCCGTGATCTGTTCGGTTTCCTCATTGGAGAAGCGCAAGCGGCGGCAAATTGCCTCCGCCATCTTGGTGCCGACCTCGGCGTGGAGGTTGAAGCGGATACGGTCGCCCGGCCCAGACGGCGGGGTGAAGGTGGGGGGCTTACCCACGTCATGCAGGAGGACGCCCCAGGCAAGGGTTTCCGAGCAACCGGCGGGGAGCCCGTCGAGCAGCAGCAGCGTGTGGACCCACACATCGCCCTCCGGATGATATTGAGGCGGCTGGGCGACGCCCTTCATTGCGGCGACTTCCGGCAGCAGCTGGACGAGGAGACCGGTTGCGTCCAGCAACTCGAATCCTCGCTTGGCGGCGCCTTCCGTGAGGATTTTGGTCAGCTCGTCGCGGATGCGTTCGGCGGAAACCTGGCGAATCTGGTCCGCGAGTGCGGTGATCGCGTCGAACGTGGCGTCTTCGATGCCATAGCCGAAGCGCGCTGCGAAACGTATGGCGCGGAGCATGCGGAGCTTATCTTCGGCGAAGCGCCGCTTAGGGTCTCCGATGGCGCGGATGATACCGGCTCGCAAGTCTTTTTCGCCGTCGACAAAATCCAGAGCAACGTTCGTCTCGGGATCGAGCAGCAGCCCATTGATGGTGAAGTCGCGGCGGCGGACGTCTTCTTCTGCGGACTTTGTATAGGCGACGCTGTCGGGATGGCGGCCGTCAGAGTAACCGACGTCGGAGCGGAATGTGGCGACTTCGACCTGGGCGGGATCGGGCGTGCCTTCTGGAACGTTTTCGAGGACTACGATCACTCCGAACTGGGCGCCTACGGAAAGGCTGCGTGGAAAGATTCGCTGCACGTCGTCCGGCGTCGCGTCGGTGGCGACGTCGTAGTCCGCCGGTTCGCGCCCGAGCAGAATATCGCGGACGCAGCCGCCCACAAGGTAGGCCTGAAAGCCCTTGGCTCGCAGCGTGGCGCAGATTGTTTTCGCGAATTCCTTGGCGTCCATCGGCCGATTACGCTCGCTTTTCTGATACTCGCAGCAGGAGGCAGGTGATGTCGTCCTGCTGGTGCGCGTATCCCACGAAGGCGTTGAGTTCGCCCATCACGCGATCGCGGGTTTCCGCGGCGCTCATTTGCGGAAGATCGCGCAAAAGGGCCAGGAGATGGGACTCGCCAAACTCCTCTTCGTCGTCATTGATGGCGTCGATCACACCGTCGGTGAAAATGAAAAGCAGGTCGCCCGCTTCAAGGCGAACGGTGCCGCAATCGTACTTTGGCTCGACACCGCGAAAAAGCGGGAGACCGAGCGGCGGACCACCGTCCTCGAGACGCTCGACTGCGCGCGATGAGCGGAGCACGATGGGAGCGTTGTGCCCGGCGTTGACGTACTGCATCATGCCCGTGGCGGGATCGAGTTCAGCGATGAATGCGGTGGTAAAGCGGCGGCCGCCCAGATTGTGCGTCCTCGCGTAACGGTCCAAGCCCATTACATTTTCTTGGAGCGACGCAGCAGTACCAGCGAGCGCACGAAGGCTGGCTTGAAACGTGGCCATTAGCAGCGCGGCCGGTACACTTTTGCCTGCCACGTCTGCAACGGCTATCACCAGCGGGGGCGCGTTCGCGCCGGGCACTTCGCCACTGATGGGCCTGAGAAAAGCGTCGTAGCAATCGCCGGCGACGGTATTTGGCGGGGGGGTGCCGGCACCAACCATTGCTGAATTTCTCGTGCAATTTCCAGATCGCGCTTCATGGTGACGCGGTCCGCCAGTTCGAGCACCAGAAGCAAAAAGAGCAGCACGGCGCCGATCCACGAGAGACTGATGTTGGTGGTGGAGCTCCCCACGCGCACGTCCGTGGGCACCAGCACCAGAATGATGGCGAGCAAAAGGAGAACGCGCCGCGCGGGCGTGAGCTTCATCAGCATCGCCAGAAAAAGCGCCCAGCCAATGCGAAAGGGCTTCTTCCATTTTTTCGGCTCGCGGTCGATGCCATCCCAATCGACGTCGTGGGAGAAAAGACCATAGCTCGCGCGGGCTTCCGAGAGAAATTGATCCCAGAGCTGCTCGAGTTCGAAGCCGCCCGTGATGCGTTGCCAGAAGCCGTGCACACGGCGGCCGCGATCGCGGATGGCGGAGAAGGTCGGTCTTTCGCGCACGGCCATGCGCAATTATAGATGGATCGCGAGAGGAGCGTGAGTTGGTTGGCAGATGTTCAACGCGAATGCGTTCAGGCGCGCGTGAAGTAGCTCGTATAGGCTTCGAGGCCGATTTGGTGGAGAGGCACGAACGTCACCTGGCTCGGGCCGGAGCCCTCAACGAACGACTGTGCGTCTTCCCTGCGCAAATTGCCGGGCAGCGGCATAGGATCTTCGCTCAGGCCCTTCGCGGGGTTCAGCGCGACGTATTGAAGCGGACCGCGCATCAGCGCCACCGTTTGCGGATGGTCTTCGTCGATCGGTTCGACGCGAAAATCCTGCGGGATCGTCAACTGAATCGCGTCGCCTGACTTCCAACGGCGGCGAAGCTCAATGTGCGTCCCCGGAGCGCCTGACGCGATTGTCGGGTTACCCATCGTAACTTTCGCATCGCCATTGGCCCATGACGGCACGCGCAGACGAAGCGTGAATTCAACCGCCCGTTCGGGCGAGACCGCGATCGAGACTTTGTCTTCTGCCGGATAGTTCGTTTCCATCGAAAGCGAAACACGCGTGGCGCCCTGCGTCCACGCAAGGCGCGACGGAATGTAGAGATTCACGTCGATGCCCTGGTCCGACTGCATATAAATGTCGATGGGATAATCGGCGACGGTTTGAACAAGCGTGCCGGAGCAACACGGCCATTTGCTTTTGTAATAGACCTTCGTAGCCACCGGCGAATAGGTCGAGTAGTAAAAATAATCACCGTCTGAATCCGGCAAGCGAGCGGCAAGGATCGTGTTGTAGACCACACGCTCGAGGTAATCGGCGTATTGGACGCGCTCGTGCGGATCGGGCGTGATGCGAAGCAGATAGCGCGCAAGTTTTGTGGCGGCGTAAGAGCCGCACGGAGTTTCGAAGTGATCGACCGTGCTGGACAGCGATGAGTAGAGTTCGCGACGATGCGGTGCGATGAATGTTTCGTTCGGTCCCCAGCCGCCCGAGGCAAATTGCTGCTGGGTGGTGAGCAACGTGAACGCGTTGCTCATTGCTTCGCGATATTTCGAGTCTCCCAACGAGAAATACGCCTTGCCCGCCGAGCTGAGCGCGATCGCGTGCGAATAGGCGTGCTGCCCCGGAAGGGGATTTTCTCCGCGCGCGAGCGGATCGAAGTATTCACGGTCCAAAAGATAGCGGACGGCCAGATCGTGAAGCGCCGGATCGCCCGTCAGTTCGTAGGCTTCGAAAAGATTCTCCGGCATCACATAGGTCTCATCGTAGGGTGGATCTTTCTTGCCAATGCGGTCGCGTCCGTGCGCCGGGAGTAACGGTCTGGCGCCCTGGAAAACGCGCGTCAGCAGATCCTTTGATTCAGTGACGTTGCTCAGGCGCGCGGAATCGATGAGACCGACGAAGTGTTTATCCAGCGTGTAGCACGGCCAGAGATTCGTCTGGGGACGCAGAATGGATTCATTGCCCGGTCCGAGCGTAGCTCCGAACCCGGTGACGAGCGCGTGAACTTTCTCATGGCAGGCTTGATCGCCTGTGCTCGCTCCGATGCGCGCGAGGCCGGAAATGAATTGGCCGAGAGCGTGTCCGGGAGCAAAACCATTGAGATCGTACCAGCCGCCCATGTCGTCGCCGGGCGCGGGCAGGCCGGCGCGCTGTCGATAGACCTTCAGCAGCCGATCGTTATCGAGCGAGAGATAGTGCGCGTGCAACGCGTCGTACTGACGCTTGAAGGAACCACCGGTGAGTTGGACGGACGAATATGGCAATTCGCGCAGGGGCTCGCGAGGAGACGCAGGTGCGGAAGTCCGGGCGAAAGCAACGCGTGGCAGGACCGCGGCTGCCGCTGCCATTTTGACAAAATTGCGCCGCGACATTGTCACGCGATGAGCTTAGGAGCGGAGCAGAAGCGGTGTCAAGAACGCGTCGGAAACACGGACCGAGGCAAGGATGGTCGCGTGCGGATTATTCGCGAGTTGATTTGCGTTGGAGGGAGCCGCCGAGCTGGAGTTTTCCGAAACCGAAACGGTCGCGAAGTCCGTCCGTGGCGCGCGCGAGGCGTTCGAGTTTTTCGCGGCCGCCGGGATCGAGCAGATCGAGCTGGCCGGAGCCTGAGGAGAAGGAGCTTAATTCCGCGCCGACCAGGCGCACGAGACGCTTGCCGTCCCATGCATTCGCAAAAAGCTCGCGCAGCGTTTTCAGAATCACCGCGTCGAGATCGGATGGCTCGCTAAGCGTGCGATTGCGCGTAATCGTCTTAAAATCGGCAAAACGCAAGGTGAGCGTGACCGTCCCGGCATGAAGCGCGGCATCGCGCAGGCGCTTGGTTGCCTTCTGGCACAAATAACTCAGCGTGGATTCGAGCTGCGCGCGCTCGCGGGTGTCCTGGCCGAAAGTCTGATTGTGAGAAATCGATTTCGGTTCGGCGTCGTAGAAAAATTCGAAGGAGTCGGTGCCGCGCGCTTTGCGAAAGAGCGCGGTGCCCCAGCGGCCAAAGTCCGCCTCGAGACATACTAGCGTTTGAGCTTGCAGTTGGGCGACCGTGGCTATACCCGCGCGGTTGAGAGCGGCTTCGGTGACCTTGCCGATGCCCGGAATTCTGCGCACGGAAAGCGGTGCCAGAAAACTCTCTTCGCTGCCCGCGGGCACCCATACCAGTCCGCGCGGCTTGGCCTGGTCGCTCGCGACTTTTGCGATCAGACGCGTTGATCCAAGTCCGCCGGAACAAGGAAGGCCAGTCGTGGTCGTAATATCGCGCAGCAATTTGTGCGCTGCAGCGAACGGAGGGCCCAGCAGACGCTCGGTGCCGCGAAGGTTTACGTAGGCTTCGTCGATCGAGGCCATCTCGACGATCGGAGAATACTTTCCCAGGATCGTGGCGACCCTGTCGCTCCATTGCGAGTAAAGCTGGTGATGATTCTCGAGAAAGACCGCTTGCGGGCAGAGTTTGGCAGCGGTTCGCAACGCCATCGCCGAGCGCACGCCGAAGCGACGCGCTTCGTAGCTTGCAGACGTGACAACGCCGCGCTGGTCGCGTCCGCCGCCGACTACAACCGACAGCCCGCGCAGTTCCGGGCGCGTGAGCAGCTCGACGGAGACGAAGAACGCGTCCATATCGATGTGCAGCATCGCGCAGTCGGCGGGCGGCGCGGCGCCGGGCGCGTCATGCTTGGCTCGAAATTGCGCTAGCTTGGGCATCGTACGTCAATCATTCGTTAGCGGACTTCCGCGCCCGGTGGCAGAGTCCACGCGCTTGGATGCTGCGTGAGGCCGACGTGCGGATAGTATTCCGCCGCAGCGGGAGCGGACAAAAGGATGACGCGCGCTTGCGGCCCACCGGCCTGCTGCGTGCGGCGAATCAGTTCTTTTCCGATTCCCTTCCGCTGGTGCGACGCACGCACGGCGAGGTCGGAAAGATACGTCGCGTAACTGAAATCCGAAAGCGAGCGCGAAATGCCGACGAGCAAATTCTCGTCCCAAGCGGTAATCACTATATTCGCGGCCTTAAGCATCGCTGCCATACGGTCGCGGTCGCCGATCGGACGCCGTTCGCCCAAGGTCGATGCAACATAGCGTTCGATCACCTGGTCAATGTCGAGATCGTTGCCCGTGCGATAGTCGATCAAGGCGGCCTCCTGAATGGCCTTTGAAAAATATACGCTTCGTGGAGAAAAGGCCGAATTTCGAAATCGTACGCGCTTAATGGCCGCAGCTTAGGCGCGGTCTGCGGCAATCACACGAGGTATGGCGGCGAGATCGTTCGTGATCGAAAGGTTTTTCCACTCGGCCGAATTAAACATCTCTCGCACTCTCTCGGCGGCGCCGTAGCCCAGTTCCATCGCAAGAGTTCCGCCTGGTGCAAGCATCTGCACAGATTGATCGATCAGGCGCGCGTACATTTCAAGACCTGTTTCGCCGCCGTATAGCGCGACTTCCGGCTCGTACTCGCGGATTTCGCGCTGCAGCGTGTGGGCATCAGAGCGCGCGATGTATGGCGGATTGCTTACGATCAAGTGCAAGAGGTTGGGGGGAGAAAGGCTGTGGCTGGTGACTCGTGGCGAGTGGCGAGTGGGCCGCAGCAGATCGGCCTCGACAAATTGGATTCGATCCTCGAATCGATGACGTGTTGCGTTGCGCTTTGCTATCTCGAGTGCATCGACAAAAATATCCGTGGCTATAATTTGCGCGTTTGAAAATTCCTTGGCAAGGGCTACCGCGATGCACCCTGAACCCGTGCCGACATCGGCGATGTGCATGGCTTCGCTGCGGCGCGAGCCTAGTCGCTCGATTGCCACTTCGATCAGATGTTCGGTTTCGGGGCGAGGAATCAGCACGGCGGGAGTGACTTCGAACTCCAAGCCCCAAAATTCTTGTGTGCCAACGATATACTGCACGGGCTCGCCTGCTGCGCGACGAGCGATCAACACGAAATATTTATCCGCTGCGTCCGCTTCGAGACCGTCTTCGGCGTGCGTGTACAGCCAAGTCCGCGAGCGGCCGAGCGCGTGCATCAGCAACAGCTCCGCCGCGAGCGCGCTCGACGGCACAGAGGCAGCATTCAGGCGCGCGATTCCTTCTTTCAACGCGCCGCGCAGCTCAAGCTGCAGCGTCGTTGGTGTTTCCGGACCGCTTTTCATCGGCGTCCAGCTCCTGCTTCAGGCGTTCGGATTCGAAGTGAGTGACGAGCGCATCGACCAGCGGTCCAAGTTTCCCTTCCATTACCTGATCCAATTGATGCAGCGTGAAATTGATGCGGTGATCTGTGACGCGGTTCTGGGGGAAATTGTAGGTCCGTATTTTTTCGGAGCGGTCGCCGGTCTTGATCTGGCCGCGGCGCTCGGCGGCCATCGCTTCGTGCTGCTTCGACTGCTCCATTTCGTAGAGCCGCGATCGCAACACGCGCATGGCTTTGGCGCGATTCTTGATCTGCGATTTCTCGTCCTGCTGGGAGACTACCAGGCCGCTGGGGAGGTGCGTGATCCGCACGGCTGAATACGTGGTATTCACAGACTGTCCGCCGGGGCCCGACGAACAAAAGGTATCGATGCGCAGGTCTTTGGCTTCGATCTTGATGTCGATATCGTCCGCTTCGGGCAACACAGCCACTGTGGCAGCCGAGGTGTGAATCCGCCCCTGCGTCTCCGTGGTGGGAACACGCTGCACGCGATGCACGCCGCTTTCGTATTTCAACTTCGAGTAAACCTTGCTGCCTTGAATCGCCGCCACGATTTCTTTCACGCCGCCAACGGTGGCCGGAGAGGTTTCGAGTACTTCGACGCGCCATCCCTGCGACTCCGCATAGCGTGAGTACATGCGGAAAAGCTCGCCGGCAAAGAGCGCGGCCTCGTCTCCGCCGGTGCCCGCGCGAATTTCGACCATCACGTTTTTTTCGTCGTTGGGATCTTTCGGGATAAGCAGCAGCTTCAGCTCGCGCTCGACGGATTCGTAGCGGGCCGTCAATTCCCGCTCTTCTTCGTAAGCCATCTGCTTCATTTCCGGATCGTCGGCTTCGGCAATCAACTGCTTGGCGCCGCGCAGGTTTTTGTCGATCTCTTTCCATTCGCGATACTTCGCCACGATCGCGCCCAAATCGGCGTGGGTCTTCGCAATTTTCTGGTAACGCGCCGAATCCGAGAGAATTTCCGCGGAAGAAAGCTCAGCGGTCATTTCGTCGTAACGGCGCTCGATCTGGTCCAGCTTTTCAAATAAATTCGCCATGATTGCACCTATGAGCAAAAGGAAACGTGCGCACTCCGGTCAATTGATGCTTCCGTTGGGTAGAGAACAAATGGGTCAGCGGCGGTGCCGCTACGGGGAGGGGTGCGCTAATAGAACGGAGAAAACATCACAGTCATAAGCTCTTTCGGATCATAGCGGCAACGCTTTCACGAGTCAAACTGAACCCGTCAGCCAGCTTCCAGGCGCCTGGGGCAACTGGCCTCACATTGACGCAAGCTGCTGTCTCTGCTATGTTTGCCGTCGATGAGCTTCGGAGTTCACCTGTGAAAAGCCGCGCCTCGCACTCCTCTTCCTCAGCGCAAAAGGGCCATAAGCCATTGAAAACAAACGGATTGAACCACGATAAACCGAAAGTTATGCCGCCCGATCCTGACGGACCAGCCAAACAGCAGCAGCTAAAACACTACGAAGAAGCGCTTACGCTATTCCAACAGCAGAAATTCCAACGCGCCAAGCAAAGCCTGGAGCGCGTGCTGGAGGGCCCCAGCAAGGAACTCGGCGAGCGGGCCCACGTCCACATCCGCATCTGCGACCAGCGGATCAGCAAACCGCCAGTGCCGGTGCTGAAGTCGCCGGAAGACCATTACACCCAGGGCGTCGCGCTGATGAACCTGGGCCGCTGGGACGACGCGCGGGAACATCTTGACCGGGCACGCAAGGCCGCTCCGAAGGCCGATCACATCGTCTACGCGATGGCCGTGCTCGATTGCCTGACTGGCGAAGCCGATTCCGCCATGGACAACCTGAAGATCGCCATCCAGCTGCGCCCCGAGAATCGCTATCACGCGCGCAACGATGAAGACTTCGCTTTCTTGCAGGAAGATCCGCGCTTCACCGAACTTCTCTACCCCGAGCGTGAAGGCTCCGGCGGTTAGCACCGTTCGCTTCACGTGAAAAAATCTACGAAGAGTCGCGGCCAGCATCCTCGCGCGGTCCGCGTGGTGGCGCTTGGCGGGGGTACGGGCCTTTCTGCTGTGTTGCGCGGGCTGAAGCACCACGTCGCTGAGACTCCCAAAGATCGCGGGCGCTGCCCAATTTCCGACCTTGCCGCAATAGTGGCCGTCAGCGACGATGGCGGCAGCTCCGGCCGGCTGCGGCGCGAATATCGCGTCTTGCCACCGGGTGACATCCGCAACTGCATGGTTGCGCTTTCCACCGACGAACATCTGCTGGGCAGGCTCTTCCAATATCGCTTTCCTCGCGGCCGCGGGCTTGCAGGCCACAGCTTCGGCAATCTTTTCCTTACTGCGCTTACCAACGTGACCGGAGACTTTTCGCGCGCAGTGCAAGTCTCGTCGCAAGTCTTGTCCATTCGCGGCCGGATTTTCCCTTCCACTGAACAAAATGTGACACTCGAAGCCGAGCTTGAGGACGGAACTATCGTCGCAGGCGAGAGCAGAATTTCGCGTTCGCGGAAACGTATTTTGCGCGTTCGGTTATCGCCACGCCGGGTTCGCCCGTCCGCGCAGGCCCTTGCGGCGCTTCGCCACGCAGATCTCATATTGGTGGGGCCAGGGTCGCTTTACACAAGCCTGATTCCCAATTTGCTGTTGCAGGATGTGGTCGAGGTGATCGCGAATTCGTCGGCGACGCGCGTCTATATCGCCAACCTGATGACTCAGCCGGGCGAAACTTCACACTATTCCGTGGCCGATCATGTCCGCGCGATCTACGACCACGCGGGCCGGCGGCTCTTCGACTATGCGGTGGTAAATCGTGCGCCGATTGCGCCCCGCCTGTTGCGACGCTATCGCGAGGAGGGTGCCGCGCCCGTGAGGGCTTCGCTAACAGAACTTTCGCGCATGGGATTGAAGTGCGTCGAAGCGGACTTGTTGCAACAGGATCGCGTGGTGCGGCACGATCAGGAGGCGCTGGCTAAATTGCTGCTGGAGAAGTTCGTCAGGCCGCACTCGTAGATTTCACGGCGCGGTGACCTCTGCCGGGACGATCGTGGCCGCAAACGCGCGCTCGGTCTTGTGCCAGGCATAGAGCAGTGTGCTCCCGATCAGGATCAGAGCCACGCATAGGCCCATCCACAATCCCTTCGCGCCCCATCCCAGCCCGAAACAAAGGTACGAACCAACCGGCAATCCCACGGCCCAATAAAACACGAGGTGGCAGATCATCGGCGTGCGCGTGTCGCCTGCCCCGCGCAGTGCGCCCGTCGCCACTACCTGCAACCCGTCGAAAAGTTGGAAGAAGGCTCCCACGAAGAGCAGTCCGCTGGCAACCGCGATCACGGCGGGATCGGGCGTGTAAATCCTGACGATGTATGACGGGACGGACCAGAATACCAATGCCATGCAAGACATGAACGCAGCGCCCAAAGCCAACGCCGTCCAACCGGCGCGGCTGGCGCCGTGCGGATCCTTTCGTCCGAGGGCTTGTCCCACGCGCACAGCGGCAGCCGATCCGATGCCCAGCGGCACCATGTAAGCCAGGCTCACTGTGTTCAGCGCCACCTGATGACTCGCCAGCGGAACGGGGCCAAGCTTGCCGATCAGCGTGGTGGCGACGGCAAGCACTCCCACTTCAAAACCGATTTGCATCGCCGCCGGAAAGCCCAGTTGCAGCAACTGGCGCATGCGCGGCATGTGCGGCATGCGAGAGGCGTCAAAGAGACCGTGCTTGTAGCGAAGCTCGTAATAAAGGCAATAGACCAGCAAGACGAAAGCCATGTAAATCCGCGAGATGCATGTGGCCCATCCGGAACCTACCGTTCCCATCGCATGAAATCCGAGATGGCCATAGACCAGCGACCAATTCCCCACTACGTTCACGGCGTTGGCCGAAATAAGTGAAAACATGACGGGCTTCGCCAGGTTGATTCCCTGCAGATATCTTCGGAATACGAAATAGAGCAGCAGGGCCAGCGTGCTCCAATTGAGCGTGTGCAAATAGGGAACCGCTTGCGCGATCAACTCGGGCTGTAAGTGCAGTTTCGTGAGGAACGGGCCGGCTGCCCAGATCATGCCCATCAGCACCGGCGTTACGCCGAGCGCGAGATACACGCCATTGATCAGCGAACGATGAACTTCCTCCATGTCGCCCGTGCCATAGGAGTGGGAGACGAGCGTATCGAGCCCGAGCATCAGACCGGTGCCGAAAATCGCCACCACGTAATAGATGATGCTGCCGAGGCTCACCGCTCCAATTGCAACGGCGCTATCCGATTGGCGACCAACCATCATCGTGTCGACGATGCTCATCGTCGTCCAGCCAAGCTCCGCCAGAATGATCGGCATGGCCAGGTTCAGCATGGGGCGCATCTCTTCAGCGAGATATGTGGTGAAAAATCGTTTCAACACGAGACACGACTCCGGTCAGCCCTGCAGTAGGCGGAATTCAATCATAGTACGACGGGTTGGTGAGCAGTGGAAAACCGGTGGGACCCTACGCGCCGTGCGTACTCGCCAAGATAGGCCAGCCGCTTGTAGCGGTAGAAAAATGGGCTCTCGCGAAACGCCTCGTGCGGAATGACCCACGAATGAGGGGCTTTCTTCTTAAAAAGTGGCGACATTCAGCGTTCGATCATAAAGAACGCCGTGCAATTTATAAAATCCGTCGAAGGCTTGCGCTAGGTCTTGAGCTTGTCGATCTTTGCCGCCAGAATAAAATCGCTCTCGGTAAGCCCGTCGATTTTGTGCGTCCAGATGGTCACTTCGGCTTTGCCCCAGCCGAGCGCGATGTCCGGATGGTGGCCCTGTTGTTCGGCCGTCTCGCCCACCTTGTTGACGAACGCCAGCGCACTTTTGAAATCCGGAAACTCGAATAGCCGCACGATGTGGTGTGCGTTGACCACTTTCCATTCGGGCACTTCCTTCGCCAGCGCGTTCAATTGAACACCCGCCAGCGGCGGAGTGTTGCCCTTGCACGGTTCGCAGGTCTTGCTCGCCAGATCGGCCATTTCCGTCACCTCGCAACCGATTGTACCGAATCCACTCGCCAACGCCATACGGTGTTGCCCCCTCGTGCAAAGCCTGCTGGAGATACGAAATGGCGAACCAAAAGTTTGCTATTCTCTTGCCATTGTTCGCATGCAAATTCCACATTTGAGGTCGCACGATGCCCGATGAAATGAGCGAGCTGCAGGAAAACGCCGAACACGGTGCGCACGAAAAGACACTGGCGCCCGTCACGATCACGATGGCTATTCTCGCCGTGCTCGTTGCGGCGGTGTCACTGCTTGGCCACCGCGCGCACACGGAAGAGCTGCTGAATCAAACGCGCTCCACCGATCAGTGGGCCTACTATCAAGCAAAAGACATCCGCCTGCGCGCGTATGAGGTCTTCCTCGATCAGCTCTCGGTGACGACGCTGCAGGACTCTGCGAAGGCCGCCCAACTGAAAGACAAATACAGCAAGGACGTGGACCGCTACACGGCGCAGGAAAAAGACATCGAAGACCAGGCCAAGGCCGACGAAGACGAAGTGACGATGTTCGGCCGCCGCGCCGACCGCTTCGATCTTGGCGAAGTGCTGTTGGAGGCGGCGCTCGTCATCTGCTCCATCACCCTGCTCACGAAGAAACGCGCTTTCTGGGGGATGGGACTCGCCTTGGGAATGATTGGCGTCGCGTTGGGCGTGGCCGGCCTGATGATCCACTGAAGCTTGCGGGTTTATCGTGAAGTGGCCGCACGCGCCTCGATATACTCGCTCACGTACGCGTTGAAAATCTTCTCCAGCCTGCGCGCAATCAAGTCGCGCGGAATTGCGATCTTTTTGCCAGCGATCTCGCTCACGTTAAGCATGCTGCGATTTGTGGAAGAAATAAAAACTTCATCCGCGGCGTAAAGATCCCCCGGAAAAAGCGTCCGCTCCTCGACTGGAATTCCCTGTCCTGGCGCGATCTCCATCACCACTTCACGCGTTATCCCCGCCAGGCAGCCGGACGAGAGCGGCGGCGTGAGTACGCGTCCGCCGCGCGCGCAAAACACGTTCGCCGCCGTGCACTCAGCCACTTCGCCACGCTCGTTAAGCAATACCACTTCGTCGTGGTCTTCGCGCTGCGCCTCGCTCAACGCCCAGACGTTCGGCAGCCAGGATGTGACCTTAACGCCCGCCAGCGGCGAAGCAGCGTGACGCCCCTGTTCGAGCAGGCCCAATCGCAAAGGATCACGATAGGAAGGCAGCCCGGAAGATGTGATCAACAAGTCCGCAGCCGGGAAATTCTCGTCGCTGCGCCAAAAACCGATCTGGTTCGATACCACGTAGATCCGCGCGCAGCCTTCGCGCACGCCATTCGCACGCAGTACTTCGGCCAAATGCCCGCGCACTACTTCTTCCTCAAACGGGAACGGGCAGTGCGTCCGCTCCGCATCGCGCGCCAGCCGTTTCCAGTGCCTCTCAAATGCAAACGGGACGCCCGCGACGATCCGCATCGTGGTGAACAATCCCCACCCGCTCAGCAGGCCCGATTGGCCGGGCGAAAGACGGACCTGCTCCACCGGGAGCAACCGCTCATTGTGAAACACAATTCGATGGATCATGAGTTCGACACCACGCGTCGCGATCTCCCGTCGCGCTCTATTCTATCGCACATCATTGACTCTCACGGCCCTCACGGCCGGTCGCGGCGAGCAGTTCCTCCGCGTAAAGCGCGCCGTCCGGTTCGTCTTCATGCTTGTAATAAGTGAACGTCTCGCCCTTCCGCGCGAGCTTCGCTACGCGAACAGCAATGTCTTTCCGTGCCTTGGGCGTGTACTTCTCTTTCCGCAACCGCAGGTAATAGAAGTCGGCCGTCTCCACGTGCGGCGTATCCAAGTCGTCGCTCTCCGCAAAACACAAGGCGACGTTTGCGCTCCGCAGCAAAGCGAACACTTCCTCGCAAAACCACGACTCCTGCCGAAACTCGATCGTGCTCCGCGTGCTTGGCGGCAATCCCTCCAAAAAGTCCTTGAGACGATCCAGATCGCATTTGAAGTTTGGCGGCAATTGAAAAAGGATAGGTGCCAGTCGTCCCGCTTCGCGCAGTGGCTCGATCGCTTTCACGAATTTGTCCACAATCTCGCGTGTCCCCTTGAGGCGCTTGATGTGCGTGATCGATTGATGCGCCTTCACGGCGAAGCGGAAGTTTTGCGGCGTCGCCGCAATCCAACCCGCGAGCAACTTTTCTGTCGGGAACGTTCGGTAGGTGTAGTTCACTTCGACCGTGTTTAATCGCGTGGCGTAGTAACCTAGAAACTTCGCTGCTGGCAGCTTCGCGGGGTAGAATCGCGGCTTCCAGCTCGGGTACGCCCACCCCGAAGTCCCCGCGTGAACCGCGCTCATTCGACCTCCTTAGGATGATAGGCGCGCACCTGGCTGCGATCCTGCGTCGCCGCTAGCAATTCTGAAATCGTCTGCTGCAGCACAGGATGCCTCACGCCGCCGGCAACTTCCGCCAGCGGCACGAGGACAAATCGCCGCTCCGCCATCCGCGGATGCGGGATTTCAACTTCCGGCGCGTGCACCACGCTCTCGCCAAAAAGCAAAATATCGATATCGATCAATCTGGGGTCTTTCAGCCCGCCCGGCTCCGCCGCAGGCATGCGTTTGCGTCCCAGCTCGCGCTCAATCGCCAGCAAAACCCGCATCAACTGCACGGGCATCAGCTCCGTCTCCGCCTGCACGGCGGAATTCAGAAACCATCCGCCACCGCGGACGTCAACGGGCTCCGTCTCATAAAGCGCCGATTGTCTCGTCACGCGCACTCCCCGCGCGCCCAACGCGTCAATCGCCCGCGCAATATTCTGCGCGCGATCTCCCAGGTTCGATCCAAGCGACAAGTAAACTGTCTTCATTGCCTCGATTCGACTGAAAACATTCTAGCCCCGAATCGGTACGCCTTCCATCTGACGGCGTTAAAAGCCAGTGCCCCCTTCGCGTTCGATCCCCATCCCTAAAAAAGCTGTTGACATACGAAGCTCTTACTAGTAAGTTCTTCGTACTATGACAAACGAACTGCCGCGACCGACTGATGCCGAACTCGAAATTCTCACCGTTCTCTGGAGTATTGGCCCCGCCACCGTGCGTGACGTCTACGAGGTAATCCGTCGCCGCCCCCGCGCGCAATACAGCACCATCCTGAAGTTCATGCAGATCATGACCGAAAAGGGACTGGTGCGCCGCGACGAGTCCGAGCGCGCCCACGTGTACGAGCCGGCCAAGTCCCGCGAGTGGACTCAGCGCCAGCTCGCCGGCGACCTGCTCCAGCGCGCCTTCAACGGCTCGGCCAAAGCGCTTCTCGTCGGCGCTCTCTCCGCGCGCAAAGCTTCGAAAGAGGAGCTCGCCGAATTACGCAAAATATTCAACGAGTTCTATAAGGAAAAAGGGGGGAAGGATGAAGCCTCTTGAATCCTTCATCGGCTCGCCGCTGGCCGGCGCAATCGGGTGGACGATCCTTCACTCCCTGTGGGAGGGCGCTGCAATTGCCGCTCTGCTTGCTGCAAGCCTGATTGCGGTGCGATCGCCTCGTGCCCGTTACGTTGCGGCGTGCACCGCAATGTTCGCTCTGGTCGCCGTGTTCGCTGTGACGCTCACTCGAATGATGCCCACGGCCGCGGGCAATTTCCCGAGATTCTCTTCCGCCGTTCGCTTTGTGGCGATGCCGTCCGCCGCGCCGCAAGAAGGCGCCGCGCGCAATTGGACTCTCAGCCTCGCTGCAATCGCACCGTGGCTCACACCCTTCTGGATCGTGGGCGTGTGCCTGCTCTCGGTTCATCGCTTCGCGGGATACCTGTCTCTGCGGCGACTGAGCCGCCGCGGCGTGTGCTGCCCGCCGGAGCTTTGGCGAACGGAACTCATGCGCCTCAGTGCGCAGCTAAAAGTTTCGCGGCCGGTGCGGCTGCTCGAATCGTGCCTCGCCGAAGTACCGATGGTCCTCGGCCATTTCCGCCCGGTCATTTTGATGCCGCTTGGATTACTCACCGGGCTGCCAGCTGAACAAGTCGAAGCCATCCTGCTCCACGAACTCGCGCATATCCGCCGCGCCGATTTTCTCGTCAATCTCTGCCAACGCCTGATTGAAGGCCTGCTCTTCTACCATCCCGCCGTCTGGTGGATTTCCAAAGTGATTCGCAACGAACGCGAAATCTGCTGCGACGACGTCGTGATATCCATCAGCCAACGCACTCACGAATACGCTTTGGCGCTTGCCGCGCTTGAACGCAACCGAATTTCCGGCCGCGAAGCTGCCGTCGCAGCCACAGGAGGAACTCTCGTGAAACGCATTCATCGTTTGCTTTATCCGAAAGCGCCCGCGGGCATCTGGTCGCCACTCGTTGCCGTCGCGATCCTCATCGCAACGGCGAGCATTGCTGTCGCGGCACTCCACCCGAAGTCATCGCAGCTGAATCCCGTCGCTGTGCAAACGCAGCCGGCCAACCCGATCGCAGCGATACTTCAACCACTGGCGCAGCCACTGGCCGCCAAACAAGCGCAGGTCGAAACATCCCGCTCTTCGCAACCAATTCCTCAGGCAACACACCCAGCTATCGAGTTGAAACCTGTTTCGAGCGCGCCGATAAGCATTAAGATCACGGAGGATAGCGGTTCGATCTACCGGACAATCGCGGCGCTCGCTGGATTGAATGTACAATTCGATCCTTCCTTCACCTCGCGACGCATTTCGATCGAGCTTGCCGGCGTCTCGGTCGAGCAGGCGCTTGACGCAACTTCACTCTTGAGCGGAAATCAGTGGACGGCCATAGGCAGCGATACTTTCTTAGTAGGCTCGGCGACGGCGATCCGGACCTCGTCGTATTCAGTTGTATACGCGCGACTCGCGTCGCAACTGCAGGCGTTGGGAAGTGCGACACCTCCCCAGCAGACGACCGTGCCCGCACAATATCAGATGGCGCAACCGGGTCCATCTGCGACGGCAACCGCAGAGCCCTCGAAGACAAAGCTCTACACCTTCCATTCGATGGACGCTCAGGCGCAATCTCCAGATACGCCAACACAAGCGACGATTTTTCTCCGATCCGGAGGCACATTCGCAACTGGAACCAACATCGAAGTCATGGAACTTACTCCCTATACGAAATGGCTCAACGAAGACGTGGCATATATCATCACGGACGAAGAGCGCGACACGTTCCTCCATCTCGGCACCGACGAAGAGCGGGATCAGTTCATCAACGCCTTCTGGGAGCGCCGAAACCCCGAGCCCGGCTCCTCCGACAATAAATTCAAAGACGAGCACTATCGCCGCATCGCTTACGCCAACTCAACGTTTGCGGCAGGCGGAAAGCCCGGTTTGCAGACGGATCGCGGCCACATGTACATCGTCTACGGCGTGCCCGATGAAATCGACATCAACACATCAATGGTCATCTTGCCAGGAAACGAGACTCAGGCCGCTAATCCGACCACGCAACTCT
>Ga0210385_10000448_pt1 | contig 30086 bp, 41 predicted proteins | sample IncBWH26OmetaG_FD_160107 | JGI IMG/M metagenome (GOLD analysis project Ga0210385, IMG submission 160107) | Forest soil microbial communities from Barre Woods Harvard Forest LTER site, Petersham, Massachusetts, United States - Inc-BW-H-26-O ...
GCGACACCGCGACCATGGGCGGGGCGACCAACGTCTACTTCGTCAGCCGGCACGACATCGCCGAGTGCGGCCTGTGGTGCCCGCGGTGCAAGACCATGGTCTGCAAGCGGGGCGACTACAGCCTGGTGCGCCGGACCTACATCAATGGCGCCGAGAACGAGGTCGTCAAGTGCACCGGCGTCATGCTGTTTGGGTCGCAGGAGCTGGCGTGCCCGCTGTGGCTCGCGGCCTCGCCAGACACCGAGCATGGCGACCACCTGAAGGAGGACGGCACGGTCGACGCCGTCGGCGACCGCGATCCCCCTGAGTTCTACCAGTTCCGGCGGGTGACCAAGGCCCAGGCGCTGCAGGAGGAGCTCGGCATGGATGTCGCTCCGGGCGCCGAGAACGGCGACATCGTCATCAATCCGAAGACCAAGCTGCCGGTGGCCTACGGCGAGAAGTACTCCGAGGTGCTCGCCGGCGATAAGCTCGCCGCGGCGATCCACGCGGCCGCGGGGCTCAAGACCGTGCTGCCGCCCGGCGCTCCGCCCGCGAGCGCACCGCCAGAGGAGCCGCCGCCTCCGCCCAAGCCCATCGACCCGGATGCCACGCCACCGCACCCGGCGCCCGTTACCACCTGAGCACCACCATGTCCGACCCCCTCGTCTTCGATCCGCGCGGCCCAGAGCTCCTCAAGGCGTTTAACGACCGCGTCGCCCACTTCTGCCAGTCGCCGGACACGCCGGTGGTCAACGTGGTGGCCACGCTGTCGCGGCAGTGCCTGGTGCTGTCGCTCGGCGCGCCCGAGGACTACCCCTATCCGCTCTATCATGCGCTGCAGCCGATCGTGGTCACCATCACTGAGGCGGACCACGCGAACCTCGAGGCCGTGCTCGCCCGCACCTGCGATGAGGTGCGCGCCTGGCTGGGTGAGAAGACGCCGATCCACTCCATCCAGATGTTCGACATCGCGCCGGAGCACCGCAAGGATTCACCGATCATCGGCTTCGCCCTCTTCATCGCGGTGGTCGCGGAGATCAACGAACCGGACGACGGGGAGGTGCCGGGCACCGTTACGCCGGAGCTCAGCGAATGAGCCTGCTCAACCGCACCACCCTCTCCTGGGTGGACGCCTACACGTTGTTCAATATCTCGATCGCCGAGGCGAAGAACAATCGCATCATGCGCTCGGAGGTCAACGAGTCGACCAAGCGGGCGGAGCGCGAGGCGCTACGGCTCGGCACGCAGCAGGCCATCGCGGTGGCGGCGAACCAGCGGCTGATCCAGCAGCAGATGGCGTTCGACCCGGAGGGCCACAAGGAGTACATGCGGATTTGGAAGAACGCATCACTCACCCTGCTGGCCATGGACTGGGATCTCGCCAACGAGGAGGTCCACTTCCAGGAGGAAGGCAAGGGTGGCTCCATCCGCTTCTGGCAGGGCGAGGATCCCACCAAGCGCACCTGCCTGCTGCCGCGGGTCGAGGCGGCGCTTGTCATCCGCTTCCTGCGTTGGATCCAGCAGAACTCCGCGGTGGCCACCTTCGATCCCCGCGAGCACGTCCGCAAGATGTTGACGAAGCAGGGCATCACCAAGCAGAACTTCCACCTGCACGCCGATAAGCTCGCCGTCACCAACCCGTGGCTCGATGTCTGACCCGCCGCATGACCTCATCACCACGGTCGACGCCCTGGGGACCGCGCCATCCACGGGCGTGTGGGGGTACTGTCGGGTGTCCACCGACGGCCAGGAGGCCGGGCAATCCTTCGATGTGCAGCAGGCGGACATCGTGAAGTACTGCGCCACGGCAGGCCTGGCAGCACCGACCCTGGTGCTCGAGACCGGCTCTGCCGGCAAGCCGCTGTTCCCGATCTCGCTGCCGGGGGTGACCGTCGACTACGACGTGGCGCCGCGGCCGCTGTTCATCGCGCTCATTGCGCGCCTGGTTGATCAAGCCCTGATGGGTGGTCACCTCGTGCTCTGGAAGCTCGACCGCATGGCGCGCATCGCCACCGAGCAGGACATGCTGCTGTCCATGCTGCGCCGGCGCTCGGTGCGTGTGCACTCGACGCTACCGGGCGAGCAGGACCTCCTCGACTGGTCGAAGAGCCATGACGACCCGGTCCGCCAGCTGATGCGCACCATGCTGGGTGCCCTGGCTGAGTACGAGCGTGCGATCATCCGCCTGCGCACCATCGCCGGCGCGCGGATGAAGGCGGCCAAGGGCGGCTGGGTCGGGGGTCGTGCGCCGTCGGGCTACCTGCACGCCGGCAAGGAGATCGTCATTGACCCGGTGGTCGCTGAGCAGATCCGGCGGATCTTCTACCTGCGCGAGAGCTGCGGCTGGTCGATGCCCTCCATCGCCGCGGACCTGGGGCCGCCCTGGCACAAGGTGCGAGTGCGCCGCGTGCTGCAGAACCGCCAGCTCTACCTCGGCACCTACACCGACCCCCACGGGGTCGACCATGCTCGCCCCGACCTGCGCATCCTGCCGGACGGCTGGGGTGATCAGATCGATGCGGGCTTCCTCGAAGGACTCGACGATGCCTCGTGACCCCAAGATCGACCTCGCCGTGGAGACGCTCTCCGACGAGGTGGCCAAGATCGCCAGCACGCGGAAGGTGCCGGGCCTGCTCGAGATGATGCCGCTCGGGGCTGCGGCGAAGACCGTCATCGAGAACGCTGCCGGCCGGGAGTTCATGGCGAAGACCTGCGCGAAGTACTTCCGCACCTCCCCGGAGGCCCAGGCCTTCGCCATGACGCTGATGACCGAGTGCCCGGAGCTCGTCGCTTTCCTGGTGCGCAAGTACGGCCAGGCAGTACAACCGGCGAAACCCGCAGAAGACGTGAAGGTGAGGCCATCATGAAGAAGCTCAAGCCCCTGACCATGAAGCAGTACCACAAGGCGTGGGACCGGCTGTACCGACAGCGCCCCGCGGAGTTGCACTACCCGGAGCCGGCACCGGAGGAAGGCTTCTGCCTGCCGGAGGGCATCCCCGACACGGTCGGCCTCCCGGTGTTCTCGGTCAGCGTCGGTGCGACGCAGATTTTGCTCAACAAGCGGGACTTGGCGGTGCTGGTCACCAACGATCGGCAGGACGACGTCGAGATCCTGCTGCGGGCCATCACGCCGAAGCTGACGCCCGCCTGCGCGGAGGAGTTCCGCGAGGCCCTCGAGCTCATCGAGAAGGAGTACGTCGCGGTGCTCGAGCCGGTTTGCGCGGAGCTCCGCCGGCTGCGCAGCGTGCTGGCCGCTGGCTACCTGGGTCACTCCGAGGACCACGTCGCGTCGATCGCCACGTTCGAGGAGGGCGCCCTGGTGGAATCCTCCACCACTGAGCGGGAGACCGAGGACGTGCTCGACAAGAAGGCAGAGAAGGCGTCGCTGGCCTTCGACGCTGAGCTCAAGCGCCGGGTCAAGGCCGCTGGCCTGGTGAAGCCGCCTGGGCGTGAATGGAAGATCTCCACCCGTCCGAAGGCTGCACAGCCGGCGCTGCGTGCTGCCTGGAAGCGCTACAACGTCGCGGTGTTCAAGATCGAGCAGAAGCTGCGCGCCGAGCAGCTGGCTGAGCAGCGGAAGAAGGCCGCTGCGAACGCGGGCATGGTGGCATGAACCGCTCGCTTTCCCGCATCGGCGGCGGTGACCCGCCGTCAGCCTCCAAGGTGGTCTATGTCAGTGATGAGCCGTTCGCCACCGACGCGCTCACGGTGATCTCCCCACGGGCCCTCGACGAGCTGCTCGAGCTCGGGTGGCTCGTGCAGAAGCAGCAGCGCCGCGCGGTGAAGAACCCGGCCGGCGCGCAGGTGCGCGTCGACCTCGTGACCCTGGTGCAGGCTGCGCCGACGCGCGCCGTCAGCCGCCGGGCGCCCGACTCGATGAACGAGCTCTATGACATCGAGGGGGAGGGTCATCGCTCGCGGGCGCTCATGCCGGGTGGCGGCGTGCCGGCGACGAACAATTCCCACATCGGCAGCGGCAGCGACTTCGCCGGCCTGGGCCTCGACATCAGCACCTCGAAGCTGACCGAGAACGCCTTCAGCCTGGGCGTCGACTGCGCCAAGACCGGTGGCACCGTGGCGGATTGCCCCTTCCGGCGCGGCTGCAAGCCGCACGAGGAGTGGATGCGCGGCTTCGCCAAGGCCGGCGGCGCCGCGGACCAGGCGGCCGACCTGGCGTCCGGGGATGAGGCGTTCAAGCTCGGCCAGGCAGCCGGTCGCGGGCCGGCCGATGCCGAGGTCCAGTGCCCCTATCCGCAGGGCAGCTATCTCTACACACGGTGGCTCGCGGGCTTCAAGGAGGTCGGTGGTGTGCACGAAGAAGTGGGCGCGGATGAGGCGCCGATGGATCACCTTGACCATGATGACCATGGCATGGTCTGATGCTGCCAGCGATCACCATCCTGATTCCAACCTATGCCCGGACGGGGCTCCTCGCCGAGGCGCTCGAGTCCGCGCTGCGGCAGGACTACCAGGGCGTGGTCGAGATCCTGGTGCTGAACGACTGCCACTGGCAGCAGCTGCTGGTGGACCAGCTAGGCCGGGTGGGGCGCATCCGGGTGGTCAACGCACCGCAGCGGTACCCGTCGCTCGGCGCCAAGCGCCAGGCGATGCTCGAGCTCGCGCAGACCGAGCTCATCACCTGGCTGGACGATGACGACCTGATCATGCCGTGGTACCTCAGCGGGCTGACTGCGGGGGATGCGCTGCAGCATGCAGCGGTCTTTCCGGATGCCTGGTTCCGGCTGGTGCAGGACTACTGGTCCTGGGAGCCGATGCCGGGTGGCATGCCCATGCTGGCGCGCCGCGCGGTGGCGCTCGCTGTCGGTTTCAACCAGGCGCTGAGCACCGGGGAGGACAACGCGCATCGGGCCGCCATCATCGGGCGGGTAGAAGGGCATAACGTCGCGCGGGTCACGGGCCCGCCAGCCTACTGCTACCGCACGCCAGGCACGCACATGCACATCAGTCGCAGCTACGTGCCCGGCGACCCGACGCGTTCGGTGTCCCCGAAGGCCTTCTGGGACGAGGCCGCGGCGCGCATGCGCGCCGGCACCGAGCCAACCAATCTCATCACGGTGCGGCCGCACTGGAAGGAGGATTACTGGGCGACGCTCGCCCGGCTCTTCCCTCGGGACGTACCGTCGCCCACCATCCCCTCTGCTGGAGCCTGACCATGCCCATCTTCCGCCATTTTCCGTCGCTGATGGAGTCCGGAGACCCATCATTCTTCACCGCGCTGGGCCAGCGAATCCGAGCGATCCTGCAGAAGCACGGCCTGGTGCCGACGACGGACATGGAGATGCCGCACCAGGAGCCAGGAGGCATGTTCAGCGGGCTGCTCGACACCGCTGTCGACGATGAGGACGACGACGATGGCGATGGCGATGGCGAGAAGCGGAAGGAGTATGATGACGCCCCAGCGATCGATCGCCTGCTGGAGATGGCCATGGCTTCGGCGCGCAAGGCCAAGCGGGAGTCGCTGCAGCCGCCGGAGCCGCTCACCAACCGGGTCCTGGGGATGCACCCTGAGCACTGCGCCGCGCTCATCCTGGTCGGGATCACGTTCACGCCGGTCGCGGCGACCGACGCCGCGGTGGAACTCAACGCCTTCGGGACGTGGCGCATCGCGGTGCGCGCCGCGCCGCCCGAGACCCAGCGGTCCTTCTCCGGCACGGTGTCGAGCCTGACGGAGCTCGAGCAGGCTTTCGCCTACCTGACCGAACTCTGTGACGCGGCGCGGAAGGAGCACGACCTGAAGCCGATTCGGTCGGGGTATGTAGAGGCTCCCAGCTACATGGGCGTGGATCAGCTCGCGGGAGCTCCTGAGCTCGATGCGGTGCCCGGCGCTCCCAGTGTGCTTCAGCCCAAGGAGCAGCGGACGATGCAGGAGCTGCAGATGGCACTCGACAGCCTCCGGGATATGGGCCATGCGCTCGGCGACGATCCTGGTGTGCCCAAGGACGACGCGGAAACCGACTGACGAGGAAAGCCAGAAGGCTTGGTATTCAGAAGTAAAAGAAAAACCCCGGTCTTTCGACCGGGGCCTTTCGACAACCAGAAGCCCGAAGGCTTACTGGATCTCGCGCAGCAGCTCCCCTTCCAAGAAAACGTGGACTGTGAGGCCGGCCGTGATGGTCAGGCCGGTGGCGATGTTCTGCTCGACGTAGAAGTTCTGCACAGGCGGGATGTAGATGCTGTGCAGCAGCGAGAAGATGTTCCGCTGCTCGGGCCAGCCCATCTGGGCGGTGGTGGTGCCGGGGGAAGCGGCGGTGGCCGGCACGAGGTACTGCACTTCCTGGCCGGTGCCCGCGGTCAGGATGAAGGCCGGGATGGTCAGGTAGGTCTTCTCACCAACGATCACCCGGTAGAAGGTGCGCTGCATGAAGTTCGAGAGGTCGCCCTGGGCGGCGGCGACGGCGTACCCCAGGACCTGGCGGATCGCGCGGATCGAAAAGCGCTTCGGCCAGCTGAGCTGCCCCGCGGTCTGGAGATTGGTCTGCAGCGGGGTGCGGTTGTTCGAACCCTGGCTGAAGAGCTGGTTGATGACCGACGTGGTGACGACCACGGAGTCATACAGGGGCTGGTGGATGGCCTCGAGGCGGATCGAGCCGCTGCGGGCGTCCTTGACGGTGCGGAAGACGGGCATGGATGACTCCTGTGGGGGTGTCCCACGGTGGGGTGAGCGATCGACCGCGTGAGGGGCTTCCTGTGGCGGCCGGGTTTACGGGGCGGGGATTTCCGTCGACGGACGCCGACAGCACCGACCCGAGAAGCTGGACAACTTCGAAACCCCGCTGGCACGACGCCAGGCGGGGTACGAAGCGCGGGTTGCCTATTCAGCCGGCCTCGAGAGGCCGATTGCCCGCTCTGAGCTGTTCAGGACGTCAGTTCAGGTAGGACGCCATGTAGTCGACGCCCTCCTCGAGGTAGGAGCCGCGCTCGCCGCCGGCGAGGTCATCGTCGTCCGCCTCGCCGGTGCCCTGGTAGCTCGGCGAGTCCACGTAGGTGGCGAGGTCGTCATCGGCCCCGGTGCCCTGGTAGCTCGGCGAGTCCACGTAGGTCCCGAGAGCGCCGGTGCCCTGGTAGCTCGGGGAATCCACGTAGGTCCCCAGGCCCGACATGCCCTGGACGGGGCCCTGCTGGGCGGCGGCGGTGGCGGCGCCGGCGGCCGGCGAGCCGGTGGCGGCGGCGACCATGGCCGGGTGCGGCATGACCTTGGCGAGGAGCTCGCCGATCTTGCCGGGCATGGCGAGCTCGGCGATCGAGGCGATGGCGCCGCCGACGAAGAGCGCGTTGCCGATGTCGCCCTTGACGAACTTCTTCAGGATGTAGCCGAGGGTGACCGGCACCATGCCGCCGACGATGCGCTGGCCCATCGGGCTGCCCACCGCGGTGTTGACGCCGGGGAGCTTGGCGAGGCCGGGGGCGATCAGCTTGGAGGTGGCGAGGCCGCCCAGGGCGTAGGTCGCCAGCGCGCCGCCAGCGGCGAACGCGATGTGCTTGACCTTGTTGCGACCCTTGAAGGTCGACATGATCTGCTTGGGGGCGGACTTGATGGAGCTGACGTACGAGCCGATGGCGCCCATGGGGTTCATCCTTGCGTGGTGATGGTGACGGTGGTGCTTGCGCCGCCGCCGCGGATTGCGGTGGTGCGCGCGATGCGTGCGGCGCCAACGGCGGGGATTGCCGAGGATCGCCAGGTGCAGGCCGGGGTTGCTCATCAGCATGACAGGCATCGCGGTAGTCCTGCCCGTGGGGCAGTCGCAGACGTCTATGCTGAAACCGGGTGATACCCCTCAGGGTATGACGCGATCACATGCTGATCCTGTGATCGTAGGCATGGGGAACGAGAATTGCAAGATGGTTGTGAATACCCGCTAGTGGCGATTAGAGGAACTCCACCACCAGGCAAACTCCCGCTAGTGGGGACTTCAGGGCCCGAATGCCACGCTATCGACGCCCGGGTCTTCAGGGTTCTCCGGGCGCGGGGTCGGTGCGTGCGGGTCGACGACCTGCTCGGTTGGGAGGATGGGCGCACCGACCGTTGGCGTGTCGCCGCGGCGGATCGCCACGACCGTGGTCGCGTGCGTCTGATCGAGCTCGGCGAGCAGGTGGCCGACCGTGCGGCTGAGCACCACCAGACGGCCCTCGAGTGCCTGCAGACGCGGAGCCACGTGGTTCGCCAGCGCGCGGAGCTCCGCCTTCAACGCGGCGACGTCATTCTGGACCTCACGTAGGCGCTTGGAGCGCAACTGGAAGGCCTCGGCGGCCAACCGAGCCCGCAGCCGGCTGTCGTCGGTCTCGGGCGCCATGGGGCCGCTATTCCTCGAGGAAGGGGACGACCGATTCCTGCAAGTGCAGCCGACGTTCCGCGGTCGGATAGTCGGGGAAGTTCTGATCGAAGCCGTGGATGGTCGCTGCGGCAGCGGCAGCATTCACTACTGGGATCGGCGCGGTCTTTGAGGCCTCGAGCTCGAGCAGTGCGATGATGCCGCTGACCGCCGCAAGGATGTTGACGGTGTCGAGCACCATCTCTCCGACCTGACGGCCGCCGCCCTCCTTCTTGCGGAGCTTGAACGAGGTGTAGAGCGCGAGGCCGGTGATTGGAACCGCCCACCAGTAGCGGGCGAAGATCCGCAGCGCGGGGCTGACGGCCGGGTCGGCGGTGATGTCATAGCCTAGACCCCGCAGCGTGCGTTGCTGCTGTTGCGAGGCGGCGACGCGCCGGCGACGGATGTGCTGCTGGGCGGTGTGGGCAGCAATCGCAGCGACAGGCAGCATGCGGTAATCAGGGTACGAGATATCGGACGCGCTTCAACCGCGCAGCCAGGTGTCGACGGTGAAGATGTTGCCGGGCCGGCGTTTTATGAAGAGGTCACCGTGGCGGTCCTTCAGGAGCGCCGGCATCACCTTGGTCGGGTAGTCGATGTGGTGGAGTCCCTCTTCGTCGCCGAAACGGTGGAAGCGCGGGTAGCGCTGGCCGCCCTGGCGAGCCTGATGCGCTTCGTGCCCGGTATCCCCCAGGGCGTGGTGCCAGCGGTAGCCGTTCTTTCCGGGGCTGACGAGCCGCTTCGGCACGACGTAGACCAGGGACTTGATGAGTCCGAGCGCGCGTGCGCCGCCGCGGGGACTGACGGGGACCATGATACGGTAGACGTTGCGCGGCGCGGCGCGGTGGAAGCGGCGGTGCGCAGCGGTGACGGCGGGTGGCAGCCGGGCATCGACGCGCTGGTCATCGCGGCCGCGGGTTACGTAGAAGGCCCGGCGCTTGGTGTCCCAGACGAGCCAGCGCCCCGTCAGATGCACGACGTGGGAGCGCTCAGTGCGGGGGTCGATCACCTCGAGCTGGGTGAGCCGCCCGAGCCCGACGACGCTGGCGGGCATCCGCGGCTCAGTGCGCGTGCCGGCGCTTGCGGCGCAGAAGCCACCAGGCGAGCGCGCCCAGGCCCGCGCCGACGGCGATGTGCTTCACCGAGACCTGATGGCCGAAGAGGGTCACCTCGTCGTCGAGGAAGCCGGCACCCAGGCCCGCCATGTCCGAGGCCGGCCGGCCCATCGAGTGCGCCAGGCTCTTGTACTGCGGACCGTTGGAGGTCGGCTTGTACAGGCCCTGCTGGCCGATCTCCTTGTAGAGATGGGCGGGCCCGATGTCCTTGGCCTGGCTGATCAGCAGGTGCTGCTCCGGCTGCGAGGTGACCCGCAGGCCGGGGGTGCGGTGCACCTTGGTGCGCACGACCTCGGTGCGCTGCAGCTCGCCGGCGCCACGCTGGGAGAAGGTAGCATCGAGGTCGTAGCTCATGTCGCGGTGCATGGGTCAGGCCTTCTTGGGCTTGGAGAGGACGAGGAAGCCGACGAGGAGGGCGAGGCCGCCGCCAATCACCCAAGGCAGCACCTTGCCGCCCATCATGCCGCCAGCCGCGCCGGCGCGCTCGACGCCCGCCTGCGCCTGTGCTGCAGCTGCTTGCGCCTGGGCGGTCTTGGCGTTCTGGGCGGCGACGATGGCGCTGCTGACGTCTGCGGCGGTGCTGGTGGCTGCCGGCAACCACGACGAGCTCGTCGAGGAGAAGTCGGTGGTCGTGGTGTCGGGCGCCGCGCTCCAGGAGTTCGGCTGCGCGCCGGGGGTCAGGTTGAGCCCGGTGGCCAGGTTCAAGGGCGCGCCGAGGCCGCCCATGCCGGGGATGAACCGGGTGGCAAAGGTGCGCGGATGCGTGCCGCCGGCGCGCGGGTGCGGCGCGGGCTTGGGCGCGGTACGCTTGCGGTGTAGGATGGCTGGATGTACCTGGACGCGGGCGGCCCGGGGCACCAGGGCACCCAGGCCAGGGATGAAGCCGTTGTGCTTGAGGGGCGCGGCCGCGTGGGCCATGACCTGCCGGACCGGTGCCTTGCCCGCATGGATGGGCGCCAGGCGCTTACCCTTGGTGATCACGCGCTTCGACTTCATGCGCGGATCGGGGCCGGCCAGCGCTTGGTCACCGCTGCCTTGCGTCACGATCGAGATGTCCTGCGCATCCTCGAAGGGGTTGTCGCTCGGGCACTCCACCGAGATGGTGTTGCCGTGCGGCTGCAGGTCCACGGACTGCTGCCGGTAACCGGAATTGTCGACGAATGGGCGCATGGACAGGTCCTTCAGGCCGCGCGGCGGCGACGGTGCTTCTTGAGGTGGCGGTACAGGAGGTAGCTGGCGATGCCCAGGGCGCCGACGGCGACCACGCCCGCCACCGCCTTGCCGGGGCTGAGTGCGCCCAGGCCCGAGACGGCGTCATCGCCGCCGTCCCCGCTGTCGTCGCTGCCGTACTGCATCTGCGACGGCTGCTGGGCGGCGACCTGCTGCTGGTACTGCTGCATCAGGATCTGGATGTCCTGCGGGCTGAGGGCGGCGAGCTGCGCCGGCGAGAGTTGGGCGAGGATGCTCGGGGGCAGCTGGGTGGCCGAGGCCGGGGGCGCCTGGGCGGGACCCTGGTAGGACGGCTGCGCGGCGCCATCCTCGCTGTAGCTCGAGTCGTCCGAGTCGTCGCCTTGATCGACGGGTGGCGGGCTGTAGGGGCCCTGGTCCATGGGACCCGTGCTGTCCGCGGCCGAGGTCGGACCGGCCTCAGAACCATCACCCCCACCGCCGTCACCGTAGGTGTCGGTATCGGTCGAGGTGACGTCGTTCTGCGACTCGTCGTCCGAGCCATCGCTGGTGTCCATGTCGCTCGAGCCGTCGTCTGAGCCATCATCGTAGCCGCTGTCGCTGGAGCCGCCGTAGCTCTGATCGGCGTAGGGGTTGACCGGGGTGGTCAGGGCATTGGTGCCGCCGATATTGACCTGCGCGGTGCCGTAGCCGGTGTTGATCGCGTTCACCTGGCTGGTGGCCACGAGGTTGAACTGCGTGTCGGTGCCGGGCGGGATCGTACCGTCGGTGGTCACCGATAGGGTCACCTGCTGCGACTGACCGGCCAGGAAGGACAGCGACGTCGGGTAGCCGGTCACCTGGACGCCGCCAGGCGCCTGGATCGAGAAGACGAAGGTGTCGGGGACGATCTGGTTGTTCGCCACCGTGAAGATCGCCTGCTGCTGCGCACCGGCCGACGGCACGGTGATCATGCCCGGAGGCGGGGTGACGGCGATGGCCGAGGAGGCGCCGGGAGCGAGGCCGCCGGCGGCGAAGATGAGGCTCACCACCGCCTGCCCATTGGCGCCCGAAGAGCCGGTGGAGGTCAGCGACAGGCCGATCTGCGCGGTCTGCCCAGCGGTGGTGGCGTCTCCCTGCAGGGTCAACGAGACGGTCTGCGGCACGTTCGGCTGCAGCGTGATCGCCGTCGGGTAGCCGGTGGCGGTGATGCCGGTGGGCGGCAGCTGCACGGCGATGGCGAAGGTGTCTGCCGCCGCCTCGGTGTTGGTGACGGTGAACTGCAGGGTCACCGGCGTGCTGGGCGTGGCCGGGCTCGAGGCGGGGCCGACGACGCTCACGCCGTTGGCCTGGTTGCCAGCCGCGGTGCCTCCGCCGCCCTTCTTGAACAGCTGGTTGATCGACGGCAGCTTGCTCAGGCCCGGCAGCTTGCTGATGTACTTGCCGGGTAGGATGGCGACCTTCACCGCCGTGCTGACGGCCTTGCCGATGGCGCTCGCGGCCTTCTTGAAGATGTTCTCGCCCAGGCCGAGCTCGCCGGGGGTCAGGATGGTGCTGCCGCTGGAGCCACCGCCCTTCTTGCCACCCTTGCTGGGGCCGGCGAGGCCCGGCGCGGCGAGCACGCGACCGAATTGGTCGCGCACCACAGCGCCGGGAATGTCGGTCACCAGCGGCTGCAGGCCCTTCGCGGGGCGCGCGGCGCGGTCGAGCAGGTGAGCCTTCATGCGCACGGCGCTGACGGCGGTGCGCATGGCGTTGGTGTCATGTGCCACGTGCACGAGGGCTGCGGCGGCGACGGCGTGCTGGGCCACCGGGTGGAGGGGCAGCCGCTTGGCCACCGCCACCGCCTGATCGGCCGCCTTGCCGCCCTGGTCGAGCACGCGCATGGCGCCCGCCATCTGGTGCATGGCCTTCTGCCGGACCGGGCTCGCGCCCGCGGCCTGCTCGGCGACGCCCATGGCGTTCTTCAGGTTCTCGTGCGCGAGAGCCTCGATCTGAGAGGCCTGATCGAGGGCACCGGTGTCGGCGCCCAGGCCGAACATCGAGAGGTTCTTGATCTGGGCGTCGCGCTGCTTGCGTGCCTTGCGCGCCTGCGCATTCGCCAGGGTCATCGCAGCGACGGCGTGGTTGAGCACGTCATGGACGCCGTCGTAGCTGTGCTTCCGGCCGGCGTGGCGCGCGTGCGAGCGCAGGTTGTCGATGACGTCGGCGAGGCCGGCGACGTCGGTGAGCCCCGGTCCGGCCTGGGCGGGCAGGGTGGCGGGGCCCTGCAGCTTCTGCTTGAGGGTGTAGATCTTGGGACCCGGCCGGTTCTGCCGGAAGACCCGGCCCTCGGTCGAGGGCACCAGCTGCGGGCTCGAGAGGTAGCTGGTGAACTTCTGGGCGGAGCGAGTGACCAGCGGGCCACGGGGGCGCAGGGCGGCGCGGCTCGAGGGCTGGGTGGCCAGCGTCAGCGGGTTCAGGAACATCTCGTCGAGGTCTTCGCTGGGGCGGAGGACCTGATCGACGGTCATGATCTGGCCGTGCGAGGCGCTGTCGGTGAGCACCGACTGGAGGGCGGGGACCACGTCGCCAGTGTCCGCGCGGGCGAGGTAGCTGGGGGCGGAAGCGTATGCGCCGAGGTTCATGGTTCCCAGTCCTGCGAGTTCGGAATAGAGCTTCTTGGTCGTCACCTTATCGTTGCTGGCCTCTTTTCCAAGGGGCCACTGGCGCATGATCGGATCCGCGGGGATCACCATGTTGGCCTCCGGGTAGTTGCCCGGCGGCAGCACGATGTGCAGGTAGACGTGGCTGAAGCTGCGGCGATCGGGAAGCGTGCCGATCACCACGGGGTAGGAGGAGATGCCGAGGCTGCCGAGCAGCGCCATCTCGAGGATGGTCTTATCGTCGCAATCGCCAGCCATCGAATTGAACGCGGTCTCTTCCGGCGTGCTCAGGGTCTCCTGATTCACCGTGAAACCGTCGTCATCTGAGCCGATGGGGTCGCGCACGTAGCGGATCTGGTCGCGGACCCAGTTGTGGATGGCTTCGGCCATCCCGTAGTAGTCCTTGTCCGCGACATTGGCCGCGTTGATGATGTTGATGGCCTGGGCGCGGATCTTCGCAGAGCGCGAGCCCCACTTCCCCTTCGCCAGCTTGACCATGGTCTGGACGGTGGTGTCGACGCCGGCCTCGCCGGGGGCGAGGGTGCCGTACTGCACATCGATGTCGCCGGTGGCGAGGTGCATGTCAGGTCAGGGTATCCGACATATCGGACGAAGGGAGCACTATTTCAGCCCGACCCGCTGCCGTGCTCATCCTGGATCTCTGCCTTCAGGGCATCCGGCACCGGCAGGCCCTTGGCCTGCAGCTGCGCGGCCGCGGTGAGGGCGTCGACCTTCACCCGCTTCCAGAGGTAGATCGCGGCGCCGACCAGGGCGGCGGTGACGAGGAGATGCTTGGCCTTCATGGGTCAGCGGCGATGACGGCCGCACATCGGGTTCGAGTGGTGCTTGTAGTGCTTGACGGCGTACTCACGGCGCTTGAGCCACTCCTCGAAGGCCTCGCGCGGCGAGGCCAGGCCGGCGACGGTGTGCTCACCGGTGGACGGCAGCATCCAGTTCACGCCGGTCTTCCCGTAGGCGCCATTGAGCACGAACATCCCGGTGGCCTTGGTCAGGCCCTCGCGGCGGTTGTACTCGTTCAGAACCTGCTCGAGCGCCCGCTGGGTGAAGCGCGCGGGGTTCCGGCGCATGTGACAGCGCGGGTTGGTCTTGCCGCGGAGCTCCTCGTCGTAGTGCTCGGCGAGCTCCTTGGCAGCTAGGGCGCGGTCGGCCTTGGAGAAGACACCGTAGGAGCCGTTCGGGCCAGGCGTGCCGAACTCCTTGGTGTAGGCCTGCGCGCCGGCGTCGGCGAGGTAGGCCCAGAGCTTCAGCGCCTTCTGCGCGTCGTACTTGCCGCTGCGGATCTTCTTCCGCAGGTTCGCCATGATCGGCTGCGCGCGCTGGCGGTAGAGGGTGCCGTCGTTGACGGTGAAGAGCGCGAGCTCGTGGGCTTCGGTCTCGGGATTGCGTCGCCCTGGATTGAACCGCATGAGGTAGGCGTCGCTGCCGAGCTGGGCTCGGCTCATCTCGTTGTAGGCATCCTTCACCGAGCGCGCGAAGGCATCCGAGATGACATTCTTGTTCTTGAGGACCTTCTGGATGTCCTTTTTCAGCTGCTCCATGCTCCAGGGCACGGAGTCATTCGAGCGCCAGAGCGCCGTGGCGACCTGGGTGGCGAGCTTGCCCGCGGGGTTGTGGTGCCATCGCCACTGCGCCACGCGGGCCGCGGCGGCGGGCAGGCGGCGGGGATTGCGCGCCAGCCCCGCGGCGCGGAAGGCGATGGCGATGGCCTGCCGCTGCGGCCGGCCCGAGCGCATCAGCTCGCGGATGTTGGCGGCGATCGTGGCGCGGCTGTGGCCGCGGTGGAGGGGGTTGCGGCGTCCGCGCTTCCGGGGCTCCCCACCGAGTGCCCGTGCGACGCTCCAGAGGATGCGGTCGCCCTCAGTCTGGTTGCGTGCGGACTTCAGTGCTTCCTGTGCTCCCGCAATGGCTTCGAGCGCGACATGGTCGCCTCCCTGGCGTGCGACGATTCGGCCAACATCCAGCGCGTACAGGCTGTTGCCCCGTTCGATCTCTTGGGCAATGCGGCGGCCTGCGCGGCTCTGATAGCCGTCCGGGATCGGATTCACCCGCGCCATCCGCGCCGTGACCGCGGTCCGTGGGTCGACTGCCCGGTACCGCCCCGTCACCGCCGTGCGGGGGTCATGCCGGCGGCGCCGAGCCGCGCGGCGACCCAGGGCGCCCAGCAGGGAGAGCGCACCAGCACCAGCGGCCATGGCGGGGAGAAGGGGCAGCATCGCGGGCTCCTGGTCAGACCGGGGCGGAGGGGACGAACCGATTGAGGGCCATCACCAGGAGCGGGCCCGCGGCGACCGCGGCCGGCACCCGGTACTTGTCCTTGATCTTGAACTTGCCCTTCTTGGTCGCGGCGTAGATGGCAAGGCCGGCGGCCACGGAGACGGCGGCATCACGGACGGTGACGGGCATGGGTCAGGTTCCTGCGGGGGCAGAGGGTGGGGCGGCAGGGAAGAGCTTCGGAGCGATGAAGATACCGGCGGCAGCCCCGGCCAGGACGACGGCCATAGCCTGCTTCTCACCGCTGAGCTTGAGAGGCCCCTTCTTCGTCACCTGCCACACCGCGAAGCCGGCAAGACCCGCGATCGTGAGGCTCTTGGCATCCATGGCTCAGATCTTCCGGATGCGCCGCGGCGCATCGCCATCCTGGCGCTGCCAGATGTAGCCGCCCTTCTTGAAGAAGCCGAAGCGCTTGGCGAGCGCCATGCCGATGCGGCGGCGCTTGGCCTTGGTGGCGGCGGTGGCGGTGGCGTGCTTGAAGTGCACGACCCGCTTGCCGCCCTTGCGGAAGGTGACGGTGCCAGGGTTGCTGCGACGGCGGAAACGGGCCATGAGGAGCTCCAGGGATTGGGGGTACCGTAACGTGCGGCGTGCGAAATGGAAGAGTCCGATAGATCGGTCAGTGGACCCCGATGATGATGTTCAGCTTGGCGCGTGGATTGCCACAGAGGTGGACATTCCCGCCCTTGGCTGCGGCGGCCTTCGCCTTCTCGAGGATGCGCTCGGTGACGTGCATGCTCTCGAGGAGCGCAGTGTCTTCGAGCTTGGCGGCATCCACCACCTTGGCGTGCTCGGGGATCGCGGTGTGCGGGCAGCTGCCACAGGAGATGGGGCACGGCACCTCCCCGGGCCCCTTCACCCCGGTCAGGAAGGCGTAGGTCGAAGCCTGCACGATCGGCCCCGGCACCATGGTCGGCTCGCCGATGGCGTTGCGGATGCGGGTGAGCACCGAACTACCCTTCGCCTCGATCGCGTGCACCGTCTCGACGTAGTCGTTGTAGGCCTTCGCCAGGTCCGGGTTCGCGCGCTGGATGAGCACCCCGAGCCGCTCGCGGAGCTTGTGCACACCAGCAGCCTTCTGCGCCGCGGAGGTCGAGCCATTCGAGAGAGCGTTGACCCGCGCCAGGTAGGCGGCGTAAATGCGCTCACCGCGGCTCTTGGTCACTGCCTTCCAGAGCAGCCGCTCGAGCGGGTCAACGGCGATGAACTCGCCGCGCGCGATCGGCAGCTGCCGCATCTTCGCCAGCATCGCCGCGTTCTTGTAGTGCCGGCTGCCGCTCGAGAGGTTGAGGATGTAGTTGGATGGCCAGGTGAAGCCCCGCTCGTGGAGCGACAGGAACTCGGGCCAGCTCTTCGAATAGCCGTAGACCGTGATGCCCTTGGCGCCGAGCTCGCGCACGCCGGCCATCCAGGCTTCGATGCAGGCGGCAGAGCGGAAGTCGCCATCGACGAAGAGCCGCATGATCTTCATGCCCTTCTTCGCGTGCAGCTTGGTCATGTGCTGGACTACCGTGGCCACGTGGCGAGTCGGGTCGACGCTCATGCCAAGGGTTAGGACGTAGAGCCGGTAGCACACCGTCGGGTTGCGCAGGGCCTTCAGCGAGTAGCAGAACGATGCGCAGCCGCTGATGTCGACCTGGGTCGCCACCGCGGCGCCGAGCGCAGAGCCGCCTAGCTGCGCGAACTTCGCTGCGACGCCGCCCGCGCCGGGGCAGGTGACCACCGGCATCTCGCTGTAGGCGGCGAAGGGGAGCTTGACGTTGCCCTGCTCGGCGAGGCAGCACCGCTGCACATCGTCCCAGAGCGGGATGGGGCGGCTGCCGTACTTCTTCTGCTCCCCCTTGTTCGCTGGCGTCCGCTGTGGCCCCTCACCGCGCACCAGGCACTCGCAATACTCGGCGAGCTTGGCGAAGACCTGCACGAAGGTCACGCCTGCGACAGGCTCCTTCGTTGCGCGAGAACGCGCCCAGGTGCTGAGCTTGCGGCAGAGCGTCGCAGCCGACTGCCACTCCCGGTTGACGATGAGGCCCGCCACCGCCAGGGCGGCATGCGTCGGGATCACCACCTTGGCATCCGCGGTTTGATACGCGGTGATCGCCCGCTCCTCCGCCTCGGTCAGCGGTGGATTGGTGCGCTGGCGCATGACCGCGCGCTCGCTGGCCACGATCTTCTGCGCGGCGCCCAGGTTGAAGAACGGCGAGAAGGGGGAGGAGAGCCGGCCGCTGCCACCGAGCGACGTCGAGCCTTCGCTGGTGAATCCCACCGGCTGCGCGAGCCCGCTGTCCACCGGTCAGTTCCGGCGCAGGAGCATGACGACCGTCAGCAGCACCGCACCACCGCCGATCAGGAGGATGGGTAAGCTCAAGGAGGACTTAGCGGTTGCCGGAGACGCAGCTGGGACATTCTTCGTCTTCGCCTGAATCTTCGTAGAAACCACAGAAGCCACAGCGGGGGCTGCAGAGGTCACCAGACTCTGAAGAACAGACTCCCAATCCGGTACCGAAGTCTGCGTGAGCGGCTGGGCAACGGGTACCGATGAAGATCCCGGCTGAGTTGGAGCCACGCTCACAGCTGCGTTGAAATTCGCTAGATAGGGAGGAACGTTTTGATAATTGGCATTGAGCGCAGCACCGGTAGAAACAGCTGCAGGGGACTGGGCGGCAGCTACCTGGGCTGCTGTCAGCCAGCCCTGCCCAGTCGCCAAGGTCGGACTGAGCCACCCCTGACTGACAGCGAGCTGAAGCTCAGGCACTGTCAGCCCTAAAGGAGAAGAGAAGGTGCTGTCAAGAGTCCCGGCGGCGTTCCGCACTTGGCCCGGATAGGAATTCCAGTAGGCAACTTGCTGTGCGGACATGGCAGGGGTCGACGCCGGTGCAGATGAGACCAAGCTTGTCAGATCGCTCGGACTCAGATCGACCGCTACTGCTCCCGGAGCCGATCCGATATCTCCAAACCCCCAGAATGGCATCTTAGACCGGCGAGGCACGGTTCCCCCGCATCAGCATGATGACTGTCAGCAGCACCGCACCGCCGCCGATCAGGAGGATGGGCAGGTTCGACGGCTTCTTCGCGGCCGCCGCGGCCTGCTGGAGCAGGCTCTGCTGCTGGGCCTGCGCCTGGGCAGTCTTCGCCGCGGCCTGGGCGGCCTTGGTCTTGTAGACCGCGGCAAGCGCTGGCGCACCGGTGGTGGCGATGCTCGAGATCGTGCTCGTCAGCTGGGAGAAGAGGCTGGGGCCGGAGCTCGCGGGTGCAGGTGCGGCGGCCGGCTGGGCAACCTTGACGGTGGGCGCCATCGATCCGGGGCCCAGGTTCGGCTGCGTCGCCAGGGGCGGCGGCACGTACTGGGACGTGGCGAAAGGGACGGCCGTTGGCGCGGGAGCGGAGATGACGGTCGTTAGCGAGGGGGGCCCGTATGGTGCAGCCGCCTGGGTGGGAGCAGGCGTGGCATAGGACGGGATCGAGGTGCTGCTGCCCGAGCTAGCATCGCTACCATCGCTGCCGTCATCCGACTCGAAAAGATCCGTTGTGCTGTTGTCGTCCCCCATCCCCCAGCCTGAGATGGGGCTCGAGCCAGCGGGCACGGGCGCCGGAGCCTTCCCTGGCGCCTTCGGCTTGGTCTTCGCCTTCGCCTTCGCCGCAGGCTTGGCCGCCGGCACGATCACGGTGCGCACCGTCGGCGCCTTGGGCATCGCCGCGACCTGCAGCGCCCCGACCGGGCCACCGAGCATGGCCTCCCACCAGGAGGTCTCCGCGGCGGGCGTGACGATCAGCACCTTCTGGCCGGCCGGCTTGGGCTTCGGTTTGCCCTTCGCCGGCGGCGCACCCGTGGGTGTGGTGGGTGCGGCACCCAGACCGGGCAGGAAGCCCATGCGCACAGCGGGCGCCATGCGCTGGCGCACCAGCGCAGCGCCGGCGTGCACCGGAGCGAGCCGTTTGGTCCGCGTGACAATGCGCCGGGAGCGCTGGCGCGGATCTGGCCCGGCGATGCCACCCGAGCGCTGCGTCTCGACCGTGACATCGCAGTGGTCCTCGAAGGGGTTGCTCGAGGGGCAGGTCACACTGATGGTGTTGCCGTCCGGCTGTACGTCGACTGGCTGCAGCGCGTAGTCGCTGTTGTCGACGAGGTAGGTGAAACCCCCGCCGCCCCAGCCGTAGCCGCGACCACCGCCACCATGCCCGCCACCGCCGTGCCCGAGGGCCATGGCTGCCTCAGCGGTGCTTGCGCAGGAGGGCGCCCAGGATGAACATCACACCCCCGGCGATCCATAGGTTCCGCGCGGTGTGATCCTCGGCCTCGGTCGCCACGATCGGGCCGACTGGCGAGGGGGTCATGTCCGCGGCCAGCTGATCGTGGCTCATGTAGCCCATCGCGGCGGGGCCGACATCGTCACCGTCGGCGCAGGCCAGGCCAGGGAAGATGCCGCCGCGCGGCGCGCCGGGGATCGGCTGCGTGCGGCCGAGGGTGTTCGGCGAGATCTGCTTGCGCTGGAACTTCGACCCCTTGTGCAGCCGCTTGGCGTTCTGGTTGGCGAGCGAGAGCGCGTCCCCCAGACCAGCCATGACGGCGGCCGCATTGTTGCCGACCCAACGACCCGGCTGGATGGTTTTGCGCACATACTTCACCGGCACGAGGCCGGTCTTGGTCGACGGCATGCCGGTCGTGGTGACGGGTGCCACCGCGGCCTGCGCGATCTTCGCCGCCTGGAGCTCGGTCAGGAAGCTGCCGATGCCATTGAACACCCAGGGGTCAGGCCGCGTGGGCATCTGCAGCATGCGGTACATCGGCGCCTGGTGCGGCACGCGGCGCGAGCCGGCGCCCGGAATCGTGTGCGGCCGGGGGCCGTTCTCGACCTTCCCGTAGCGGCTGAGCGGTGCGGCCGCGCCGAGGCCGAACATGCTGTTGCCGAACGTGCGCGGGCTGCGGCCGCCACCCAGGCCGCTCATGCCCGGCAGCATCTCGCCGTGGCCCAGGCCCGGCAGGAAGGCGGGATCGGTCTCGCGCGGGAGCGGGCGAGGCATCGGTGCGCGGTCCACGCGGGCACGCGGGACGCCGAGCACGCGGGTGCCCTTCAGGATGGTGCGAGCTGGCATCATGAAAACTCCTAGCCCAGACATATCAGGTGGCGCGGTCAAGTCATCAGACGAGTTGTCGGAGGATCCATCCGACGAACCGTTCGACGAGCCACCGCCCCCGCCGCTGGAGGGCGGCGGGGCTGAGGGGGCGTTCATCAGGTTGGGCGCCATCGGGGGCGGCATGATCGAGGCGAAGGTCGGCAGCGCCGGAGTCGTGGGCACTACGGTGGCAGCCGGCGCTGCAGCCCCGGAGGTGTCGCTCCAGGCGGCCGGGACGGCGCCAGCGGACTGTGCAGCGCCACCACCGCCCCCCTGCGGAATCACACTGGCTGCCGCACCGATCAGCGTCTGTGCCGGCAGGGTTGCGGCAGTCTGGGCGACAGAGGCGGCCGTGGACACTGCGGTCTTCGCCACCGAGGCCACCGACTTGACGGCGTGGGAGATCGAAGAGCCAAAATGACGACCGAGCCCAAGATCGCGGGTGCGCATCAGGTCCTCAGCCGCTCAGCGTACGTCCGAAACGTCGGACGACAAGGGACGGGCGCACGACCATGCTAGGCCAGCATCGCCCAGAGGGCCGCCACGGACATGATGCCGAAGATGCCGGTGCCGCTCGCTGAGCTCACCTGCTGGATGTTCTTGCCCGTGGTGGCGGCCTGCTGCACCTGTCCGAGCGCGGCATCGGCCTGCTGGTCGATCTGGGCCATCTGCTGCGCCTTGGCGAGCATGTCGGGGTCGCCGGCGATGAGCGCCGCCAGATTCACCCGCACCTGCTGCGCATAGGCCGGCGTCGCCATGGTGGCCACCGCCGCGTCGTGCATCTGATTCAGCTGCTGCTGGGCAGCCTGCACCAGCGCAGCGCACTTCTTCTTCGCCGTCTCGATGCCGGCGGTGCCGAGCAGGTACTCTGCGGGCAGCAGCGTGACGTCGCGCAGCAGCTGGTCCGGGTCGCCCGAGAGCACCACCAGATGGTTGTTCCAGGCGTTCACGTAGTTTGTCCAGGTCTTCTGCTTCTGCGCCACCTTGGTGGCGTCGCGGCTATCGCCGACCAGCCGCAGCACCGTGGAGGCGGAGGTCAGGCCGACGTCGCCCGCCACCTTGAGAATGCCGCCCTGGAGCTTGAGAAACGGCTTGGCGACGTCGTGCACGAGGTCATCCCACCAGCCGTCTAGGCTCTCCCAGCTGCTCAGCGGCACGCCTGAGGCGGCGATGGTCTGGGCATTGGCCCACTCCTGGTCCGCGACCGCCAGGGCCCGTGCCTGCAGGTCCGCCTGCACGCCCTGCGTCATGGCCTGGATCTGGCTGACCGCGGCGGCGATGATCTCCTTGACCTTCCGTTTGGCATAGGCGCCGGTGAAGATGTCGATGACCGAGAGCACCGTGCCGATGATGGTGCCGATCGGCACCACGAAGAGCGCGGTCTTCAGCATGATCGACACCGCCAGCTGCACCGCGGCGATCTCGATCGCGGTCTGGATCATCGCCATCTTCAGCTTCTCGGTGGCGTCGTGGATCTGGTTGCCACCGCCCGGCGTCGGGTTCACCTGGGAGACGGTCTGCAGCGCGACCTGCGCCGCCTCCTGCTCCTGGGTGGGGTCGGTGATGGGTTGGGCGATGTCGCCGAACCCCCAGTGCGCCCGCCGGCGGGGCACGGTCACGCCTTCTTGGTAGGGGTCGCGGACGCGGCGGCCGGCGCGGGCCGGCGCGTGAGCAGCACCAAGACGGCGAGCAGCACCGCGCCGCCGGCGGCGTACATCAGGATCTTGCTGCCGGTGCCTCCCTTGCCGTCCTTTCCGGGGACGCCCTCAGGGGCGCCGGGTGCCGGGGCGTCCGGGGTGGGCGCTGGCCCGGGGGCGGCAGCTGCTGCAGCTGCAGCTGCAGCAGCGGTTGATGCTGCCTGTTGCTGGGCCGCGCTGGCGGCCGCCTTCTGGTCCTGGGCCTGCTTGTGGGCTTGATCGAGGCCGTAGGCGGTGGTGGCCACCGTGGCGGCCGCCTTCACCGCATCGTCGATGTCGGTGAGAATGGATGGGTCGAACCAGTCACCAAGGACGTTCGGTGCGTGCTGGGTGAGACGGATGCGGCGACCAAAGCGCTGAGGACCGACCGGGCGCACCAGGGTCAGGTCGCCGAGCACGTTCGGCGCGCGCTGCGCCAGGCGGATGCGCCGGCCGAAGCGCTGGCGACCGATGGGGCGCACCAGCGGCAGGTCGCTGAGGTCGGGCTCGAGGCTCGGGCGCGAAAGGTTGCCGGTGTTCGCGTGACGCACCCAGCCGGGGTCGCCACCGTGATAGGCCATGGTGTTCTGGTCGAAGGCGATCGTTCGGTACGCCGTCATGCGGCCCCAGCGTACCCCGTCCGACGTCTCGGACAATGGGGAGCTGGCTCGGCATGCCGCTCACGGGATCAGCGTCTCTCCGTAGGGATCATCGTCGACCTTGAGCGTCTCGTCCTCGTGCGCCGACGCGATGGTCTCGCTCTCCTGCGCTTCGCCGATGCCCTCATCGAGCGTGGAGTTCTCCGCCTCCATTGCCTGCTGCTGGCGGATGGCCTTGTCGCTGCGGGTCTCCTCGGCGCCGTTGTAGCAGCCGGGGCACTCCATCACTTGCGGCAGGCCGTCCGGCACCTGCACGCAGAAGCCCGCCGGGAACTTCTGCGGCGGCATGGCGACCTTCTGGCCGCACTCGAGCTCCCACACCACCCGGCCGTCCGCGGTGCGCGAGGCCTTTCGGGTCGTGGGGTCCATGACGACGGCGCGCAGGAAGTGGTACTTCATCAGCAGATCTCCACATAGAGCTCACCGACGATGTAGTCGCCCGGGAGCAGGGCGAGGGAGAAGTTCTGCACCGGCGGGATGAAGGTGCGGCCGGTGGCGGCGAACTCACCGACGATTCCCCAGGGATCGCGGCTGGCGTGGAAGATCCAGGCGCGCTTCGGCCAACACATATCCCCCGTTGCGATGATGGGCGTTCCCGTCGACATGACCCAGGGATTGGCCTTCTGGTCGACCTTGCGCAGATACTTGCTCAGCGTGCAGCTGCCGTCCCCTTCGAACTCCTCTCCGTTCCAGACGACAGCGAGGTCTTGAACAATGAGCCGAACCTCGTTAATGGGGTGAGGGTAATCGGCGTCGGCGATAGTGCCCTGCTGCGTGCGGGGCCACCGCTCACGAAACACCCGGTAGTGCGGGAAGAGCGACAGATCATTCGCCTCGTTGATCAGCGCCCTGGGTGCTTCGCCATCTCCCACCAGGCTGCGCATCACCCGCTCGATCATCGTCAGGCGCTGCAGCTGCCTGAGTAAGTTGCCAGTCTTCCGATCACCCTCCCGCATCATGCGCGCGAAGGCCTCGATCGAGCCCAGCGTGCGGGCGTGATCCTCGGCAACATCGAAGGGGACGTCCGGCGGCTTGATGTTCATGGGCTCCCTCTGACCAGCTGCACCGCCACCCGCACCGCCCGCGCCAGGGCGAGCCCCAGCGCCATGGTCAGTGCATCAAGGATGCACCCCGTCCACCAGGGCGTCGGATCAGGTGGGGGCGAGAGCATCGCCGTCCCCCTCCTCATCAGCGTCGACCTGGGTCACCGGGCCCTGCTCGTCGGCCTCGATGCCCGCCAGATCCATCACCTTGTCGATGAACGCCGGCAGGCTCATGAGGTAGGTGACGTGCTTGTCCTGGGCCATGATCACCCGGCCATCCTCGGCACCGCGCGGCAGCGGGTTCTTCCGGTTGAAGACGAAGCCGTGCTCGAGGATGAGCTTCGCGGCCTGGGTCTTCGGCACGCTGATGATGAAACCGGTGTCCTCATCCTTGCCGACCTGCCGCACCGAGTAGTCGGCGCCCTCCGGCTTGGGGTGGATGATGAGGTCCCACTGCTCGCCGCCCCAGGGGATGCCCTCCCCGAAGAGGTAGCCGTCGTCCATCCCCTTGACGCCCTCGACGAGCGGGATCTGGACCTCGGCGAGCTCGGCACCGCCGCCGGCGCTCTTGCGCACGCGCGTGGCGGTGGCCAGCGCAGAGAGGGTGCGGCTCGCCGGTGGGGGCGAGCCGTTCGATTCACCCACGGCGCTTGCGCCGCTTGGTGGTCTTGCGCTTGGTCTTCGCCTTGGTCTTCCGCTTCGCCATGAGATGTGTCCTTGAGGATCGGGGTTGAGTGGTGCCGAGGCGCGTGATCCGGGCGCGCAGCGGCTGAGCCTCGGGATTCTGCTCAGCGACGAGCCGCATGCCAGCAACAGATGCCAGCGCGCACACCGCCTTCCAGGATGGTGCCTCGAGCTCCTCGGAGTTGAGCAGCCGCCAAGCGCTGCCGTAGGACATGCCCGAGGCCTCAGCGAGGTGGAACGCGCAGGCGCCGCGGTCCAATGCCGCGGTCCGGAGACGAACGATCAGGGGGTCCATGCAGGTGGCTCAGTATCCATCGATGATGTAGTGGCGCAAGGTCAGAGTGTGCCCCAGTCCCAGCGGCAGAGCGGCCAGAAGAACACCAGCTGGCCCCAGACGCAGACGATGCCCACCAGGAAGCCCACCACGCATGTGAAGAAGGCCACGGCTCCCGTCTCCCAGGCGTAGTGGAATGCCAGGCGGACCTTCAGGTAGTCCGGGTGCCGACTGCGCGCAGCATGCACCATCCAGGCGATGCCGATGCCGAGCCGGACGATGCCAATCAGCAGGTAGCCGATGAGGAAGATCTCCCAGGTGCTCATGGTTGCGGGGGCGGCGGCACGGTGGGCTTCTCCCAGCCCGCATCCCACCAGGCCTTGAGCCGGCGCAGCTGGCCCTGCAGGCGCGACCAGAGCGACGGCTTCCAGTGCTCCTCTCGCTGCCTCGCGCGTGGAATGTCGACGGTGCGTGAAGAATGACTGGCTGGGCCGAAGCGCTGCTGGTGCAGCATATCGATGTGACGGATCGCCTCGTGCGCGGGCTTGTTGGCGAGCTCGAGCGCCTCCTCCTTGGTCAGGACGCTTACGTAGGCAGTCTTCCGCGCCGCGGCTGCCTCCCTGCGCGCGGCGTCCGCAGTCTTCCGAGCCTCGGTGCGCATGGCGTCCATCTTCCTATGGGCTTCAGCTCGCGCAGCATCAACATCCTTGCAGATCTTCTCCCACCAGGCCTCCATCTCCACCTGTACCCGCTCCACCGCTCGGTCCATCTCCGCTCGGGCCTGGGCGCAGTCGGCCTCCTGGTTCCACTCCTCGTCGGTGGTCCCGCGGCCGAAGGAGATCGGGAAGATGTCGTCGCTGCGGTCGTCAGTCATGGCGCCTCGAGGAGCTTGAGGATCTCATCCACACGCTTCTTCAGCGAAGCCTCGACCGCCTTGCTGGGGTGACCACCAGATGCGTAGGCGGACATGCTCGCCCGATAGGCTGCAGTCGGGAGTTCGAGCAGCTGCTTCTTGATCTGCGCAAGGCGTTCAGGAGTCATAAGTGCAAATCTCTCAGTAAACTAGGAGGAAACCCTGTGCCATAGCGAAGAACACCTGCTATAGCAGGTGTTCCTACCCTATCCGATACGCCCCAGGCATGGCGAACGCATCCTGACGCAGGACAAGGGCTTACGCCGACTTTTTGCATACTCCAATCTTCGTTCAAGAGTCGTTGGAGGGGGCCGGGAGGCCTGGAGAGGAGTTTTCCTGGAGTTTTCCTTGAGTTTCGCCTGGGATTTTCGGCAGGGAGTCCAGCAGGGCGGCGGCTTCATGAGCGATGATCAGCTCGGCCCGCGCCTTGTACGGCTCGAGCGCCTTCCGGGCCGCCTCGAGCAGGCGCCGTCTCAGGATGTTGCAGTCCTGGATCGCCGAGGCCGAGGGCTTCGCCCCGCCACCAGCCCAGGCACCGCCGAAGATCGACATCGGCGTGCGGATGCTGACGGTGATGACGCCCTCCCCCACCCCGCTCTCGAGGCCATCCATATTCTCGAGCCGCGGCTGCAGCGCATCCAGGTTCTTGAGGAAGGTCGCCGCATCGCGGATGCGGGTGGCGCAGGCCTGCAGATCCTTCATGAGGCCTCAGGAGCCAGCTGCTCGAGTGGGTTGGCGGCGAGATTGGGTGGATCAGCAGGGACGATCTTGGCGATCACCTTTCCCCGCTTGGTCAAGGTGATGGTCTTGCGGCCGTATTGAACAAGGCCGAGGACCTCTGAGGGATGATCACCGAGCTCCTTGAGGGTGAACACCAGCTTTTCGATCTTCATACCTTTGCGGATATATACCGACTAGCGGAACTTGCAAGATAGTTGTAGCGCCCCAAGGCCCGCCTCCATAGGCTCGCTGGCTACTCCGTCCCGAGGAACGCCACCATGGCCGAAGATCTCTCCAAGCTCCTGCAGATCACCGAGAAGGACCTCGAGGGCCTGCCGCACGCCCAGCAGTTAATGATCAAGGCGTGGCTCAATATCAAGCAGGCGCTCTACGACATCCTCGGCGCCTATCCCCAGGGCAACGTGCTCCCGTACTGGTACGAGGCCTCGAACACCCTGGCCACGTCCAATGCGATCCCGGCCGGCAGCACCGGCACCAACCAGATCAAGATCAGCGCCGACGCCGCGTTCGTCGCCTGTTCGATCCGCGGTGCCTCCTCGGGCGACTTCACGGTCCAGGTCCTGCAGGACGCCTCCGACAGGCAGCTGACCAACGAGCAGGTCCACTCGAGCGCCATCCTCGGCACCGCCCAGTTCCCGGGCATCCTGCACAAGCCGCTGCTCCTGCCGGCGAACACCACCATCACCATGAACTACACCGATCTGTCGGGCGACGTGAACCAGATCTGGTTCTGCTTCGTGGGCTACAAGGTGTACAACCGCAAGGTGGGCTGAGCCTCCTGACGGTGACCGCTCTCGGAGGTGCACGTGGTTGATCTGGCGGACATGTTCCCGCAGGAGTCCTTCTTCGGTGGTCGTCCACCGATCGGGGCAGCGACTGCGCCTGGCAGCCAGGCGGAGCAGGACGCCAACCGCGCGCAGTTCCAGAACGACCCGGCGCCGAGCTCGTCCCAGCCGCTGTCGCAACAGCAGCAGTCCCTGCTCCTGGGTCAGATCATCCAGCTGCTGGTCCCGGGCTGGAGCGGCAACACCGCCACGGTGCTGCAGCTGATCCAGCAGCTGATGGGCGCCAACCCGGTCTATGCCGACGACATGGTGTCGGCGCTGCTCCAACTCATCCGGCGCACCAACATCACCGCGGCCCAGCCGGCCCACAACCAGCAGACCTACTGGTCGCAGACGGTGGACCTCTCGGGCACCGTCTCCATCCCTGCCACGGTCGGCGGGTGGACCACGGTGTGCGCCTACACCCCGCCGCCCGGCTATGAAATGCGCCTGGCCAACTACGGCCTCGACGTCGACGGTGGCTACACCTACGACGGCTCGCTGCTGTGGCGCATCACCGTGAACGGGCTGGCCGTGCCCTCCCTGAGCGGCTTCGCCGAGCACCGCGGTTCGCTGGCCAATCCACGTCAGACCTACGCCATCGTGCTCGAGGACCAGCCGGTGCACTTCGACGTCATGCGCAAGGTGGCGAGCGGCGGCGCGAACGCCGTGACCATGGCCTTGGGCGGCTGGTCGTGGCGCAAGCGCATGAACTACGAGGGTACCCGGTCCTCGGTGACGGCGTACTGAGGAGGCCATCATGCGCATCCTCCTGGACAGTCCGGCGGCCGTCCACCGGCTGCGCACCATGCCGACGGCGTTCATGCCGATGCGGCGGCCGAATTGGAACGACCCGCCGCTCTGGTCGCTGCCGCTCACCCAGACCGCCATCGTGTCGGTGCCGGGCAACAGCGTCTGGACCCCGGTGCTCAACGTCACCGGCATCCCCGGCTTCATCGCCGTCATCAACAAGTTCGTCCTCACCGCCTACCTGCCGAACGCGCTGGCTGGGATCAACACCCGGCTGATCTACAACGGTCGCTTCACCGATTCGATCCAGTTGGTGGGCAGCGGTGAGTACAACCGCACCACGCCGACCAGCTGGCCGACCCATGGTCGGCAGACCTTCTTCGCCCTCGTCAACGGGAACGACTCGGTGCAGCTGCAGGTGCAGAATACTGGGGTCTTCCAGCAGCTGATCCTCGCCGCCTTCTACGGCTGGTATGCCAACGTTGACGATCAGGCGGAACGTGCGACCGTGCAGGGTATGGGCGATGCCTGAGCTCACCTCCTCCGATCTGCAGCTGGCGCTGGCCCATGTCCGCAAGGATTTCGGGCCAGCCCGGGGCATCTCGTCCGTGCGACTGGTCTCCGTCAAGGGGATCCCCACCATCGTGCTGATGAGCTCGGCGCCAGGGCGCCCATCGGGCATCCCGAGCCGGGTGCGCCTCAGGCTCAAGAGCGGCAAGACCATCCAGGTGCCGATGCTCTGGCGCAACAGTGCGCACGCATCGAACCAGCAGATGTGGGGTGGTGGCACCCAGGTCACGCGCCTGTTCCCTCGCCTCATCCAGCAGGGGGCGGACAGCCAGGCGCCCGAGACGCCCACGGGTCAGATGATCCCGGTCGACGACGCCGACTACCAGTTCATGATCGGCGCGCGCCGGCCGGCCTTCGCCGTGCCGAGCTACTGGTCGAAGCCCTTCGACATCTCCGGGACGGTCTGCATCCCGACCTACAATACCTGGGTCAACGTGCTCGCGCACCAGACGCCGGCGACGGAGATGATCGTCCTCACCGGCGCCAGCTACGAGTTCAACGACTGCCTCCAGCTGCTCGACGTCTTCCAGATTCAAGTGCAGGAAACCGGCATCGGTCGCAATGCCATGTGGTACGACATGCTGGCCCAGGCGAACCCGGACCCGGCCTTCCAGTTCGCCTTCTCCGGCCACTGCCAGCCGATCCCGCTCACCATGGTGGTCGACCACGACCAGACTGTGACCGCGCGCATGCAGGTGCTCGGGCAGATCCCGTTCAGCAATTCGCCGTCAACCAAGCTCGGCGGCTGCGGCACGCTCTACCTCCACGGCTGGATCTCGAAGCTGACCTCGCCGCTCGATGTCGGCTACCGCGGGTTCGACACTGGCAGCATTGCCGAGGGCGGCGACGGCATGCTCGGCGACATCACTCCTGGCGGAGTGGAATAATGCCCTCTTGCCCGCAGTGCCCCACCACTGCGCCGGCTCCCACGACGACGCCCCCACCCGGGTCGACGTGCTGCCTGCAAGTGCGCTACATCTGCCAGAAGGTGTCCGGGTTCTCAACGTGGGTGCTCGACATGGTCAACACGGTGTGCGCCGCGGCAGACGAGTGCGGCGCCTTCCTGGAGATCTGCACGCCGACTGAGTTCACCTACTTCCAACCGGGCGGCTGCGTGTGTTCGGATCCGCTGCCGGCGCTGCCCACGCCGCCGTGCCCACCGTCCTGCGGTGATCCATCGGCGACCACCACGCCGCCTCCAACCACGACCCCGCCCCCAACAACGACTCCTCCCCCAACCACCACGCCCCCGGTGACGACGCCCCCGGCCACTACCGCTCCCCCAACGACCACAGCTCCGCCCGACCCG
>Ga0210385_10000450_pt1 | contig 30002 bp, 26 predicted proteins | sample IncBWH26OmetaG_FD_160107 | JGI IMG/M metagenome (GOLD analysis project Ga0210385, IMG submission 160107) | Forest soil microbial communities from Barre Woods Harvard Forest LTER site, Petersham, Massachusetts, United States - Inc-BW-H-26-O ...
CGCTCGCGCGCACCAGACCATAGGGGATTTCGGGGCTCGCGAACACCACCGACGCCCGGCCCGCCGCCGGCACCTTGATGCTTTGCTGACTGACGGTGCGGCCATTGATGGACAGGATCACCGAGCGGGTCGCCTCGGGCGTGCCGAAACCTGCGACCGTCGCCACGATGCGCGTCTTGGTCGGGTCCCACACCTGCGAGGGCGCCGCGACACTCTCCACGGTCCAGTTCGGCGTGACGGCCGCGCCGACCGTGTGCAGTACCAGGGTCACCCCCGGCGGCATCCGCAGCTCGTTGAAATCCGGCGGTAACCCGGTGGCCTGCATATCGCTGAATAGGTGCAGTTCGATGGGCATCCGCGTGCCCGCCGCGAGCGTGCGCGCGAGACTCGCGAGCAGCGCCAGGCTGCCCCGTGCATCGGTTGCCGTGATGCCGCGAATGGCCGTGGACAGCATCGCCGCATCCTGGACCTGCTCGGTCAGGCTGTCGGCGCGCGAGCCCAGCGCCACGACCTGGGCCTGCGTGTCCCGCGGCTTGGCATCGACCACTTTCAGGGCCTCGCGGCGCGCATCTTCCATGCGTGTGCCCGCATGCATGCTGTAGGAGTCATCGAGCGCCAGCACCAGCAGCTTCTCCGGCGCCGTCCCCGGGAGATGTCCGCGCACAAAGGGCTCGGCGAAGGCTGTGGCCAGCAGCAGCAGCACCGCGATCCGCAGCAACAGCAGCAGCCAGTGATCGATCCGGCGGCGTCGGGTGGTGCTGCGACGCTGCGGCTCGAACAGCATCAGCGAGCTGAACTGTCGGGGCCGGCTCGCGCTTTGTTTCAGCAGGTGCAGCCACACCGGCACGGCGATGGTGAGCGCACCCAGCAGAAAACCCGGTGCCAGCCAGCCCATCAGTCACGCCCCGTGCGCAGGCGCAGATACTGCAGCAAGGCCTGGTCGAGCGGCTGGTTGGTCTGCAGCAGGTGATAGCCGATGCCCGCCCGGCGCGCTTCGCGGCCCAAGTCCGCGACGTGCGCGTCGATGCGCTCCCGATACCGACCCTGCACGTAGTCTTCGGACACCTCCAGCTGCGCGCCCGTCTCCAGGTCGATGAGCATCGAGGAGCCGTCCACCGTCGGCCGCAGTTCCTCCGGATCCAGGACCTGGAACAGCACCACCTCATTGCCATGGATGCGCAGCGGCGTGACGGCCCGCACGATATCCGCGGGCGGCGCATAGAAATCCGACATCACCACCACCATGCCGCGGCGGCGCAGGAACGCCTGCAGATGGGTCAGCGGTGCGGCGTAGGAGGTGGTCTGAAGCGGCTGCGCGTGCATCAGCGACGCCAGCACCCGCTGCAGGTGGCCCTGGCGCGAAGAGGGTGGCACGAAGTCCCGTACCGTGTCGCCGAACACGACCAAGCCGGTGGCATCGCGCTGCCGGCGGGTCGCGAGGTACGCGAGTGCGGCCGCGATGAAGCGTACGTAGGACAGCTTGCTCACCTCGTGCGACGCGAACCCCATGGAACTGCTGGCATCGACCAGCAGCATCAGCTGGCTGTTGGTCTCGCCGTGGAAGCGTTTGATGTAGGCACGGTCCGAGCGGGCGTAGACGTTCCAGTCGACATGGCGCAGATCATCCCCGACCGCATAGGCGCGATATTCGGCGAATTCCTGACTGAAGCCGAAATCCGCGGAGCGATGCAGGCCGGCCACGAACCCATCGACCACGGTCGCCGCGACCAGATCCAGCCCGGAGATGGCGTTCAATACCTTCGGATCAAGCAGGTTCTGCACTGCATGCCTCTTATGTGCGCGGCACCTGCGTCAGCATCTGGCGCAGGATCTCATCCGCCTCGACCCGATCGGACTGGGCGTGGAAGTTCAGCAGGATGCGATGGCGCAGCACCGGGAGCACATAGGCATCGACATCGTCGAAATCGACATGGTAGCGGCCGCGGGCCAGGGCCCGTGACTTCGCGGCCAGCACGATGAACTGCGCGGCGCGCACGCTCGCGCCATAGTTCACATAGCGGCGGATGATTTCCGGGGCGCCATCGGATTTGAAGCGGGTCGCGCGCACCACGCGCACGACATAGCGGGCGACCTCATCGCTCACCGGCACCATGCGGATGAGCTGCTGGAATTCCAGCAGCTCGGCGGCCGAGGTGACCGATGACACCAGGGCCGACCGCGTGGTGGTGGTGCGCGCGACGACTTCCACCTCGTGTTCAAGACCCAGGTAATCCAGCACCGTGTTGAACAGGAAGCGGTCCAACTGCGCTTCGGGCAAGGGATAGGTGCCTTCGAGCTCGATCGGATTCTGGGTCGCCAGCACAAAGAAGGGCGCGGGCAGCTGATGGATGGTGCCGCGCACGGTACAGGAGTGCTCCTGCATCGCTTCCAGGAGCGCCGATTGTGTTTTCGGCGGCGTGCGATTGATCTCATCCGCCAGCACCACATTGCCGAACAGCGGTCCGGGCGCGAAGGTCCAGCGGCGGCGCCCCGTCGTGTCGTCATCCTCGATGATGTCCGTGCCGGTAATGTCCGCGGGCATCAGATCGGGCGTGAATTGAATGCGGCTGAAAGCAAGACCGAGGGTCTGGGCGATGGTGCGCACCATGAGGGTCTTGGCCGTGCCGGGCAGGCCCGTGATCAGGCAGTGTCCGCCCACCAGCAGCGCCGTCAGGATCTGATCCAGGACCTCCTCCTGGCCGACGATCACCTGCCCGACCTGGGCCAGAATCTCGTTGCGTACCGCCCGGAACCGCTCCACGCGTGCCGCGAGTGCGGTGGCATCCAGGCTTGAAATGTCGGTTTGCGTCATGCGTGTTCTCTTTGCAGGTTATTGACCGTTGAGTTCCAGCAGCAGTTTTTGCGCGGGCCGGAAATCGGGAGCGATTTCCAGTGCCGCAAGCACGGCGTCCATTGCGCATTTCGCATCGCCTGCCGCATGACAAGCGCGTGCGAGGTCGTAGTTGGCCTGCGCCTTGTCCAGTGGATGCAATGCCAGCACCGCGCCGAATTCGCGGCGCGCCGCACCGAAGTCACGGGTGTCCATCAGCAGGTCCCCCAGGTGCCGGTGCGAGTCGGTATCAAAGACCGGATCGATCAGATTGATCTTCTGCAGCGTGGCGATCGCGCCGGGCTTGTCCCCGGCGTCCTGCTGCAGCTTCGCCAACTGCTCCAGCGCCGCGGGGTCCCGACCGCGATGCTGCACGTAACCTGACAGCGCGCTGATCGCGACCGGCGCTTTGCCCTGGGCCTGCGCCGCCTCGGCCAGCTGCTGATAGGCATTGCCGTCGTAGACATAGTCCGGGTACAGCGCAATCACGGCATCCGCATGCGCCAGTACCTCCTCATAGTGTTTGGCGCGTGAAGCTGTCACCAGCGCTTCAAGCTGCTTGTGCCAGTCATCGAAGCCGGCGACCAACGCGGCCGTGTCCTGATACACCCAGGCCTGGAACTGTTTGTCGAACGCCTCCGGCTCCATCCCGAGGACCGTCCGGATGGCCTCCGGGGTGCTGCGCGGAATTGCAAACTGCTGCACCAGGTCGAGCAGCTTCTGCTGCCCCCAGTGAGATTGGATGTAGTCGCAGATGCGGCCGCCCTCGAAGTACGACACCAGCACCTGGTTCTCGTAGGTCGGATGAATGAAGCCACGATCCAGATCCGCGACGGGGAGCAGCAGGTGCTTGCGCAGCGCGACGATGATGTCCGGGGTAATGGAGTCGCCCCACTCCGGGGACGCCTCGGTCTCCTCGTGCACGGCCAACCCTTCGGTGAACCAGCGTGGTACGCGGTGTCGGGTCGCCTTGAGGATGAAGACGTGGCTCATCTCGTGCCGCAGGGTGCTCGCCCAGTGAAACTCGCCGGGTTTGCGGCCCGAGGGGCTGTCCATGGCCACCACCTGCCCGAAGGTCACGCCGAGCGCGCCCAGGCCCGGCATGCCCAGGGTTCGCACCGCGAAATCCTCGTGATCCGGATAGACCTCGACCTGCACCGGACCATCGAGCTGCATGTGGTACTTGGTCTGGTAGGCCTCGATGGCCTGGGTCAGCACATCGTGGAAGTACGGATACAGCAGTTCCGATTCCTTGTGACTGAACTTCAGGATGGTGGTGGCATCGGAAAAGGTCGCGAAGTCCTTGAGGGTATCCAGCAGCCGCAGGCTGTTGACCGTGGCATCGTTGCGGTAGCCGTTCTGGTAACACTGCGTCAGCTGCTGGCGGGCCTCCTCATCCTGCCCCAGCCGCATCAGGTTGATGCCCAGTTCCGATCGGGCCGACCACAGATCCGGGGACAACTGCAGCGCTTTGCGATACATCGCCACACCGTCCTGGTAGCGGCGATTCAGCACCAGGTGACTGGCGGCGAGCGCGTACCCCGGTCCATAGCTCGGGTTGATGCTGTGAATCCTGCTCCACCATTCATCGGCAGAGCGGTCGGCGAGGATCTCGATGACGGCATGAATGGCCATGGCATCCAACGCCTGCGCATCCAGGGCAAGGGCCCGATCGGCCTCTTTCGCGGCCAGTTCCGGCTGGTTGTCCTCCATGGCGAGATTCGCCAGCAGTTCGTGCGCGGCCGCAAGCTGCGGATCCACCGCCAATGCCCGTTGCGCCCAATTCACCGCCTCGTTGTCGAAGCCGTCGGCGCTGACCCGCGCCAGACCCAGCATGGCCTGCGCATCCTTCGGCTCGCGCTGCAGGGCCTCCTTGAAGAGATCGGCCGCATCGCCATCGTTGAAGCGCTCATGCAGCAGTTCGCCCCAGCGCGTGCGGTACAGCGCGCTGCCATCGCTCCGGGCAACCGCCGCGCGAAACTCGGTATTGGCGGTATCGTAGTCCGCGAGCCCCCAGGCACCTTCGGCCCGCAGATACGGCGTCGCCGCACGGGTGAGCGCGGCGAAGCACTTTTGTGCCGCCGACTGCTGTCCATGCAGACGTTGGGTCAGGCACTGACGCACCTCGGCCGGCGGCATCGCGGCCGCGGAGGCGCCCGCCAGCAGCAGTGCCCCCAACAGCAACGCAGCGCGCAGCGCGATCGTCACTTGTCGAGCTCCTGCTGGACTTTGGCGAGCGCCAGCAGCATCTGGCTCAGCTGCGCGCGGTAGTCCTCCGGTGACATCGCGGCGCGCTGGTACTTGAGCAGGTCGATCTTCTGTTCCAGCTGTTCCTTCTGCTTGAGCAGCACCAATTTTGCCGGATCGTTCGCGGCATCGGCTGTGCCGCCCAGCCGTACCAGCGCGAACGAGGCCAGCATGCGACCGGCATCGCTATCGGCCGCGGCATCGCGCACGGGCGTGGTCTTGCCGCCCTCCTCGAAGACCGCATGTTCGGTGGCCAGGCGTTTCTCGGTCTCATAGAAAGCAGCGGTCTTGCGGGTCGCGTATTGGAAGGCCTCGAGACCGGTGATGATCTGATTCTTGTCGGTGTCGGCACCCGAATCCTGCAGCGCCTCGACCCAGTAACGCGCGAACACGGTGGCGTTCTTTTCGGTACCTGACTTGGTCGCCGCGATCACGACCCGGTCGTGACGCTGCAGGGCCTTCACCGAACCGCCGCTGGCGCTGGTGGTATTGACGATCAACTGTCGGGTGGCGGGGATCTGATCGCACCAGCCGGCGAGCTGTTCGGCCGAAACATCCGGCCCCGGTAGATTGAACTTGTACTGCTGCCCATCGAATGTGCCGTGACCGACGAGCGTGACCACCAGCACGTCATCCGCGTGGGCTGCCGTCGCAATTCCCGTCAGTGCCTGCTGCAGATGCTCGCGCGTCGCCTGAATACCGGACAGCGTGACCACGTGCGAGCTCGCACCACCCGCCCGGGTGATGCGATCGAGGTCGACCGCCAGCGCGCCGAAGCGCTGCTCGTAGTCCGGCTCACCCCCCAGGCCCGCCACGTTCACGTAGTAGACGTCGGCATGCGCGAGGCACGCGCCGAGCAGTGCAGCCACCGCCATGCCACGCGCGAGCCAGGTCTTCATACGACACCCCAGCGGCGGCGCATCAGCCATTCGGACAGGCGCAGCGCAAGCAGCGCGAGAAATATCGCGGGCATGTTCCACAGATCCTGGAACTTCTGCACTGACACCCCGGCATTGGAGAAGGGTATGGCGCGCGCCAGTCCGTCGAGCTGGTCCGGGGACCAGTATCGACCGCCGGTCTCCGCGGCCAGCGACTTCAGCAACGCGACGTTCTGGCCGGTATGAAAATTCTCGGCGACGCCGTCCTCACGTTCGAATGCGATCGCATCGTGCCCGGCGCTCAGCGTGCCCTCATTCGCCGTCAGGTCCGCCACATACATGCCGGCGGCCGATGCGGTCCAGTCGGCCTGATAACGACCGGGAATTCCCGGCACGGCCCGCAGCGACACATCCGCCTGCAGGCGATCCGGTCCGATCAGATGCGCATTGACGGTGGCGTCGGCCGCGGGGAGGTAGTTCCGGTCGCGCACGTCCGCGAGCAATTGCACATGGCCGTCATCCTGCAGGATAGCGGCGGACACCTGGGCGCTGAGCTGACCGCGGGTATCCGAGACCAGCCAGTGCAGCACCTGGTGCCAGAACACCGAATGCGTGGGATCTCCGAGCGGCAGACTCATCTGCCAGCGCCAGGTACCCCCGGTCGCGAGTACCGCAGTGCGACCGCGCCCGAAGTTTTCGGTGACCAGCAAGGGCATGGTGCGGCCCGCGACCTGCATCTGCGCCAGCTCCGAGGCGCCCGGCTTGACCGTGCCGGGGTCCTGGAAATCCATCAGGTAGGGCAGCTTGGTCCACAACGCGAGATTCTTCGTACGATCATCCGTAAGGCGGGTGATCGCGCTGTCGGCGCCCGCGGCCGTCAGACTCACGGTAGCCGGCTCGCGGCGAAAGGTGCCGGTCATCGGCAAGGTGACGGGCAACAGGTCATTCAGCTGCGAGCCGCTCCAGACCCCATCGGACAGGGACTGACGGCCGCCCAGCAACAGCAGGCCACCGCCGCGCCGATCCACGAATTCGCGCATCAGGGTCTGCTGGGCGGCAGAAAAATAGCCGGCGTCGACGGACCCGATGATCAGTCCGTCGTAGCCGAACAGTTCCTCGGGTTTGGTTGGAAAGCCCTGCGCCAGTTCCAGCGGGTCCTTGATGCCCTGGCGATAGATCTTGTTCTCCGAAGTGCGCAGCATGGAGGCGAGCTGCACCGCCGTGTCGTCCTCCTCCGCGCGGCGGATGAATTTGTATTCCCAGCGCGGCTCCCCTTCGACATACAGAATGCGGCGCGGCCCCGCCTCGACATTGATCAGCCGGCTCATTTCGTTGTTGCGCACGTTCCCCTCACCCGGGAGCGGGGCGACCTGGAACCGCAGCACGCGCGGCCCGGCATCCGGCAGATCAAACGTCAGATCGGTGCTGACCGTGGCGCCGTCCGCCCCCAGCGTAAGCTCGCGCGTAGCCAGCAGCTTCTCCCCGTCCCGCACCGTGACGTTGGTGCGCCGAGCGGCGAAGCCGAACTGTGACGCCTCGACGATCGCCGTCACCCGCGAGTGCGCCAGCGCCCGGGCGGCGAGCGCGACGTTTTCGATTTCCACATCCTGCGCAACCTGGGCCGAACCGAAACCCACGGTATGCACCGGAATGCGCCGCTGCCGTAGGACCTCGATGGTGTTGCGGTCGATGCGTCCGCTATTGTCACCCCCGTCGGACAACAGCACGACGGCACCGACCGGAACGCTTGCCGTATCGCTGGCGAATTCGGTGAGTACCGAGTTGATGTGCGTCGCGGGACCGGTCGCGGTCAAGCTCGTGGGCGCGCCCTCGACCCGCACCAGACTCGAGTCGAAACGGTACAGGCGCGTCTGGAAGCTGCGCCCGAGATCCGCGAGCCAGCTGCCCTGCAGCGACTGGGAGACCTGCTGCATGCGCGTGACGCCGTGCTCGGAAATGCCCATGCTGAGGGAGTCATCGACCAGTACGGCAATGATGTTCGCCTGCGGAACCAGTTCGCTCACCGCAATCGCCGGGCGCCACAGCAACAGCAGGATCAGTGCCGCCATGCTCCACTGAGTCAGCCAGATCAGGGGCAAGCGCCAGCGGCTGCTGGCCTGCGTGTCCGCCGCGTGTCGATCGCGCAGAACCCAGGCCAGCCCTAAGCCGACGCCGAGGATGGCCAGCAGCAGCGGCCAGCGCGGCCAGGCGCTGCGCAGCACCAGCTGTCCATGCAGGAACACCGTGGGTGGATACTTGAACAGCCATTCGAACATCGCCGTCAGTGCGTCATGCCATAGACGATGTAGTTGATGCCGACGCGAAATGCCATGGAGGAGAAGTTCTCGGGATACTCCGCCATATCAGCCCACTCCCAGGCATCGCCCAGATGCATGTTGTGGCAGATCGCCACGATGATCCGGCCCTTGTCGTCGCGGATGGCGCGCCACTTCGCCACATAGCCGTCCTTCTCATAGGTGCGACCGGTGTTCACATACTGTTCACCGGGTATCTGCATCCGATCGGACATGTCATAGAGCACGTGGAAGATCTCATCGCCGTCGGCGAGGTCTTCGACCGGGCGATCGGGCAGCACCTGGCGCATGCCGACCATGAAGCGCTCCCAGTCTTCGGTGCCGTGGAAATCATCCACCATGAGAAATCCGCCCTTCAGCAGGTACTCGCGCAGGCGCCTGGCCTCCTCGTCCGTGAACGACCAGTTGGCCACCTGCACGGCATACACCCAGGGATAGTTGTAGATATCATCGCTGTCGAGATCGACGACCTGCTCGTAGGAGCGCATCTGGATCCGCGTCAATCGCTTCAGCGCTTCGAGGAATTGCCGATCGGCCTTGGGGTAGTCGCGGGACCAGCCAGCGAAGCTGTAGCCATAACCAAACGAGCGGCCGCCACCGCCGCCGTACTCATTCGCGGAGGTATAGCGCAGGCGCGACCAGTAGAACTCGGCCTTCTCGCCGCTGTCACCGCCGGTATCGAGGTCCTGCTGTGAATGCACATGATCCACCCACAGCCATGCGCACAACACAGTTGCGACGAGCACTATCGGCCGCCACGGTCCTTGAATTCGCATGATCGCCGCCCTCGATGTGAGCCTGCACCACCAGTGTAGCGACTTGCCCCGCGCCGCGGTGCGCTTCGAGCTGCGCCGGTCGGTCACAAGCCGCTTGTCGCCGCGGTCATGACATGCCACCATTTTTGACCTGATAACGGCCTTGCACCGCACATGAGACGCCGCGACTTTGTAACACTGGCTGCAGCGACACTGGGCCAGACCGGCGCCGCGGGCCTGTGGGCGCAGACGCCGACGCCGGGCGAAGGGACCATGGATATGGGGGCTTCGGAGCCGGGTCCCCACGCCCCGCCGGCGGATTTCACGTTGCGGATCGCGCCGGTGGCCGTGGAAATCGCACCCAGCCACTTCGTGAGTACCGTGGGCTACAACGGCACCTCCCCGGGCCCGGTGCTACGCATGCGCGAAGGCAAACCGGTCACGGTCGATGTCATCAATGATTCGGATGCGCCGGAACTGGTTCACTGGCATGGCCTGTTCCTGCCTTCGCAGCTCGATGGGGCCGAAGAGGAAGGCACACCGGTCATCGGTCCCGGGACCCGCCGCCGCTATCGCTTCATACCGCGACCGGCCGGGACCCGCTGGTATCACTCCCACGCCATGGCCATGGGCGATCTGCATCGCGGCTCCTACACCGGGCAGTACGGCTTCGTCGTCGTCGAGTCGGGTCGCGATCCGGGCGCTTATGACCAGGAGCTGTTCCTGGCGCTGCGCGACTGGGAACACTTCTACACCGATCAGTTCGTCGATATGGATGACCAGGACGCCCCGGGTCCGCAGCCCGAGAAGCCGGCGAAGCTGGACACCCGTCCCGGCGGGCTCGAGGTGATGAGCCAGATCTACTCGATCAACGACAAGGCACTGCGCGCCGGCGAACCGATCCGCGTGCGCCCGGGCAGTCGGGTACTCATGCATCTGCTCAATGCCAGCGCCGTCGAGAACCGCACGCTCGCGCTGCCGGGGCATGAGTTTCATGTGCTGGCGCTGGATGGCAATCCGGTGCCGAACCCGCGCTCGGTGAAGGTGCTGACCCTGGGACCGGGTGAGCGCATCGATGCGATAGTGGAAATGAATCAGCCTGGCGTGTGGATTCTGGGCGCCGTCGATGACGCCACCCGCCAGAGCGGACTGGGCGTGATCGTGGAGTACGCCGGCCAGCATCGCCCCCCGCAGTGGGCGCCACAACCGGGTGTCTACTGGGATTACACGGTATTCGGCGGCCCCGCGAGCACCAAGGCGCCGGCGCAGACCATCGAGATGGTGTTCGAAAAGGTGCCCAACGGCGCCCGCCCCTTCAACCAGTTCACGGTGAATGGCAAGCCCTACCCGCACGATCGCGAGTTTGTTCTGCAACAGGGCCATCGCTATCGACTGCTGTTCCGCAATCGCACCGACGATGCTCACCCGCTGCATCTGCATCGTCACAATTTCGAACTGGTGGATGTCAACGGCAAGCCGACCAGCGGCATCCTCAAGGACACCGTCATCGTTCCGATGTATGGCCGGGTGGCGGTGGACCTCACCGCCGATCAGCCGGGCCTGTCGCTGTTCCACTGCCACATCCAGCACCATATGGATTACGGCTTCAAAGCCTTGTTCCGCTACGCCTGATTGCACTTGCTGCGCTAAAGTAACCTCCCATGACTGTCACTCGTAACATCGCGCGGCTGCTGCTGCGCACCCTGACCGTCGGGGTCCTGATGCTCACCCTGACCAATGCCCGCGCCGCACCCTGGGCCGAAGTGGGGGACGTGCAGCTGCGGTCGGATATCGAAACGCTGGCAATGGCCGGCGTCATCGACAATCTCACCACCGAATGGCCGGTGCCCTGGACGCGTATCCTTGATCGGTTATCCGTGAACGGCGCGCTGACGGGTCAGCCGAGCTGGGTGGTCGATGCGGCCGATCGGATCCGACATCGGGCCGCGAGCCAGATGGTCCCGGACACTTCGAGTTTCTCGGCCTATTTCGATGGCACCAATGCCCCCGAGGTGGTTCGTGGATTCGATGCACTCGGCCGGCAGAACGTGCAGACCCAGGGGACCTTGGCGTGGAACGGGCAGTCCACGTTCATCCAGCTCTCCGCGGGTGTGCAGTCACATGACCACTTCGACAGTCAGACGCTGATGCTCGACGGTACCTATATCGCCGAACAGATCGGTGGCGCGGCCATCTATTTCGGCGAGCTGACGCACTGGTGGGGACCGGGTTGGATTTCCGCCCTCTCGCTGTCGAACAATGCGGAACCGATTCCCCAGATCGGCATTTCACGTCTGGGCAGCACTCCGTTCAAGACCAAGTGGCTGTCCTGGATGGGTCCCTGGCAGGCGGAGTTCTTCATCGGCGTCCTCGATGGCGACCTGATTCCCAAGCACACGCTGCTCGATGGACTGCGGTTCAACTTCAATCCCCTGCCGGGCTTGGACTTCGCCGTGGAGCGCATGGATGAAGTGTGCGGTCGCGGTCACCCCTGCGACCCGGTCGTTTCTTACTTCGATCTGAGCAACAGCACCACCCATCCCAGCAAGACCAACGATCAGGGCGACTTCGACATCAAGTACAGCCGCAAGCTGGGGAGCGTGGATCTGTCGGCCTACCTGCAGGTGATGAATGAGGACTCCAATCCGTTTTATCACTCCGGCACCAGCCATCTGTTCGGCCTCACCGGCTGGCTGCCGATCGGCCAGACCCGCGTGCGAATTACGGCCGAATTTACCGACAGCATCACCACCCAGCAGATCTTCAGCTTCGGCGACTACTTCTACGAGTTCTCCTACAACGACTACAAGTACCTCGGCGGCATGCGCAATCTAGACCGTGCGCTCGGCTTCAGTTTGGATGATGACTCCAAGCTCACGACACTGCAGGCGAGCTGGCTGGGTTCACACAATGTGACCTGGACCCTCAGTTACCATCACGCGATCATCAATGCGGCAGTACCCGCCGGCGGCGCGATCTACGACGCCGGTGCCGATGTCATCGTGAACTACGTGTCGGCCGGGGCAGTGCCAATCAACATCGGCGCGGCCCGCGCCAGCTTCCCGCTGCTGGACCATTTCACGCTGGACGTCGAAGTGCGCTACGCGAGCGATCAACCGCGGCCGGAGCACGGCTCACTGGGCGCCGGCGAAGTGCGCCTGAAGTACTCGCTTTAGAGGTTACTTCGCGGGCTGGGTCAGTACCTGGTCCCAATACAGGCCGCGCTTGGAGCCCTGGCCGGGTGCCAGTGCAAGACCCATCTCGACAAATCTGGGCTCCATGATGTTTTCGCAGTGGCCGCTGCTGTGCAGCCATCCGGCCACGACCTCATCGGCCGAAGTCGGGCCATAGGCGATGTTCTCGCCGACCAGCGTTTCCCGATAGCCGCTCGCGCGCACCCGATCCGCGGGCGTATGTCCGCCCAGATCCACATGCTCGAAGTAGTCGTGGCGGGCCATATCCTTCGCATGCTCGCCGGCCACACTTTCCAGCGTCGCAGACAGTCGCAGCGGTGGCGCGGGCGCGAATGACCTGTCACCGCAGCGGGTGCCCCGGGCGCGCACCTCATTGACCAACTGCAGGACGCGTGTGGCCTGCGCTGAAGCCCGCGAGGGGCCCGGCGCGGTGGCGTAAGCGTAGGTTCGCGGCGCAGCGTCGTCCGTTTCCTCCGGCGAGGATGTTCCGGCGGGTTGGGGTCGTGAAACGGGCGGCGGCGTAGGCGGCGGCAAGGTCCTGCTTGCCGCGGGTGCGCCAAGAACGACCCAGGTTTGGAAGCCGCGGCGATAGACACCGATATCACGCAATGATTGATCCGCCAAAGGCCGGCAGCGCGACCGTCGCAACGACTGCAGTATGGCGTCGTCCGGGCCACTCAGACGCAGACCCACAGCGAGCTGCGCTGGATAGCCACTGCGCCCCGCCGCCGCCAAGGGCACATCACCGGCCGCCCAGAGCGCTGCCGCACGATCCAACTGCCTATTATGTTGCAGCGGTCCGGCGGCGGGCAGGATCCCGGCGCAGCCGCTGACGCGCAGCAGCTGCACGGCAGAGACAGGATCCGCCCACGTGGCGGAGGCGGAGAGCCCGCCACACAGGGTTAGAAGCCAGGCTGGCAGCCGTTGCGACAGATGTTTCAAACGATATCCTCCCACGGATTCCTGCCATTTAATACGCCGAACGCGCGGTCGCCGGATCGGATGACCCGCGAAGCACGAAACGGGTCACAGAATCTTCAAGTGCCCGCAGCCGCCTGCCGCCGCATTCTCGCCAAACCCGAAAAGTCGCCCGTCAACTGGTTGACAAATCAAGTGATTAAATCCGGCTTGCGCCGCGCAAATATGCTATGTAGACTTGCAACTATGGGTAAGCAGATCAAGAATGTTCGGATATCCCTCCAGACCCTTCGCGTTCTGGAAGCATTCCTTGAAAACCCGGTGGATGAGCTCGCCGGAGCTGACGTGCAGAAGCGCACCACGCTCGCCTCGGGAACGCTGTATCCGATCCTGCTGCGACTGGAATCGGCGGGCTGGTTCGTCAGCCGCTGGGAGGCGGTGGATCCGGCCCATGTAGGGCGGCCGCGCCGCCGGCTGTATCGGCTCACACCCAGTGGTCTGGCCCGCGCCAGCGAGGTCTTTACAAGCTTTGGTCGAGGAGTGCCCGCATGAAGACGCGCAACGACCAGGACCTGGCTCGCCGCTTGATTCTACGTGCCGCCCGCAAGGCGCCCGCCGCCGTTGCGCAACGGCTGGAAGAGGAATGGTTGGCAGACCTTGCGTCGCGGCAGGGATCCCTCGCGCGGCTGCGTCTGGCGATTGGCTGTTCCTGGGCGACGGCGGTCATCACCCGCGATTTCAATGTGCCACAGCTCGCGACCTCAGGCGCAGGGAACGGCCCTAAGCACTGGTTCGCGGACCATCGGTACGACCTGCCGCTGCTCTCCCGCCGGACAGTTACGCTGCTGCTGATTGCCGGTGCGCACGTTTTGCTGATTTATGTTTTCGCTTCTGGATTTGCGCAACAATTCAGCCTAATAATTCCTCAGATCATGCATGGCGTCGTGATCGAAGAGAACAGGCCCCAGCCGCCACCCCCTGTGCTGTCGACCCTGCCGTTCAAAGCGACCGTGATCACGGACATCACCGATACTTTCGATCCTGATCGGTTTGATCTCACAATCGCGAGGGGCGACGAACCCAAGCACGCCACTGACGATCCACCGGGCGGCTCGCTGCCTCGCGGCGTGCCCGCCGTGGTGCGCGTCCTCGGCGGGCCCGGCAGGAATTTCCCGACCACGGAAGATTATTACCCCACCGCATCGCGCCGCATCTCGGAGACCGGCGCGGCCAACGTACAGGTGTGCGTGGACGGCAGGGGATATCTGACGGGCGCCCCGACGCTGTCAAAGTCATCCGGCAGTCCAAGAATCGATGACGCCGCCCTGAAACTTGCCAGAGCGGGCTCTGGGCACTATCGGCCAACCACCGAAGATGGCACGCCAGTGACCTCATGCTACGGCTATCGCATCAGGTTCGAACTGACTGACTAATCGTCCTGATCTGCAAGGCAGGCGATCGCGACTTTCTCGGCATCCACCCAATCGAACGGTATGCCTTCGAGCCGATCGAAGAAATCCTGGCCGATGACACCATTGCGGCGCGGCGGCGTGCAGAACGCATCGCTGTCATCGGTCCCGGAGAGTGCCAGCGCCGCAACCAGCGCCGAAAGCGTATTGAAGCGCCTGACGCCCGAACCTTCAGGCGTGTGGTGGTGCGCGACCGCCTCGACCAGGGTGTTCGGCATGCCCCACAATCCCAGAAGGTATGCACCGATCTCGGCATGTGAGGTGCCCAGGATGTGTCGTTCGGCCTCGTGCATCGGGATGTCCTCGGTCACCGCCAGAAGCGCGGCCCGATCAAGCTCGGCCGGCCGTTCCTGGACCAGCACCCAGTACCCGATGTCGTGCAGAAAGGCCGCGAGTATCGCCTCATCGCTGCAGGCGCTGCCGGCGGTCAAGGCCGCGGTTACCCGCGCGACCCGCTGCACATGCGCCTGCATGGAATCCAGATCAAGCTCAGTGCGCGCCGCGCGGTTCCACGCCGCCAGCACCTCCGAGCACATCACGAGGTTGCGTACGCCGGCGAAGCCCAGCCTGACCAGAGCCTGCTCCGTGCTCCTGATGCGCTCCTGGTCGTGAAACAGTGCGCAATTGGCGAGCTGTAGCACCTTCGCCGTGATCGCCGCGTCCGCCTCGATGACCGCGCAGATCTTCTTCGGCGTGACGTTCTTGTGGCTCATCATCACCTGCAGTCGGGCAAAGGTTCGTGGCCGCGACGGCAGCCGGCGAATGCCACCGATGAGCGACCGCAGCCCTGGGTCTGACAGCAGATCCTGCAGTCTCAGGCAGCGCGCGACGGCCTCATGGAACTCAAACGGCGCGCACTGCCTGAACAGGTATTGATGCGCCACCGGAAACGGCATTTCATAGAACTCGCCGCTGCCGCCGGGGCTGTTGGAGAGCGCGATCCGTGAGCAGCTCGGCCAACGCTCGCTCATTTCGAGCAGCAGGTCGGTGCCGCTCGGAGTCAATGCCTCCACCTCGGCGACCACAACGTCCGGCGGTTGCCGCTCGAGTGACCGCAGCGCCGCGCCACCGGTATCAGCCAGGTCCGTGATCCAATAGTCGCCTGGTGGCAGCGGGGCCTGCTGTTGCAGCCGCCTTGCCACCTCACCCACCAACAAAATGTGCCGTGGCATCGGGCTACCGCAAAGACCCCTTCCTAAGATGACTACATATCACCTGCGCCGGGGCGGTCCCGTCCGGCATCACGTCACAGTCCTCTATTAGGCAACGGGGGCCGGCGGCCACGGTCGAACATGTCAAATTGCGCGCCCGGAGAGATTCGAACGCCCGACCCTCAGGTTCGAAGCCTGATGCTCTATCCAACTGAGCTACGGGCGCTTAGGTCGCCGGGCGAATGCCGGAGGCCGCATAGGCTACCGAATTCAGCCCCGGGGGCGCCAGCTTGGGCGTCAAGGACCGGGTCGGGGCCGCACCCGGCACAGGATACCCGGGTTGGTGCTGAAATCGCTTAATATGGCCACCCCGGGCACCGGGTGCCCAGTTGCGACCCATTCTTAAACCTACAAGGGGGTTCCCTATGAAGTTCCGCTCCACCGTGCTGGTCTCCTCGCTGGCGATTGCCGCCCTGGGCGCCGCCACGCAGGCCTCGGCCGCCTGCAGCTATCCGAAGGCCCCGGACAACAGCAGCATTCCGGACGGCAGCAAGGCTTCGAAGGACGAGATGATCGCCGGCATGAAAGCCATGCGCGCCTACAACGACCAGATCAAGCAGTACACCGACTGCCTGAAGGACGAGCATGACGCCGCCGTGGCGAAGATCGACCCGAGCCTCCCGAAGGACAAGCAGGATGCCCGCAAGGCCGAGCTCGACAACGTCCTGGCGCAGAAGAATGACGCCGCCGTCGATGCCGCGCAGACGGTCACGGGTCGCTTCAACGATCAGATCAAAGCCTACAACGCCGCGCACAAGAGCTGATCGATCGCGCGGCGCACCCTGGCACCCTTTTTCAGTGAACATACCGGCACCGGCGCAGCCCGACTCCGGGGCATCGGGACTTCTGGTCCCGGCCCAGGCTGATCGACTGATCAGCGAGAACCTGAGCTGTCTGCCGATCGAGTCGCTGCCCCTGGTGCAATGTGCGGGCGCGGTGTTACGCGAGAACATCTATGGTGAACGCGATCAGCCGCCGTTCGATCGGGTGGCCATGGATGGCATCGCCCTGGACAGCTCGGCGGTACGCGAGGGGCAGCGCACCTTCGCAATCGAATCGGTGCAGGCCGCAGGGGATGCGCCGCAGTCTTTGAGCCGGCGCACCGGCTGTATCGAGGCCATGACCGGGGCGATGCTGCCCGGCGGGTGCGATGCCGTGATCCCCGTGGAGGACCTCGCCGTCAACGCCGGCATCGTCCGGATCAAGGAGGGCCTGAGCGTCGAGGCGTGGGACAATGTGCACCGACGCGGCGCCGATTCACGCCAGGGCGCCCTGCTGCTGGCGGCGGGCACACGTCTGAGTCCGCCCGAGGTGGCGATTGCCGCGGGCGCGGGCATGGAGCGGGTGCGGGTCAGCGCCCAGCCGATGCTGGCGGTGGTCTCAACCGGCAACGAACTCATCGAGCCGGGCGAGCCGATACTGCCGCACCAGATCCGGCGCTCCAATGTCTACGGCGTCATCGCCGCCCTGCGGCGCCACGGCTTCCAACGCGTGGCCGATGACCACGTGCGCGATGAGCCGGCGGAAATGCGCGCACGCTTGAAGCTGCATCTGGACACCCACGATGTGCTCATCCTGAGCGGCGGGGTCTCAATGGGGCGCTACGACCTGGTGCCGAGCCTGCTCACCGAGCTCGGCGTGCGCATGGTGTTTCACAAGGTCGCCCAACGTCCCGGCAAACCCCTGTGGTTCGGGGTGGCGCAGTCGGGACCTGCAGTTTTCGCCCTTCCCGGCAATCCGGTCTCGACCCTGGTGTGCCTGAGTCGCTATGTGATTCCGGCATTGTTGGCCGCCATGGGCGATACCAGCCCCGCGGCCCGCAAGATCCCGCTCGCGGCGCCGGTGACGGTCAATACCGGCTTCATGCACTTCATTCCGGTACGCACCGAAGTCGATGATTGGGGTCGGGACTGGGCGCACCCACGGCTGACCAACAGCTCCGGAGATTTCACCGCGCTGGCCGGAACCGACGGCTTCGTCGAGCTGCCGCCCGGACCCAATACCTATCCGAAGGGTTTCGTGACGCGCCTGTTCGGTTGGTAGTCGAATCCGCCATGGCCGCAAACGAAGTAATCGTCCCGCTCAATTCGCCGCGCCCGCGTGACCGGCTGGACCGGCCGCTGCGCGATCTGCGTATCTCGGTGATGGACCGCTGCAACTTCCGCTGCCCCTACTGCATGCCCCGCGAGCAGTTCCACGAGAGCTACCGCTTCCTCAAATCCTCGCAGCGCCTGTCATTCGAAGAGATCCTGCGTCTGGCGCGCCTGTTCGTTGCGCAGGGCGTGCGCAAGATCCGCCTGACCGGCGGCGAACCGCTGTTGCGCGCGAATCTCGCCGATCTCATCGGCGACCTCACCGGCATTGCCGGCGTCGAGGATGTCGCCTTGACCACCAATGGCATCCTGCTCGCACGCCACGCGGCGGAGCTGCGCGCGGCGGGCCTCAATCGCATCACCGTGAGCCTCGACAGCCTCGATCCAGAGGTGTTCGCCCGCATGAGCGGTGGCTTCGGCGGGGTGGACGAAGTCCTCGCCGGCATCGCGGCCGCGCAGCATGCCGACCTGACGCCCATCAAGATCAATGCAGTGGTACAACGCGGCGTCAACGATCACACCGTGCTCGATCTGGTCGACCGCTTTCGTGGCAGCGGCGTGATCGTACGCTTCATCGAATACATGGACGTCGGCAACCGCAATCACTGGGAGCCGCAGCGCGTGGTGCCCTCGAAGGAGCTGGCGGACCAGATCAATGCCCGCTGGCCGATCGAGCCCGTCGAACGCAACTATCGGGGCGAAGTCGCCCGCCGCTACCGCTTCACCGACGGCGGGGGCGAAGTGGGGTTCATCTCCTCCGTCACGCATGCCTTCTGCGGGGACTGCTCGCGGGCGCGGCTGTCCTCCGACGGCGCGCTGTACACCTGTCTGTTCGCCGCGCAGGGCTTGAGCCTGCGTGACCCGCTGCGGGCCGGCGCCACGGATGATGAACTCTCGGCCCTCATCCGCCAGGTCTGGTCTGCACGACAGGACCGTTACAGCGAGCTGCGCGCCAACCTGCGCCAGACCAGCGGCGATCACACCAAGGTCGAGATGTACTACATCGGCGGTTGAACATGGCATCCGGACTCACCCATCTGACCGCCCGCAATCGACCCACGATGGTCGATGTCGGTGCCAAGGAAGTCAGCCGCCGCGTGGCCAGCGCCGAGGCGCGCATCCGTCTGCCGCGCGCTGTGCTGCTGGCGCTGCGCCGGTCCGGTCATCGCACCAAGAAGGGACCGATCTTCGACACCGCGATCATCGCGGGGGTACTGGCTGCAAAGCGCACGTCCGAGCTGATACCGTTCTGCCATCCGCTGCTGCTGGATCACTGCAAGCTGGAAGTGGCCGCGGCCCCCGGGGGTATCCGCATCGTCTGCACCGTGTCGGTCGAGGGCCGCACCGGGGTCGAGATGGAAGCCATGACCGGCGCAACCGTGGCGGCCCTCACGGTCTACGATATGTGCAAAGCCCTGTCCCACGATATCCAGATCAGCACCGTGCGGCTGCTGGCCAAAACCGGCGGTAAGCGCGATTTCAGTCGCCGTTCGACCCGAGGGGCCTCCCGGCCGTAAAATACCCCGCATGGCTCCCCCCCTCTATGGCCTGGTGCTCGCCGGGGGCCGAAGTACGCGCATGCAGCGTGACAAGGCCACCTTGAGTTACCAGGGCCGCACTCAGCTCGACCGCGCCATGGATCTGCTGGATTCCCGCGTGCGGCAGGGCTTCGTCTCGGTCCGGGCGGATCAGCGCGAGGATCCGGCCCGCGCCCGCTATCCGCAGGTGATCGATGCGCATGCGGGCCTCGGTCCCATCGCCGGCATTGCGGCCGCCCAGGCCCTGAAGCCCGGTGCGGCCTGGCTGGTGCTCGCCTGCGACCTTCCGTATCTGGGCCCAAGGACCGTCGCGCACCTGCTCGCCCATCGCGATCCGGCGCGCACCGCCACGGCCTACCGTTCGAGCCACGACGGGTTGCCGGAACCGCTGTGCGCCATCTACGAACCGCGCGCCGCGGCACAGATTCTCGAGCGCATCGACGCCGGCAAATCCTGTCCGCGCAAGTTCCTGATTCAAGCCGACGTACTGCTGCTCGATCAGCCTGATCCGCGTGCCCTGGACAACATCAATACGCCCGAGGAGTACGATGCGGCCCGCGGCACGCTGCTCGCGCCACAAGGACCGGATTCCATGCAGATCAAAGTTCAGTACTACGCGATCTTGCGCGAACAGGCCGGTCGCAGCGAAGAAACCGTGGCCACGGCGGCGCGCACGCCGCGCGATCTGTACGCCGAGTTGCAGCGCCGCCATCCCTTCTCACTGGGCGCCGACAGTCTGCGCGTTGCCATCAACGCCGAATTCAGCGACTGGTCCCAACCCCTGACCGAAGGCGATGCCGTCGTCTTCATTCCACCCGTGGCCGGCGGCTGACGGGCGCCGCCCCATGAGGTCCTTCAGCTTTGCCAAGACACCGATCGACACCGAGGTCGAGCGGCGCCGGATCATTGACCCGGCCTGCGGCGGCTACGCCGCCTTCGAAGGCTGGGTGCGCGATCACAACGAGGGCCGGCAGGTGTGCCATCTGGAGTACGAGGCCTTCGAATTGCTGGCCAACAAGGAAGGCGAACGCATCCTCGCAGAGGCCGTAGCCCGCTTCGGTGTCGAACATGCGGCCTGCGTACACCGGGTCGGTGATCTGCAGCTGGGCGAGATGGCCGTCTGGGTCGGCGTCAGCGCGCGCCATCGCCAGGAAGCCTTTCTGGCCTGTCGCTACATCATTGATGAGGTCAAACATCGCGTCCCGATCTGGAAGAAGGAGCACTACCTCAATGGTGACTCCGGCTGGGTGAACTGCGAGCGCTGCGCGGCGGTGGTGCCCGAGCACACCCACGAGCACGCGCATGATCACGCGCACCCGCGCCACGCCGACTACTCGCGCCAGCAGGCGCTCAGGGAAGTCGGAAGCGAAGGCCAGGCGAAGCTGCGCGCGGCCCGCGTGCTGGTGGTGGGCGCCGGCGGCCTGGGCGTGCCGGTACTGAGCTATCTGGCCGGCGCCGGGATCGGTCGCTTAGGTGTCATCGATGGCGACTCGCTGGAAGCCTCGAATCTGCATCGGCAGCCGCTGTACCGCTTCGATGAGGTGGGTCAGCCCAAGGCGCAACTGGCCGCGAACCGGCTGCGTGCGCTCAACCCCGATATCGAGGTACAGGTCTACGGCGTGCGGCTCACGGCGGCCAATGCGACCGAGCTGATCGGCGGCTGGGACCTGGTCGTTGACTGTACCGACAACTTCAGCAGTAAGTTCCTGATCAACGACGTGTGCGTGAGCGCCCGCAAGCCCGCCATCCTCTCCAGCATCTATCAGTACGAAGGGCAGCTGCAGGTCATCCGACCGGACTCGCACGGCGCCTGCCTGCGCTGCATCTGGCCGGAGGCGACGCACGATGGCCTGGTCGGCAATTGTGCCGAAGCCGGAGTTCTCGGCCCGGTACCGGGGGTCTTTGGCAGCCTGCAGGCGCTCGAAGCCTTGAAGATCCTGCTGAATCTGCCGGGACAGCTGGGGGATGAACTATTGGTGATGGATCTGCTCACCCTGCAGATCTCGCGCATGAAGGCGCGGCGCGCCGCCGTCTGTGCCTCGGGGCGCTGCACCCGAATCCCGGCTACGCATGGCGCGCAGAGCAGCGCTCTGACCCTTCAGTTTGAAACCCTGCGCGCCGCGCAGGCGGCCGGCTACACCGTCATCGACATCCGCGAACCGGACGAGGTGGCGGAGGAGCCCTTGCCCGGCACCGACGTTCGCCTGCTGCCCATGCAGCAACTGCTGCGCACGGACACGAGCCTGTCGAAGAATGAACGCCTGCTCCTGGTGTGCGCCACCGGCCGTCGCAGCCTCGCCACGGCGCAGACCCTGCACGATCGCGGCTACACCGAAGTGGTCTCGCTGGCCGGTGGTCTGGCCGGCCTCCTCGCGCCGACTGCCTGAACCTACGCCCGTACCTGCCCGCTGCCGCGGACCACGTACTTGTAGCTGGTGAGCTGCTCGACGCCCACGGGTCCGCGGGCGTGGAAGCGATCCGTCGAAATGCCGATCTCCGCGCCCATGCCGAATTCACCGCCGTCGGCGAACTGCGTGGAGGCGTTGTGCAGCACGATGGCACTGTCCACCCGCTGCAGAAAACGTGCGGCCGTCGCGCCATTGGCCGTCACGATGCAGTCGGTGTGCGCAGAACCGTAGTGCGCGATATGCGCGATGGCTGCATCGACACCGGCCACCACGCGCACGGCGATGATCGCATCCAGATACTCGGTGAACCAGTCCGCCTCGGTCGCAGCACGAACCCGCTCATCGACCCCTCGCACGGTGTCATCACCGCGCACCTCGCACCCCGCCTCCAGCAGATCCTTGATGAGGGGTGCCAGATGGGTCGCAATGCAGGCCCGGTCCACCAGCAGGGTCTCGGCCGCACCGCAAATCCCGGTACGCCGCAGTTTGGCGTTCAGGACGATGCTGCGCGCCATCGCCAGATCCGCGTCCCGGTCCACATAGACATGGCAGTTGCCTTCCAGATGGCCGATCACGGGAACCCGTGCCTCCTGCTGGACCCGCGCCACCAGACTCTTGCCGCCGCGCGGCACGATGACATCGATGAATTCGGTCATTCCCGAGAGCATCAGGCCGACCGCCTCGCGATCGGTGGTCGGAACCAGCTGAATGCAACCCTCCGGCAGGCCCGCGGCACTGAGTCCCGCCACCAGACAGGCGTGAATGGCGCGATTCGAACGCTCGCTCTCCGAACCGCCGCGCAGGATCACGGCGTTCCCGGACTTCAGGCACAGCGCGCCCGCATCGGCGGTGACGTTGGGCCGGCTTTCATAGATGATGCCGATCACGCCGAGCGGCACCCGCACCCGCAGGATCGCCAGCCCGTTGGGCCGGGTCCACTGCGCCGCGACGGTGCCGATGGGGTCCTCCAGCCCGACGATATCTTCGAGCCCTTTAGCCATGGCTTCGACGCGCTTGTCATTGAGCTCCAGGCGATCCAGCAGTGCCGCGGTGAGCTGCCGCTCGCGCGCGTGCGCCAGGTCCTGGGCGTTGGCGGCAAGGATGTCGGCCTTGCCGGTGCGGATGGCCGCCGCCGCTTCTCTCAGCGCCCGATCCTTGGTGGCGGTGTCGGCGAGGCTCAGCGCATCCGACGCCGCGAGCGCAGCCTGCCCCAGCCGGTGCATAAGATCGCTCAGATCGCCGTTCATGATGCTTCCTTGGTGGTCTGCTCCAGCCGGTCCTTGCGCATGATCACCAGATCATCCCGGTGCACCAGGGCATCGCCGCTGCGATAGCCCAGGATGCTTTCGATTTCGGCGGACCTGCGGCCCATGATGCGCGCCACGTCGGCGTCCGAATAGGCGCAGATGCCGCGCGCCATTTCGGCGCCATCGGGCGCCAGGATGCTGACGGTGTCACCCCGGTCGAAGCGCCCGGATTGTCGCACGACGCCGGCGGGGAGCAGGCTCTTGCCCGCATGCAATGCCTTCAACGCGCCGGCATCGATGCTCAGCGCACCCGCCGGCCGCAGGGTGCCGGCGATCCACTGCTTGCGCGCCGCGACCGGCGTCTCGGTGGGCACGAACCAGGTGCAACGTCCACCCTCCTCGAGCCGGCGCACCGGGTGCGTGTGATGTCCGGCGGCAATGCACATGTGGCAACCGGCGGCCACGGCGATCTTTGCGGCCAGGATCTTGGTGGCCATGCCGCCCGACCCCACCGCCGAAGCCGACCGGCCCGCCATGGCCTCGACCTCCGGCGTCACCGCGGTCACGCGGCTGATGAACCGCGCCTCCGGATTGCGGTTCGGGTCGGCCGTGAACAGGCCTTCGACGTCAGAGAGCAGTATCAGGCAGTCGGCCGCCGCCATCTGCGCGACGCGCGCGCCCAGACGGTCGTTGTCGCCATAGCGGATCTCGGCAGTCGCGACCGTGTCGTTCTCATTGATGACCGGCAGTGCTCCCAGCGCCAGCAGTGACTCCAGGGTCGCCCGTGCATTCAGGTAGCGCCGCCGCTGCTCGCTGTCCTCCAATGTCAAAAGTACCTGCGCCACCGTCACGCCGTGCTCGCCCAGCAACTCCTTGTAGGCATGGGCCAGGCGGATCTGCCCGACGGCGGCGGCGGCCTGGCTCTCATCCAGGCGCAATGCCCCTGCGGCAAGCCCCAGCTCACGTCGGCCCAGCGCGATGGCGCCGGAGGACACCAGGATGACCTGCTGCCCGCGCGCGCGCAGGCGCAACAGATCCTCGATCAGGGTGGTCAGCCATGCACGGTGCAGGTGGCCGGTCTGCGGGTCGACGAGCAGGGCGGAACCCACCTTGACGACGATGCGCCGGGCGGCGATCAGCGGGGACACGAGATTCTCACCGGTGGTGCTCATGGCAAAAACTATACGGGATCGGCGCCGGACGGGCGAATCCCGGCGCCGCCGCCGTTGCCACCCGTAACAATCCCCCCTTAAACTGGCGTTCGCCTTCAACAGTTGAGCCCTCGAGGACCAAAGCGGTGAGCAGAGATTACGAACCGGCAGCCGGCCAGTGGTACCAGAACGTGGAAGAAGAGGAGTCGTTTCGCGTGCTGTCGGTTGATGAGGACTCCGAACTCGTCGAAATCGAATACGTCGACGGGGATATCGAGGAAATCGACATTGAAGCCTGGCATGAGATGGATCTCGAGAAGACCATCGCGCCCGAAGGCTGGTCCGAGTCCGAAGCCGAGGAGGATGAGGACGAGGATGAAGACGAAGAAGACGAGGACGATGACTGGGATGAGGATGAAGACGACGATGAGGATTGGGACGAGGACGAAGACGAGGACGAGTGACGCAGCCGGCATCTAGCGCACCGCCGATCCCCCAACTCATCAGCCTGCTCGGGGAGGACTGTGTCCGTACCGATGCAGCAGAACTCGGACCGCTGCTGGTGGACCACCGCGGTCTGTATCACGGCGACGCCGCGGCCCTCATCCTGCCGCGCACGGTCGAACAGGTCGCCAGCGCGCTCGCGTTCTGTGACTCGCATCGGATCGGTGTGGTGCCTCAGGGCGGCAATACCGGCTACTGCGGGGGCGCGACCCCGGATGAGACGGGCCGGCAGGTCATCCTGTCCCTGCGGCGCCTGAACCGGATCCGCAAGCTCGACGCCCTCAACTATTCCGTGACGGTCGAGGCCGGCTGTGTACTCGCCGAGCTGCAGCGTGCCGCCGCCGATGCCGAACGACTCTTCCCCTTGAGTCTGGGCTCCGAGGGCACCTGCCAGATCGGCGGCAATCTCTCGACCAATGCCGGCGGCACCAGCGTCCTGCGCTACGGCATGATGCGCGATCTGGTCCTGGGACTGGAGGTGGTGCTGCCCGACGGCCGGATCCTCGACAGTCTCACCGGACTGCGCAAGGACAACACCGGCTACGATGTGAAGTCACTGTTCCTGGGGGCCGAAGGGACCCTCGGCATCATCACGGCCGCCACTCTGAAGCTGTTTCCCGCCATCCGCAGTATTGCCACGGCATTTGTCGCCGTCACCAGCGTACAGGCCGCGGTCGAACTGCTCAGTCGTCTGCGCAATCACAGCGGCGACTGCATCAGTTCCTTCGAACTCATGCCACGGCTCGCGGTGGACCTGACGGTGCAGCACATCCGGCCCGCGGTGGATCCGCTGCCGGGTCGCCACCCCTGGTACGTGCTGTGCGAACTGACCTCGGCGCGCGCCGAGGAGCCCCTGGACACGGTGCTCGAGAATGTGCTCGCCGAAGCCCACACGGCGGGACTGGTGGAGGATGCCGCCATTGCGCAGAGCGGTCGTGAAGCGGAGAGCTTCTGGTTCGTGCGCGAGAACATCCCGCGCGCGCAGCGGCTGGATGGCGCCAGCCTCAAACACGACATCTCGGTCCCGGTCGCCGCGCTGCCGCAGTTCGTGAAGCAGGCGTCCGAGTGGGTCAGCGGCCACGTACCCGAGGGACGTCTGATCGCGTACGGACATGTCGGAGACGGCAATCTGCACTTCAATCTCAATCAGGAGCCGCTGGTGGCGGCGGAGGCTTTTCTGGCCCGGTCCGAGGAGGTCAAGCGCGCCATCCATGATCTGGTGCATGAATTCGGCGGCAGCTTCAGCGCCGAGCATGGCATCGGCCGACTCAAGGTCGGCGAGCTCGAGCGCTATGCGGCGCCGGTGGAACTGGCCCTGATGCGGTCGATCAAACAGGCTTTCGATCCCAACGGCATCATGAACCCCGGTAAAGTTCTGCAAGCCCGCTGAGATTCTCAATTGAAGTCGTGCCGCCTGCTCATCGGCACCGCACTGGTCGCGCTCGCGGCCTGCGGTGCGCCTCACCATCAAGCCGCATCGAGCAGCCCCGCGCATGCGAGCGCGGGGAGTGCGCCGCTGGCCACGCGCTTCGCTCCATCCGCTGATGGGGTCAGGGTCGCCTGGCATCCCTACGGTCACGGCGATCCGGCCGTGGTACTGATTCACGGCTGGGCGGCGAGTTCGGCAATCTGGCGCACACAGTTGGCGGCGCTCGGCGCCCGTTATTCGGTGGTGACCGTGGATCTGGCAGGCCAGGGCGATTCCGGCAGCAATCGTCAGGTCTGGTCACTGTCGAACTACGCCCAGGATGTCGCGGCCGTAGTGGCCATGCTGCCCAATGCCCACATCGTTCTGGTGGGCGATGGGTTGGGAGGAGCGGTGGCGCTCGAGGCGGCACCGCGCATCGGCGCACGTCTGACGGGCATCATCGGCGTGGAGACCTTCCGCACCCTCGGTCAACCGACCCCACTGCCCGCGCAGGTCGATCAGGCCCTACAGCCCTTCCGGGCCGACTTTGCCGGCACCGTGCGGCGGTACGTCGCCGGCACCTTGTTCCATGCCCAGGCCGATCCCAACGTGGTGAGAAGCGTAGCGGAACTGATGGCGCAGACCGCCCCGGAGCGGGGACTGGCGACCCTCGATGAATTGAACAGACTGGACTACGGCTCGATCCTGCCGGCGGTGAAGGTGCCTCTGGTCGTGATCGATTCGGATCTGGGGGGCGCCGTCGATGAGGCTCGACTGCGCCATGCCGCGCCGCAATTGCGTCTCATCAGCCTGAACGGTGACGACAGTTTCCCGATGCTGGATGACGCGCCGCGCTTCAATAGCGCATTGCTGCAGGCGATAGGGTCGCTGGCGACGCGATAGGCCCGCAGTGCGCGTCCACGACGGGCAGGGAAGCCGCAACCCGCAGCGCATCGGCCGAGGTCCAGCTGCGTGCGGTCGCACCCCCCGGCGACAGGTCCTGCAGCACCAGGATCAGGGCATGAGCGCTGGCATCGAATGGCCAGTCATCACTGTGCAGGATCAAACGAAACGGGCGCCCGTCGGGCAGTGAAAAATCGGCGCGCCCGCCGCGATCGGCCACGGCAACTTTCAGCAGCGGCTGCAGGTCGGCCGGCGCTCCGGTGGCGGACCAGCGGATCTGGCAGCTGTAGAGCCGCGCCAAGTGCAGCGCGGGCCAGTCGTAGCCGGCACTCTCCTGCACCAGTGCGTCATCCTGAAAGCGAAATTCGCGGCTGCGGAACCAGTACAAGCCCTCGCCGATCTGCAGGCTGTAGTCCACATAACGCTGCGGATTGACGGGCGGCGACCCACAACCGCGCCCCAGGGTGCTGCCATGAAACTGGTCGCCATCGCGGCTCAACAGCAGGTCGCAGCCCGGCAGTGTTTCGATATCGGCGCGGCGCAGTGCCAGTTGCGCCTGGGGATCGGCGAAGAAGCCGCGCCACTGTCCCGGATCCTTGAAGGTGAACTGCCGTAGCCGAATGCGCTGCGGGCGCAGCTGAGCATCAACCGACAGCCGCAGCAGCACCTGGCGGCGCGGCGCGCCGGGTACATCATGCAGGGTTTCCTCCAGATACAGCACCGCAGGTCCAAGCCACGCCAGATCCACCGGTTCAATCACGGTGCGCAGGCGCGAGACATCGGCTGCCGCGGCCTGCGGTGAGTGATCGTCGAGTATCACCTGTACGGCGCTGTCGTGAACCCCCGACCACATGCGCACCAGAGCGGAAACATCCGCATCCGCCGCGAACGCGCCGGTCGCGCACAGGCACAGTGCCGCCGCCACCGGACTGCGGCGGCCCGGTCCGCTCATGTCGGCGGTTCGACCAATCGGATCAACCCCTCCTGGGCGGTACTGGCGAGCAGGGTTCCGTCGCGCGCGAACACGTTGGCCCAGGCGAAGCCGCGCGCGCCGGAGGCGTTCGGGCTCTCCACCGCGTACAGCATCCAGTCGTCCACGCGCACCGGCCGGTGGAACCACATGGCGTGATCGATGCTCGCGACCTGCGCCTGCCCGCTCAGATGTGAAATGCCATGCGCCCGGGTCGCGGTCTCCAGCAAGTGGAAATCCGAGACGTAGGCGAGCAGGCAGCGCTGCAGGGTTTGATCCCCGGGTACCTGCGCCACGGCGCGAAACCAGACCTTGCGGGCCGGACCGTGCCCGGGAGCGGGTTGCGCATCGAGCGGCCCCACGGCGCGGAATTCAAACGGACGCGCGGTCTCCAGCAGCCGGCGCACCCGCTCCGGCATCCGCTGCAGCAGTTCCGGCGCCACGCGCGAGGTGTCAGCCAGGCCCTCCGGCGGCGGCACCTGCGGCATCGGGACCTGGTGTTCGAGGCCGGGCTCCTCGAGCTGGAAGGAACAGGTCATGTTGAAGATCTGTTCGCCGTGCTGAATGGCGATGACACGGCGATTGGAAAAGCTGTGGCCGTCGCGGCTGCGGTCCACCTGGTAGATGATGGGTGCCTTGAAATCGCCGCGACGCAGAAAGTATGCGTGCAGCGAGTGCACCATGCGACCGCTGACCGTGCGCGAAGCGGCATTGAGAGCCTGGCCCAGCACCTGGCCCCCAAACACCTGGGGACTGCCGATATCGCGGCTTTCGCCGCGAAACAGGTTGACCTCGAGGGTCTCGAGGTCGAGCAGCCCAAGCAGATCCGCGATGCGCTGATCCATCAGCCGAACTTGAGCGTGCCCTTCATGATCACGTAGTGCCCGGGGAACGTGCACATGAAGGTGTAGTCACCGCCCTTGGTGAGCTTTGAGGTGGGGAAAGTGATCGTGTCGCTCTGTCCGCCGCCGATGATCTTGGTGTTGGCGATGACGTGCGCGTCACCGGGGGTCAGGTAGTTGTTGTTGAGGCCGGCGGACATGCCGGCGTTGGCGACCGTGGTCACATCGGCGGTCTTCACCAGTACCCAGTTATGGCCCATGGCGGCCGCGGGCAGCTTGCCGGTGTGCGTGAGGGTCAGTTCAACCTGGGTGCAGTCGGCGGCGACGTCCAGTTCCTTCTTGTCGTACTGCATGGCGTCATTGCCAGCAATGGCAAGCTTGCAGACCTTGTCGGCGGCGAAAGCGACGTGAGTGCCTCCGGCAAATGACACGGCGGCAATCGCCAGCGCGGCCAGAACAGAGTGTCTACGGATCATCGGTAACTCCTAGGTTCAAAACAGGGGCGTTATTTTGCATCAGATTGTCCCGTTCAGGTATCCGGGACGCCGAGGCGTTTGTGCATGATCGGGCTGGTGGTCGTGTACTGCAGGAACTGTTTCTGCTGCGGAAACAGATGGTGCTGAATTCCAAATGCCGCAAGCGCGGCCTCGTGAAATCCCGACAGGATCAGCTTCTTCTTGCCAGGGTAGGTATTGATGTCACCGACCGCGAAAATGCCCGGGACACTTGTTTGAAACTTCTCCGTGTCGACCACGAGCGCCTTGCGCTCGAGGGCGAGGCCCCACTCGGCGATCGGACCCAGCTTCGGATGCAAGCCAAAAAACACCAGGATCTGATCGCAGGCCAGGTCGCGTTCGGTGCCGTCGTTACCCGTCACTCGCACGCCCCGCAGCGCCTCGCCATGGGTGAGCAATGAATCGGCAATTCCTTCAATGTGTTGGAGCCTGCCTGCGGCCTGGAGTTCCCGCATGCGGGCTACCGTGGCGGGGGCGCCACGAAAGTGCTCGCGCCGATGCACCAGGGTCAGGCTTTTCGCCTCCGGCGCCAGCGCCACGGCCCAGTCGAGTGCCGAGTCGCCTCCGCCAAAAATTACCAATTGTTTCCCGGCCAGCGCCTGAGCA